>JAABUQ010002335.1_pt1 | contig 37816 bp, 44 predicted proteins | sample 5560001 | NCBI WGS metagenome assembly JAABUQ01 (sample SAMN10711888, study PRJNA513371) | rock metagenome | isolation source: Antarctica rocks | place: Antarctica: Victoria Land, Finger Mt nord | collected 2015-12-18 | reverse complement strand
CAGGCGCGAGCCGCGCTGCCGGGCTGTCCCGAGCGGCAGGGAGGCTCCGGCTGACCAGGCGGCGTGTCGACTCGCGCACGATGAGTTCGGGCTCCACGACGATCACCTCCCCGCCGCCCAACGTCCCGGGCGAGGTTGCCTTTCCGACGATCGCCTCGGCAGCCAGCAGGCCCATGGCATGGAGCGGCTGACGAATGGTCGTGAGCGCGGGGTTCTGAAGGCCGCCGATTGCACGTCGTCGAAGCCGATGACCGAGACATCCTCGGGCACTCTGAGCCCCGCCTCGCGCAAGCTCCGAATCGCGCCGATCGCCGACACGTCGTTGAAGGCAAACAGCGCCGTAAAGCGCCGGCTGGTTCCAAGCAGGCGTTGCGTGGCCAGGTAGCCGGGTTCGGGCGAAGGTCCATCGCCTTCGAGCTGCGCCATCAACTCGGGCCTGAGACAGAGATCAAGACGAGAGGCCGCGGCGCGGATCGCCCCGAAGCGCAGCTCTGTATCCGAGCTGAAACTCTGGCCCTTGATGACCGCGATCTCGCGGTGTCCAAGGGACGCCAGATGGTCGAGCGCCAGCTCCGCCGCGCGGCGGTGATTGAGAACGATGCGCACCGCGGCCTCCTGCGCCTCCGGGCACGAGACGGCAACGGTGGGCAGAATGCTGGCGTGTGCGATGGCCGTGTCGATCGCCACGATGCCGTCAACAGCTCGCTCGGCCAGCATGGCCTGGGATCGCTCGACCAGCTTCGGCTGATGGTGGTGGCTGATGAGAAAGAAGACGTAGCCGGCCTCGAGCAGGCCATGTTCCAGGCCTGAGAGGACCAGCGTTGCGTACCCCTCCGAGATCTCCGGAACAAGGACGCCGATAGTCATGGAGCGACCGCGGCGAAGCGATCGGGCCACCCCGTTCGGCCGGTAGTTGAACTTCTGGGCGGCAGCGAAGATGCGTTCCTGCGTCACCTTGGGGATGGATTTGGCGGCCGGGGCGCCATTCAGAACGCGGGAGATGGCGGCCGCCGAGAGGCCCAGATGCTCGGACAGTGTCGCCAGCGATACCTGGCCCCTTCCCTGCTGCTGATCCGCCGGCCCGCGGGTATCTTTGAGCGAAGAGGTCACGCTGATGAGTTTGGCACAGTCGCACGTCGTTTAAGCGGACCTGGATTCGGCTTGACAGAACTTCCGGGGGAGGAGCAAGCTTTGGGGCGGCTCAAACGTTTGCCCAAACTCCGATCCCTACGCCGACCCTAGTCCGCGGCGAAGAGGACAGCGTTCCGAACCACCATTTAGGAGGCCAAAATGCATCGTCACCAACAAAATTCGAAGTCCTCGCGGCGCCGCCAGGCTCTACGCCTCGCGTCGATCGCGATACTCAGCGTCTGTGGAACCGCGGCGCACGCTCAGTTCCGCGCTTCCATCCAGGGCACCGTCAGTGATCCTACCGGAGCCGTGGTTCCCAATGCGACGATCACGCTGGTCGACAACGAGACGAACCGGACGCTCACCGCAACCAGCAACGAAAGCGGCGTCTATAACTTCAACGCGCTGCCTCCGGATCACTTCACGCTGACGGCGACCGCGCCTGGATTCCGTAAGCAGGTTCTCAGCAGCTTGACCATATCTCCAGACCAGATCAACGGCGTCAACGTTGAGCTTGCGCTGGGCGACACAAACACGAGCGTGACCGTCAGCGGCGATCAGGCTCCGCCGCTCGACACGGCCAGCGCAACCATCGGCGGCAACGTCGACAGCAACGAGATCCAGCATCTGCCCTCGTCCGGACGAGATATCTTCCAGCTGGTGCAGCTGGCGCCGGGCGTCTTCGGCGATGGCTCCCAGTCGGCGAGTGGAACCGATGCCAACAGGCTGCCCGGCAGCCAGGGTCCCGGCGGCGCAAACCGGGCAAATGGCATCTTTCAGACAGAGAACGGCCCGCAGGCGAACGCCAACGGCGGACAGTACGAGACCAACAGCATCCAGATTGACGGCATCAGCACGGTCAGCTCGGTATGGGGCGGCACCTCTGTCATCACGCCGAATGAGGACTCAGTCGGCAACCTCAAGGTCGTCTCAAATGCCTATGACGCGGAGAATGGACGCTTCAGCGGCGCACAGATTCAGCTCACCTCGAAGACCGGCACGAATGAGTTCCACGGCAGCCTGTTCTTTCGCGCAAACCGGCCCGGCCTGAATGCGTACCAGCGCTACAACGGTGCAAGCAGCGTTCGCCCTGGAAGTCTGGCGGACCGCGGCCTCCAGCGGGACACAACCCGGTCGAACCAATACGGTGGAAGCGTGGGTGGTCCCATCCTGCATAACCGGCTGTTCGCCTTTTTCGCCTATGAAACGCAGCGAGACAGGTCCAGCCAGACCAACACGGCCTGGTATGAGACCGACGCATTTCGTGCTCTCGCGCCGGCAAACAGCATCGCCAGTCAGTTCCTGACGTTTCCCGGGGCGGCCGTTTCTGCCACATCGATCACGAACCAGACCTGCAAAGATGCCGGATTTGTTGAAGAAGTGAACTGCCGCACGATAGCCGGCCAAGGTTTGAATCTTGGTTCGCCGCTCAAGCAGGCTTTGGGAATGCAGGATCTCTCCTGGCGGAGCACAACCAATCCAGGTCTTGGCAGCGGCCTGAGCAACGTGGCTGACATTGCGAACTACAACACCACGAATCCGACGACACAGACGGGAGACCAGTACAACGGTCGTCTGGATTCAGACGTGACAAAGAACGATCACGTCGCCTTCGCGATCTACTGGGTGCCACTCACCCGTACGAACTACAGCGGCTCTACTCGGTCCTACAACCTTTTCCACCACAATCAGACGAATGACGCCTACTCCCTTATCTGGAACCACGTCTTCTCGCCATCGTTTCTGAACGAAGCGCGTGCGAACGATGCGGGGTATCGCTGGAACGAGATCACCTCCAATCCGCAGGAGCCCTTCGGCCTCCCTTCCCTCAACGTGGACACAATCGGCAACATCAGCCTTGGTCAGTTTGGCGCACCTGGGCCAAGCAATCTAAACCAGCACACCTATACCTACAAGGACGTCGCAACCAAGATCACCGGCAATCACAGCATCAAGTTCGGAGGTGAGGTGACTCGCCTTTACTACCTCAACAACCCGGTCTATTCCGCACGTCCGAGCTATAACTTTTACAACATCTGGGATCTTCTAAACGACGCGCCGCACACGGAGAATGGGACGTTTGACCCAAGGACCGGAACACCTACGACCAACCGACAGGACAGCCGCTCGACCCTGTACGGCTTCTTCGTGCAGGACGACTGGAAGGCCCGGCCCAACCTCACACTGAATGCGGGCCTGCGCTACTCCTACTTTGGTCCGCTCTCCTCGAAGCAGAACAACCTGAACCGGGTGCTGCTTGGCTCGGGCCCGACCACCTTTACCAATCTCAGCATTCGCCGCGGAGGCAACCTGACCGACGCGCAGAAGGGAAACTTCGGACCGCAGTTTGGCTTTGCCTTCAGCCCGGAGATGTTGCACGGGAGAGCGGTTCTTCGCGGCGGCTACGGCCTGAGCTTTAATCAGTCGGAGATCTCGATCACTGGCAACGCCGGCAACAATCCTCCCAACGTTATCGGTGCGGGTTTCAGCAGTGCGAATCCCACCGCAATCGACCCACGAATCGTCTATAACGTCGCAACTGATCCACGCTCTCTCTTCGGCTACCCTCCGAATCCAAACACGATCAGCGCCTTCAACTCGGCAAATCTTCCGCTTGCGGGAGGGGCTTATATCGTGGCGTATCAAGCCACCCAACCGACGATTTACACTCAGCACTTCTCGCTGGATACACAGATCGACTTGGGTCACCAGCTAGTTGCGTCGGTCGGGTACCAGGGCAGCCTTACCCGGCACCTAATCATCAACTCGCAACTGTACGTAAACGGCTTCGCTCAGGGAATTCCGCAGAATCCCTTAGTCCAGAATGTCCAATTCTTCGGCAACAACGGAACAGCCAACAACAACTCTCTGCTGCTCGGCTTGAAGCAGCAGTTCGCGCACCACGTCCTATTCGACGCAGAGTTCAGCTACGCTAAGACCATGGACACGGGCTCGGGGCCGTTCTACCAGGATCCCTACCCCTATGATCCGAGCCGGGCTTATGGCCGGTCGGACTTCAACTATGGCAAGGCCTTCAAACTGTACGGCGTGTGGCAGCCGGTCTTCTTCCATGGCCACGATCTGCTTTCGAAGGTTGCCGACGGCTGGTCGATCAGCAGCATCTTCAACATCCATACAGGATTTCCCTTTACGGCGAACTACCAGGTCCCTGGCGGAAATCTCTACTACGCATCCAGCAACTACAGCCAGCTTCGTCCCGCAAACTACAACCGGAACGGGGGCAACAACCACAGCAATGCGGCATTTGAAAACGGCAGGCCCAACCTCAATTTCCCACAGGCGGGACCCAACCAGCCCTACTTCGTTCTGCCCTCTGCTCCCGTCTCCGGCGCCTCCGGCTTTGCTGCTGGTCTGCCCACGCCAGGGATCAGCAGGAATTCTTTCGACGGCCCGGGGTATCGGGATGTAGACGCGACACTGACCAAGTCCTTTGGCCTGCCAAGCGGCAGAGTCATCGGCGAGCATGGGGCAATCGAGATTCGTGCCGATGCCTTCAACCTTTTCAACCTGACTAACCTGCAGTCCAGCAGCATTGTTACGGATATCAGCTTGCCGAACTTCGGCCAGGCGCAGAACGGCCTTGCCGGACGCATCGTCAACCTGCAGGCGCGTTTCAGCTTCTAGCGTGTCTGCGGCTCTACCGTACGAGGGTGTGCCTACGAAGCACACCCTCTTTCTTGTTGCTGACCACCTCACCGGCCTTCATCTTTCTTTTCTCCCGAGGCGCCATGGCACGAAATCGGCTGAATCTTCTTCTGCTCTCTTTGGGGCTGCTATGTCCGGGCTGGCAGAGTTTCGCAAGGGCGCAACAGATGTCGAACGAAGTCGTGACGGTTGACGCAAAAGCACCGACGACGCCGTTCCCACACTTCTGGGAGCAGATGTTCGGCTCAGGACGAGCGATCCTTACGCTGCGCGACGCATACCGCCAGGATGTCCGCGCCGTAAAGAAGGTGGCCGACTTCCGCTACGTCCGCTTTCACGCGATCTTTCATGACGAAGTCGGCGTCTACAACGAGGACGAGCATGGCAATCCGGTGTACAACTTCGCCTACGTCGACTCCATCTACGATGGCCTGCTCAGGGATGGCGTCCGGCCGATGGTGGAGATCAGCTTCATGCCCAAGAAGCTCGCCTTCAACCCGGACGCGCTACATCCGTTCTGGTACAAGCCGAACGTCTCCCCGCCCAAGAGCATCGAGCGCTGGGATGGACTGATCCAACACTTCGCGCAGCACCTGGTCGATCGCTATGGCATCGATGAGGTCTCGCAGTGGTACTTCGAGGTCTGGAACGAACCGAACATCGACTTCTGGAACGGAGTTCCGCGGCTGGAGTCGTACTTCGAACTCTACGATCACACCGCGCGCTCGCTTAAAGGCGTCAGCCCGCGCCTGCGTGTCGGCGGTCCGGCCACGGCCGCCGCGCAGTGGGTCCCGGAGTTCCTCGCGCACACCGCGGAGAACCATGTTCCGGTCGACTTCGTTTCGACGCATGGGTACGCGGACGACACGGTCGAAAACATGTTCGGCACGCGCGAAGTGATCCGGATGGATGACCGCGTGGGGCGTGCCATTGAGAAGGTACGCGGCGAGATCGACCGCTCCCAGGCACCGAAGCTGCCGCTCTTCTGGACCGAGTGGAACGTACCCGGCATGCTCCAGGCGCGCGACACTATCTTCGTTGGACCTGCGCTCGCCAACACCATCCGCGAGTCCGATGGCCGCGTCGACATGCTCTCGTTCTGGACCTTTTCGGACGTGTTTGAGGAGGGTGGACCAACCTCTGGTCCATTCCGCGGCGACTTCGGCCTGCGCGCCTTCGACGGCATCAACAAGCCCAGCTACTACAGCTACGGTCTCCTGCACCAGCTGGGCGAGCAGCGACTGGCGAGTTCCTCCGCAAACGTGATCGTGACCCGAACGGCGAACGGGGATCTGGCCATCGCGGCGTGGAACCTGGTGGACCCCGATCAGGTTGGGGCGGAGCATGGCCTTGACCTCCGAGTCCTGGGCGTAAGTCCCAGGGCCGAGGTGACCATGCAGAGTGTCGATCGCGACCACGGCAACGTGCTGCCGCGATGGGCGGCGATGGGCAAACCCGGAAATCCGAGCCCCGCTCAGGCCGAGCAGCTTAACCGCGAGACGGCACTTGGGACGCCCGAGAGATCCAGGCTTCATGATGGCGCACTCCACTTGAACCTGTCTCCGAATGCTTTGGTGCTTGTCCGGATCTCCGGGTCAGAGAAGACCAGCGGCGAGAGAACGCCTCGCTAGTCTTTCGGTGCGATCTCACTCATCCTCTCGCCGCACTCGAGGCGCGCTCTCGTGCCCGCGATACATGCGGCTCAGGGTACCCGCATCGTCGATAGGCGGCAACGTCAGCAAGGTAGGCAGAAGACGGACAAGCCGCTGTTGCAACGAAAGGATCTCCGGACACTCCGCGAAGACGGCCCGGCTTCTCTCGGCGAGCAGGCGGACAGCCTCGGCGATGTGGGGAGATGCCGGAGCTTCGCTTCCATGCTGGCTGTCCACCAGGTACTCGAGGGCATGACCGAGCACCTCCAGAGCTCTCCCCTGAACTCGTGAAGACCTCCGGCGCGTCTCTGGAACACGCACATTTCTGCGTCGATCCGCTAAAGGAGAGAGGTTGGCGGGACCGGCAAAGGCTGCCCTGATCCCAGCGACAGCCAGGTTGAATGAGTGGAGCACGAGTAAAAACCTCCTGCCCCAGATATCGGCAGGTCGGCTGGAAAGCTTAGCGTGTCACTCGCGAAAACTTGGGGGGAGGGTTGTGCGGCCGGAACGAGCGCCGCGACGAGACCTTCCATCTCAGCTGTCTGACGTGATGCTGACGGAATCCGGCACAGAGGCCGGCGCGTCCGTGACGACGAAGCCGTCCGCGATCAACAGGTGCCGATCAAGCGCCTCGATTCCGCGGTCGAGCTCCTTCCGGGTGATGATCAAGGGTGGAGCGATGATGAGATGCGAGACCCAGGCCTGGATGGTGATGCCGTCCGCGAGCATCCTCCCGGCGATCTGGTCGACCACGAGCGGAGCTCCGGAGACCTTGTCGGCATAGGTATTGAACGGCTCCTTCGAGGTTCGGTCCTTCACCAGATCGAGCGCCCAGAAGAGCCCTTTACCGCGAACATCGCCAACGCTGGGGTGGCTCGCCTGGAGTTGGCTCAGCCTCTCCTTGAGGTATGGCTCCAGCTGCGCCGCACGCTCGACGAGGTTGAGCCGCTTCATCTCCCGGATGGTGGCGACGGCGGGGGCAAGCGTCATCGGGTGAGCCTCATAGGTGTGCCCGTGCGCGAAGTAGTGATCCTGGAAGAAGTCGCCGATCTTTTCGGAGGTGGCGCAGAGACCCAGCGGAACATAGGCGGAGGTGATGCCCTTGGCCGTCGTGAGGATGTCAGGGATCACGTTCCAGTGATCCATCGCGAACCATCTGCCGGTGCGGCCCCAACCGCTCATCACCTCGTCGGCGATCAGGAGCACGTTGTTCTCGTCGCAGATCCGCCGCAGCTTGGGCATGTACTCCTCGGGCGGAACGATGACGCCGTTGGTTCCCACCACCGGCTCCACGAGCACCGCTGCCACGTCCGACTCGTTGCGGATCATATGCTCCAGGTAGTCGGCGCAGGCGATGTTGCAGCCGGGGTAGGTGTGGCGGATGGGACACTTGTAGCAGTGGACCTCCGGCCCGAACAGAACGCCCTGGCTCTTGGCGCGTGGCTCGGCCGCCCATCGGCGCGGATCGCCCGTGGCGGCGATGCTGGAGCTTGTGGACCCATGGTAGGACCGATAGCGCGAGATGATCTTGGTCTTGCCGGTGTACATGCGGGCGATCTTGAACGCTGCCTCGTTCGCGTCCGTGCCTGAGGTCGTGAAGAAGAATTGGTTCAAGCCCTTTGGAAGCACCTCCAGCAGAAGTCGCGAGAGCTCCGCGCGGGCAGTGGTGGCGTACCCGGGCATGGCGTACGCGAGCTCTTGCGCCTGCCTGGCGATGGACTCGATGACGGCCTGATTTTTGTGCCCAAGGTTGGAGCACATAAGCTGCGCGGAGAGATCCAGGTAGCGCTTGCCGTTGCCGTCGACGATGTAGCAGCCTTCGGCGTCGACGATGTGCATGGGGTTCCAACCCTTCTGGAAGCGCCACGTCGCGTAATTGGTTTCGCGCGTAATCCGCACGACGTCCTCCGAACTGAGGGCTTCGGAGTCTGTGGCGGGGTGCGTCAAGGAATCGTCAGCGGGCGTCATACTCATGGTCGTCGAAAACCTTTCTTCTTCCAGGTGAGTCGGCGAGGCGCTGAGCGAAGCGCCGATCTGCCTCGTTCGCGCCCTACCATCACGTATCTCAGCGCAATGCCGGTGCTTTCTGCGACAACCTGATCCATCGAGCACATGGACCTACAGAATAGTAGGCCAGCGTCGCGAGACGGATCAACGCAGACTACACCTGGGGCACGAGCCTGGATAACGGCGTGACGACCGCAGGCAACAGGACATGAAGGATGCCATCGCACAAAGGGCAAATCACGATGGCCTGAACGCGTATACCGTGTTGCACGGGTCACCCAATTGACCCGTTAAGAGTCTCACCCTCACACCATCTGTTTCCCGGATGCCCGGATAGACGTATAGCAGTCGGGAGAACCGACTGCGTACCTTGGAGCCATGGCATACTCCGGCGAGGTACTCTGCAGCGTTTGGCCGACTATTCTGTTGACGTGGCGGAGTCGATCTTTGTTCAGGCTCCGACCGTCTCCAGCAGCGCGACGGTGACCTACTTCGTCGACAACTAGCTCCGAACGACCGAGAAGCTGTTCCCCTTCTGGATAGGCGGTCAAAAGGCGGGAATCGCCAATGGGTTCTCTACCGCCTCCCTCGGAACTGGAGCGCACAGCCTGCGCGCCGTAGCGACACTGCCGGATGGCAGCGTCGAGGCCTCCAGTGCCATCACCTTGAATGTCACGTCCTCGGCTAATCCGCAGCTTAGCTCCAGCTCCACGGCGTCTCAGATGGCCGAGCTTCCCCTTCTGCTGCAGCCGGGCGAAGCGACCAGTTTGACTCAGCCGATCGCGCACGCGCTTGACGAACCAGTTGGCCGGACCTGGGCGGCGCGAGTGTGTCCGGCTTCAGCCTGGGACGCCAATGTCAGGACAAGTACGAACATCTGCACAGGAAGCGGATTCACCAACACCGGCCTGGTTCCGTACGGTGGCGTGATCCAGCTTGATCCGGCGCTTGATCTAAGTAAGCTTGGCCTCACCTTGCCGGCACTCCGTATCCTGCAAGCCATGCAGACCTACGCTACTACGTGATGGATTTTCGGCTGCGCCGACTTCGATATCTACACAGCGATCTCGGAAGCGGAGATCGAGTCCTATGGCGGACTTTGGGGCTACAACAAGAAAGATGTTGGGGTCCAGAACGAGATCGAGGCCGTTATCACCGCCCATAAGCTTTATGTCGTCCCGCCACTCACAAAGAAGCAGTGAGACAGGCCAGGTTGTGTACCAGGGCCGGCATCGCCGATCGGGGTCAAGGGGAGATCTATGCGCGCTCCCTCGACCACCGATGCTGTTTTGCGGGTGCACCTAAAGTCAAGTAGATCTGCCGAAGCTCTTCCCCGACGACATCGCAGCCGCAGATCTGCTGAACTCTGTTCCTCCCAGCGCTGCCGATGCGGTTGGCATACATTGGATTGGTCTGCGCTGCCCAATGCAAATTGGACAGCCCAGGGAGGGATTTGGTCGAACAGCGACTCCGGGCTGGAGGCGTGAACATGCACCACGATGCGCTTCCGGAAGAGGCGAGCCAAGGCAAGGATCGGCAGCTTTCGCAGCAGACTCATCTGTCGGCGAGGTGAACGTGAACGAGGTCTGCCCGGGCGATCTTCAGCGGAGCGCGGAGATAGGCGAACAGGGCGACGAAGAGCTTGCGAGGCGCGCTCCCGTCTGTAAAGGTGGACAGCAGATCACAGCTCATCTCCTGCCATACAGGCAGCTTCTGGTGTAGCCGCACGACGGAGGCGATGCCGCCCCGCGAGGTTAATCCCGGAGCAACGACCAGAACTCTCGGAGATGCCGCTTCCGCTCGAGATGCCTGCACGGTTTTAGACATTGGAGGAGCTCCGTCTTCCGCTTCCTAAAGCTACGCCAGGCGCAGAAAGGGGTGAGCCTCGTCAAGGCATCGCGCGGCGAGGGTCTGCACGTCTGTACTCGCCGTGTAGTCCAGCACGATCCTCTCGAGGATCTCCAGAGCATCGGCCACCGAACGCCGGTCCAGGGCAAGTCTCAGCCGATCCATCTGTTGGCAGAGCTCCCGATGGCTGAGACTGACTCCGCCGCGAAAGACCGAGACGTTGCTGTGCGCTGTCGGCATAAGCTCCTCGCCCAGGGTGCTGATCTCCTCAAAAAGTTTCTCTCCGGGCAATTTCGATGTCCTTTCCGGGGACCAGGTCAGCAAGCCGAATCATCCGCTCCGCGAAATCGATGATCCTGACGGGCTCGCCCATATCCAGGACAAAGATCTCGTTCGCGGAACCCAGGCTGGGGGCCTGCAGCACAAGCTGGGCGGCCTCGGGAATCGTCATAATGAATCGCACCATCGCTGGATACGTGACCTTGACCGGACCTCCTTTGGCGATCTGCTCGCGAAAGATCGGGATAACACTTCCATTACTTCCCAGAACATTGCCAAAAGCGGGTGGAAACGCAGGTCAGATGCGGCGAGGAAGAGGCACGCACAGGATCTCCGCGACACGCTTACTGACAGCCATCAGGCTGGTCGGCCTGGCTGCCTTGTCGGTCGAGATCATGACAAAGCTGCCGATCCCGTGATCTTCACAGGCGCGCAGCAAGTTTTCGGTGCCGAAGATATTGTTTTCGATGACCTCGAAGATGTGCTGTTCCATGAGGGGCACGTGCTTGTACGCGGCCGCATAGTAGACGGAACCTGGACGGTGGATGCGAAGAACATTGTCCATGCGCGCCCTGTTCTGCACGCTGCCGATGCAGGGGACGAAGGGGACATCGGGATAGAGCTCCTGCATCTCCCGTTCCATGAAGAACAGGGCCGTTTCATTGATCTCGTACCCGATGATCGACCTCGGGTTGAACCTGGCGATCTGTCGGCAGAGCTCCGACCCGATCGATCCAGCGGCCCCGGTCACCATGACCATCTGTCCGGTAATCCTGCTGGCGATCTGGAGGTGTCGAGCACGATCGGCTTACGTCCAAGCAGATCTTCGATGACGAGCTCCGGCAACACGCGCCGGCGGGGAAGATCAACCTCCTCGGAGATGTTGGTCACCAGGCGGAAGTCGAGCTTCTCCTCAAAGCAGATCTGCATGAGCGCTCTTCGCCGGGCACGCGAGTGGGGGTGCGACGAAAACAGAATCTGGTGGACATGGTACTTCTTCGCCAAGCGCGCAACCTCGCCCTCGCTGCCGAGGACGCGGAGTCCGGACAGACTGACGCCCTGAATCTCCGGGCGGTCGTCGAGGAAGCCAACGGCACGATACTCATGGCAGTGACGCCGCAGCTCCGAAAGGACACTGACCCCGCTCTCGTCGGCGCCGTAGATCAGAACGCGCTTCCGCTCACCCTGGCGAGGCGAGCGCCGGGCCAGACCGAAGAGAACGCGCGAGGCAAGGCGCATGCCCGCCAGAACCGCGACCGAGTAGAAGGCGTCCAGCAGATAGACGAATTTGGGCAGCGGCCGCTCGTATCCATGCACGTGGGACAGCAGTATAACGGCCACGCCGCCTACCGCGGAGGCGGACACTGCTTACCTTGGGAAGCTCCTCGGCCGAGGTAAACCGCCAGTGGCTCCGGGAAGCGCGGAAGAGCAGAAGAACCGCGCCCTGAAAGAGACTCCAGGTCAGCGCGATCAGGGGAAGAGAGGCGATCCACACACTGGGAACGGCGCCGTCGAAGCGCGTCAGCAGGGCGAGGTAGACGCACCCAAAATTCAGGACGGCCAGGACGAGGTGTTTCGCGACAAAGCCGTTCTTTTCCATCATCCGTTTACCCGCGTGAGCAGGCTTGCTCCGGCACGGCCCAGCGAAGCGGAGCCCAGAAGAGAGGAGGCGGGTATCGGCGGAAGTGCCGCCCGATCGATGTTCCTCCAGGGACCCGCGCTTTCGCCAGCACGCAGCAGCTGTGCGACGACGATTAGGGGCGTCCAGGCGGCAGCCAGGCACAGCAGAGCGTAGGCCGGGCGCCACTGCGCCAGCGCCGCCCAGGGGCCAGCCAGAGCAGGTTGACGGCAATGACGAAGAGTGTTGTGCACTCGTGGCCGAACCGTCGGGCCAGGTGTTGAAAGGCATGCGACCGATGGGGCGCGTACCACTGGTCACGCCGCAGGATGCGCTTGGCAAGTGTAAGGCTGGCGTCGATGACGAACACGCCCAGCAGGATCAACGGAAAGGGCGACAGGGCACTCCGGAAGGCCGCCAAGAGCGTCAGAGCGCCGAAGCAGAAGCCAAGAAACCCGCTTCCGGCATCACCCATGAAGATCCTGGCGGGGTACCAGTTCCAGATGAGAAACCCTGTCGCCGAGGCCGCCAGGACCGCGAACAGCAGAGCCACGACATTGACTCCGTGAGCCATCGTCGAGAGCGCGCAGCAGATCCTGGCCACAGTAACGGCTTCGGCTCCGGCGATCCCGTCGATGCCGTCCATGAAGTTCGTGAGATTGATCAGCCAGGCCAGCGCCAACCACGTACCTAGAACAGCCGCGAAGGCAATGGCGGCGTTTCCCGTAAGGTCATGGATTCGAGGAAGCCCACCCAGGCAGCAACAGCGCCGGCACAGGACGCGAGCTGCGCCAAGAGGCGCACGCGGATAGGCAGGCCAACGTAGTCATCCCAGAATCCAACCCCCCGCCACGAGCAGACCCAGCAGCAGGCCGAGCGTCTCCGCCGGTTGCAGCAGATGAAGCACACCGAAGATCGACGCCACGAGCGAGAAGGTAAGAACGAAGAAGCAGCCTCCACTGCACGGGAGTCAGATTCACATGCGAGCTTCGATGATTCGGAACGTCAAGGATATTGCGCCGGAGCGCGAAGCCTAACACCGATCGTGTGAGATATCACGCGGAGGTCATCACGACGAGGGCTAACAGGGGAATGGTGAGCACGTGCATTTAAGGTCCCTTACCAGCAGCAGAAGTTGCTTCAAACCAAGAACAGGTTCGGGTCAAAGCACAGTCGAGTGAAACAGGGGGGGCCATTGCAAGAGATCGCCGGTTTATCCGTGTTGACGACAAGAGACCCGAACAGCCGTTGCGCGACGCCTTCCTGGCGCAGCAGCTTGGCCGAATGGGACAGAAGAGAGGTCGGGACAGGAGCAGACGGGGTGCGCGATCGAAGGCAAGTGCCATGCGAACGACCAACTCGCCGATCGACACATCTTCCGCGTCCTTGACGAGAAGTCTCTGCCCCGCCGCGGCGGGATGGTCGATCGCACGAGCCAGGAGATCCACCAGGTTGTACACGCTGACGAGGCTTCTCCGGTTCCGCACCCTGCCAAGCGGCAGTGGAAGGCCGCGATGGACGCAGCGTAGAAGGCTAAGGAAATTTCCCTGTACGCCGGGTCCGTAGACCAGCGTGGGACGCACGACCAGCCAATCCATGCCGGCTGCGGCGGCAACCTCTTCGAGGCTCTGTTCGGCCTCCCACTTCGATTGGCCGTACGGGTCGACATAGCCCGGAGGGTCGTCGGCGTGGAACTCCCCAACCGGGGTCGCTTCGCCGTTCACCTTGATCGAGCTGACGTACAGGAAGCGGCGGACTCCCGCGCGTGCGGCCTGGGCCGCCAGAGCCGCGGCGGCATGGACGTTGACCTTGCGGAACTCCGACAGAGGGTCGGCGGAACGGTCGCGCATCACATGCACTCGCGCCGCCAGGTGAACGACTGCGTCGACATCGGCCAGCAACTCAGGCCAGCGCTCATACGCGGCCAGGTCGGCAACGGGAGCAGAGCGGCTCATGGCACCGGCCGGCATGGCTGCGTCGGGCCGGATGCAAGCCGTCACTAGACGTCCGGTGGAGGTGAGGTGAGCGCACAGATGCTAGCCGATAAAGCCGTTCGCGCCTGTGACGAGGACGCGATTGCGAATCATTCCGGGGAACTCCCGGCAAGCTTGTCGCCTAAACGGGGTTTGCTGTAGTGGCCCAGCAGCTGCTGCCGCAGGAACATGACCGCGAAGATGGGCGAGTAAAGGTTGCGCTTTGCCAGCCTGCGCGGCTCCTGGCACAGGCGTATCAACCAGGTCATGCCGATCTTCTGCACCCACACGGGCGGAAGCACTTTCTCTCCGGAGAGGAACTCGAAGGCGGCGCCGACGCCCAGACAAACGCAGTTGAGCGATGGACTGAATTCGTGCATCCAACGCTCCTGCTTGGGCGAGCCAAGCCCCACAAACAGAAGCTGCACGCCGGCGTCCGCGATCCGCTCGAGCTGCTCATGTTGCTCCGCAGCATCCAGAGACCGAAACGGAGGCGAGTAGCAGTAGGCGATCGTGAGCTTTGGGTAGGCGCTGGCCAACGTTGCGGTCATCAACTCAAGCGTCTTCGGACGTCCACCATAGAACCCAACCGGGATGCCGTTCCGCTTCGCCATCCGGAGAAGGTGCGGCACGGTACGGGGCCTGCTGACACATTGCGCCTCGGCGTATCCCATCAGGCGAAGACACCACGCAACGGGTGTTCCGTCAGGGGTCACCATGGCCGCGTGGGCGTAGGATCGGTCGACCGTCCTATCCCTGGAGGCCTCGACCAGCATGTGCGCGGTCGCGAAACAGATGTAGGCAGGTCTGCTCTGCTGGGCGAAGGTCAGAATACGGTCGCACGTCAGAGCAGAGGTTCTGACCTCGATCTGGGTGCCCAGAACGGTTCCAGTTGTGCGCGGTGCCGGAATGGAAGATTGAACCTCGTGCTGGGGGAATTAGGCGGGAGCCAGAGTTCGGGAGTATTCCTCCGTGTCGGAGTGGGGACGCACGCGAAGCTCGGCGGTGGCGGGGCGTCCAAGGATGTGAAGGCAGGTAAGCGAGAGCACGTAGTAGGTCATCGCGTCCGTGCTCCAAAGCTGCCCGATGAACTGTCCGTGAAGGAGGTAGGTGAGCAGGATCGCTGCGCCGGCTGCACCTTCAACCGTAAAGAGCGAGCTTCGGAACACTCTCCAGGCGAGTGCCCCGATCAAAGCACAGCAGCCACGCCGCTCCGGCAACACCGCCGACCAGAAGCATGTCGAGCAGGTCGTTGTGGGTATGCTTGATATCCGCCCGTAGTTCAGAAACAGCATGTCGGACATGGCGCTATAGCCGTAACCCAAACCCTGCTGGGCGGGTGTGGCCTCGACGTACCCGTCGACTGCAACCTTCCAGAAGGTGGCTCGACCAGACCCGGCCTTGTCAGAGTCCTGAAGGTCGCCCCACCGAACAAAGAGTGTGTCGGGCTTGACGAACACGGGAGCCAGCAGGCCCGCGGCAAAGGCAAGGATCAGAAACCGGTTCAGCCATTGGCGCTGCTCTCGCCGGCCGAAGATCACGGACCAGAGAGGAAGCCAGATCAGCACAGCACACAGCGCGACGGCGCCGGCGCGGGCGTAGGTGATGAGGCATGCGACAAAGCAGATCCCGGCAAGCAGCGGAAAGATCCAGCTTTTCGATCTGCGGCCAAGGTAGAGCAGCGTGATGCCGCCACACACCAGCACGCCGGTGATGTACTTCGAGGTGTCGAACCAGCCCGCTGACGATCGGACCGCATCCTCCTCGTAGTAGTTGAGGCCTCCAAAGACAAGGCCCAGCACAACCGAGAGCGCGGTAAGCGTCGCCCCGATGCCAAGTCCCCAAAGAATGATCTCCGCTTGCCCCGACTCACGGCACAGCACCGAGACCGTGATCTAGAACATGACCCAGCGCGTCATCTGCCCGTAGGCGCCAACACTTGCATCGACAGCGCGCCGGTCAGGACGAACTCCTTCGTGATGGCCATGCCGATCAGAAGCAGAGCGGCCACAGCCGGCAATGGAATCCTGCGGACACCGGAGCGATCTCGCAGAAGAGACCATGCCGTAACGACCATAAATACGACAACGACATCCCCCCGCAGCACCTGCAAAAGGCTGAGAGGACCGAAGCTGATCTGGAACGCATTGTTGAGCTGATTGACTAGGCAATCAAAGGACGGGATCGTCGCCAGCACCACAAGCAGCGTGCGGTGAGGAGCGGGGAGCGGCTTAGCGGAGGTCATCTGCTCCTCCCCCGACCATTGCCACACTTCGAAAGGCCAGCCTCGTTGCCGGAGCGACGTAGACGATGCCATAGCCGAGAACGGTTCCCCAAACGACGCCGCTCAGCGATCCGTGCCGAGCGAAGACGATCTTGAGCGCGAGGCTTACAAGCGCGCCCGCGCCAAAGAGCTTCAGGTGACGCACCATCACCGCAGGTTGATTCAGGATGGCGTTCATGGCCGCGATGTAGCCCACAAGCACGACCCACAATGCAAATCCAATGCGAAGCAGGTCGACGCCCCCTGGATCAACACCCGACCACCGCTTCATAAGCGATCTGCTTGTCAACAGAAGGCAGATAGCGCAGAAGGAGCCCAGCGCCAGGCTGATCGTTACGGCGCGGCGGATGATCCGCTGCGCCCACGCGAAGTCCTGTCGCGCAATCGCTTCGCCAATCGCTGGCCAGAGCGGGACCATGAAATACTGCGCGATGAGACCCATCGAAAAGATGCGTTGCATGACCGCGAACTGAGCCACCTGCGCCGATCCCATCGTGCGAGCGATCACGATGTTGTCGCTGACGTAATACAGCAGACCGAAGCTCTGCTGCACGAAGAACAAACCACCCACCGCCGCAAGCTTGAACGCGATCTTGCGATCGATAGCTGCCGCGGCCTCCAGCCGCGCCGGAGCACGACCATTTCGTGTTCCAGTGGGCCGAGAATCTGGCTATCGGACGGGACTGTAGATGGCACCGAATTGTCCCAGGTGAACGATGCGTTCCACCTTGCTCAATGTGTTTTGCGGGACGTAGACCACGTCCCCGGTCTGCATCTCGACAGCCTCTTCCAGGCGATGATCCGCAACCAATTTTTGAGCTCGATGACCCGCGTGGAGGCATGCTCGCCATCGATCCGGCGCAGGAGAAGCACCTGGGACTGCTTGCTGGAGTTCTTGAATCCACCCGCCATGGCGATGGCATCCGTAATCGACATCCTGCTGCGAAACTCAATACGCCCGGGAGTATTAACCTCTCCCTCAACAAAGATGTGAGGCTTCTCGAACTCCTTGAGGATGACCGTCACCACAGGCTTCACCAACCTTTCCGAGGAAAGGTTGATTACCTTTTGCTGGAACTGCTCCACCGTGAGCCCGACCGCGACGAAGTCTCCCACTCCAACGAGCGACACACGCCCATCCGAACCTACGGTCAGCGTCTGATCGAACTCCGGGGTGTAGCGATATTGATTTCGAGGACATCGCTTCGTTCCAGTCGATACTCAGGATTCCGGTCAGAAAAGCTCTGAGCCGGCAACGTGAGCACCGTGGACAGTGCGACAAGAAGGAGGCAGCACAGGTTGCGAAATATCACTTGGAACTCCCGGCGAACTCGGCCGAACGCCCGTTGTAGATCGATCCCAGGACACGTCCACCGAGCGAAATGAACTTCTGGCGAGCCCGCACGACCTCCTGCGTCGCGGTGCTTCCGGACTGCGCGACCAGAACCGTGCCGAAGACCGCCGCGGCCAAAGTAATCGCGTCTCCCGAGATGGAGAGCGCAGGCGCGTCCACGATGATGTGCATGAACTCTTCCCGAAGCGCGGTAAGGACGGAGGCCACCGAAGAGGGATCGCCCTGATCCCCGGCCTCCATGTGTCCGGGACCGAGAACCCAGAGGCGACTCGAATCGATGTGCCTCGATTGCGTCACCGCATCCCTCCCGGGTCGGCGCGCCAGACGCACCAGCGTTTGCGCATCGGCCAGCAGAACCTTGCCTCCCAGGCTGGCCAGCTCGGTTGCGATGGAGCTGCAGGCAAACGAAACTCCGGCGCCTGTGGTCGTCGACGTGAACAGAATCGGCCTGCACTCTGGATCGAGGTCTCGATGGAACAGGGTTTCGATCAGATCCGAGAAGTAGGTTCGACGGAGGGGCGCTAAGGTCTCCTCCGTATGCAGGAGCCGCGGCGATCGTTAGCCGGGAAATACAGATGTGCTCACAGTTGGCTCCGAGGCGAAGCGTCAGATCTACGCTGCATGGACATGTACACCGAGGGAAAGGCTCCGCCAATGCCTGGATCATCATCAGCAGCTTGGCCCGTCGCGAAAGCACCGGACAATCTGTCGACGAAAATGCGGTGCTCGTATTGAATGCTAAGAACGGGTAGTTGAACAATCCCGGACTCCAGGTGACTCCGCTCCTCCCGCTCAGTTGCTGATCCAGGGTCATCTGCGGAAACAGAAATGCGCCATCGGCCTGTACTCCGCGTTTTTCCCGCGCATAGGGACCGCCCGCGTCAAGCCGCCAGTACCACGACGCGAACACAAGAATATTCGTGAACCAAAGCGCAACCGCAGAGCGAAGAAGATCATGCGATGCCTCTCTGTGGGAAGGCAAAGCCGCACCAGCAGCAGCAAAGACCAAACCATGTCAAGCGTGACCATCGCCGTCATAACCACCTTTCTCCTGAATAAAGCGTGCAATTGCATCCGTCGACCCCTTGCGAATGACCCGGCCCTCCATGTCCACGCCAGACATCCGCGTTGTGGCAGAGAACGGCACGAACTCGGCCCGGAGGTCTTTGAGATCGCGCCCTCGAAGACCGTACTGCTCCTTCGCGAGAACCACGATGCTGCGTCCCTCCAGCGTCTCGTCCGGAAAGGAGGAAAGCTGTGCGGCATCTGCTAGCTGATCTTTGCTTACGCCAGGAGCAGGTATAAACTCCGAGGCCTGACAGTTGCCCAGAGTAATTGGGCCGGTTTTATCAAGCAGCAGCGTATTCACATCTCCAGCCGCCTCCACGGCGCGGCCAGACATCGCCAAGACGTTGTATTGAACGAGCCGGTCCATGCCGGCGATGCCGATCGCAGACAGCAGACCGCCAATGGTTGTTGGAATGAGGCAGACGAGCAACGCGATCAAGACAAATACAGTCTGGGGAGCCGTCGAATAAATGGCAATGGGCTGCAACGTGACCACCGCAAGCAGGAAAATAATCGTAAGTTCCGCAAGCAGGATATTAAGCGCGATTTCATTCGGGGTCTTCTGCCGTTCCGCCCCCTCCACCAGAGCGATCATGCGATCCAGAAACGTCTCTCCAGGATTCGACGTGATGCGCACCTTGATCTGGTCAGACAGCACACGAGTTCCGCCGGTTACTGCGAATCGATCTCCACCCGCCTCCCGAATGACTGGAGCAGATTCGCCGGTGATCGCCGACTCGTCCACCCCCTCCACGATCTCGCCGTCTCCAGTAATGACCGCCCCTGCCACGATCAGACAAACATCGCCGGCCCGGAGATCAAGGCTGGGTACCTCTTCCGTCGTTCCGTCAAGCCGCAGCCGTATGGCTACCGTGTCGGACTTCGCCTTCCGCAACGCGTCGGCTTGCGCTTTCCCGCGTCCCTCCGCCAGGGCCTCGGCGAAATTGGCGAAGAGTACGGTAACCAGAGCCACAACGTAATCTGAAGGTCGAACCGCAGCGCATGATGTCCGCAAACAACGTCCGCCACGGTGTAAATCGTCGTGATCAGGCTGCCGATCTCAACCACAAACATCACAGGGTTCTTCATCATGGTGCGTGGATTCAGCTTTGCGACCGCATCGCGAAGTGCACGTCCGACAATCTTTGTGTCCCAAAGCGACCGCTTGCGAGTATTTGCCATGAGAGATCCTTAGTAGGCCTTGCCGGCTAGAAGAAGCAAATGCTCAAGAATGGGGCCAAGCGAAAGTGCCGGGAAAAAGGTCAACGCGCCCACGATGACAATCGTGCCGGTAAGCAGGACTGTAAACAACGGAGTGTGCACCGGGAAGGTTCCAGGCGAGGGCGGGATAAGCTTCTTCCCACCCAGATTGCCTGCAATCGCAAGCACAGGAACGACCATCAGAAAGCGCCCGATCAGCATGGCGAAGCCGAGTGACACGTTATACCAGCGGGTGTTCGCATTGAGGCCCGCAAACGCAGACCCATTGTTGCCCGTCGCTGACGTAAAGGCGTACAGGATTTCGGACAAGCCGTGCGGACCCGTGTTGGCAAGCGAAGCCAGCCCCAGCTTCGGCATCATTAAGCTGGCTGCGGACAAACCAAGAATCGAGAGCGGAAGAATAAGCGTGTACAGCATTGCCATCTTCACGTCGTATGCTTCAATTTTCTTGCCCAGGTACTCCGGTGTCCGACCCACCATCAAGCCCGCGATAAACACCGCAAGAATGACAAAGATCAACATGCCATACAAGCCGGCGCCAACACCCCCAAAGATCACCTCGCCAAGCATGATATTGACAAGCGGAACCAGACCACCGAGAGGCATGAACGAATCATGCATTCCATTCACCGCACCGCAGCTTGCGTCCGTCGTAACGGTCGCGAACAGCGCCGAGTTGGCAATGCCGAAACGCACTTCCTTACCCTCCATGTTGCCGCCCGGCTGCAGGGGCGATGCATGCTGATCCACGCGAAGACCAGCGGAATGCAACAAAGGATTCGGCTGTGTCTCGGCATAGTAAGCAACGAAGACACCAATCAAAAACAGCGCCGCCATGGCAGAGAAGACAGCCCAGCCATGCGCGGGTGATCGCGTCATCCTCCCCAGCGTGACCGTAAGTCCAGCCGGAATAAGAAAAATCGACACCATCTCGAGAAAGTTGGAGAGCGGAGTCGGGTTCTCAAACGGATGCGCACTGTTCGCGTTGAAGAAACCGCCTCCATTTGTGCCCAGCATCTTGATAGCCTCCTGGGAGGCCACGGGTCCCTGGGCGATGCTTTGTGTCGTCACAGTCTGCGTCATTTGCTTGCCGTCGGCGCCGCCGATGGAAGTGACCGTCAGGGGCTGCACCAGCTTCGCCTGATCATAGGGCCGGAAGTTCTGGACCACACCCTGCGACACCAGCAGCAACGCATAAAGCAGACATCCAGGGAGCAGAATCCAAAGCGAGGCACGTGTCGTATCCACCCAGAAGTTACCCAGCGTCTTCGACTTCCGACGCGAGATGCCACGCATAAACGCAACAGCAACCGCCATTCCCACCGCGGCGGAAAAGAAGTTATGGTATGAGAGCGTGAGCATCTGCGTCAGGTAACTCATCGTTGACTCGGGTACGTACGCCTGCCAGTTCGTATTCGTCGTAAAGGAGACCGCGGTATTCCACGCGAGATCGGCAGGTACTCCAGGCAGACCTTGGGGATTCAAGGGAAGAACGTGTTGCAGTCGCTCGATTAGGTAGGTTGCTAGGAGCGTCACAAGACTGAAGACGAGCATCGCAACGGTGTACTCGGTCCACCGCATCTCGTAGCCTTCGTCGACGCCCGTCAGCCTGTAGATCGCTCGCTCGATAGGTCGAAAGAGAACATCGGCAAAGGTCCGCTTCCGCTCAAAGACGTGAGCCATGTAGATACCGATCGGCTTCGCGCACAGCACGACGAGCCCAAAGAAGAGAAAGATCTGAAACCAGCCATTCGCAGTCATTTCGAAATATCCTGTTAGAACTTTTCCGGCCGCAGAAGGGCATAAACCAGGTAGGTCAGAAGACCTAAAACGACCATCCCAAGCAGTATGGACTCGACCATCTACTTACCCACCTTCGTCTGAAGTCGCTCACACCCCGACGTGTAAGCCACCGCGAGCGCAAAAAAAACCAATGCTGACCACGATGAAGCTGATGTCAATCATTCCTTGACCCCCGGCGCTGGGTAACCGCGTATCAACCTCGTGCGATCAGAACCATTCGTACGATTCTCACCCCGCACCAATGAGGGAGGTATAAGGAACGCAACCGATGGGTATGAGTGGATCTGAAACCTTCAGAGGACCCGCCGGAGCTAAAGCCCTCCCGGAGCATCTCTGGTCAAATCAGAAAAGACGTACCCGAGGTAATTCACAGTTCTCAAGTAGACCGGCGTAGAGGGATCGTCTTCCAGCTTCCGGCGCAGCTGCAGAATAAAGGTCCGGAGATACTCGCGCTCATCGCCATACTCAGGATCCCACACCGAACTCAGGAGCTTGGAATGGAGAACAGGGTGAGCACAGGGTCGGGACATCGATCCTTGAATCGGGCAGGCAAAGATAGCAGCACAACCCACCAACGCAGCAAGCCTCTCCGAAGCCGCGAACACCTCTCCTCATTAGAAAATGGTGAGATCCGGAAGGGAGCAGCAGTCTGCCAAGATCGTGCTTTGAGGTTCCTCAGAGCTCCGTATAAGGGCACACATAGGAACCATTCGCGTGATCGTCGAAATAGCTGAGAGAAAGTGGTCGGGGCTGCTGGACGATTTTCGAACTTTTGGGGCCTTGCTCTCCGGAGCTGCTTGAGGGGAAGTGTACGAGAAGCCGACTACACGGCAAGTGCCGTCAGAACGTGACGGCCCGTGACGCCGCTATCGCCCTCTCCCCGGTGCTGGTTCCCTCGTGCTCGATGGGGAGTATCCTAGATCTCGATGGCCGCCGACATCTTTATCAGTCACGCTGCAATAGACGAGGAACTAGCGTTGGCTTTGAAAAGCCATCTCCAGCTTTGTTTTCCTGGGCTTGAAATCTTCGCATCGAGCGACCCTGAAGATTTGCAGCCTGGCGATCTGTGGATCGAGAAGATTCTTACAGCCCTCGAAGTAGCGAAGTGTGTGCTGGCTATAACCACAAGCCGAGGATTGTCACGCAAGTGGGTGTGGTTCGAATCCGGAAGGACATGGTTCAACAACGTCACCCTCATTCCGTGTTGCGTAGGAACGCCGCGAAAGACCGAGCTACCACCCCCGTTCTCTTTACTCCAGGCGCTTGAGATAGACGAAGCGGCTGGCGTGGCAATTCTCCAGGGTAAACTCGCATCCCTTTTGGGACTGGCCAGCAAACATGCTGAAGCCGCCGCGCTTGCAGCCACTTTGACACGGCTCGATATTCGGGCTGAAGAAAAACAGAAGTTCAAGATGGATCCCTATGCCGTGGAAATCTTAGAAACAATCGGCAAGGTTATGAGAGGTTTGAACTACCCAGAGCAACAAACCATCCGGCAGTTCGTGATGTTTGGTCAACTCAGCACGGCAGCATCTAAGAAGATGGCGGCAGAAGCCGGTTTGGACATGGAGAAGTGGTCAGTACCGTGGTCGCTTGCACAACGTACGGGGTGGCTTACGCATGTCGCTGGCGGAGGCAATAACGATGCATACCAAGACAGCGTTTACGCCATAAATGGGCAAATCATGCCCCATTTGAGGGCATTCTTTTACTCACAGTAGGCCGTGAGCGGCGACGGTGCGACACTAGCAGCTTACGACGCACCGCTCACTCTTCCTCGCTCTGAAAAGAAGAAAGCATGTGAAACCATTGGCGTCCCTGCAAGCGAAGGTTGGACGCTGGCATTGAAGAACTCGAGGGACTGGGTGAATGAACGCGACCGAAAGCAAATGCAGTAACCGTTCTACGTGGCACGATAAGGGACCTCCGAAGCATGAGGCTCTACCTTAATGTGATTCGTAAGAAGAAAAGAAGAGATCGCCGCTTTTGCCTCGGCGTGGCTTCCTGGCCCGAGGATAAGGTAATTCACCGGTGTCGGTTCATTTGGTCCGCATAACGGGTACGCAATATAAGGAACCAAGGTATCGCTGATGGGACGGAACAGTGGCGGATTTGGAAGATGTTTGTCCACCGAGATCGGGAGCACCAGGCGCCACTCTCTCTCTTCCGAAAACGAAGAATCTTTCAATAACGGACATATACGCACGAGATCGAGATTGACCTTCGCCACGGCCAGTTTAAGACGGGCATTGAGAGCCAAGCCCTCGACATGAGGAGGACCAAGTTCTGTTGGATCTTTGAGTTTGCTGAGAAGCTGGGGATCTCTTTGCATCGCCTCCTGAAAGTCCTTTGTATACTCAACGACAACCCTAGCCACGTGAGAGAGTGCACGCTCTAGTAGCGCCCTTTTTTGTGGCAGCTCGTAGACGCAGGGTGCGAACACGACCGCTGTCTCCGTCCCCAATGGCGGTCGGAACGTGGAAAGATCGAACGATATACTCACACCGCTTGAAGCTCCCGAGTAGCCTCGCCATTGACTTAGCTGATCTCGGGCTTGAGAGAACGAAGCAACCATAACCTGAAGTCGGTCCGCATGGAGGGGACCGGTGTTGAACGCTAGGTTCACGGCGTTCTTAAACATTTCGCCCACCGCAACACCACTGTCGGACGACTCCACTACCTCTTCAGCAAGCTTCCGAGCCAACTCTCTGGCGTGAACGAACTCCTGACTATCGTTGAGATACCGGAGGTCAGTAGCGAAGATCTTCTTCGACTCGACTATGCTTTGAAAGGCTTTGTAGCTGGTGTAATGCCAAAGGAATTCTGGTATAGGCTTCCTAAGCAGATCATTGATGAGATCGCGTTCCGCACTGACTGAATCGCTCATCAAACGATGGTACCGCAGCGAACGAAACACACTCTCGCAATCCGTAACCTGAGCGTAATGCCCCTCTTAGCAAGATCAAGCATTCTACTAAGTACCCATCGAATGAGTACCGGGAGCCGGTCGGGGCTGCTGGACGATTTTCCGCACTTTCGGAGCCTTTCTCCCCGGAGCTGCTTGAGGAGCAAGTGTACGAGAAGCGACTACTCGTCCACTTGCTCGAAGACGCGCTCTATTGAGCGACGGTCGTGCTCTAAAACCCAGCTCCCATGCGCTTCGTATATGGGGCGCAGGTTTGCAACCTGAGGTGAGATGAGGTCAAGTCCCCGGTCGTCGTACATGTGCAAGATGATGTTACGAGTTTGATTGATGAAGTAGACGCGATCACCAATTCTTGGCTGCCTGAGTGGAAAATCATTGTTCATGATCGCTCGCAGAATCTCTCTGTACCCGATGCTGAAGGGTTCATATTCAGTCCACTTGTATGTCGTAATGATGCGAGTGGACCGATCTCGATACGTTGTGAGCCGCTGGCGACCCGCTATCCCATGTAGACCTAGCGAATACCTGCGAGACAATGCAAAGACGGAGTTGTGGAACTGTGGAACCTTTCCAATACTCCAACCTTTGGGTTCGAACTCAAACTCATGGCCGGAGACAATAAGCCCTAGATCGCCCCGTCGAAACACTGCTTCGTAAAGGTTCGCTGCACGATCAAGGACTGCCTCCCTATCGACATTTGGCCAGTGATTCCTGTTTAGCTCGAAGCGAATGCCTACTGTCCATTGGTGGAAGAGATCGGGTCCCAGGTAAAGCTCCGGGAACGTTGTCTGCATGTATTCGGGAAACTGCATGGTTGGACGATCATACGACTGCTCTCAAATGCACAAAAAACGGGCATCTCGTACAGTTGACGGCCACCCGCAACCCAAATTGGCCACATATCCGGGATGCCGACTTCGCGGACATTTGGCGGCCAACGCGGAAGTCAATGTCTCAGCTATCGCACCACCGTCGAATTGCCCCACCCACAATTGCGATCAGGCAGGTCACAGAGGTCCCTTTGCATCCGGTTTACTCATGGATGCTTCACTTTGTTTCGATTGCCGAAGAAAGTGCGGCTTCATAGGCTGCTTTGGCGGCAAGGTACTCATCTATTAGTCCCGCATCAGTGTCCCCAAACCATAATCCTGCCTTTGCCTCTACAGCTGCTTTGCGGGCGGGATCGCCTTCCACCTCGACCATGTACTTCAAAAACGCGTCGTGGAAGGAGGTGATCATTCCGCTCACTTCGAGGCACTCAGCACTTCGACTGAAATCACTGCTTACCTCTTCCAACTTGGCGACGTCCGCGCCGGAATGGGCGTAGTAGATAACTTTGGCTGCGCCACGTTTCGACAGATCCGAGTCCGGCGTGAAGGTGTGAACAACAGCGCAACGAGCACCATAGAGGTCTACCGCGGTGCACTTCCAACTCGTTAGGGGCAACAAGTAAGTCTCCACCCAACGTTTGAAGTAGACATTGACTTTCTCTCCGGGCGCAGCCTCGAGGGATGCCAAGACATCGATGCTTGCATAGAGGAGAGTAAGGCAGGGCAATATTTGCCGCTCGTCCAAGCATCGACGGGCCGCTGAGAGCATGTGGGCCATGTTCTTGGTTATGTTGTCGAAATTTTCTATTGGCAAGACAGTCCCTCCGAATTCATTATCCTCGCTTCTTCAATATCGCCTGAGTGTCCTGAAGGACGTAGGTGCCTCTCGGAAGAGCCGCGCTGCGGAGAGGGGTGATCGGGCGTATACCGGCCTCCCAGCCGTGCGGGAAGCATGCGACCTTTGCGGTTACCCACCCATAGCGCGTTTTATGAGGACCAATATCAGAGGATTCCTTGGGGATTTATATACTTGACTCCCTCGCCAGAGGTCCTTGTGTCGAAGAGGAGATGTTCATGAAAGCCGCAATCCTTAATCCTATCCGATCCGAGAAGCGGTTCAGAAGAGGCTCTGGGCCGTCTGTTCAATGCGCTGGCGGCTGCGCACGACTTCAAGCAGCGTGGCCAGGAGGTCAGCATCCAGTTTCAAGGGACCGGAACTCGCTGGCCGTCTGTTCTGGAAGCTACCGACCACCCCGCGCACGGCTTGTATGAAGCAGTGAAGGAGAAAGTTGTAGGCGTCTCCTGTGGCTGCTCCGACGTATTCGGCGCGCGTGCTGAGGTCGAGAAGATTGGATCCACGCTGCTGACGGAGAATGCCGTGCCCGGCACTTCTGGACTGCCAAGTCTTAGCCGCGTTATCTCTGAAGGCTTCACCGTCCTCACCTTCTAAACGTTGTTCTGTAACGATCTACGGCGATTGGCCGTGGCAGATCGATGCCTTGGCGGATGAGTATGCAAAGTGATCCGTTCCATTCCGGTGAGATCGAAGCGCAGGCTCGCGCAGGCGAAGCGAGAAGCGCGCAGCGGAACAGTGCCGCGCTTGGCGGTAATATACCGGGCGGCGCTCTGCAATTTGTCCGGCAGCAGCAGATAGCTGTGCTGGCAAGAGAGGGCCCTGACGGGCATCTGTGGTGTAGCGTCGCCTTCGGACCAAAGGAGTTCTTAGAGTCATCGGACGACGGCAAACAACTTACGGTCAAGACCTGCCTCTCCAGTCGAACGAACGAAGACCCGGTCTGGCAGACCTTCGAACCTGGCGAACAGGTCGGTGTCCTCCTCATCGAACTTGCCACGCGGCGGCGGCTGAAGGTCAACGGTGTGGCCACTCTGACGGACACTAAGTTGATCGTGGCCGTTACGGAATCCTTCCCACTATGCCCCAAATATATTCAAAGGCGCGCTGTGCGCTTCGACGGCTCCACAGCCGCAGGTCCGAATGTGACGACTGGCTTCGGGCAGCAGCTCGGCGCTGAACAGAGGCAGACCATAAGCTCTGCAGACACCTTCTTCGTTGCATCGACCCATGAGGAGCGTGGGCCGGACGCCTCCCATCGCGGCGGTCTACCCGGCTTTATTGAGTTTCTTCCGGATAACTCAATTCGAATACCTGACTACCCCGGGAACAGTATGTTCAACACATTCGGCAACCTGCTCCTGGACAGCCGCGCGGGTCTGGTCTTCGTCGATTTCAAACGTCGGGTTCTGCTTCAGTTGACAGGGGAAGCCGAGGTGTTCTGGGACCAGAGTGATGCAGGGGGGGATACGGGAGGCACAAAGCGCCTGTGGCACTTTCGCTGTCACTGCTGGCAGGAGTCGTCTCTGCCATCCGAAGTCAGAGGTGACCTCATTGAGTATTCGCCCTTTAACCCCTCACCGCGAAAGTAGGCCCGTCATGCAACTGAAGGTCGTAGAGATAGAACGCGTTGCAGAGGATGTGAGTCCCTTCCTTCTGCAGGCCGCATCAGGCGCAACTTCTTCCGCCCTTTGCGCCGGATCCACATCATCCTCACGATCCTGGCTTACGAAGGGCTTTACGCAATCCTTCGCTGTCGCGATAGTGGGTCTGACGCTCAGGCCGGTTGTCTCTGAAGTGTTCTGTAGAACGTGGGCCGGGAAATGGAAAACAGTTCCGCTAGGTCACTGATCGAATACTGCCCGGTGGCGTTAATCCGGCTCAACTCCTTTTGCTGTTTGTCAGACAGCTTTGGTTGTTTGCCGCGCAGCTTGCCCTTGGCACGAGCGATCTTCATTCCTTCACGAGTGCGAAGCCGGATAAGGTCAGCCTCGAACTCCGCAAAGGTCGCGAGGATGTTGAAGAACATTTTGCCCATGGGATCGCCTGGGTCGTAGCGACTCTGACCGAGTGCGAGCGTGATGTCGACGCGAAAAGGTCGGTCTTTAAGGGGTCCGTATCAGCCATCCACGCGCCTCTCACAATTTCCGAGATTACGGATTGAGTTCTCAAGTCAGTTTTCATTCGATCTAGCCCACGATTGCTCTCAGGAAATCTCGACTTGGCAGTCGCGATCGAGCCTCCCGACTGGCCTCTGACGAAAATGAAGCTCGGAGAAGCCCCCTTTTATGTTGCAACGTTGGGAGAGGACGAACTCGCTCAGGACCGCGCTGTCCGGTTGGAGTGTCTGGACGGGCGGCACTGAATTGGCAGAACCGACGCCCCTGATCGGGACCTATCTTATGTCACGGGCAGACAAGGCGTCGCCTGTGGCGAGTGCTGTCGTAAGGGGATTTTTGGCGCAGCTCTCCGAAGCCGGGAACAAGGACCTCTCGACTGTGCTCGTCGCCTAAGAGCACTAGTGAAATAGGATCTGCGGAAGCAGCGCGGATGGAGACAGATCGACCTTGCAGAGCACTCCGGTATTCATGAAGCCCACATCTCTGAACTAGAACGAGGAGCGCGTACGATCGGGCTCCGTCATTTGGCTGCTTTGGCTGCAGCCCTGTACCACCCGCGCCAACGACAAGAACCTTCAACGGTTGCCGGCTCACCAGGTCGGAGGGCAACCTGTGCTCAACGCGCATATTAGCCTCTCTCTCCGCTTACGAACTGCGCTAGAGTCTGGGGAAGGTGAATGAGAGTATCGGCCGGAAAGCTCTTTCGCTTATCGGCCAGTCCGCTCCACAGACCTTCAAAGCCGCCTTCATGCCGCGTCAACCGGCCGACGTTTGCATGCGTGAACCCACTTTCGTAAAAGCCCTGTTCCCAAGCAGCTATGGAAGCGATGGATGCCCCCTCGGGACGGCGCATCGAGCCAGTACAGACCCGCCCGTCGGCTGAGAGATTCCAGAACGGAGCGACAGCCAGTCTGGTCTGCGCCTCCGGACGCTTTGGCTCGCTAAGCGCCCGGATCGTCAGATCACCTTCCTCGGCCCGCCATACCAGAGCGGGCTGCGGGAAGGTTTTGCCGTTGAGCGTGGCGAGCAAGCCTTCGGAGTTCTGGTAAAACATCTGCCGGCGCTGGGGTGGAGTCCACCAGACGACCATGCGGTCGCCTTTCGCGAGAACGTTTGCCGGCAGGACTTCTGCCTTGGATGAGCCGTTCAGCGAGCGCGAGAGTGCCTCCAGAAAGCTCCTGCTTAGTGGCTGGGCTGGTCCAAGCACGGGCGCAGCTTGCTCGCGCGAGCTGACCTCATGGCGGGTCACGAAGCTCCTCTGGCTATCTCGGTAGATCAGCAGTGCTTCACGCAGCTCGAAGCGGTGATTCTCTCCAATCGACACGTTCACTTGCATGGCTCTTCTCCCATTCTTGAAGCTCTTCGATCAACTCGCAGAGCTCGCAGTTCAGAGCGACAAAGCGCCCGGCGATCCGGATTGCCTCGCGTACCTCCTCCGGCTTAGTCGGCGAGAAGAGGACAGCCAGTGTCGGCTCCGCACTGCCCTCGAGCATGTACTGGGACTCCTCGTCGAAGCATGCGATAACGGCATCCTGCTCCTTGAACCCAACAAGCAAGGAGGGCAGTGGCGCACTGTCATAGTTGCCGTCGGTCTGGAACTCCCGCGTGGCACGGAAGCGCAGGCGGGATAGCTGTTCAATCCTGCGGAGATGCTCTAACCAGGACCGATACGTTCCGCCTCGATGCTGCGTGAGGAGGCGACGTGCTTGCAGACTAGAGGTCCGGGAGTCATGAGAAAGGGTCTCGCGAACGCACTCGGGCAATGCCTTCTGGACATCTGGAAATTCATACTGCTCCTTGTGCCCCTCGTCTTCCTCTTCGGCATATTCCTTCATCCGCTCTTCATACTGGAACGCGTCGTCATGGTTGTAGAGGCGCATGACGGGATAGAGCGCATAGGTCAACGTCCAATAGAACGCAGCTCCAAGGCCTTTGCACTCGCGTTCGAGGGCTTCGATTGCCGGGCCGATCTTGAGGAACCCGGAGCCGCTGCACTCAATGGTGAGTGCTAGCAGGCCCTTCCCAAGAGGCTTCGTGTAGCCGTCTTCATCCTCGACGTCGCTTATCTGCAGGTGGTACTCGACATTGCGCTGAAGAAGATTCCAGCGGTCCTCGCCGATCGCAGCCATGATAGACCGCTGTGCGAAGACCAACGGATCCTCTCCACATTTGTGCCAGGCTTCCGGTGTCCCGAGACCTTCGCGTACCAACGCAGCACAGAGGTCGAACAGCAGCTCGGCACGGAACTCATGACTGTAGGACGTGGGCAGGCCTTCCAACATAGGTAAGGCCTGCCCGAAGCCACGGGCCAGAGTCGTTACGCCAGAGGTGGCAGTAACTCCGAGGGGGTTGTGAGGACGGGAGTGTTGTTGCCGGCGTGGCGGTCTACAGCCTCTGAGACCATCTGCGCCAGAGCGAGCGACTCTTTGCATTTGAGGTGCCTCACAAGCAAGAGGTTTGCGGCCAGGGGTTCCGCGCCTGCTCTCGCGCCAAACAGCGCGATGAGCTCGGCTAGAGTGGTGTTGGGCTGTGGCATGCTCAGCCCTTCGACCCGATGGCTCGGCTGAAGGTGTAACGCAGCATGGAGCCGGTGTCTTCCGGGCCGGAGACCGAAGCCGTTGCAATCTCCGGGTAGTTCGGCGTGAGCAGGTCTCGAACCTGATCCACCGACAACCCAGGACCTGGGTCAGGGATGCGGATGCCGTTGTAGTAGAACTCCCGGTGAAGCTCTGCTGTCTTGAGACTGCTCATCGCTGTTCTCCTTGTGGAACGTCTTTGGGGTGGGGCTTAGAGTTCGTCATGCGTCGCCAGTAATCATCGCCAAGGTGAGCACCCAAGCTGCGGCGCAGCAGTTCCAGCGTTTCCGTCTCGGACAAAACGAACGCAAAGAAATCTTTCCTGTCTCGTAGGGCGCGGGCGGCGCGATGATTGCCATCGATCAGCGGCATGCCGCAGCCGCTTGGCAACGTTACCATGATGCCGGGAGCAAGATCAGGAGGAAGGTGGTCGACATGCTTCCAATTGATAGGCATCTCCTCTAGCCAGCGCTCTAGTCCCACTCTCTCAACCGGTATCGCTACCTGATTGAGGCAGAGTTGCCGTGCCATGTGAAGGTTGAACCGAAGTGCCAGGATCTGAAAGAAGTCATTCTCAGAGGTGTTTTCCTGCCCGACAATCGGGCAGCGTGGACAGTCGTTATAACGAAGCGATCCGATAGTGCTCATGGGTTCACTCTTGAATAGGCGTGGCCTCGCCATAGGCCCGGTATAGAGGCCTCTCGGCGGCTGTGATTAGTGGGTCGCGGCGGGTCGGGTTAGAACTCCCGCACGCGCGGACGCCACACTACATCTTGTTCAGAAGGGAGCGTATGGTCTCGACTGCCGCAGATTCGACCACAGCTAGATCCGAAGTGCAGCCCGTGCTGTCCGCTGAGTCAAGAAGTCGCCGGAGTTCGTTCTTGAGGGTCTCGTCGACAAAGTGATTAGGCGCCCAACTTGGGCCTGCATTGAAGATCAGATCGTCGACGATCTCTAAGTCGGTCTCCTTCACGAAGATCGTTCCGGCATCGTCCCGGTCCTCACCCTCCCAAGTGATCTCACCGCTCAAGGTGTACCCAAGCGGAATGAAGACGTAGTCGATAAGAAGCCTGAGCCACAAACCAATACCATGGCGACTTTCGTCCTCTTCGGGGACGAGAAGCTGTCCATCCTCAGAGACGGAGAGCAGACCCCCGTGAAAGGGAAGGTCCCTTTCCGGTTGCGCGGCGAAGGCAGCGAAGATGGCTCGCGTCTCTTCCGTTTGTTCTTGATTCACGAGCGCTGTGACGAGCGCGGCATGCTGCTCACTTAGAGGCGAGCTCACCCTCAACTCGCCGTCCTAATAGACGCTGTATCCCATACTTGCCTCGCTTGTTCGAAATGGATGTCGGTAACGGGTCGCCAGCCACGCGGACACGAAAGAGTAGCGAAGCTAGAAGAGGCAAGCCTGCACTGCAGGAGTCGTTGACTTGCCCCAATTTGTCTCTCTCGGCCTGAACGTTGCTCGATCTTCCGTGTCTTGGGAAGTCTGTTGCGGACTGGTCCTGTACTTGGCCTCGAGACGCTGGAGGATAGCCATCTCCGCAGTTCGCAGGCACTCGACTGCTCTCAGCTCATAGAGGGCAACATAATTGCGGTTCCGAATCTCGCGTTGGACGGCGCGTTCGACGTCGCAGAAGGTGAACTCAGGGGATCCCCAGCAGTGCGACGCAAGAGCATGTCGGAGAAAGTGCAATCTCGGCAACACCTCTTCGCACTCTGGCATTGTCACGTGAGGCTGAGCCTTGTCCCTCTCCTGATCGAGTTCACGCCAGATGGCGTCGGCCGACTCGCCGACTCCGGCTTTCTCCACCAGTTCACGAGCCATCGCGCTCATCAGGTCTTCATCCGTGTCGAGTGCCTGTAGACCCTCACCTGAAAACTTGCCCTCCATCATGAGCGCGACCAACATCTTCTTGCCCATGAGTCGAAGGCAGGTCTCCTGCATGGTGCCCGCATAGGTGACGAACTTCACCCGCACCGGGAATCTCTGGCCGATACGCCAGGACCGCCGGCTGGCCTGCCGCAACGTATGCAGCGAATACCCGGTCTCGTAGAAGTACAGCGTTGGGAAGGCCAGCAGGTCCAGGCCCGTCTCTACCAGCTTCGGGTGGCAGATCACGACCTCGATCCCGGCCTTCAACTGCCGTTCGTACCAGTCCTCACGCTTGTCGGTGGGAACCGACGAACGAAGAACGGCGACGCGGAAGCCTTCCTGCCTCAGAGCTGTTTCGAGGCGCAGCGTTACGTCTTTCTCACCTGTATAGGTGGCATAGACCTGGCAGCGTCTTCCTTGCTTCAGCTCCTCTCGCACATCGGCGACAAGCGTTCGTTCCTTGGCGTACAGCGTCTGCTGCGGGAGGTTCCGTGGCTCCGTCACCAGGAACTTCACGTACTCTCTCGTCGAGGGATCGAGGGCTCGCGCCCAGATCTCCTTGAAACCGTAGGGATGATCCGGGTAGAGCAGGAGCGTATTGAGCAGGATGCTCATCAGGCTCTTGTTCCCGCGGTGTTCACGGATCGCATCGCGGATATCCTCTTCGAGTTCCTCGTAGGCCTCTCGAAGAGCTTCATCCATGTCCACCGAGATGACACTCTCGTCATAACGCGGCAGATTGTCCGAGATGTCCTCCAACGAAAGGAACGCCGTCGTGTTCATCAGGAACTTGCCGAAGAGCAGGGGCGACGCCCCGGGTTTCCTCAGTACCTGAATCGTCTTCTTGGTGGCTCGCGAGCAGGCGTTGTCCGTCTCCTTCACTTTCTCGACGGTTTCGAGCACCCCATACTGTTCCTGGAAGTCGCGCCGGCCCTGGCCGCCGTAGGCGAATCCCTCGCGGGCCATCACTCGGGGTTCCATGCGATAGAAGATATTGAAGAGGTCGTCGGCATAGCCGCCCATCAGGGTTCCAGTCAGGGCGATCAGGCGCTGCGCTGCTCGGTTGAGTACGCCGAGTCCATTCCCCTGTGCAGTGTCTCCAGCCAACTGATGGAGTTCATCGGCGATCGCGAAGTCGAACCAGCCCTTCATGTACCGGCCGATGTACTCGATGGGTGCCATGCGCTGGATGCGGCTGCGATCCGCCTGCCAAAGCGCAGAGAACCGTGCTGTGCCTCCGTTTGCAGATGGCAGCGCTTCCGAAATCTTGATCTTGTCCACGAAGTCCAGCGTGGAGAGCTTGCGTTCCTCAGAGTTGGCCACGGCTCGTCCCGAATCAGGATTGACGACTCCGCCGCAGTTTGGCCCGGACTTGGCGGTGAGATAGGCATGGTCCCAGAAATAGCCCAGCTTGCCGCGGTCCTTGCCGATGATGAAGTACACCGGCCCAGGGAAGCGCGCCCGCCATTCGCTTCGGCCCATGCGGCGCATCTCCGCCAGCGTTAGGTGCTTGCCCTCGTAGACGGTCTTACCCTTGCTGAGTTTGACCTCGCAGACCCCGTGCTGCCTCTTGGGGTCGCCACCGTTGCGCATGTCCTCGATGAGAAAGGTTCGCGCCCGGGGGATGGTCTGCAGCGCCTCGCGCGCCCACTTGTGCGTGATGTGCGAAGGGCACATGACCAGTGTGGCGCTGGGGCGGCCGTCCGTAACAACGTGAATCGTTCCGAGGGCCATAAGAGTCTTGCCAGCACCACACTCTGCAACGATGCGGGCGGCCTTTGCCGTTTGCAGATACTTGGCTGTGCCGGTAATGGCAAGAGCCTGCGCGGGTAGTGCTTTGCGCAGAAGCGTGGCGAGGCGGGGAGCAATCGGGTCCTTCGTGCTCTGAAGGGGCGGGTAGGTTTCCAAGATGCGGGAGCCCAGCTCGGCAGCGTGGGCACGCAGGTAGTCGAAGGTCTTCTCCACGGAGGCACCTCAAGAGCTGTAATGGTGAGTTGGCGGTTCGTCCCAAAGCAGAAGGGGCGCTCCGTTGGAGCGCCCCTTCTGACATTTTCATTCTTGGTGCGGCTCAGGTGAAGCTGACGCTATCGGTCCAGTTCTCGACTTGCAGGCCGCCAACCCTTCCAAATTCGCGTGTATTGTTCGTCACCAGGATCAATCCAAGGCTGCGGGCGTGCGCGGCAATGAAGAGGTCGTTAGCTCCTATGGGCGTACCGCTACGCTTCAGCGCGGCCCGGATCTGGGCGTAGTGGAGAGCACACTCATCGGTATACGCGAAGACCTGCACATAGCGGAGATACTCGTCGAGAGCAGCTTGATCTTGCTGCGCACGTGGTGAGACCTCCACTCCATAGAGCAGCTCGGACTTGGTAATCGCCGAGATACACACATCCTGAACGGCGACAGCCTGCAGTCTGCGGAGGACGGCTTCATTCGAGCGCTTCATGATGTAAGACGAGATGTCCGTGTCCAGCATGTACTGAGACATCAGAGGTCGCGTTCCTGCACCGGCAAGTCTTCGACGCCTCGCATAAAGTCGTCAGAAGCGACAGAAGCCGACGCGAGATAAGAAGACCAGTCCGTGGGACGCGTCGAGAGGACGACCTCATCGCCCTGCTTACGGATGAACACCTCGGAAGTGTTGAACTGGAACTCCTTCGGGAGACGAACGGCCTGACTCCGGTTGTTCATAAAGATCTTGGCTGTACGTTGCATGGCGTCCTCCCCGGGTGTGGCATATACACAAGCATATGCCACACTGCTCTGCCGGCGGAATCATCTGAGTTGGTTCTGGAGTACGGCGTTGATGGAGACGACGGGCCACCGAATAGGGCCGTTGCTTTCGGGCAGGGCCAGCTTCTGGGAACGTAGACCTTGTCCGATCCATTCGAGCATCTCCTCCGCAGATGCGGAAATCAGTACTGGCTGACACCCAATGCCATCGATCTCCGTCACGCGCTCTTCCCGATCCAAAGTATCGAGCACGTGCTCTGCCCACGCCGGGTCGCCTGGAATACCGAGAAAGCTCACCAGCGTAGCCCAGGCTTCTTCTCGGCAGTAACCCATCAAGATTGTCCTGCCAGCGCCTCCATTGGTGTGCAGCTCCTGGGAAACCGCCAGCAGATGACGCACGGGATGCTTGCGGTCCGGCAGAGTCAGCGATCCCTTGTAGCAGGATGCGTGCTCGCCAAGCGAGACCTCTCTAATAGTTCCGTCTGGGAACGTAAGTGTGAAGCTCGCCTTGTCCTGGACCGCTGCTGTAATGGCTCCAATATCGGAGTCATTGCCGAAGACGCTGAGCAGATGCGCCTTCCGGCCCTCTCCCACGAAGCGGTCGACCCGCACGCGAATGCGGGTCGAGATCTTCTCGGTAAAGCGCTGGTACTCAAGCAGCCCTAACCTCAGGTGTGCATTCTCCATCGCTCTCTCCTTCCGGCTTTGCCGCAGTCTCGGTCAGCTTGAGTGTTCTGCCATCGGCATAGACCAGCCGTAGTTCATTGGTCCAACGTTCACGATGGTGGACGACCTGTGTGTCTCCGTCGTCCTCCACAAACGTGGAGACATGCTTGACCGAGCGCCAACGCGCGATGTGCCGGTCTTCATCCCTCCCGAAGACTCCGTTCAGCAGTCCTGCGGTGCAAAGCAGGCCGACATGGCCGCCGTGCAAAGGTGTGATTGGCCGCCCAGTCGCGGCGTCTTCTTGCGGCGTAAGCAACGGCGCGACCTGCCTCCAGGCCGCCGAGTGCGGCAGCATGTCTTCCAAGCGGTCATAAGGAAGGCCACGGTAGGTGAGGATCGTTTCAGGCGAAGGCGGCACCACGTAGGAGCTGACGGCTCCAGGTTCGAGCGTCTGAAGGTCTCGGAACGTTCCATAGGGGCTGATGCGTTGGAGCAGTCGCTTGTTCGTCTCCACGGCGATACCCCGTACGTCACGCCGAACCCCGAACACCACAATCTGCCTGTAGAGAACAGATTCGGGATCAGTCATGCGGAAGACGTTCAATGCCGTGAAATGAGAACTGAGGACGCCGGCACAGTCGGAGAGGCGCTCGAAAGGTATGACAAGGACCAGAACGCCGCTCATCACCAGCCAGCGGTAGGTGTGCTCCAGAAAGAGACGCTCCATGCGGTTGTTGCCGACCGAACCGATCTCGGAATCGTAGGGTGGATTCAGGTACAGAAGCGAGAATGACTCCACCTTCGCCACTGCATCGAAGGCGTTACCCTGAACCACCTCGATTCCGCTTAGGCTTGCGGTATGCGCACGCTCAGCATCGAGCTCGACTCCATATCGACGGACAGGCGCCTCGCTTGTGATCCGCTGCAATGCAGCTCCCTGTCCGACACAAGGATCAACCGCCGACGTTGGTTGTGAGAATGACAGGAAAGAGCGAATTTTGTCGCCTTCGCTTTCCGGAAGCGGGTAGTAGCCCATCTTTAAACGCGCTACAGAACGCATAAAGAACCCCCTATAATGCTAGCCATCTGACCAGGTACATGGGATCTTCTAGCTGGTGTTAACTTTGTCGTTGCCGACTCAATACAAGACGAACCTTCCTTGCTTATGGGCGGAATGCAATGTGGCCAATTGCGATGTTTGTTTAGGGATTTATATACTTGACTCCCTCGCCAATTTAGCCTAGGATTACCTCAGAGTCGAGGTAGTCATGAGCGCGAGCACGATCAGCACCTTCCAACTTTTCGCAATGTTTCCCGATCAAGAAACGGCAC
>JAABUQ010002334.1_pt1 | contig 37853 bp, 41 predicted proteins | sample 5560001 | NCBI WGS metagenome assembly JAABUQ01 (sample SAMN10711888, study PRJNA513371) | rock metagenome | isolation source: Antarctica rocks | place: Antarctica: Victoria Land, Finger Mt nord | collected 2015-12-18 | reverse complement strand
TTTGGGAGGGGGGGGGCATGGTTTGAGTTGTGTGGGGGGGGGGTATTGTGGTTGAATTAGAGGGAGGTGAGTTGACTTGAGTTGACTTGAATTCGGGGAAGGCGGGGTACGGGAGAGGTCGGGGGGGGTGGGGGTTTGATGGGTGAGAGAGGTGGAGCTGGTTGAAGTGGGAAAGATAGGGGTGGTTTGGGTGACGGGGGTTGAATTGAAGTCGACGAGGTTTGCTTGGGTTGAAGCGGGCGCTAGTGAATGGTCACGTGCCATTTTCTTGGGGGAGGTTAAAACGGGGTATCCCTCGGATTGGGTTCTATCAATCCGTATTGACGAGCTTTCTAATGGCGTTACTATGCATCGAAGTACGCCCCTTGCTACCAAAAGATCTGGGTATCACGCCTCCATCCACAGCCCCGCAACCCCCCTCGCCAACCCCAATCTCAATATCCTAAGCACCTCCTCCCCACTCGCATCCCGCTTCAATCCCTGCCGCCAATCCCATCCCCTCTTCACTTCCTCCACTGACTTCACCAACGCACTACTCCCCGTCCCGCTACTGGTCTGCGAATCCAACATCGAGCTGCCCACCAACGAGAAACTGCTGCCGGAAGTCATGCTGCTCATTGTCTTCAGCAATTGCCGTGGGGACGGTGGGGTCGTTTGGCTGTGGTAGGCGGAGAGCGTGGAGCGGAAGCATTCTTCGCACTGGGCGTAGATGCGGGGGGTAACGGTTTGGAGGTCTTCGATTGCTTTGAGGAGGGTGAGGGATTGGGGCATGGTGAGCGGGTAAGTGGTGGGTTCTGGTGGGGGATCAGTGGGATTGAATGCAGAGAGGGTGTGGGGAGAAGTACGATTGACGAAGATTATGGCTTCACCGAGAAGTGCGAGGAGTCCGTCTACTTGCACTACTGCGCCTCGCGTCTCGTCAAACAACCCGCCGTGGATGTTGTCTGCGGCACTGTTGATGACGGCTATTAAGGCCGTTGCAGCCAATGTCTTCCGCGCAATTGGTCGTATCGTGGGAGTTTGGCCATCCTTAAGGTTGGCTTCTTCGTCTCGTAGGTCGTAGAATCGACGTAGAGTTGCGTACCCAGTAAGGTACAAGTGGAGCATCGCTGCTGCTTCGGCGTCTATCGATGCGATTTGTTCGAGGCTTTCTTTCGGAGTGAAAATCAAAGAGTGGATGTTTGCATCAAGGTCGCTGAGTGTTGGGACAGCAACGGATTGGACTAGGCATAAGGAGCCTAAAAGATCGAGCACGTCCTTGACTTTCTTCTTGCTGTGGGCGCGGGCGTAATAGATTAGAGCAGTCCCATAGTTCTCGGAACGATCGAGGATGGAATCGGCGTATCGCTGTACAATATCAGCGTAGTCAGGTCTGGACGGATCGTATACTGACCTCCGTCATGCTGCGAGCTTCAGCCCCCATGCCATAGTCGTGGCAAATTCGTAGAATCATGTCCATTCGTTGATCAGATTGCAAGGGAAGCCGCTCCAGCACCTCTCTGATTCGCTTCTTCGATATCCCATCATCGCCCAGGCGGGCCAGTAAAGCGATAGAAAGCTCCCAACCCTCAGTCTTTTGTTGTTGAGAGCCTGTCAAGCGTTCACGTTCAAAGAGTGCGTCCGCATACTCTATCATGATGGTGTCTCTTCTGATAGGGTGTTCTGGCTGGCCAAAGCCACTGAGCACCATCAAGTCGCTCTCATCGAAGTTTCGCATCACTCCGCTACTGAGCGAAGAGCCGAACCAGCCGCCTAAGGTAGCTACCTCTGCTACCGCAGAGGCCACAGGCAGAGACCATCCCCTGAGAAGGCCAACAACGCCTTCCACATTTCCTTCAAAGACAGATGCCAATCCTACCTCTACAGGATTGTTTGAGTTGATCAGGAATAGCTCATCGTCCGAGTCATCTGTCGCGCGATAAAATGAAAAAGCTAGACGTCGCAGATATGCTTCTTTCATATCAATGTCCACGAGCCGATCGCTCCGAGATTGAGGATGCTTGAGAGATCGTCGAGTCAGAGCTAATCTTCCAACGGTGACATCTTCGCTATCGTCGCCGTCCCACCAGACTGTCAAACCGATAGTGGCCTCCACCCAATCTTGTGCGGAAGCCACTATTTCCGTTGTCTGTCCAAGGATGATCCCGTACATGGCCTTCAAATTTTGGTAAATGGTCCATGGAACACGGCTTTCTGCTCGACGAGTGGATTGGCTGAGAGTGGTCGTCATGCTCTGAAGTCCGAAGTTGGAGGCCTCGAAAGCCGATGGCGCTGGCTCTGAGTGTCTATCGCGTCCTTCTGCGAAATTGGACAGATCATCCAAGTATTGCTCAATCTGCTTCCGATATATGATCCAATCGCTTCCAGTCACATGCCAATCATCATTTTGTAGTGCAGGACAGCGTTCTAAGGCTTGAGTGGCTCTAATGATTACCCTGTCAATGCTCGTGACCTGCGTGGCAATGTATCCGTCCTCTTGCCCATCGTTCTTCGCCGTTCCAGCATGCTGGAAGTTTGACATCCTCAGTATTCGGATCACATCGCGAATTTTACCGCGCAATAGGAGGACGAAGATGATGTCCCAAAAGTTGTAATGAGCCGGTGGACTGGGTTTAGTCATCTCCACTTCACTAAAGGTCGATGAGTAGGGGTTGTGATTTTTGTCCTGCCAGTCCAAAAGTACTTTGGGAAGGGCTGTAGGATTGACTAATGCCTCAGGTAATGTAGGGGGTGCTGCGGAGGCATGGGGACGGCCGAAAACACTAAGAGCAAGTGCTTGCTTGCCTTTTGCCGGCCCAGGGTGATGAAGCTGTAAGAGCAGTGTACTCAGGAAGATAGCTTTGTGTGAAGGAGGCCCCAAATTGTCAGGGCCAATACCGACTACAACATCGTCGCCTTGGGCCCGGTTTGCTATATCTCGATCACGGCACGAATCCCAAACTTTGCAGAGTTCGTCCGAAACACGGGGAAGAGCGGCTCTCACGGCTTGTGCATCATCCTGTTCGGCTGCGTAAAGAACGGAAATGAGGTCTTCTGTTTGCAAAATCAAGTTGTCGGGTTCACTCAATTTGGCAGCACCCAGCTGTGTAGCAAGTTTCTTTGCGATACTCGGCATTGCGGAATCCTTGCGTGGTTTGGAGGGCTTTTTGACACTCCGTGGAGAATCATAGGTTATCGCAGCCCCTCCTCGCGATCGCTTTACTCCTCGCGGTTTGCTCAGTAAACTGGAGCTATAATTCGCCGATTGTCCTGCACTACTTCTGAGTTGGCGTATGGAGCCAGTAGTTGGGTCCAACGCTATGCCCAGCCGGTATACTCTTACAGAACTCTCGACATCCAGCCCCCTCTGTCGTGAATCTCGGCCAAGCTCATCATCCTCGTCCTCGTCCTCGTAGTACTCCACCAATTCTTCATCTCCGTCCGCATCCTGTTCCGGCTCTTCCTCTGTGGACACCTCAGGGGAGGGGCTGCGGCTCGGAAGATCAAATGGCTGATTCCTAGAATCGCCCTTGCTACCGTTGCTGACATCAAAGCGGCTACTGTGATTCAAATAGCGAGCTAGCTTGCTCTTGTTGATAGACGTTGACGAAGAGTTGCTGGAGGGTTGAGACTTCTTGCTCGACCCAGTAGCTCCCAAAGCACCTTTCGATTTGAACAAAGTCTTGCCCGATCCAAGCCTAGAGCTTCCAAATACTGATGAAGGTGGATCTGGGGGCGTGAAGGATCCTGCTGAAGACGGAGGAGGGCCCGCCGGTGTAGTTGAAGGGTGTGAGCCGATCATATTGGACAAATTGAGTTTACTCGCACGTGTTTGACGTAGCCCTGGCGTTGAGGGTGCCTGGGGGCTGGACGAAAGAGGGACCGTGTAGCTAGACATGGTGGTGATCGTGGAAGATGTCGAGTCGACAAAGATAAGGGTATTGTGAATATTAAATCATCTTCGGCGCCACACGAATGGTATTGGTGGCTGGGGTACTACTATCGAGCGGATGGTGTCATGCCTCGATTACACAGTGTTGAGCAGCAGCTTGTAAGTAGTAGCGATGAGATCAAGGTGTTTTTGTTTCCTGAGTTCTTGCAAGTTCTGGAACGCGGCTTGATATTCGTTAGACCGAATCTGTCGCGGGGCAAGTTAGCCGAGCTTAGCCTTGTGACGCTTTGTTTACTTTTCTCATGTCTGGGTGTCATTCGAAGGAACACGGCGCTGAATACTGTCACAATGGATTCGCAAAGTCGCCATACGGCTTCTGAATATATCAACAATCTGCTGCTATCACGCGGTCTACTGCGCAATGGCATACCCATCCCATTTGCCAACCCGGACGAGGTGGAGGGAGGAGTCGGTGCGACAATGGTTCAGGTGATGAATCTAGTCCATGATTTTATCTTGAGGAGAGACGTATGATGCCCATGCTCCCATTTTACATTGAACCTTTTCCCTGATCAACTTCTTCGCTCAGCGCGAAGCCGATACCCTTTCCACTCTTTCCCACAATGTACAGACTCTACGAGCATTATCCACTCAACAGACACAAACCATCACACGTCTCGAGACTCGCACTGCAGATCTAGACAGGCAGCTGGCACTGATAGGTGCTCAAGAACGATCTGCGCGCGCTACGTTGAGAAGCGCAGAGACCAGGAATCGAGCGCTCAGAGAAGATATGACGCGATTGAAAGGCACAGTGGGGCAGATAAGAGCGCAATGTGCCGCCGACGTTCGAAGGCGAGATGGTGAGATCCAGCGATTGAAGAAGCATTTGGAAGGACGGAGGGGAAGGGACGGCAACGGTGGGCAAGTGGGTGTGGTAGTGGTGACACCAGGCATGAACAAGACTCAGCACAGGAATGGAGATATGGAGACAGACCTGGAGAGCCCGGAATATTCCTTAAAGCAAGAGACTACAGAGTTCTTAACGCAATTGAGCCAAGGATTGAGCGATGAAAATGATGCTCTGATAGGACTGGTAAGGGGAACTTTGGCCACTCTGAGGAGCTTGCAAGGCCTTCCTATAGACTCCGGGCATAGATCAGATCACGGTGTTAACGCCGAAAATGTTGAGAATGCCAATGCGCTCATGAACGGGCCGCCGTCTTACGAGGCTCTGGCAGCGAGCACAGACGAGGTGCTAGAGCATCTGCGTGGGCTACTTACCAACCCTTCATTCGTGCCACTAGAAGAGGTTGAGATGAGGGAAGAGGAGATTCACAGGCTTCGAGAAGGATGGGAAATGATGGCCGTGCGATGGAAAGAGGCTGTATCCTTGATGGGTGGCTGGAGGAAGAGAATGGTTGATTCGGGGGACACAATAAATCTGGATGACTTGAAGGTCGGATTAAAGCTCGGGTCCGGCATGCCCAGCGCATTGGAAGCTCGGCAATCTCCGCTGAGGAACGAGGATCCTGTTGTTGAGTCAGACGGATCCAACTATCTGAAGGATTTGCGACAGGATCTCAAGAAAGCGCTTGATGGGGAAGCAGACGACGTTCCAAATATCGATGATGTTGATTCAGACCCATGCACAGACACAGCACTCCGTGAGAGGAGCGTAAACGCAAGGCTAATACCTTCGCCTCGGGAGGCCGCTTTCCCAGATGTGGATGAGGAGAATACCCGTTCGCTCGGGAACGACGACAGTGTCTCTCTACTCAACTTTGGCCAAATTTCGCAGTTGAGTCCATCTAAAACGAAATCACGCATACCGCTTCAAGTGAGCAGCTTCAGACAGCAGGGTTGAGGTAAAAAAAGCTGACACGTAACAGGTCCAGCCTCCCCCCTCGTCGCCCTCGCGGACTGTCGCACAGAAGCTAGAAAGAGCACAAAAGGAAGCAGAGGAAGCTCGCAGGAAGGAGGATGCGAAACCACGAAAGCGCAACGCAGCTAACAACGCCGTAACGAAGAAATTGAAGGGAAGCAGGCGTCGGAGTACATTGAGCCCAGAGGAGTTGGAGAACTTGATGGGCGGTGCTTGGACAGGCGCGACGAATGTACTACATCTGATGAGCAATTAGAGGTCGGAATGGAACGCAACATGCTCTTATTTCGAGTGGATGCCTCAAACATGAAACATTGTGTCGAAGCCACGTTTGAGCAAGTCGCCTCGAGGATTAGCACGGCGGAGTCGAGCGAATGCTGCAGTGAGAGGCGGATTCGAGTCCTCCGGCCGTATGAGGAGGACGGCGCAGAAGAGGACCAGTGGTTTGAGAACCTTTGGTAATAGCATCGGTGCATGGTAAAGGGGGAGTTGGTGGTGATGGTGGAGGCGTGCGTTGGAGTGTTGTGTTTTGAAGATGGCGCTTTAGGGTTGTTCCAAACAAATCGTTGTCTTCTCCCGAGAAGCTAGTATTCAAGCTGTGGTGTGTGCGGAGTAATAACTATCTAGATCAAATTAGATTGAAATTTCCCATGTTGTGGTTTCGGTCTATTTTTGAAGTATTGGACATTGGAGCATTGTGGTTGGTGAATTTGAAGAGCATGGGTGTTTCTGAGGCTGGTTCAGCTGAGGCTTTCTCCACTGCTAGACCTCCGTAAGGCTCCCTGCATCAGCCTCGGTCGAGAATTTCTCCAACCCCACGAACCCTCGGAGCCTCATAAAATCGATTATCCGGGAACACAATCCTTCAAACTCGGTGCTAATCTCTCGACATGCACCGCATGCCATACCTATTCCTCCTTGAACTCTATCCGTTGTTGGTGTCGTCGCTTGGTAAGTGACGAGCGCGATGCAAGGAGGATGAGGAATCAGTAGGAGCTTGAAGATCCGAGAGGACAATATTGCGGTATATGTAATACTTGGGGCTTTGATGCTTCGATCTGGGCAAATCGATCATCCAACAGAACTACACTTCGTGTCCTCCATCTGTAATCAACATGACAACGAGCCATTTCCCGAATATCTAAAGTGAGGGAAAAACTATCTATGTCGCTGACGGTGTACTCCGTATCCGTAGAGAGAGAAAAAGAGAGAGCAGAGAGAGTTGATGGTCGAGCATCTAGTGAGAATCTTTCTTAGCCGCAATCAGCTGACGAAAGTTTGGTTCACTACTGCATTCCTGCACCGCCTTGAACAAGACGTCTGCCTCCTTCACTCCCTTACTCTTGGACTCCTAGTCCTGCCCTTCCTAAGATTCGCTTGTAGGCTGCCTATGCTCGTGTTGCTATTCTAAACCCGAACAGCCTTCCGTGCCTGTGACGTAACTTTGCTTTGAAGTCTTGCAGTCAGACTGCTGATGATGCATTTCACTGCCGTAGGCGTAAAATCGCCGACGTTACCGTGGCTCCCTGTTATTAATGACCCGCAGAGACTCGAATAACATCCAATGATAGTAGAGTGCCTGACCTGCCGAGGCCATCAAAGTAAGCCAATTGCGCAAGACCATGCGGCTGATGAGCCCAAGGCCCTGGCTTTGCGTTGACCGAGGACAACGGCTTCTCCAAAGGTTGGTAAGTCTGGACAAGCTGAATGGTTGGACCGAGCAGATGTCAGACTCATCTGGAGACACTAGACTATACCCTCCAACTGCTACCTACCAGATGCAGGGCTGTACTGGTCGAATCTTCCTCATCAATCCTCGTCATTCCTCCCATATAACTAAGCGTCGGACGTCCATGCTACTCCAGTCCCTTCCCCAGAGTAGAGCGATGGGATTCCTCAAAGGATGCAGAGTCGATGCCTAGTCAGTCTTGGTGCCTAGGGTGCCCATTCTCTCTAGACTATATCTTTGTCTCTTTCGCCCAGGCATAGGCTTTCCCTCATCATAATAACTACTATCTCTTCGGACACGTGCCTGTTCTGTGTCATTCTTTTGTGCGTCATCGCAGGCTCCCTCCTTCGTTTGATATCAATTCATACTGTTATAATCATTCGTTTCATGCTTGCCACATACTACTCAACTCAATCAACATCATCACGCCATACCACAGCTTAAGGCAGCCTCACTATTACCAAAATCAGCACCGAAGCATCTAAGACAAGCCACCGCCACCACCAACACTAGTCATGTGTATCAAGATCGTCGAGCGCTTTGCGGTCTGCCGCTGTGTCCATTTCGTTCACCAGGTTGATCCTTGCCCAGCCTACGGGGGACGCAACCACAGTGTCAGGACCAAGGAAGTCCTCGTCGGCTACACCTGCAGTAGACACTCTCTACAGGGATCCCAATCAGCTCAGCAAACTACGCATCCCGATTCGGGCTACGCCAGCGGCAGCACGAGCCGAGGCAGCAGCGGACGCAACGCTGACGGTAGCTTCCGTCGGTGATCAGCCATCATGATGGCTCTGGAGGAAATCATCAGGCAGAGCTGACGGACCGTCCTCACGCTCAACAAACAAGTTGGCATATTGCCATGACAATGGTGGCAATCGCTATGTCTTGAACTTCAATCATTCAGTCAGTGACAGAGCTATATATATCATGGACTACTTCTATCACTAGGTTCTCCCTTCAACACTCCTTTCCACCAATCTTACAGCAACCGAGCAGAGCTCGACACCCGTCTGGCACGGGATCTTATGACTTCAACACGCCAACGACCATTCACGCGTCGCCATCAGGACTGGGGAGGATATGGATGCTGGATGCTGGAATTACTAACGACAGGTAATTGCTTGGATGAAGGAAATGACAGTCATGCTGGCCATGACTATTATGGGTATACGGAGGCATGAGCATTGGGAATATCGAGTCATCTGAGCGATTATGCATCATTTATTGAGTCAGTCTGAGTAGATAGTCAACAGTATTAAAAGCCGCAAGGCTATCAGGTTGCAGGCAGCCATGACAATGAAGTTCTCCTGCTGGAGCATGGAGGATGGACTTAATGAGAGGCAACACCTCGATACGTACTATTGCTGGTCAATTCAATAAATTACCTCCATCATCAATATGAAAGGCTGTGTCTGGAAATGACTCAGTCGACCGAATTGGTGTCGTTGTGACTCGACGCTTTAGGGAGTCATGCGCCTGAGGCCTCGAGTCCGCAGTACGAATACGAAATCTGTTTCCCGGTCGTCTCTCACCCAGCATCCGGCATCAACGACTGTTTTCCCCTTCCCACTTCATTGATCGAGTACTTTGCGTCCATCTCAATCACTTACAGAAGCCACAGTGATCGATTGACACTGACATGTAAAGGTCCGAAGACAACATGTCTTTACAGGAAGTGCTGTCGTTTTCCAACATGCCCACTTTCATTCGAACCCTTCTCATTCCGCAGAGTGAACAAAGAACCCTTTGCTCCTCCAGCACCTGTCTGCGACTCTTCTTCTTTGTTCTCTCGTCGGCGATTTCTTTGACGCTGTTGTTCTGCGTTGTTCCTTGTCACCGTTGTTGTTTGTCACAGTCTCTACTTTAATAATCCCGTTCCACGCATTTTTCAAGTTCACCTCAATTACACCAATTGCTTTACATCAAATATCCGTAGGACCACTCAATAATGGCATCCGCATCGATTCCTGCGGGTTCAGGCCCTGCAGAATTGCCTGCAGAAACATCATCGGACCAGCATGATATCCAATCTGACCCGGCCGCCAACGGGTCGGAGATCAAGCTCGAGGAAAACACACATCAATCTGGAGATATTTCGGCAGTCTCACCAAAGCACACACGTGGGTCAGCCAGCTCAGCGGTCTCGTATTCATCTACTCTAGAATACGGTCATGAATCATACGAGACATACAAGGTGCGGGTTCACAAACTTTGCCGACGTTTGTGGCCTGCTGAGGACAATCAGCTTATACATCGAATCAAGAACCTCCTGAATAGACTTCTGCATGCCAGAAAACTACCGGACCCTTCACCTGGGCGGGATTATATCCTGGAGCGCATGGGAGGTGGAGGATACAATCGCGTGATTGGCATTAAAGTTATGGGAAAGGACGAGACCGGTACGAAAGACCTTGTGCTACGAGTTCCACGCTTCAAAGGTGCACATCCAGACCGGGACGTGGCTATTCTGAATTATGTCCGTCGCAATACTTCAATACCCGTCGCAGACATCGTTTTCTCAGACTTTACGAGCAAGAACCCTTTGGAGTCACCATATGTGATTCAACAGAGGATAGCCGGAATGGATCTCCAGAATTCAGAGCGTATATACCCTGAATTGAACTTCAAACAAAAACGCACGTTCGCGACAGAGTTTGGGCGCGTTGTGAGGGAAATTCTCTCAATGCAGAGCACTGCTCCTGGCCGATTGCAGGCACATCGGAAACATGGGCTGATGAAAGAGACGAGTATACGCCATTTTCAGCTCAAGCCGATGTTTGCCTCAGATGACAAGTTTGATGAGTTGAGCTATTCTACTAAGACCCCAGCTTATAAGAGCGAGCTTGACTTTTTGGAATGTTCCTTCGAACGTTGGAATTCAATGGCTGGCAAAGATCCTTTGGGGACTTCCTACATGGACAGCCTTATCATTGTTGCTTATCAGATGTACAAGGCCGGGTACATTCAAGACAATGAGTATTGTCTCTGTCATCTTGATCTGGCCACAGCTCCACGCAACATCATGGTCGACATTAGAGAGGACGACTCGCTCCACATATCTGGCATTCTAGACTGGGACGAAGCCGTCTTTGCGCCCAAATTTGTTGCTTGCGCCCCTCCTATGTGGCTATGGGCGTGGAATTTTGAAGAGGATGAGGATGAGCGTCTAGCCAACGATACACCCTCCACAACTGAGAACCAGGACCTCAAACGCTTATTCGAAGAGGCAGCTGGGCCGGAATACCTTCGTTATGCTTATCAGCCGGCATATCGCTTGCTCCGCAAAATGTTTGGCTATGCTATGCGCGGGATAAATGCAACATGGATCGCTCGGGAAGCTGACGAGTTGATTGATGAGTGGGCGACAATGCGACCAGATTCAGAGTCAGAGATATTGGGTCCGCACTTCTGCGATCTAGAAGAAGGCGATTCAGCTCTGGGTGTGCAGAAAGATGTTCCCGCTTCTGAGATCTCCGAAAAAGTCACAACAGCTGTGTGATCTTCAAGACAGTTTCAACCATTGCATTGAATGCGAAAGCTTTTGGGAAATGCTTTGCAAGTTTTTCATGCTCTGCTTTTGGCTACAGTCTTCATTCGCATATCATGTTCCAATCAATGTTCCTCCTTGCAAGCGCTTAATCTGTAACGTGATATATCGGACCAACAAATACAAAAACCGTAAATATCGAATCTTGACCCCCAAATGGCTTTCCCTTTGCTTAAAATGGGTTGCCTTTGCTTTCAATTCTCCCTTTGCTCCTCCAAATTATTCCCCCTGAACGGCTTTCTTTGCATCTCAAGCATAGTAAATATCGAAGCCAACACATACGAATATGGAATTACAAAATGTGTAAATATGAATTCATAAAACTGTTCCTTAAAATGGTCCTCAAATTGACCCCCTAAATGCTCTTCTAAATGGTCCCCTGCTCCCCCAAATGGCTTTCCTTCTGCAACTCCCTAAATTGAGGTGCTCCCCCTCCTGAATGGCTTCCCTTTGCAACCTACCCCAAATTGCTTCTCCAAATTGTTCCCAAATTGTTCCCCAACCTTCAAATTGCTCTTCTAACAAACGGCTCCTTCTTCTGCAAATCAATTGCTCTTCAAACTATTCCCCCCAAACTGATGGTTTCCTTTTGCTTCCCATAAATTGCTGCTTCCCCCAAATGGTTCCTTTTGCTCCTTTTAAGTTGCTCTCCAACATTGCTCCAAAACAGTTGAACATTGAAATGTGTAAATTTCAACAACTTTGCACTTTGCTCCCCCATATTGGCTTTCCTTTTGCACTTCCCATATTGCTGCCCCCAAATAGTTTCCTTTTGCTCCTTTCAAGTTGTTCCCCAATTTGCTTCCCCAAATTGCTCCTCTAAATGGCTTCCCCTTGCACCCAAATAACTTTCTTTCTGCCCTTACGTGGCAAATATACTGCTTTCCAATTTGCTTCCCTAATTTTCCCCCTCGAATGGCTTCCCTTTGCATTCCTCGAATTGCTCTGTGAAGAGATGGAAGCAATTTGGAAAGCACGATCATTTTGAGCTTCCCCCATGCTCAAACGCCCCGCATTTATCTCTGTACCTATTCCAATTCCCGCTTCGCACCGACCAAAGCCATGTCTCAATTTTTTTGAAAAATTTATCATCTTGCTCGGCCAATCAATTTCAATACACGCAAACAACAAGATGGCCTGATGCATTCATCAACCCACCTAGGACAATATGTATAAATCACGCATTCTGTTCTATGTAAAGACCATTTTCGCTGTCTATGTCTTCTCCATCTCTTCAATACGTCGTACCTCGCGACAAAGAACGTGATGTTGCAAACGAGCGTTGATAATACTCTGGTCTTCCCAGATGCCGATTGTGTCAACACCTTCCTTTCCTCAAGAAGTTACGTCTCGGGACTCACCGCATAGGTTTGGTTCATGGATTGTGGTTGGCCCATTGAACGGGGTTTGCTCACTTGATGTGGGTTGGCCGTAGTGGTGGAGTCAGCAACATTCCTCAAGCCCTTCTTGTTCTTGATTGTAGACGTGTTTTTAAACTCATTCTTCTTGGCGAGTTTGCCTTCGGCTCTGGTTTGATCCGTGGCTTCTTTTCTCTGGCGGCGTGCATCAGCCTCTTGTTTACCCTTACATTCCTTGCAATATTGAGACTTCAGGAAGAACAAATTGTAGTGCTCGGGCACATCAGCACATCGGACTTGATGCTCACCGCAACGATCACCAGAAGCACGGCGGCAATTAGACCCGTAGACCTGTAGTAAGTTTCGGAGTCAGCACAGCTCATCTAGTGCGAGAAAGCGAGCAGTAAAACAAGTCTTGGAAATACCCCAAAATATATCTCAAGGCCTATTGTCTTACACACAAAGGGGGAAAAAGGCTCCGAGAAGTACTAACCTTGGCTCCAGGACAGTGATGGGTAGTCCCAATTTTCTTACCATACCCCCTCGCGTCTCTAGGCATTATCACGTCAGATATGGATTCTCTTGAAATCAATGATCAGTAATGGATTTTTTCAGCAGCGGTGAATACTTGGAAGACCTTACAAGAGAGGCAGCGTTTTTATCTTTTCCTCCAGGCATTGTACAATGGGACACTCTCCTTTGTTGTTCAAGATCCGGCTGCAAATGGGGTACATTGAGCCTCCTTCGTGCATTGTTCACTAGTCACGTAGCGAACGCTGCGTTGAGCAGCCAGCAAAGACATAGTACAATGACAAGCACAATCATTCATCACAAAGAACAAGATTCTGTTGATCACACCTCTTTATTTCTAAGATGGACGCAGTGGACGCGGCGAAAGACAGGCATTGCGAAGTCCGATGCTGTACCTAGATCGTGTTTTGAAAGACTGATGGGCGAGTCCAATTGCTCGGCCGAATCATCTGGACAAAACTTTGCCATTAAACACGATCTAAATCCGAACTGGCTTCTCCTCTGTGTTATATACTTGTGACACATTATTATATGATTGGTTGCCGAGTCTGAACGTAGCCCTTGAACGAGACTTGTATATCGAAGATCTGTAGACATGTCTAGTTGCAAGCTCTTCGGCCGTATATTGGCTTGAGAGATTGCTTCAAGCAGTCCCTTTGGATCACGATCAATTGGAAGTCTCAACGAAAGGGGCTTCTGCAGTCGCTAGAGTACCGTCAATTTAAAGTTATATCATTGTATTTTTGAACGTCATAAATTTTCAGTCAGCATTGAATCTCTCAAGCGATTTCAAATTTATGATGGTCCGTACATGTGAGATGCTGATATAAGAAACAAAAAGTGTCATCTTGATTCCAATAGACTTCCTTTCTACAGAAGCTGCGATGATCAACGGTCGAGAGTATGACATCGCACCTCCTGGCATTTCATTTCAGCCATCACGTTCGGAAGAGACCATTTCACCTGCTTCAAACACTGCTAAAGAATTTTCTACTGCTCGAGGCGTAGAGAGAGCCGGTGATAATCCATTCACCCCCAGCAAGACACACCACGATCCATCATCAGGGTCTGTGATGCTCCTCATCCTAGATCATTTAGTTCCAGAACAGAGCACATGGTTCGAGAAAAAAACCAATGAAAGAGGCACGCCCAGTACAGGTGTGAAAACTAATTTGCGACTTTGCGTCCCGGGAATGCAGCGCAAGGAATTTATATATAGCGCGAACACGAAGCTGTACCCTCAATGCACGGCTTTCAGACTACAAGACCAGACGTAAGGGGTCGCGTGGAGACGGCTGACGTAGCTGTTACAAAACTCACTCGAGCATTGATCTTGGAAGCTCGTCGACAAAATCTTCCTCGCCATCGATCTGCCTCATTTCACGGTCAAGATCAGGTTCCATGCCGGCGTCCAACTATGATCCAGCTTCGACGATGAAGGTACAGTGTACCTCTCTAATGGCAGCTTTTGAGACGGTGATGAGTGGATCTTTTGGACGAGGATCTGATAACAACGAAACTCTGAGGTGCAGTGGATGTTATATTGTAATCAAAAGGGGCGATTGATCGAGCCTGCAGGTCTCCCGATCCGACGTCTATTCAAAGCAAGATCTCGACATTATCATAAAATTTGTATGTAGATCAATTGCAATTAAGACCTTCCGGTGTACACCCAGAAGCTCTCATCGGATATCGACAGTCAAGTCCGAGAGCTCGGCCGAGCCTCTTCTTTGAGTATCTCTCCATACAACTTGGTGTCATTGGACGATATTGTCCTTGTTACGCGGTGATGGAATGTCCTAGAGCATCCAGAATTCATACGTCTAAGGAAGCCCAGAAACAGGAGGTGCAATCCGAGTGGATCTCTAGTGATGTGACGTCAATTTCGCTTATATCTCCTACAAGCCGCCTTATTCAGGGATCATCCTCGAACTCAAATCGATGCTGGAGCTCCGAAAACTGCTCACAAAGGCTTAGCTATGGAAAGAATCCACAAGAACGGCAGGCATGTCCATCATGGCAGAAGGATTGAAGGCACTCAGAGGTAGTGATTGTTCCCTGCAGCTGGAAATGGTGGAAACACATCCGAGTATGATCCCCCGACGCCTCTAAATCCAATCGTGGCGCCCTACACCATCTCACCCCTCACCCTTGCCAATCTCCCCGCCCTCAGCACCTTATCTCGCGAAGCCTTTATAGACAACGCGCATACAATGACGAACTGGATGTTCCCCGGCGGCAGCAAAGCCGCAGTCGATGCCTACCGCATAAAAAAAACCACCCACCGTTTCACAAAGGACACCAATCGTCTATACTACAAACTTATTGAAAACGTCACCGGGAGGATGGTAGCATTTTCCATCTGGCAGCGCCCCCAGCCTCCCCAGGATCCAGCCAAAGAGGAAGCGCAAAGAAAGGCGGAGACAGGATACAAAAAGAACAACACTCTTCCTGAAGGAATGAACCAGCGCTTAATGGACGACTGTTCCACCGCTGTCGACACATTGCGCGATAAATACGTCCATAAGGACAAAGACTACGGTACCCCCTTCCCCGGGGGTGCTTACACTCACCCAACACCCCCCAGTCCTCCAAGCCATAGCCATCCTCCCTGCGCACCATGGTAAAGGCTACGGCTCCGCGCTCCTGGTCGCTGGGCTCGAACGCGTCGATAAGGCGGGCGCGAGGGTGTGGGGAGTGGAGGTAGATTACGAGGTGTGTTATTAGGGAGGGAGAAAGGGGGGGTGTGAATGATTGGGGGAGATGTGGAGAGTGGATTGTGGCATGAGTCTTCGATATGGAGGCTTAGATTTCGCTAGTGCGTGTATGCTTGTTATAGGAGCTGGCTTTTGTTTACAGAGACTCGATGGTAAGGGAGGGGCAATCTCTGGATTGAGTTTGGCGGATGAAAGCGTAGTCGGGATGTGGTGATGGTATTGGAGGAGTTGGGAGAGGATGAAGGTATTGGGGATTCCGCGGCGAGGGAGAGTTGGTATGGGTTGGTTAGAAGAGGATATTGTGGAAGAGCGGGATTGGGGAGGGAGATGGATGTTGGGAAAGGAGGATTGAGGGGGAAGGTGATTGGTTAGAGAGTTGGGAGAAGCATAGTAAGTCCCTCTACCATTAGATTTTGCGCTCAGGTATCTGGATTCTATTGCTTTGAAGATTGCAGCTTGGGAAGGACGGCAGCTTGCAAGGATTGCAAGATGGAGACTAGATTGAACTGGTTTCGAAGCTCTAGACAGAATCGAATTGTCTACACACAATCAACGGGCCAATTCTATAGACTCCAAAATCCAAGCCCCAACTCCGCCCGCGCCAGTCATGCAGGTACAGTGATAGTATTTGTACATCACCCCGACTTCGCGAAACAACGGCTCATTTCCCCCCCGGCGCGCCCAGCATCCTCCGCTTCCCCAACGCCCTCCCCATCGCATCCCTGACCTCGGGATCACTCCGGATAGTGTTTGTAACTAACCATTCCCGAACCCTGCCCCTCAAGTCCTTCGTCCCCGGCTCGTCCCCGGCAAACGGGGCCATGTCCATCGCCAGCAGCCTACTCGCCTCCAAATCTGTCTGCTGCGCTATACCCTCTAACCTAGCCAATTGCTGAAGATCGTGGGGTGTTGCAGTACCGAGAGTTGAGGTAGGGGGCTGTGGGATCAGGCTGCTAAGTTGGGAGAAGGCGATGAAGATTGTGAACGTCGCCTTGCGCGCGAGGAGGATGAGCTGGAATGGTAGCAACGGGGGATGCTGCAGGAGGCCCAGGATGGGGTTCATGACAGTCGTGAGAAGTGGGGAGTACGGGCGCGTGATGGTGTGGATCTCCAGCACGAACAGCGCGGTGAAGATGAGGTAGCGCCAGTATTTCCCCGAGGAGAGGTAGCTGGTGAAGCCGACGAGGGCGAGGAAAAGGGCCGAGCCCCCGTAGATGGGACCGCTGGATACCTGCAGCCCACGCACGAGATAGTCCCGGTAGCTGGAGCAGTGCTGCCATTGCAGCATTTCCGGCCCGAAGCGCTCGTAGGCGAAGCGTTTGATGGGGTCCGAGAGGGTGTCTTGGGCGGTTTTGAGGGTGACGAAGTGGGTTTCTGCGGCGGAGATGTCGAGGGGGGAGTCGGAGAGGACTTTGTCTGGGTGGTGCAGCGCTGCTAGGCGCCTGAAGCGGGATTTGATCTTTTTCTCGTCGGCGTCGGGGGAGACGCCGAGGTCTTGGTAGAAGTCCCCGCTTTGCCTGATCCAGTAGTCGGCTTCGAAGATTGTGTAGAGGAGGTAGGCGAGGATGACTGTGGCTTGGATTCGTTGGCGGTGTTTTTGGTGGCGGGGCGTGCCTGGTTGGGGCTTGGGGTCGCCGGCGCGGATGGTGATGCCGTAGTAGATTGTTTGAATCCAGCCGCTGATCAGCTGGAGGTGGGGGAGAAGTCAGCGCCTGGGTTTTCTAAACGTAGTGTTTGGTGTACATCTGGGGGGGTGTGGACTTACACCTGGAAGGAATGTCCAGCCAGCATATGAGAGGAGGTTGAGTGACATTCTAGTAGAGCTCCTGGGCCCTGTTCTATTCCCTGTATATCATGATGCTGTAAAGAGTGTTTTCAGTTGAAGATGTTGTTGTTCAATCTGTCCTAAGCCATCGAGACATGCGAGAGAACAAGTACGCCGGCGGGTCGCCCGCAATCTTATCTCCTATATCCGCAAACATTTGAATATTCGAATTAGAACATTTTCTCTCTCTCTTGCATTGCGCGATCACATTTGTTCACAGGCGCGCCATGTCAATGGATATTGACAGTCCAGAGCTGCCAAGGCCAAAAAAGCACAAGAAGCACAAGGACAAAAGTGTGGAAAATAGCGAGAAGAAACGCAAGCGAAAACACTCCGAAATCCTCGAGTCCAGCTCACCAACGAAGAAGCATCGATCCAAACGTCCTTTCACCCCCCCAACATCTCAGCCAATAGCAGACGAACTAGCCGACTCGAAGGATAATTCTCCATTCTACCAAGTGACCTCCTCACTTTACCTACCTCTTGCCCCAATTTCCCAACGACAACCATTGCAAGGTCTTTGCGCAGAGCACCTATCGCCTCTGATCTTGACATTTTATCCCCCATTCCACGGTGTCATAATATCATACGCCAACCCTCGATGCACGAATGGCCCTCACGATGATACCTCATCAGATGGAAGACAGAAGATCTATGCTCGATCAATTGATGACTATGCGGCAGCCTTTGTCTGGCTTACGGCAGATTTCCTGATTTTCAAACCGCAAAAGGACGATGTGATCGAAGGGTTCATAAATTTACAAAACGAAAGCAGTATTGGCCTCGTGTGTTGGAATTATTTCAGTGCAAGCATTGAAAGGGAGTGGCTGCCAAAGAGTTGGAAATGGAGGGCTGGGGGCATGGGTGGTAGAAAGTCCGCGAAGTTGAAAAAGAGCGTAACAAGTACGGATGAGGATACGGAAGCCGAAGAGGAGACTCAGCCTGAGCAGATGGAGGATGCAGAGGGGTACTTCCAGGATGGACGTGGGAACAAGGTTGAGGGACTGCTACGGTTCAAGGTCAGACATGTGGAGACTTCCTGGACTACGGATCGTGAGAATGGGTTCCTGAGCATCAGGGGTAGCTTGTTGAGTCATGGGGAAGAGCAGGATTTGCTCGAGCCGGAGACAGCGAGGCTGCGGGGAGTCGCTAGGAGGGGAGCTGGCCAAGATGTAGTCCAGGAAACTCGCATGACTGGTGCCTTGATCAACGGATATGGTGGCTCTATGGATGTGGATTGAGAATACACTTGCAGAATCAGGTCAGCATGCTCGAAGATATAGCAAAATCAATAGCCACCTCTATTCTATCAGTAAACAAACACATCTGCCATTTTACTTACTTGCAACAAGCACGATAATTGACTTGAGAGTCAGAGTATAGACATGAAGAAACCTCAATTGGGTTGATAATATTGCAAGCACGGAGACTTAAGCGAGGCTGTGGCTAGATATTAAATCCGCGCCCAATCTCCAACATCTATAATCCCAACGCGTAGTTCCTAGAGGCCGCGTCTTTTGTGTTCGACGGGTCTGCTGCCCTTGTGCAGCTCGTTTTTGCCATGAGAGTCCAATTGATAGTGCAGCGGCATGGTCTGCCATCCACACAAGTACTTTGGACAGTGGGACAAAACAATCCGCAGGCCCCAAGCGCCAGCTTCACCACCTCACAATTTTTGGAGCAGGTCAATGACATTATCCCGCTTGAGGCAGATGACTGGGGTCTCGAAGATTACTGCGTAGAAGTTGGGGGCTTCGAGTGTCTGCACTTCTCCGAGCTCAATCATGTTCTCAGAGAAGACGACGAAGTTTGGTGAGAGCTGATACTTGGTACAATGCAAGGCCTCGCTTACACTATCTCAGCATTCGGCCTTTACAGACTTCGGATCTACGTGTAAGGAAGGTATCAGGGCGTCATCAGATCTCGGAAGACGGCAAGCACCTCATCGATGGGGTCGCCTTTGGGCGCCCTTTTCTACGAAAGGCTGCTAGACCAGCAATACGCATACCACCGAGGAAAAGAAGGTGGATCACCTACGACGAGGAGGATGATCCGGACAGCGTGGACATATACGATAATCGCCAAGTTGTTGTAAGAGCTAGAACCGAGAATGCTGATACGGCGAGCTCTGAGCACGAAGATGATGAAGACGAAGAAGAGGATCTGGATCAAGAGCTCGAGGACCTGCAGGAGGATGTGGGGGTCGAGCAGGTAACTACAGGAGCTCAAGGAAGATCTCGAAGAATCGCCAGGCAAAGGCAAGACCCTCAAGGTCTCGGCCTGTTGAGGCTTGTTGATGATAATGGTCGACCATTTGATGGGATATATTCAAATCCCCTTCTAGACATGTACAGCCAAGACGACCCTTCTCAAGAGACACCGAACATTCAAGTTGGAAACCACGACCGCAAAAACCGCAAGTCGAGGCTCACCAAGCCAACGAAAAGCAGCGTCCACGACCAGCCCAAACACTCGGAGGAGATATGTAGGCGAAGTTCGTCTGGCAGTATCAAGAGTGTACGCTTCGAAGGTGCGGAACGGGGGACGCCGGCCACTATTCTCGAATCCAAAAATTCGGATGATAATGAAGACGATGACTTTGAACCGGAAGAGATTGACGAATCTGATAAGGAGAACGCAGAACCACGAGAGGATATTCCGGCTTCTCAAGACGTATGTGAATTTTTCGAAGCTTTCTTACTTTGATAGAGAGACTTGTCCTTGTTTGGCTTATGCTGAATGCTCTTTAGGATCTCTTGGAACCATCAGAATCAGATTCGTCGTCCTCTTCGGACTTCAGGCCATTAGATAGTGACGAGACGTCTTCTTCAGGGCCTTCTTCGGATTCAGACTCGGATCAAGACCCCAATCCACCCTCAAATCGTAATTCCAAGACCTCGAGTACTTCCTCTTCGGGATCGTCTTCTAGCAGTAATAAATACGAGCATGAAGATAACAGAGAAAAGGAGGCCCCCGAGGAGCCTTCTAGCAAATTCTCCCCAAAAGGTCCTGTAAATGAAGTATCAAAGTCTCAGCCTGCTTCGTCACAATCTGTGGTGGCACCCGGGGAAGGCCTCAGCCAGACCAAAATTCGCAATCAGCGGAGGAAAGAATCCAGGAAATTAAAGTCAATGAAAGAGAAGAAAATTCTACCAGCTGAGGCAACCAAAGCAGACTTAAGGAACTTTTGTGCAATAAATGGTAATGCTAGCCCAAGAAGTAAGATTACTCGCAGCTTAGATGGAGAAAACAAGGCCGATGAAGCGATGCGATTAGAGAACCCCACACTCGAGCAGGCTGAGAAAATTTCTACTTTGCGTGCTGATGATCCTACCATAGCACCTGAAGGGGGCTCAAGGCCGGCTACAAAGGAGTCTGCGGAGCCAACAGGTAGTGAAGAGTCTATGTTAGACGTAGAATCGAAAGCAGACGTAGTGGAGGATCCAGCTGCAAAAGCTCCAGAAGGAGATGCTCATGCAGCACTGCCAGCTCAGAACCAGCAATCGGATGATGTCGAGCGTGCCACAACTGAAGCTACAGACACGAACGATGCTACCACGACGGCAAATTCTGAGGAGATCCCAAGCGCAACAGCAACTTCAATCCCTGCCTCGCAGCGACGTCGAGCTAAGCTTGACTTGGCCAGCTCAAAACGATTGCTGTTTGGCTCTTTGGGCCTACGAGCCCCTAAGACTGCAGAGGATGAGTCCAGATTGAGAGAGAAGCTAATGAAAGACATCAAGCCGATCAAAGAGACCAAAGTGGACGATGAAGCGATACCAGTCATTGACTCTGCCACCGTTCTTGAAGATGAAAGCTGGAAGGAAAAGATCGACCTCCGGGCTGTTGAGTGCTGCTACGATGGAGTCGAGCTCAGCACGCCCCCTTTCCCATTTGTTCAGCGCTGGGATCCTCAGCAGCAACGAGGATACGGAAAGAAACGGAAAGAGAAGAAACGGAAACGTAACGACTCTAGCTACTACGAGGACGAGTTTTATGAGTTCTATGATGATAGCTTCAACAACGACTCGCGGAACAAGGCTGCAAGGAGTCAATACTACGTGCCGACTGATGAAGCGCCTCAATTTCAATACTCGGCCTCTGAAAATCAAGTGATGTCGGAGGAAGTGGGGCCATATGATCAAAGTTTGGAGTACTCACAAGCAGCTAACGACCAGCTGATACGAGAAACGACAGAGAGCGTCATCAACACGGTCGGAGCAGCTGAAGTCGATCTGCCGAGCCTACCTGAAGATACATCTACATGTGCCAAACTGAAAGAAGAAGCTTGCAAGACAGGGACGATCATTGCATTCAAAAAGCTCGAGATGTCCCCAAAGACCAATTGGCAGCCTGTCATCTCGGATTATAAGACTGCATTGATAGATCGCTTTCTGGTAGATCGAATACTGCAAATGACTCTGGCAAAGCGGGACTCCCCGTCAAAGCAGGTGCACTACGATGAAATGACCGGTGAAAGGGTCTATCAGAAGCTTGAAATGCCGGGGTACGATGATGAGGGTGCGGAGGATGATGGCAGAATTACGATCTTCTTTGAAGAGCTGATCGATCCTATATTGATCCGAGCTGTAGAAGAGCCTCCTCCTGATCTTTCCGATGACGAGGATGATCGCATTCCTCCTGATGATGCGGAGGAAAAGGATGATCTCATTGCAGACGAATTGAACGGTCCAAGGGAGCTCTCAGGATCAGAAGACGATCAACAAACCTCCACTCGTCCTCTTGTACCAGGTCTGGATGGCGCCATGGATGACCCCGAACCTCGTCAAATAGCAGGCCCAACTGAGCAAGCTCGACAAGAGATATCTGAATTGATCAGAGACGCAGGTTGGCGATCGAGTCTCCCGACTGAGGTCAGGAATGACCTGGCTGTCCTCAAGGATGCCAACCCAGCACAAGAAGACTATGATCGCGAAGACATTACACTTATTGATCCTCCATCGCCTAGATTTGATGGCTTTGGCTTTAGCCCACTTGGCGACGCCCAAAGCCAGTCATCGCCAATATTCGGCGCAAATCGGTCTGGGCTTGCTCCGGCGGACGAAAATGCTAACAGCAATCCGCCTCGCGATTCCAAGGAATCAAATGCCCAGTCTGGACACTCTTCCGCAGACTCTACAGTAGAATACCCGTCCCTTCCGCTGCTCAATGACGACAGTAATATCTTCCAGGACGAAAGACAGCATCGCTCGATTTCCATAGAGCGGGAAACCCACTTTTCCTCCGAGAATCTTCTCTCGCCGCCTGCCCTTCGTAGAGACCGCCAGAGGAGTCCTCTGGCGGGCTTATCGCAACCGAAAATTGTACCCAAGGCAATCAATACTCTAAGTGGTAACGATGTCGACGACGAGTTCCCAGAACTATTTTCCCAAGCGTTCGAAGCTCGTTTGTCCCAGGATACTGAATTCAAGCCAGAGCATCACGATGACGATGTCATTCAAACGTTGCCAAAGCGGAAGTCCAAAGCCAACGGCAAAGTCAAGTCGTCGCAGAAGAGTGTGAAGCAAGTGTTGACCATTGATGAGGATGCAGAAGAAGACAGTAAGGGAAGTATTTCTCAACCATCGCAACAGCCATTGACGGTCAATCAATCTTCTCAAATTGTCGATTTAACCATCTCGAGTGATCCCGTGGAAGGTCTGGAAAGTTTGGACCCGGATGGGGATGACAGTTACAGACCAAGCAGCATTTTACCATCTGGATCGGGTTGGGTCCCAAAGTCGAGTAGGACTCAAGTCAATTCTGTCAAACCGAACGGGGCGAGGGAGAAGGCGAAGAGTAGATGAAAGAGAAAGTCGCTGGATTGGCTTCGCGATGTGTAGATATTGTGCTTGTTGAAAGTCGCTGTGCTAACTCAAACCACACGTGCCTATTGAAGGATCACTCCAACTAGACATGGAAACGAGCCTCAAAGCATTCAAACAACTCACTGCGCACATGTGCCCCTGCCATCTTGTATGCTTAGACATATTTGATCGAGGTATTTGCGTCCTTCGTAGCTTCCATAACTAGGTAGCTGAACCTGTCATGCAGCGAGGCTTGCTCAGCCCCTTCGCAAGGGCCCAATCCCATCTAAGTCCTTCCACTCTCTTCAGGCAGATAACAATATGCCTTCCTCCTCCATTCCTTTTCTCCCAACATTGATCACACAGTGGCACCCCTTACCTTGCAGCTTAGGCTGCATCCCATTTGACTGATTTCTTTGCCAGCCTTGTATCTAATATATTTCACCATGTCCGTTCGAATCCAACTCCAGCGACCTCACAATTCTTTTACGAATCTCGATGAGGTCCGGGGACGCGTCTTCCTATCCCTTATGAGCCAAGAGACCATTGCGGCCATACAAGTCAAACTCGAAGGAGAAAGCCGAACCCGGTTGGTTGGTGTCATTCAGCGGCCAGCCAATTTTGAAGAGTATAAAAGGGATCAGACTCAGCTGGAGGTTCACAAGGTGAGTGAGTATTCCTCGGAGGGAATATGATACGGGCGTGGCTGACTTCTTCATAGCTTCTCTACAAAGTTTTGACTGTCTTTCCCACACCGGAAATCTTCCATGCTTCATCGAAGAACCAGTATACACTTCCTCCAGGCCAATATGAATACCCTTTCCAATTCAAGGTATGGAAGAGATCCAGAGGGGCATGACGAAAGCTCATACGCGTATAGATACCATTCAATAACGACTGTGTGAACAACAATTCGTTACTTGCCAATCTCAGCTCTATGCGGAACGACATGGTAAACGGTCCAAACGCTCATGTCAGGAAGACCTTACCGCCCACCATGACTGGACTGCCTGGAGAGGCAGAAATTCGATACTACGTCAAAGTCACCGTGCAAAGACCTGCCTTCTACAAGGAGAACTTCAGGGGGGTGAGTGCCCCCTAAGCCCCTCAATTGGGCGAGCAGCGGATGAAGAGGTCTTCTGAGCTCGGGGAAGACTTGTGGCTAATTTGTACCGTAGCATGCAGATTTCATGTTCTTCCCTGTCGAACCACCAAGGCCTGCTCCCAACAGGCGCGAATCCTTCGCCAGAATAACACACCGCTTCGCACCGAATATGGACGCACCCAGCAAGAACAGTGCCCTTTCTCGCGGGCAGTTTAACGTAGATCCGGAAACGAACGTTACTCCACCAGAGGTCAGAATAGATTGTCGTCTGCCAGACCCAGCCATTGTTACCTGCAATGAGGCATTACCCTTGAGGATACTGGTTGAGAATAGGAACGGTAGCCCAGCCACCATATATCTACAATCAATCAACGTTGCACTTGTGGCCACGACCAGGATCCGAGCTCATCAGCTGGCAAGAGTGGAAGAGACAAGTTGGACGATTTTGAGCACGAGCCAGATGCGATTACCTTTGACCAACATGATCAAAACTGAGGAGGGTAGCAAAGTCTTCGAGATCGATTCGAACCTGTGGAAGCAGCATTCTCTACCCAACACGGTTGCACCGTCGTTCAACACCTGCAACATTGGCCGCAAATACGAGCTATTCTTGCAAGTGGGTTTGTCGTGGGGTAGTCATAAACGAATCAATGTGGGTTGTCATCCTGCGTCTCTATGATCACGCTTTTAACATGGCGTAGCCCGAACTGACAGTCCAACCCCTCCGCATGCCTGTCCTAGTCTACTCCGGCATCGCCCCACCCGAAGCTCTCTTGACCGCAATAGCTGATCGCCTATCTCGCCCCCCTCAGCAGACTCCGGGTCCGCTACCACCTCGCCCTCCCACCGGATCAGGCGGACTTCCAGCATATCAGTCTTCGGCGCAACAGGGGCCCAGTGACCACATTGAGCCTTCACCTTCTGATATTCCAGACATTGCGCCTCCAAGCTATGAGGACGCTATGGCGGACGATCTGGGACCAATTGATGGACCGCGGAGGGATTATCAACAGAATCCAGCGGCTGCCGGTAGGGAGGAGAAAGGGGAACGATTGTTTCCAGAAAGTGGATCTGGATGAGCATTTCAAGCATTCCAGATGCTTGACCTGGGTGAGCATTCCGAGCTGTATCGAATCGATACTGGTTAGGCTACTCGTATGATTAATATGGCCAATGTCCTTATGAAATGGAGGTTATGGCTTCTGCTGGGCTACTTCCACCCCTTTTTGATACTTGGTCGAGACATGAACACTGGTCTATCTTTTCTGCTTGCCTGAAGTAATTATTGGTTGTGAATTGGAAAGTGGGAAATAGTGTTAGATTCACTGGATATATCTGATCGCTGATTGGCTGGAGATTTGTTTATCGATTACCTGTAGGGTCAAGTAATGATGACATCCAAACCCCAAAGCCGCACTCCATAACAGCTGCAGCTCAACGAAAGACTTCGGTACAGAGTACATGCTCTTCCATCTCTCTCACGTTCATCTTCTTAATCAACTTACCTTTACATGCCATTCATCCCATCCCTCATACCACGACTCTTGTTACGCCAAATCATCGGACTACACCAACTCCGGATAGTATCTTTCAGCACCACAGCTCGAGCCATGGCACAAGAATACAAGATCAAAGGTCTCCCGGCATTAGATCTCAAGACTGGGGAGAAAAAGGAGGTCGAAGTTGAGGGCATTGAAAATGGCAAGGTCCTTCTGACAAAGGTGGGGGAGAAGACGCATGCAATGAGCGCCAATTGTACGCATTATGGTGCCCCTTTGAAGAACGGCGTCTTGACTCCCGATGGAAGATTGACGTGTGCGTGGCACGGAGGTAAATATTTACAGAGAAACAGAGGACTGCAAGAACAAGCTTACTGATTGTTGCAGCCTGCTTCAATGTCGCGTCCGGTGACGTCGAGGATGCCCCTGCTCTGGATCCGTTAGCGAAGTTTGAGATCGTGGAGAAGAATGGTGGCGTGTATATCAAGGGAGAGGAGAGCGTGATCAAAGCAAACAGGAGGCAGATTAATACGAAGTGTTCAGCGCAAGGGCAGGAGAAGGTCGTCGTCGTTGGAGGGTAAGCAATTTCTTCATACGACAATCGATAATGCTGACGATGGTGCACGACAGAGGCAGTGGAGCCATGGGAGCAGTCCAAGGTCTCCGCGAACAGGGATTCAAAGGCTCTGTCACATTGATCTCAAGCGAACCAAATCTACCCATCGACCGAACCAAACTCTCCAAAGCGCTCATCGCCGATGAATCAAAAATAGTCCTTCGTCCAAAAGACTGGTACAAGACATCCTCTATCGAGACCATCTCAGATGAAGTCTCCGGCGTCGACTTCAAGGCCAAAACCGTTTCCACCGCCTCGGGCTCCTCACACAAATACACAAAACTCATCCTCTCAACAGGCGGCACCCCCAAGGCCCTACCCCTCCCAGGCTTCAAAGATCTGTCCAACGTCTTCCTCCTACGATCCATCCCCGATGTCCAAGCCATCCTCAAAGCCATTGGTGAAGAAAAGAAGAAGAACGTCGTTGTTGTCGGCTCCTCTTTTATCGGCATGGAAGTAGGTAACGCACTCGCACCCAACAACTCCGTCTCGGTAATCGGTATGGAATCCGCACCCCTCGAGCGGGTCATGGGTGCCGAACTCGGCAAAATCTTCCAAGAAAAGCTTACCGCAAATGGCGTCAAATTCCACATGTCCGCCTCCGTCGACTCCGCCACGCCCTCCTCAAAAAATCCCAAAGCAGTCGGCGCCGTCAAACTGAAGGACGGCACATCCCTCCCCGCCGATCTCGTAATCCTCGGCGTCGGCGTAGCTCCAGCCACCGGCTTCCTCAAAGACAACTCGGCAATCAACTTGGAAAAAGACGGCTCCGTCCAAACCGACGAATCATTCGCCGTCAAAGGCCTCCAAGACGTCTTCGCCATCGGCGACATAGCGACATACCCCTACCACGGCCCCGGCGGCTCCGGCGCCCTCACCCGCATTGAGCACTGGAACGTCGCCCAAAACGCCGGCCGCAGCGTCGCTCGCTCTATCGTCTCCCCCTCCGCTCCGCCCAAGCCATTCATTCCAATCTTCTGGTCCGCGCTAGGCGCTCAATTAAGGTATTGCGGTAACACGCCCAACGGGTGGGATGATTTGGTGTTGCAGGGCGAGCCGAAGGAGGGCAAATTCGCTGCATTTTATGGGAACAAGGGGACTGTGGTTGCGGTGGCGAGTATGATGATGGATCCGGTTATGAGTCAGAGCGCTGAGCTTATGCGGAGGGGCAAGATGCCGGGGTTGGAGGAGTTGAGGGGGGGGAAGAGTGTGCTGGATGTGGAGTTGCCGGCTGAGATTAAGATCTGAAGGGGGCACGTTTGAGGTGTTGCTTGAGGGTTGTGCTGATTACTGAAGGGCTGGAGTGCTCGAAGGGCTATCATTGCATGGAGGAAAAGCTGAAAGCTAGACTGATGTGGGAAAGACAGAAATGAAGCGATGCATCACTTCAGTCTCCCCCTGAGCATCGCAAAACAAACGAAAGCAAACGAAATCCAGCTGTTACCACTATTTTTAATCGAGTCCCTACTTCCTGGTCTGGCCGACCATCCCAGGATCCATCATGTCTTCTGGGGCAGTGCCCCTTGTTTTCACGACTTGTCTTCAATCAACGCCTTTCTTCCTCAAAATCCATCCGGGGCATTTGCCCCCCATTCAGCCCTTCTAATCTATCGATCCCTGGATTCAGCCAAGGTTACAGCATCTTCCCCAGGTCCCTCCATCTACCCACCATCTCTCCTCCCGGCCCCCCAACCTCACCCGCAAACCACAACCCCCCCGCGCCTTGCCCTCGAAGTCATCACCATCTCACCCAGCTTACAACAATCCATCCCCTAACCCACGACCACTCCTACCCCAATACTCCCACCAACCCATCCTCCCTCTCCTTCAAAAACCCCCTTATTTTCCCCCACCCCAACGGTCCTCCCATCCCCATCCCCATGCCCAGTCTCTGTCTAAGGATCCACCGCACACACCTAGAAAAAATCCAAGATTCCCTTTCCGACGATAATTCCGACGTTGTAATAGAAACCTCGAACTACTTTGAGAGAAAAGTAATAAGCGGTCGAATCATTTTCTGCTGCTTACATTTTGGGGTCACCACTTTATTTTTGGGTACTGGACCTTGGCTGTAGGTTATCGTTGCTTGCATTACGGTTGGCGGTTCGCGAAATGGGCCTTCCCCCACTACCAATTCCACACCAAAATCCGAGGCTAGTACCGCGAACAGTATATTAGTACGCACAAATCGATATTTTGTATATCGGACCTCCCTAGCCCTATATATATATAAATAGTATACGTAGCAACTAAAATATATTTACTATTAAATATTTATCCCCTAGTAAGCTCTTTATTCCCTCTGTTATTGTTATACCCCCCCTAATTGCAGCTTTAGTTAAAAAGAATATTAAATACGAACTTTAATTAAGTTAGCTAAATAAATATATTATAATAAAATATTATATTAATTATTATATTATAGAATATATAAAGGCTTATTAGAAGTTTACTAGCGAAATATATATTAAGAAGAATAAAAAGAAATAGGATTTTAAGCTTAATAAGCTATATTATAATATACTATTTATATACCTCGAAGACTGTTTTTAAGCTTATTTAAATAAAATAATTTAATTCTTATATAATAATTATAACTTAAAAGTTAATAAGAGTATTATATAGAAGGCCTTATAAAGGATAAATTAATTTAGGAAAAAGCTTAAATATCGAGTAACTTAAGCTTCTAAGGAATTATAAAATTATTAAATAATATATAAGCTTTATTAAATAACTATTAAGCAGATAATATTCCTTAATAAAAATATAAATTATAAATATATTAATATATTATTTAATATATAATTTATTTAAAAGGGCTAATATTTAATATTGTTAATATTAATTAATAGGAAATAGGTTTAAGTATTAATTAAAACTATATTATTATTAATATAATAATTAAAAATTATAAGAGATAAAATATATTATTTATATATATTATTAAAAGTTATATTACTTTCGAGATCTACTATAACTCCTTTATTATAGTTATTTTCCTAACTTTTATTCGAAATTAATTCCTTTTATTATATAATCCTTTCCTGGAGCCTTATTTTATTATTATTTTAAATAATATTAAAATTTATTATTATATAAAGTTAAAAGAAATATATAATAATAAAGAAATATATTTAAAATATTTATTATTATATTCGCCTAATTTTAACCTAATCAAAATCTTATTCTTATTATTAAAAGTATAAATTAGGCGATATTAAGAAAGAGCTTTTAAATATATTAAAAATAATCCTTAAAGGGGGTTTAGAAGCTTCCTAAAGTTTATAATAAAATATTAAGAAAATTTAAAGGATCTTAAGGCTTTATTCTGGAATATTTATATTAAATATTAAAATATATAATAACGAAATATACTTATAGGATTTTATTATAAAGAAAATATTTATTTTAATATTTCTATATACTTAGCTAGGCCTATTTCTCTTATATATTTAAGTCATATATATTTAACCTTTAATTATTTAAAAATTTAAATATATTAAAATAATTCAGAATTTATTTAGGTTATTTAGATATATATCCTTATTTTTAATATCGTTATTATCTGTTCTACCCTGTATAGCAAATATACCCTGCTAGCTAGGCGAAGGGGTAGAGGCTCCTTTGCTATCGCTACCGCCGCCGCCGCCGCTATTGCCGCCGCCGTCCCCCCTTCTAGGGGGGGCGTTGCGGTAATAAGTAAGGGAAAATTAATATACGAAATTTATATACCTAGCTCTTACTTTTTCCTATTTGCTAACGTTCTTAATTATCTGATATTATATACTCTATTTAATTTAGTAGTCTTTTTCCTATTATATAATATTCTCTTTACTCTTATATTTTTAGATATATTATAATATAAAATATTCCTTATTTAATTTATTAAATATTACTTTATATTTATTTCTTTATCGTTCTGGTCTTTCGATAATAAATTATTAAATATATTCTAAAAAATCTCGTTTAAAAGAGATAAAGCTATTAAGGAAAGTATTATTATTTAGTTTAAATAAAGAAAGGGGGATAAAATATATAATATTTTTTCTCCTTTCTTTTTTATATTATATAAGAATAGCTTTAAGTATTAAAGTAGCTATCTGCTTTATTAGAATATTAAATATAATATTTTATATAAGGGTATTTTATATAAGGGCTTAAATTGCTATTATAACTTTAAATATATTACTTATTAAAAGGGCTTTATTTGCTATTTTCCGATTATTAGCTTCTTATTATTTTGCCTTTTTATAATATTTCCTAATACCCCTTAAAATATTTAAAGGAAGCTTATTCTTAATAAAACCGGAATCTAATTAAAATATTATTATTATTTATAATTTAATATTACTTATTTATATAAGCAAATAATAGCCTTTATTATTATAATAATATCGATTATTATTATTATAGCTAACTTTCTTATATATTAAATATATATTAAATACTTCTAGATATTATATTTAAAGGTTATTTCGTATAGCTTTATTATATTTAATTAATATAATATTTATTATAGAAGATCTATTCCCCTTAATTATTTTATTTTATATTCTATTAGTCTTAATTATTTACCTTTAGCCTAATTATTTGAATTTATATATTATATTTATTTTTAAGTTTTTCTTTTTAACTTCCTTTTATAATTTAAGCTTATTTTTAATAACTTGTTAATCTATTAATATAAAGATATTATATATTATTTTATCTTTAATAGCTTATTTATTATAAAATAAAGTAATATTAACTCTTATTTAATAATATTTATAATTATATTTTCGGGCTTATTATATAGCTTTATATTTATATATATTATAAAAGATAATTAAAGTTATAATAAAATTATTATTTTTAATAAAAAACTTTTTTGGCTCTTTACCCTAATAAATAAAGTCCTTATTATCCTCTTAAATAATTTTAATATAAATTTTATATAATATCGGCTCTAGCTCTTCCTTATCTACTCTACTGCTATCGTTATAAAGGGAAGAAGGGGGATTTGTTAAGGGTAGAAGCCAAAAAGCTAATATAAGTTGAGAAATTGGTTAAAAAACTAATTAGGAAGTTAATAATATTCTAAAAAATAATAAAAATATCCTTTTAAAAGGGGCTATATAATTTGATTATTATAAATTAAGAACTTAAGTCTCTAGGAAGTCTGCTTAGCTCTTATATAATATTTTATTTATATAGTTATTATTACTCGTTTCCTTTATATATATTAAAGCCCTCTTGGCGAAATATCTTAATATAAAGGTTTAAAGAACGTTTCTTATTAGTTAGGCCTTTAATAATATTCTTAGTAATAATTTTATATATTTAATTATATTATCAAAAAGGAATATAGGTAATATAGCCTATATATTTATATTTATATTTTCCGTATTATTCCTGGTAATAGGGCTAAGATCTCTCCTAGGAGTAGTAAGATATAAATATATTTAGCTTGGAGTTTTGCTTAGAATTTTGCTTAAAGGATAGAATCTTAAATATTAACCTAGAATATTAGGTAATAAAATAGATAATAATATAGAAGGCGTAAGTATTCTGTTTTAATTATACGATAATAAACGGGCTGTTTCCTGATAACCAAAGGGTCTAGGATTTAAAAAATAAAGCTATTTATTAGGTTGCTATATTAGAAGTAGTATATCCTCCTTTTCCTATATTTCTTTTATTGTATTAGATTATCTCTTCCTAAGGACTTAATAGCCCTCTTGTAGTAGTATTAGATTTTTCTGATAAGGGGCCTACTGGCTGTTTCCCTGGGGGGCCTGCTCTAGAGGCTGCTTTGGAGGTCGTTTGGGAGGTTGTTTAGGAGGCATAGCTTGGTATTAGCAATAGCGAAAGGAGTCAGTAAATATGGTACGATAGTAGATATATTGGATTAATTGCTATGGACTTATATACGAGATTTATATATATATAGGGCCAGGGAGGTCCGATATACAAAATATCGATTTGTGCGTACTAATGTACTGTTCGCGGTACTAGCCTCGGATTTTGGTGTGGAATTGGTGGTGGGGGAAGGCCCATTTCGCGAACCGCCAACCGTAATGCAAGCAACGATATCTTTGGTCAGTCTTCCCGCTTTCAATTTTGATGTCAACATTGAAGATATGGTGCCTCGCTGCGTCCTACTCTGACATACAAGTCGGTAGGCTCGGAGGACCACTGGGAGAATGAGAAAACAAATGTATGAAAAAAACGAGCACGAAAGAACAGAAGCAACGAAAAGAGGACGAAAAACAGAAGTCGACAAAAAGCAGGACGAAGGAAGGCCAAAACCAAGACACGAAAGAACGGAGCCAAAAGAAAAGCCTCAGATATCAAACCCCAAAAAACGGTTGAAAAAAACATACAACAACTGGTGTTCGCTGGTCGTCACCGACCCAACTACTCTCCAGTCGATCTGCGGCTTGTAGAGGGAAGATCGGACGGGTTTCCTAGTTCTCCGCAGTCTGTGGTCGTATGTACCATATGTCTGCTAATTATATTATATACTCCTAGCCTCAGGTTCAGTATCTGATGATTGCTACTGCTTGTTCTTACGCCGTAGTGAGCGGTGATAACGCACTGCAAAGACTACTGTGTTACGTAGTACCACCGTGTTGGTATTCTATTAACACTAGCCTGCTTTTCGTGGCAGAGGGGCAACGCAGCAATATTGGGGAAATGGAGGTGGATCCTGTACGAGGGCCCTTGTTTAGATGCTTGGAGAGGAAAGATCATTTTGGCGTGCTTGCAGGGTTTTGGATGTTTTTTTAAAGTGCTGTGTTAAGTGGTAGCGGCGTGGAGCGTGCGCTGTTGAGAGGTGGAAAAGAAAAGGGTGGTGGTTGTTTGTGGCCTAGAAGACGGGGTGTAGGGGAGCAGGTGAGATTGAAAAGGGGGAGGGAAGGAGGACAGTGGGAATGTGAGACGAACTTGATGAGGATGATCACGGTTTCCTTAAAATAGAATATGGGGGTATCATTGCATACATGTCAGCCCTTCGTAGCGCCGCTCCAACGACACCAATCGACTCCAATGTACGTTCTAAGTATCCAGTTGGTGATTATGAGTAGATATCGTATGTATACCTCGGGTTGCATGCGTTCTTCCAAAGCCTCACCCTTGCCCCAAGGATTCCTCCAACAAGGCGCTATCGACAGTGACCGCTTCAACATGCGTCGACATCCTCTTCGTAGCATTCACTCTCTGAACCGATCCCTTTTCCCTGATAACAGGCGGCCGCACATCAGCCTTGAACGGCTCTTTCGCCTCCGCTTTCGCCTGCGTGCTCCCTGCCGACGAAGCTGGAGCTATTCCCCATTTCCCAGTGACCCAACCCCCGAGGCGTTTGCCTAGGGTGACTTTCTCGGAGGGGATAGGATCAGAAGCGCTGGGTGGGATTGTTGACGCGATGTTGGCGAGCAGGTAACGATTGTAGGAGGTGATGTTGTATCCTCGGGTGCTCTTTGAAGCCTGTGCGACTGCAGAGGTGGAACCTGTTACGGGCTCAACAGACATGGACGATGTCCCTAGTGAGGTTCGTGGAGTGCCGAGAAGATGCGAGGGATTGGAGTGAAGTTTGGGAATGTCCATGCCACGGCTCCCGAAGAGGCTCTCGGCTGAATTTGCTCTGTGCAGTCTTGGCCGACCTAGTATCGAGTTGTAATCCTGCGGTGAGTCAAAGTCTTGCAAGGCAACTGCAGTAGTGGGTCGCAAGCTAATGTCGTCCTCAGGCTCTTCTCGGATGCTGTGGTGCTCCAGCATGGGGCATTGTTGACCTTCAAAGTCATCCTGCTCTTGCGCTGCACGAAGTACACTAGATATGCTCTGATGAGCAGCAGAGGTCGGACCTGCAGATAGGCTTCGAATTGAAAAGTCTGAACCGCGCTTGTAATGGCATGGTTTGAAGTCTGGTGAGCTATATCCGGTAGAGCCTGGAGTAGTAGGTCTGGACGAGTTCAGAGTTTCGTCCATGTCAAAGACGGAAGGATCCCAGAGTGGTGAGCTTGGTAATGAAGATGGGGCGGTAGAGGAAGGAGCGTGTAAAGACTGCACTGAGGAGTGATACCCATGCGAAGGATGTAAAGGTGGAGGTATCGTGACCAAGGTTTGTGAGAGAATAGTCGCAGCAGATGAAGGAGGTGCAGCTCGCAGAATGGGTGAGTAAGTAGTCCGCGGTGTTTGTGTGCCTGATCCAGGCGTATGAAGCCCTGGTGAAGTGATATTTCGTCGTTTCTTAGGCCTTCGAATGTGCAGCTTCTCTTTCGAGCTGTCGGCTTTTGGTGCAGCATGATAATGGTGATGTACATGGAGGTCAGGTAAGGCGTCGTTCGTAGGGGTCTTCGTCAGCTCGCTGTCCAAGGAAGGGCTTTCCGGTCCATCCGCCGTTGGAACCACAGGTTGATGAAGAATCATCTGCTCTCGGAGGGTTTCCACCTCTTCATTTGACCCCATCAGCATATCGCGAAGCTCGACAATACCCAGCTGCAAGTTCGCATTATCCTGCAAGATATCCTTGACAAAATGCGAAACCACACTGTTGCTGCCATTTTCTCTTCCAAGCGTTGAAGCCGCCGCTGCACCCTTTAATCGTCCAGCTGCACCTTGCAACTCCTTCTCTACAGCTCTCCGTCTCTCGAATCTTGCTAGAACCTCTGCGTGCCTTGCACGCTCTTCCTTAGCCTCCTTCTCGATGCGATCTACCTGCTCTGCAAGCGCATTGATAGTCCGCTCGGCGCCCTTCCACCGTTGAACAGCAGATCGTTCCCCTTCCTCCTTGCTAGCGAGCCCTTCTTGCATTTTGGCCTGTTCTACCTCCATCGCAGCCAGTTGAGCTTCTAATTGCGCAGTCTGCTCAGCAAGCCCAGTCAGCTTGTCGAGTTCTTTTCGAGTAGATAGAAGCGTTGTATTGAGAGCCAAGATTTGAGTATCCGAAGACGAGACTGTGTTGTTGAGTTCCTCAAGTTGATCCAGCAAATATCGATTTTCCTCTATCGTCTTCGCATTCGAACTTTCCAACTCTTTCTTGTCCAGTTCAAGCTTATCGATGCTTGCGCCCATCTTGCGCCGTTCGGCCTCGGCCTCAAGCATATACGCTTCATGACGGGCAAGCAATGCCTGAAGCGCAAATGTCAGTGACATGCTTCAACTTGAGATTTGGACGAAAACAGCAGCCGAAAGCGCTTATGTTGTGGCCTGCCCGCACGGACGAAAGCTGAGTGAGGCTTACTTGACCAATCTGCGCTGCGCTTTGTAAGTCTTTCTCAAGCCCCTCAAGAGCGGCATTATTATGTTGTAGATATGCACACTGTGACCGCCCACAACAACAAGTTGCTGGGCAGGCCGTGGATCGCATTCCACCGGTAGTCTGGGAGAGTAAAGAGTCGAGAGCCGAGGTCGGTTGAGTGGCTGTGGAATGCGTCATCTTGAAGATGTGCACCTAGATTGGGGACACCATAGGGCGTATCAATGGAACTGGTAAGAAGGCCCACCATGGAGACCGACGGACGAAAAGCGAAGGGCAGGTAGGTGTTTAATAGAGTCGCATTCAAGGCAGCGCATACGAGCTATGTCATCGGCCCTTTTGTATGCACTAGCGTCTAGCGTTATGTATATTACATGATAATACGCGATTTGAAGAACCAAAACTTGACTCAACAAGCCTCCATAACCGAATCAGAGGGCAGCGTCTCCCTAGGGCAAATATAGTATGTATTGCTGCATGCTATCCACGTGTTTCGCGAGGAGTGCGATGGCACAGGAAGCGTGTTCATCCGTCCAGCCACCGATTTATGAATAACACCAAGGCACATGACGAGTAGAGTCATGCGGCTGGGTATACACAGGTAGAGCAAGAAGGGTTGAAAAATCAGGCACCCTCATCATGACGTTCCCACCACACAACTCCGGGCGGGATATGCCTTCCCAAGGTCTGCCATGCCTTCGTACAGCTTCAGCCGTACGAAGCGAAACGATCAGTGTACGAGTCCAGCAAATGCTGATGAGAAGGGCAGGTTTCTCCTGTAAAAACAACTCGATGTCTTGGATAGGGTGAGCCTTCCCATCGATCTATAAGATAGGATCGAGAATTCTTGTTTTGCTTGATGGATTGAATCGATCCAGCCACAGAGCCATCATCTTTGGCCGATGCGTCTTCGACAACGTAAAGGATCCAGAGACGTTGTCCGCTGCATGGACAGAGAACCGGACACAAGAACCCACGTCACTGAAGGAGATCTCTTACAGACAGTGGCATGTAGGGATCCTCGAACGTGCGTAGGGATCGACTGTGGATCCCAAGCAGACCTTCGTTTTCTGGAGGATTCGTGCTGTCGGTATCTTGCCTCTCTTGCACCAACGCCCACGACCCCAGTCAGCGCCCCCAAAGCGTAAAGATCCCATCACCCTTTGGCCCCTCAGACACCTCCCTTCCCAACGCCACCTCCCTGCACTTTCTGCACCTTCTTGTACTCTTCCTCCAACGCCCGTTGCATATCAAAATCCGCCTGCCGTGCTTTCTTAACCCTTTGCTGCTCCATGTCCCGTACAACACCGGCATGCATTGCCTAAAGCATATTAGCTCCTGCAATAGCCTGATAGAATAGACGAGGAAGAGAAGTCATGATGTAGACCAAGGGTAGAACTTACAGCTTTCTCCGACTGCTGCTGGTAATGTACGAAGACCACTGTGCTCATTGCTATAGTTGAGGATGCAGCGAGGGTAAGTTTGGCTGCGCGGGACATAATATGTAATGACTGTGAAGGAGAGAAGATGAGAAAGAATTGTAGAAAGAAAAAAAGAAAGTCAACGCCGTCATGACGATCCGTGGCGCCGTTGGCGGAACTCTCTCCAAGCTCCAGCTCTTCTTCACAAAACACCCCTCTCATAATTACCCCTCCGCGCTTTCAACAGGAAGCAGACACCCGCAAAGATGGTACGCTGCTGCAACACATGTCCCATTGCAGAGACCCTAGCTAACCAAACCCCCAGTCTGCCCAAAACTCCAAAGGCATCCAAACCCTCCTCGAGGTACGCCCAGCCCTCGACTGCTACAACCCAATCCCTCCCTAACAACACCATCCAGGCCGAGCGAGAAGCCCAAAAAATTGTCCAAAAGGGTATCTCATCCCTCCCCACCGCCCAATCCCACACCCACACTAACATCACCCAGCGAGAGAATGTACCTCAACCCCTCCCACCCCTCTCATCCCTCCCCCTCTCAAATCCACCAACGCTGCTGGAACAAAACCCGCCTAACCTCTCCTCCCCTCCAACCCACAGACCGCTCCAAACGCGTCAAGGACGCCAAAAACGAAGCCCAGAAGGAAATAGAAGACTACCGCAAGCAGAAAGACGAGGAGTTTAAAGA
>JAABUQ010002333.1_pt1 | contig 37856 bp, 36 predicted proteins | sample 5560001 | NCBI WGS metagenome assembly JAABUQ01 (sample SAMN10711888, study PRJNA513371) | rock metagenome | isolation source: Antarctica rocks | place: Antarctica: Victoria Land, Finger Mt nord | collected 2015-12-18 | reverse complement strand
GGGCGCCGGCGACACGCATACCGGCGTGCTGGTCGCAAGCCTCGCCTGCGGGCTAGATCCTGTTGCCGCCGTCCGCCGCGCCAATGCCGCCGCCGCGCTCTCGGTCACCCGGCGCGGGCCGGCGACGGCGCCCAACCGAGAGGAGCTAGACCGCTTCTTCGTCGCCAACGCCGACCAGTTTCCCTCAACCCGGGCAAGGAGCCTGCACGATGGCGACCAGAATTAACCGCCGGCGCTTCGGCCAGCTTCTCGGCTCCGGGTTGCTGGCGGCACCATCCATCGCAAGCGCGCAGGACGCACCCGCAAGCTACCAGGGCCAGACGCTGGTGGTGGCGTCCTGGCAGCATTACGGCGCCGACGATGCGGGAACGCTCAAGCAATTCCAGCAGATGACCGGCGCCACCGTGAAGACCGTCTACTTCACGTCGGAGGACGATCTCCTGACGATGCTGCGCCAGGGCGGAGTCGGCAAGATCGACGTGGCGCTACCCAACATCGAATACGTGCAGCCAGGGGCGAGCGAGTCGCTGTTCCAGGCGATCGACACGTCGCGCATCAAATCCTGGAGCGCGCTCGAAGCCAAGTTCCGTGACGATCCGTCTATCCGCCAGGGTGGCCAGGTCTATGCCGTGCCATGGGTGCAGGGCGCCACATCGCTGGTCGTCAATCCCGACGTGCATCCGACGCCGACAAGCTGGGCGGTGTTGTGGGACCCTGCGAACAAGGGCAAGGTCGCGTTCTTCGACGACCCCAGCACGGCGGTGATGACCGCCGCGTTATACCTGGGCGAGGACCCGCAAAACCCCGACCTCGACAAAGTTCGCGCCGCCCTGATGGCGCTCAAGGCCAACGTCAAGCTGTTCTGGTCTTCGGGCAACGACTGGAACAAGGCCTATACGACCGGCGAGATCACCATGGGCAATCTATGGTCCGGATTGGCCGGCACATTGCGCGCCAATGGCCACGGCGTCGACTTCATCCTGCCCAGCGACGGCACCGTGGTTTGGAGCGATGCCTGGGCGATCGTGAAGGACACGCCGCATCCCGGCCTCGCGTATGCCTGGGTCAACTACCTCACGAGCAAGGAGTACTTCGTCGAGTGGATCACCAAGCCGGGAGCCAACCAGCAACTTGCCGTTCCGGTGAACGCATCGGCCATCGAGGCGCTGCCCAAGCCGGCGGCAGATTCGCTGATGGCGGGGCCGTTGCTCCAGTATAAGGGAAAAGTTGCGCTGCAGACCGGCATCTCGCCGAAGCAGCTCAAGAAGTGGACGCAAATGTGGGAGGACGTGAAGGCATCCTGAGCTGATGCGGCCCCGCATCGTCGCAACGCTGGCGACGCCTCTGCTGCTGCTTCCGGCGGCGGGGGTGCTGGCGCTGATGGTGATCATCCCGCTCGCCGTCCTCGTCTGGTTCAGCTTCGCGCCGGATGGGGCAACGGCGCCGCTGTCGCTCGACAGCTACGCACGGCTGTTCGGCACGCCGCTGTACCTGCGTTTGGCGCTGAAGACGCTGGTCACCGCCGGCGCCGCCTCCCTGCTGACGGCGGCGCTCGGCTGGTCGCCCGCCTGGGTGCTCTCGCGGCTGCCGGGACGGACGCGCAACCTGATCCTGCTGGCGATCATCATTCCCTACCTCACCTCCTACCTGCTGCTCATCTACAGCATCTTCGTCGTGCTCGGACCCGGCAGCCCGCTGATGGAGGTGCTGCAGTTCGTGGGCCTCGCGCGGCCGGGCGCCTCTATCCTCTACTCGCAGCCGGCGACGCTGGTGATGCTGGTATACGAGAACCTGCCGCTGATGATCTTCGTGCTGTTTTCCGGGATGCAGCGCGTCGACGCCAATTTGCTGGCGGCGGCGGGGTCGCTGGGCGCCACACGATGGCAGCGGATGCGCCATATCGTCTTCCCGCTCGCCGCACCCAGCCTCGTGTCGGCGCTCATCATGGTGTTCGTGCCGATGGGCGGCGCGTTCGTTGAATCGGCGATCCTGGGCGGGCCGAACGGTTTGTTGCTCGGCAACGTCATCGCCGATCAGATGACGCGCGCCGACGACCCGTCGTTCGGCTCCGCGCTGTCGATCATGCTGCTGCTCGGGATCTTGGCGGTCACCGGCATCATCGGCGGCTTGCGGCCGGCGCTGGAGTGGCTGTTCGCCGAGAGGGCCGCGCGCGATGCCGCGTCTGCGTGACGCCGACGCCATTTCGCCGGGGATGGCCGCCGTGCTGGCCACGAGCCTGGCGGCGCTGTTCGTGCCGCTGCTCATCATCATCGCCCTTTCCTTCAACACTTCGCCCTATGGCACCTTGCCGTTCCGCGGCACGTTGCAGTGGTACGGCGCAGTTTTCACCGACTCCGGACTGCTCGGGCCGACCTGGCTCTCGCTACGGCTGTCGTTCATCGTGGCGATCAGCGCCGCCGTCTTCGGCACCATGGCGGCGGTGTGGCTGGACAGGCGGGCGACCCGCACCGGCGCCGCCGTCTTCAAGGCGGCGTTGTTGAGCGCGATCACGGTGCCTTGGCTGATCCTGGGCTTGGCCATGCTGCTGGTGGTGAATGCAATCGGCCTCGGCCGCAGCCTGCTTGCCATCTACCTCGGGCTGCTCGCGACGACGCTGCCGTATGTCGTGTTCATCGTGGCGGCGCGGCTGCGCACGCTCGACCGCGACCTCGACCATGCCGCGCGGTCGCTGGGCGCCAGCGCCGTGGTCTGCTTCATGCGGATCAGCGCGCCGCTCATCCTACCGGCGATCCTGAGCGGCACGCTGATCTCGTTCATGGTCTCGTTCAACAATTTCCTGATCCAGTATTTCCTGGCGCCGTTCGGCGTGCAGACCCTGCCGCTCAAGATCTACACGCTGATCCGGGTCGGCTACCTGCCCGACCTCAATGCGCTGGCAACCCTGATCGTCGCGGCGACCTGCGTTGCCATCCTGTTGCTGCATCGCCTCGGCCTGCGTCACGCCGGCCTGCCCGGAGGAGAGCGGTGACGGAGGCCGGGCTTGTCGTCAGCGGCGTATGCAAGGACTACGGCGCCACCCAGGTGCTGAAGGACGTGAGCCTGCGGGTGCCGCGTGGCGAGTTCCACACGCTGCTCGGCCCATCCGGTTCCGGCAAGACCACGCTGCTCAAGATCGTGGCTGGGTTCACGCCGGCCGACGCCGGCACGGTCGCCTTGTCCGGGTCCGTCATCACCGACACTTTGCCGGAACGTCGCGACATTGGGGTCGTGTTCCAGAACTATGCCTTGTTCCCGCACATGACTGTCTCGCAGAACATCGGTTTCGGCTTGCGTATGCGGCATGTTCCGAAGGCCGCGCGGGAGCAGCGGGTCCGCGAGGCGCTCGCATTGGTCCGCATGTCCGGCTTCGAGCGCCGCCGCCCGGCGGAGTTGTCGGGCGGCCAGCAACAGCGCGTGGCGCTGGCGCGCGCTTTGGTGATCCAGCCGCGACTCCTGCTGCTCGACGAGCCGCTGTCGGCACTGGACCGCAAGGTTCGGCAGGAGGTTCGGGAAGAATTGAAGCGCATCCAAACCGAAACCAGGGTCACGACGGTCATGGTGACGCACGACCAGGAAGAAGCCTTGTTCCTGGCCGATCGGATTCTGGTGCTGGAGTCCGGCGTCTTGCGCCAGGAAGGCGCGCCGGACGAGCTCTACCGCAATCCCGTCGATGAGTTCGTCGCCGGCTTCCTCGGGCCGGTCAACTTGCTGGATGTTGCGGTGCAACCGGGGGCCGGCGGCTTCACGCTGCGCGTGGGGTTGCAGGATTTTGCAGCTTCGCCAGACATTGGCGCGGCGCTGCTGGCGGCAAACCGCTCGGGTCCGATGCTGCTTGCGGTCCGTCCCGAGCAACTGACTGTGGAGCCTGCCCACGACGCGCCAAAGCCCCGTGACGCATTGGCGGGAAGGCTTGTCGCCGTCGAGTTCGGGGGTGCGGTGGTGACCGTCCGCGTCGAGGTAGAGGGCAACATGCTGGCCATCCTGGCGCTCTCGCCCGATATCCCGGCGACCTCATCGTGGAACCCCGGTGCGCCGATCTGGATGCGCATCCGGCAGGCGCGCGTGCTTCCGGCTGGAGCGGCCCGGATCGTTCAGCCGGTCAGGTGAAGGGATTGACGATGCGCAGCCCGCCATCGAGCGCCATGCCGTGCCGTGCCGCACGTCCTCCGACCACAGCGTATCGCACCCGGCGAGAAGTGCGGCGGCGGCGATCATGGCGTCGTAGGTCGAAAGCCTGTAGCGCTCGGCGAGTGCGAGCCCGGTCTCGTGCGTCTCGATTGTGTTGGGATAGACGGTCAGCGTGTTGGTCAATGATGGGTTTCCGGATAGTTTGCGCCTGGCGGCATCCACTCAATGCGCGGGCAGGCAATCATGACGGTATCTTGGCCAGGCGACGAAGAGCTGTTCGCGACGGCGCGGCGCGAGTTGTTCGTGGCGGTGGTCGGCGACGCCCTCGACCGGCTCGGCTTCCAGCATCAGTTCCTGGCGCCGCAGGTGAAGCCGGTCGACCCCGGCATGGTGGTGCTGGGCCGGGCGATGCCGGTTATCGAGGAGGATGCCGCCAACATTGCGGGAACCCTGAAAGACAAGCCGTTCGGATTGATGTTCGAAGCGCTCGACGACCTGCGGGCCGGGGAAGTCTACGTGGCCGCCGGAGGCTCGCCGCGGTACGCGCTGTGGGGCGGCCTGATGTCCACCCGCGCCATCGCCTGCGGGGCCGCGGGGGCGGTGCTGAACGGCTATCACCGCGACACCGACGAGATCCTCCGCCTCGGCTTCCCGGTCGCCTCGTTCGGCAGCTATGCGCAGGACCAGGGACCGCGCGGCAAGGTGGTCGGCTGGCGAACCGCGATCGAGGTGGACGGCGTCGGCGTGACGCCGGGCGATGTGGTGTTCGGCGACCGCGACGGCGTGGTGATCGTCCCGCAGGCCGTCGTTCCCGAAGCCTTCGCGATGGCGCTGGAGAAAGTGCGCGGCGAGACGGCGGTGCTGCAGGCGTTGCAGGGCGGGATGACGACGGTGGAGGCGTTCGCGAAGTTCGGGATCATGTGACGCCCCCCGGTGGACCGGAGGCGATAAAACCCGCGGCAAGGCAGCCGTTCCCATCGACAGCGCCCGTTCGACACAAAGGCTTCGTCATGCACAAATCCATCTCCGGCCCCATCCGCGGCGTCCTGCTTGCCGCCACCGCCGTCGCCGGCCTCTCGTCCGCGGCGCAAGCGCAAACCGCCATGCGCGCCGCCGATTTTCTTGGCACGCTGGGCGTCAACACGCACCTGGATTTCACCGGAGCCTACAAATCCACCGCCAACATCATCGCCGCGGTGAACTATCTCGGGGTGAAGCTGCTGCGCGACAGTCTCGCGTCGGACAACGACATGCGCCTGTGGCGGCCGGTGTTCGAGCGGACCGGTGCGAAGTTCTGGGTCTTCCTGGGCGAAACGAACCCCGCCGACATGAGGGCGCAACTGGGCTACATCCAGCCGTTCGTCGCCGCCGGCATGGTCGCCGGCATCGAGGGCGGCAACGAGGAGGACGACAACTACCCGGCAAAATTGGGCAACACGCTGGCAATCACCGCGGCCTTTCAGCCCACGGTCTACGCCCAGGGCATGAAGTGGGGCCTGCCGGTGGGCCAGATGAGTTTCGGCAGCGGCTGGACGTCCGACAACGACTGGCGCGGCAACTACGACAAGCTCGGCGACCTGTCCGCCTGGGCCACCTACGGCAACGCGCACACCTATCCCAACGCCCCGAACGGCGAACCCGACAGCAGCATCCAGCGGGTCAACGGGCTGGCACGGCTCACCACGCCGGGCAAGCCGGTGATGACCAGCGAAATCGGCTGGGATCAGGGCAAGCCCGGCTTCACCCGCGCCAAAGTCGCGGCGTGGACGCTTGATGCCGCGTTCGACGGCGTCAAGAACGGCAACGTCGCGATGTTCTACTACGGCCTGTTCGACGACATCTCCGGCCCGTTCGGCATCATGAACGCCGACGGCAGCCCGCGCCCGGCGGGAACCGCGCTGCACAACCTCACGACGCTGCTGGCCGACACCGGCAAGGCCGCCGCGACGTTCAAGCCCGCCAGCCTCGCCTACACCTTGAGCGGCACGGTCCATGGCGACAACGCGGTGCTGCTGGAGAAGTCGGACGGCACCTACTGGCTGGCGCTCTGGAACGAAACGGCGGCCACGCACCGCGTCACCGTCACGCTGCCCGCCAGCGCCGCCAGCATCGCCACCATCGACCCGTTGACCGGCACGGCGGCCACGGCGACGGTCGCCGCCAGCGCCACGGCTGACATCGCGGTGCCGAGCCATCCGGTGCTGGTCAAGATCGCCTTGTAGGTTGCAGCATCGGACTTTTCCTGTAACGAACGAAGCTGTATGCACAGGCAATGGACCAGCTCCTACCCCTTGGCCAGCACGCCCTTGACCTCGCCATCCGCTTCACCCAGTGGCCCAGCGTCACCGGCAGCCGGAGCGAGGCGGCATTCCCGCATCTGCTGGCGGAGCTGCTGCGCGCCCACCCGTATTTCGCGGCTCACCCCGATCACCTGATGCTGCAGCCGATCGCCGGCGACCCGTTCGGCCGGTCGAACGTGATGGCGCTGGTGGCCGGCAACGGCAGCCGCGCGGTCATGCTGAGCGGGCACTTCGACACCGTGCCGACCGACGACTACGGCGACCTCGCCCCGCTCGCCACCGAACCGCACGAGCTGCGCGAGGCAATCCGGGCGAAGCTGGGCGATGCGGCCGGGTTTGACCTCGCCCGCGCCGACCTCGAAGGCTCCGACTATCTGCCGGGACGCGGGCTGCTCGACATGAAGTCCGGCCTGGCGGTGGGGGTGGCGGTGCTGGAGCAGTTCGCGGCCGACCCGGACCGCGCCGGCAACCTGCTGCTGATCGCCACCGCCGACGAGGAGGACCGCTCAGTTGGGATGCGCGCCGCCGCCGATGCGCTGCCCGGCGTGCTGGCGCGGTTCGGGCTGGAGGCTGTGCTCGGCATCAACCTCGACGCGCTGATCGACAACGGCGACGGCCGCGCCGGGCAGATCGTCGCCATGGGCTGCGTCGGCAAGCTGCTGCTGAGCGCGCTGGTGGTCGGGCGCGAGGCCCACGCCTGCTACCCGCTGAACGGCGTCAACGCCGGCTACCTCGCAGCCGAACTGGTGTGCGAGATGGAGTTCGCGCCAGAACTGGGCGAGGAGGCCGGGCTGGGCGAGGAGGCCGGCGTCGAGCTGGCGGCCCCGCCCACCGTGCTCGGCAGCCGCGACCTCAAGGCCGTCTACAACGTCACCACGCCAAGCCGCGTCTGGGCCAACTGGAACGTATTGAGCCAGCGCCGCGGCGCCGCCGAAGTGCTGGACATCGCCAACCGGCTCGCCGGCGCCGCCATCACCCGCGCCAGGACGCGGATGGCCGAGCGCAACGCCCGGCTGCGCAACCCGATGCCGGTGTCGCCGGGCTGGGACGAGATCGCCGTGCTGAGCTTCGCCGAGTTGCGCGCCGTTGCCGCCGGGCGTGACGACGGGTTCGAAGGCCGCTTCCTGGAGGCGGCGGCGGCGCTGATGGGCCGCCCCGACCTGGATTTGCCGAGCCGCTGCCGCGTGTTGACGGAACTGGCCTGGGACGCCTCGGGCCTGGCCGGGCCGGCGATCGTGCTGGGCTTCGCGTCGATGCCGTACCCCGCGGCCAACCTCCCCGACACCGCCGCAGGCCGCGCGTTGGAGGCTCGCATCCGCGCGGTCACGGCGGCGGCGGCGGCGCGGCACGGGGTTTCGATCACGCCGATCCGGCACCTGCCGGTCATCGTCGACATGCCGTTCCTGGGCATCGTCGACGCCGAGGATCTGCGTCGCACCGCCGACAACACGCCGGTCTGGGGCAGCTCGATCGACTGGGACCTTGACCGTGCGCCGACTCCCGGCATCCCGATGCTCAATGTCGGGCCGTGGGGCCGGGACTATCATCACTGGCTTGAACGGGTCCACATTCCCTATACGTTCGGGGTACTGCCGGAGCTGGTGCGCGACCTCGCCTTCGCAATGCTGGATTAAAACGGATGAGGCTGGAGTAAGACGGATGGGCCATCAGTTCTCGATCCTATCGGTGCTGCGCGAGGGCCTGCGCGGCCAGTCCGGCTGGGGGCCGATGTGGCGCGACCCGGAGCCGAAGCCGCATTACGACGTGGTGGTCGTGGGCGGCGGCGGGCATGGGCTGGCGACCGCGCACTACCTCGCCAGCCGGCATGGCGTGCGCAACGTTGCGGTGGTCGAGAAGGGCTACATCGGCTCCGGCAACGTCGGCCGCAACACGACGCTGATCCGCTCCAACTACCTGCTGCCCGGCAACATCCCGTTCTACGAGAAGTCGCTGCAGCTCTGGGAAGGGCTGGAGCAGGACATCAACTACAACGCCATGGTCAGCCAGCGCGGCGTGCTGAACCTGTTTCACAACGACGCCCAGCGCGACGCCTCCGCGCGGCGCGGCAACGCCATGCGGCTGCACGGCGTCGACTCCGAGCTGCTGGACCGCGAGCAGGTGCGGCGGATGCTCCCGATGGCCGACTTCGACAACGCGCGCTTCCCGATCCAGGGCGGCCTGTTGCAGCGCCGCGGCGGCACGGTGCGCCATGACGCGGTCGCCTGGGGCTACGCGCGCGCCGCCGACCGCCGCGGCGTGGACATCCTGCAGCACACCGAAGTGGTCGGCATCCGGGTCGAGGGCGGCCAGGCGAAGGGCGTCGAGACCACGCGCGGCTTCATCGGCGCCGACCGCATCGGCCTCGCCTGCGCCGGCAACTCCTCGCGCGTCGCCGCCATGGCCGGGCTGAAGCTGCCGATCGAGAGCCATGTGCTGCAGGCGTTCGTGTCCGAGGGCCTGAAGCCGCTGATCGACTGCGTGGTGACCTATGGCGCCGGGCATTTCTACATCAGCCAGTCCGACAAGGGCGGCCTGGTGTTCGGCGGCGACATCGACGGCTACAACTCCTACGCCCAGCGCGGCAACCTGCCGACCATCGAGGACGTGGCCGAGGGCGGCATGGCGCTGATGCCGGCAATCGGGCGGGTGCGGCTGCTGCGCCACTGGGGCGGCATCATGGACATGTCGATGGACGGCAGCCCGATCATCGACCGCACCGAGGTGGGCGGCCTCTACCTCAACGCCGGCTGGTGCTATGGCGGCTTCAAGGCGACGCCGGCCTCGGGCTTTTGCTTCGCGCATTTGCTGGCGCAAGACGAGACGCATCCGGTGGCCACGGCCCTGCGACTGGACCGCTTCGCCAGTGGCCGGGTGATCGACGAGCGGGGCGCCGGCGCCCAGCCGAACCTGCACTGAGGGCCGAGCCATGCGTATTCCCTGTCCCTATTGCGGCGAACGCGGCAACGAGGAGTTCGCCTACCTCGGCGACGCCGCGCCGCAGCGCCCGACTGATGGCGGCGCGGCGCCGACACCGGCCTGGGAGGACTACGTGTACCTGCGCGAGAACCCGCCCGGCCGTCACCGCGAGCTGTGGTTCCATGCCGCCGGCTGCCAATCCTGGCTGGTGGTGACGCGCGACATCCGCACGCATGAGGTGTTCGGCGCCGAGCCGGCACGCGACTTTGCCAGCGCGAGGGCCGCATGATGGACACCCTGACCCCGCCCGTGGCCGCAGCCGCCGCCGCGCCGCCGCAGCAACAAAAGCACCGGCTGGCGCGGGGCGGGCTGATCGACCGCTCCCGGCTATTGGGCTTCAGCTTCGACGGCCGCAGCCTGACTGGCCATCCCGGCGACACGCTGGCCTCCGCGATGCTGGCCAACGGCGTGCGGCTGGTCGGGCGCTCGTTCAAGTACCACCGCCCGCGCGGCATCCTCAGCGCCGGGCCGGAGGAGCCGAACGCCCTGGTCGAGCTGCGCGGCGGCGCGCGGCGGGAGCCGAACACCCGCGCCACCGTGGCGGAGCTGTTCGACGGCCTGGTGGCGAACAGCCAGAACCGCTGGCCCTCGCTCGGCTTCGACCTGATGAGCGTGAACGGCCTGGCGGCGCCGTTCCTGGCGGCCGGGTTCTACTACAAGACTTTTATGTGGCCGGCGGCGTTCTGGGAGAAGATCTACGAGCCGCTGATCCGCCGCGCCGCCGGCTTGGGCCGCGCCTCCGGGCTGGCCGACCCCGACAGCTACGAGAAATCCTACGCGCATTGCGACGTGCTGGTGGTCGGCAGCGGACCGGCTGGGCTGATGGCGGCGCTGACCGCGGCGCGTGCCGGCTGCCGGGTGATCCTGGCCGAGGAGGACAGCCGGCTCGGCGGCCGCGCATTGGCCGAGAACCGCAGCATCGGCGGCAAGCCGGCGCAGGCCTGGGCGGCCAGCATCGCCGCCGAGCTGGAGTCGATGCCCGAGGTGCGCGTGCTGCCGCGCACCTCGGCGTTCGGCGTCTACGACGGCGGCACCTACGGCGCGGTCGAACGGGTGTCGGACCATCTGGCGGTGCCGGCCGCGCACCAGCCGCGCCAACGCCTATGGCGCATCGTCGCCCGGCGCTGCGTGCTGGCGGCCGGGGCGATCGAGCGGCCGCTGGTGTTCTCCGGCAACGACACGCCGGGCGTCATGCTGGCCGGCGCGGTGCGCAGCTACATCCACCGCCATGCCGTCTCGCCCGGTCGCCGCGCCGTGGTGTTCGCGACCCACGACGAGGCCGCGACAACCGCCGCCGACCTCGCCGCCGCCGGCATCGCGGTGGCCGCCATCGTCGATCCCCGCCCGATGCCGAGCGGCGCCCTGCGCGCGGTGGCCCAGTTGTCCGGCGCGCGGCTGCTGTCCGGCTCGGTGGTGGCCGAGGCGCGCGGCGGCCGGGCGCTGGCCGGCGTGGACGTGAGGACGGCGGGCGGCGAACGGGTGCGGCTGGATTGCGACCTGCTGGCGATGTCGGGCGGCTGGAACCCGTCCGTCCACCTCACCACACATCTGGGCGGCCGGCCGGTGTGGAGCGAGGCCATCGGCGGCTTCGTGCCGGGGCAGTTGCCGCCGGGCATGACCGTGGCCGGAGCTGCCGCCGGCGCCTGGGCATTGGCCGACGACCTCGCCGCCGGCATCCGCGAAGGCGCTTTCGCGGCGGAGTCCTGTGGCTTCGCGGCCAGCCTCCCGCCGTCGCCCGACTGCGGCGAGGAGCCGGCGGACGGGCCGCCGCTGTGGCGGGTGCGCGGCGGCCGCGGCAAGGCGTTCGTCGATTTCCAGAACGACGTGACCCTGGGCGACATCGCCCTGTCGGAGCGCGAGGGCTTCCGTTCGGTCGAGCACCTGAAGCGCTACACCACGCTCGGCATGGCGACCGACCAGGGCAAGACCAGCAACGTCAACGGCCTCGCGCTGATGGCCGAGATCACCGAGAAGTCGATCCCGCAGACCGGCACCACGATCTCCCGCCCGCCGTTCACGCCGGTCGCCATCGCCGCCCTCGCCGGCCACAGCCGCGGCCCGGCGTTCCGGCCGACGCGGCGCACGCCGATGCACGACTGGGCGGTGGGCGAAGGCGGCGTGATGCTGGAGGCTGGCCCCTGGCTGCGCGCCTCGCACTTCCCGCGCGCCGGCGAGGCCGACTGGATGGCGACGGTGAACCGCGAGGTCACGGCGGTGCGCGGCGCGGTCGGCGTATGCGACGTGACCACGCTGGGCAAGATCGACGTGCAGGGGGCCGACGCCGCGACCTTCCTGGAGCGGGTTTACGCGAACGCCTGGAGCACCCTCGCGGTCGGCCGGGTGCGCTACGGGCTGATGCTGCGCGAGGACGGGTTCGTCATGGACGACGGCACCACCGCCCGCCTCGCCCCGGACCGCTTCGTGATGACCACGACCACCGCCAACGCTGTGCGCGTGTTCCAGCACATGGAGTTCGCGCGGCAGTTCCTGTTCCCCAGGCTCGACGTGCAGCTGGCTTCGGTCACCGAGCAATGGGCGCAGATGGCGGTCGCCGGCCCGCGCGCCCGCGACCTGCTGGCACGCCTGGTCGATGCGCCGTTCGACATCTCCAACGCCGCGTTCCCGTATATGGCGGCGGCCGAGCTGACCTTGTGCGGCGGCATCAAGGCGCGGCTGTTCCGCATCTCGTTCTCCGGCGAGCTGGCCTACGAGGTCGCAGTGCCGTCGCGCTACGGCGATGCCCTGGCACGGGCAATCATACGGGCCGGCGCCGACCTGGGCGTGACCCCGTACGGGCTCGAGGCGCTGGGCGTGATGCGGGTCGAGAAGGGGCATCCCGCCGGCAGCGAGCTGAACGGCCAGACCAGCGCCCACGACCTGCGGATGGGCCGGCTGCTCAGCACGAAGAAGGACTTCATCGGCCGCGCCATGGCCGCCCGCCCGGCGCTGACCGATCCCGAGCGGCCGACGCTGGTAGGTCTGCGTCCGCTCGACCGCAAGGCGCGGCTGCGGGCTGGCGCGCATCTGCTGCCGCAGGGCGCCGAGGCGGTGGCGGCGCACGACCAGGGCTACGTCACCTCGGTCGCCTTCTCGCCGTCGCTCGGCCACTGGATCGGCCTCGGCCTGCTGGCGCGCGGGCCGCAGCGCACTGGCGAGACGGTGCGCGCCTATGACCCGGTGCGCAGCGGCGACGTGCCGTGCGAGGTGGTGGAGCCGGTGTTCGTCGATCCCGCCGGGGAGCGCCTGCGTGGTTGACGCCGCATTGCTGGCCCGCTCGCCGCTGGATGCGGTGTTGACCGTCGGGCGGCACGGCGAAGCGACGGCGCTGCCCGGCGTCACGCTGCAGGAGGTCGTGCCGGCCGGCGCCGCCAGCATCGCGGCGCGGCTCGGACGCGGCGACATGGTGCGGATGACCCTCGGCCTGCCGCCGCCCCGGCGCTGGGCCGATGTCGGCGGGATGCGCGCGGTATGGTCGGGGCCGGATCGCTGGCTGGTGTTGGCGGACCACGACATCGAGGCCGGGTTGCGCGGGCGGCTTGGCAACGCGGCGTCTATCACCGACCAGAGCGACGCCCGCTGCATCGTCCGCGTACGCGGCCCGCACGCCCGCGACGCGCTGGCCAAAGGCGTGGCACTCGACCTGCACCCACGGTCGTTCCGGCCGGGCAACGCCGCCGCCACGCTGGTTGCCCACACCACGGTGCAGCTTTGGCAGCTCGACGACGCGCCGAGCTACGACTTGGCCGTGGCGCGCGGCTATGCCGCCGGTTTCGCGGCGTTCCTGCTGGAGTCGGCGGCGGAGTTCGGCGTCGAGGTGGTCAGGCCCGCCTGAGCATCCCCATCGCCTCATTCTGCGACAGCGGCTCGCGCATACGCTCGATCAGCGCGCCGGTCTCCTGCTCGCGCCCGCACGCCACCACGGCGGCCACGGTGTCGGCCTGCACCAGCATCGCCACGAAGCCGCCGGAGTCGAGGTCGCCGTCGATCACCGTGCGGTCCCAGTGGTCGGCGTGGCCGAAATACTCGAACCGCTTGCCGTAATGGTAGGTCCAGAAGAACGGCACGCCGGCATAGCCCTCGTCGCCGCCCAGCATGTTGCGGGCGGCGATGCGGGCGTGCTGCTGGGCCACCCGCCAATGCTCGATGCGGGTCGGCTCGCCGTACCAGGGGAACGCGGCGATGTCGCCCGCTACGTATAGGCCCTCGGCGGCGCGCATCCCGGCATCGACCACGACGCCGCCGTCGTCACGCTTATCGACACCCTCCACGAACTTGGTGGCAGGCTGCACGCCGATGCCGACGATGACCAGGTCGGCCGGCAGCGCCTGCTGCCCGACGATCACCGCCTGCACCCGCCCGGTCCCGGCCAGCCGCGAGGCCTGGCCGGTGTGGAAGGCGACGCCATGCGCCTCGTGCATCCGGCGGAACATCGCCCCGATGCGCGGCCCGAACTGGCGGCCGAACGGCAGATCCTCGGGCGAGACGACAGTGACCTCGGCGTTCCGCTCGCGCAACGCCGATGCCACCTCAAGCCCGATGAAGCTGCTGCCCAGGATCACCACGCGCACGCCCTCGCGCACCTCGGCCACGATGGCCGCCGCATCGGTGGCGGAGCGCAGGACATGGACGCCGGCAAGCTGCGCGCCGGCGATGTCCAGCCGTCGCGGGGTCCCGCCGGTGGCGACCAGCGCCGCCGCGTAGTCGACGGTGCCGCCATCGGCGAACCAGGCCCGCTTGGCGGCGGCATCGAGCCGGGTCACGACGCTGTGGCGGCGCTCGATGCGGTGTTCGTCGAGCCACGCCGGCTCGCGCACCGCCGGCACCGCGTCGGGCCGCATGACGCCGGCCATGACGAACTTGCTCAGCGCGGTGCGGTCGTACGGCGCGCCCGGCTCGCCCGCCGCCAGCACCACCCGGCCGCCGAACCCGAACTCGCGTAACGCCGACACCGCCGCCGCCCCAGCCGCGCCACCACCGATCACCAGCATGACGCCGGGATCGGGCATGGCCTCCGTGGGTTCCTCGGCGATCGGGTTGGCCCCCACCATCACCGCGCCCTGCTCCACCTGGACCGGATAGCGGGTCAGCCGGTCGAGTGCCGGGGGCTCCAGCACCGCGCCGTCATCGAGGCTGAACACCGCCTTGTGCCACGGGCAGACCAGGCGGTTGCCGCAGACCGCGCCCTGGTCGAGCGGCGCCTTGGCGTGCGGGCACTCGGCGGTGAAGGCGCGCACCGCGTCGCCCAGCCGCAGCACCATGATCTTGGTGACGCCGATCTCTACCCGCCGCGGCTGGGCCTCGACCAGATCGGCCAGCATTGCCACGAACTGCACTTCCGGAGGCCTCGCATTATCGAACGACTGTAACCCAGATTCAGGGCCGGCGTTCCCGCAAAAGCTTGATCGCGGCCGTTCCTCCGTGTGAAACTTTGTTCCGCATAGGAACGGGACCGGCGATGAACTCCTGGCGGACATCCGCGCTGGCCGACCGCCACCGCGCCCTCGGCAGCGCGCTGGAGGACTGGAACGGCATGGGGACGGCGTGGACCTATGCCCACGACCTCGCGCGGGACCACGTCGCGATCCGCACCCGCGCCGGGCTGATGGATGTTTCCGGGTTGAAGAAGCTGCATCTGGTCGGGCCGCACGCCGGCGCGGTGCTGGACTTCGTGACCACGCGCGACGTCGCCAGGATCGCCCCCGGCCGCTCCGCCTACGCCTGCATGTTGAACGAGGCCGGGCGGTTCATCGAGGACTGCATCCTGTACCGCACCGGCCCCGACGCCTGGATGGTGGTGCACGGCAGCGGCGCCGGGCACGAGACGGTCACCGCCGCCTGCATCGGGCGCAACGTCGCGGTGCTGTTCGATGACGACTTACACGATCTGTCACTGCAAGGCCCCGCCGCCGTCGAGTTCCTGGCCCGCCATGTGCAGGGCGTGCGCGACCTGCGTTATTTCCACCATTGGCAGGCGACGCTGTTCGGCGCGCCGGTTATGATTTCGCGCACCGGCTACACCGGCGAGCGCGGCTACGAGATCTTCTGCCGCGCCGCCGACGCGCCGATGCTGTGGGACACCATCCTGGCCGAAGGCGCCGACTTCGGCATCGCCCCCGCGGCGTTCACCGCACTCGACCTGCTGCGCGTCGAGAGCTACCTGCTGTTCTACCCCTACGACAACAGCGAGACGTACCCGGTTGCCGGCGACCCCGGCGGCGACACGCTGTGGGAACTCGGGCTTCAGTTCACCGTCAGCCCGGCCAAGCAGGGGTTTCGCGGCGCGGCGGCGCATTACCGGCTGCAGGGCCAGGAGCGGTTCCGCATCTACGGGCTGGCGATCGAGGCCGAGGCCGCGCCCGACGCGGGGACCGAGGTCATGCGGGAGGGACGGCGCGTCGGCGTGGTGACCTGCGCCATGCACTCCACGCTGACCGGCCGCACGCTGGCCATCGCGCGGCTCGACGTGGCGGCGGCGCGCGACGGGGTGCGGCTCACGCTGGCGGGCGGCGTCGCGGCGACGGCGCGGACGCTGCCGTTCGACGACCCGAAGAAAACCAAGCGCACCGCCGTTGGATAGCATCTCCGCCCGGCTGTTCGCCGGCATCAAGAGCCGCCCGCTGTACCAGGCGCTGACGCCCGACCCGGACGCGCGGGCGCACCTGCTGCTGTGCGACGCTAATGTGCCGGCGGTGGCCTGGGCCGAGACCTGGGTGGTGGCGCACGACAGCCGCGCCGTCCCCGACCCCGGCCCGCGCCGCGAGTACCGCTCGGTGGCGCAGATGCTGGCCGCGCTGCGCCACCGCCTCGCCACCGAGCGCGTCGGCCTGCGGCTGTGCGCGCACGGCACCGAGCCGTTCATCTGGGACGTGGCGGCGGCGGGCGAGGCGGCGGGCCTCGGGCCGGGCGAGATCAGCCTCGTTCACGCCGGCAGCCTGCGGCGGCGGGTGCAGTGCGTGCATTGCAAGACGATGCTGGCCGATGTCGCGGAAAGCCCGGTGTTCTGCACCGGCTGCGGCGCGGCGTTGACCGTGCGCGACCATTTCTCCCGCCGGCTGGGCGCGTTCCAGGGCGTCGCGGTGGATGCCGAGGCGCCCGGCGAACGGCCGGCGCCGGCGTTGCTGTACCCGTGATCCACGCCGGACCCCTGCCGGTCCGGGTGCGCGAAGCGCGGCCGCTGTCGCCGACGCTGCGGCATTTCGTGCTGGAGCACGCGGCGGGCGACGCGCTGCCGCCGGCCCCGCCCGGCGCCCACGTGCTGCTGACACTGGAAACGCCGACGCGGCCGCGGCGCAACGCCTACTCGCTGGTCGCCGCCGGCGCGCGCTACGAGATCATCGTGCGCCAGGTCGCCGCGTCGCGCGGCGGTTCGGAGTTCCTGCACACCGCGGCGCTGCCCGGGCATATCCTGGCGATGAGCCTGCCGCGGAACCTGTTCCCGGTCTCGGCGCTGGCCCGCCGGCACCTGCTGCTGGCGGCCGGCATCGGCGTGACGCCGTTCCTGTCCTATTTGCGCGCCCTCGGCCCGGCCTGCGAGTTGCACCAGTTCTGCCGGCCCGCCGACGTGCCGGCGTTCGCCGCGTTGCTGGCGCGGTGGCCGGAGCGGACGCATCTGCACACCCACCGCGCGGCGCTCGACCTGCCCGGCCTGCTAGCGGCGCAGGATCTCGGCACGCACCTCTATATCTGCGGGCCGGAGCCGTTCATGGCTGATGTCGAGGACACCGCCCGCCGCCTCGGCTGGCCGGCCGCCAAGCTGCACCGCGAGAGCTTCGGCCACGCCAGCGGCGGCGACCCGTTCAGCGTCACCCTGGCGCGATCCGGCCAGAGCATCGCCGTCGATGCCGACAGCACGCTGCTGGAAGCGCTGGAGTCGGCCGGCATCGACGCGCCCTGCCTGTGCCGCGGCGGGGTCTGCGGCCAGTGCCGGGTCACGCTGCTGGACGGCGAGCCGGAGCACCGCGACATGGTGCTGAGCGCCGAGGAGCGCGCCGCCGGCGACTGCATCATGACCTGCGTCTCGCGCGGCCGCACGCCGCTGGTGCTCGACCTGTGAGCCTGCTCCCCGCTTGAACCTAATCGACGCCTGAACCGGAGAGCCGCATGGACACCCCGCACCCGTTCCGCGAGCCGTTCGCCTTCGCCAACAGCGACGCCGCCGTGCTGCGCTTCCCGTTCCCGTTCGACGCCGACAGCTACGGCTACGTGGTGAACCTGGAGCCGCACGTCCGTAGCGGCCCGACCGAGGCGTTCGCCGCGGCCTTCGACATCGACGAGCACTACGTCGCCGAATGCGCGGAGCGGGCGGTCGTGCTGGCGCAGGACCCCGGCCGCTGCCAGGCGCTGCCGCACATGATGACGGCGCAGTGGGACACGCTGGAACTGCTGATGGAGAGCCTGGCCGCCGACTTCCCGCAGCACTTCACGCTGACCCGCGACGGCAACCGCTGGCACTGGAGCAACCGGCTGCTCGGGCTGGAGCAGGGGTTCACCTTCGGCGACACCGCGACCCTGCCGCAGCCGCCGTTGGAATACATCACCCGCCAGGCGCAGGGCGACTTCACGCTGCAGGACCAGCGCGACGGGACGTTGTGGCTGGACGCCGGCATGGTGACGACGCAGGCCGACTGGTCGCTCGATTTCGACCTCGGCATGAGCTTCCACGAGTGGCATGGGCCGGTGCCGAACGTGGCGCACGAGGCCGGGGTGTTCGACCGCGCGCTGGCCTATTTGCTGCGCCTGCAATATGGCGGGCCGGTGCGCCGGCTGAACTGGACCATCACCGTCAACCCGCGCCTCGACACCTCGCCGGAGAACTATCCGGTGTGGGGGCCGGACCGCCGCACGGTGACGCCGGGGAACGTCGGCGAGGTCGTGCATCTGCGGGTCGAGTTGCAGACGCTGTTCCGGCTGCCGCGCAGCAACGCCATCCTGTTCGGCATCCGCTGCTACCTGCTGCCGCTGCGCGACATCGTGCAGGTGCCGAAGTGGCGGCGGCGGCTGCATCGCGTGCTGCGCGACCTCGATCCGGCGGTGATCGAGTACAAGGGCCTGCAGCGCAACCGCCCGATCATCTTGGACTGGCTGGCGCCGATGGACGACGGCGCGCCGACCGCGCCCGGCATCGCCCCAGACCTGCTGACTGGCCCGGACATGCTGACTTGAGCGACACCTACCAGACCAGCTCCGGCGCCGGGCCGGCCGTCGAGCGCACGCTGGAGCAGGCGTTGGGCGCGCAGATCCGCAAGCTGCGGCGGGCGACCGAGTTGACCGCCTCCGACCTGTCCGCGGCCGCCGGCATCTCCGCCGGGATGCTGTCGAAGATCGAGAGCGGCCAGATCTCGCCCTCGCTGGCCACGCTGCAGGCGGTGGCGCAGGCGCTGAACGTGCCGATCAGCCGGCTGTTCGCCGCCTTCGAGGAGCGGCGCGACTGCTCGTTCGTGGCGGCGCGCGAGGGCGTGGTGATCGAGCGGCGCGGCAGCAAGGCCGGGCACGAGTACCGCCTGCTGGGTGCCGCGCTCGGCGGTCCGGTGGTGGTCGAGCCATACCTCATCACGCTGCACGAGGACGCGGCGGCCTACACCGGGTTCCAGCACGAAGGCACCGAGTTCATCCACATGCTGACCGGCGAGGTCGTGTACCGGCATGGCGACCAGACCTATCACCTGCGGCCGGGAGACAGCCTGCTGTTCGACAGCGCGGCGCTGCATGGGCCGGAGCGGCTGCTGGTCAGGCCGATGACCTATCTGTCCATCATCATCTATGCCCGCGACGAACTTTCTCACTAGGAAATATCGTTGCGGCAGACTACACCGTCCTGAGACTTACCGGAGTGTGCGTGCATGTGCGGCATCGTCGGCCTGTTCCTGAAGGACAAGACGCTGGAGCCGGAACTGGGGCGGCTGACCGCCGGGATGCTGGGCGTGCTGTCGGATCGCGGGCCGGACAGCGCCGGGTTCGCGGTGTACGGCGCGGAGACGCCCGGCCTGGTGAAGCTCACCCTGCGCGGCCCCGACGACGCCGACTTCGCGGCCATCGCGGCGCAACTCGGCGCTGCCTGCGTGCTGCGCGGCGACCATGCGCTGCTGACGCTGCCAGCGGAGCGGGAGACGACCGCCCGCACGAAGCTCGCCGCCCTCTCGCCGCTGACGCAGGTGGTGGGCTCGGGCAGCCGGATGGAGCTGTACAAGTCGGTGGGCCGGCCGGAGGACGTGGCGCTGCGGCTCGGCCTGGCCGGCATGGCGGGCACGCACGCCATCGGTCACACCCGCATGGCGACCGAAAGCGCCGTCACCACCGAGGGCGCGCACCCGTTCTCCACCGGACGCGACCAATGCCTGGTTCACAACGGCAGCCTGTCCAACCACAACGCCTGGCGTCGCACGCTGCGGCGCGAGGGCCAGCGGTTCGAGACCGAGAACGACACCGAGGTCGCCGCCGGCTACCTGTCGTGGCGGCTGGCGCGCGGCGAGCGGCTGGATGCGGCACTGGACGCGGCGCTGGGCGACCTCGACGGCTTCTTCACCTTCGTCGTCGGCACCGGCAACGGCTTCGGCGTATTGCGCGACCCGGTGGCCTGCAAGCCGGCGGTGCTGGCCGAGACCGACCGCTACGTGGCGTTCGGCAGCGAATACCGCGCCCTGGTCGACCTGCCCGGCATCGAGGACGCTGTGGTGTTCGAGCCGAAACCGGCGCAGGTGTACTTCTGGGAGCGCGCGCATTGAGTGAGGAGGCCGACCTCGCGCGGATGCCGTTGCGCGAGCTGCACGCGATGCTGCACGCCCTCCCCGTCGACACCAACCGCACCGGCTGGCTGGTGCGCAACCCGCGCGGCAAGCACGCGGTCGCGGTCGGCATGACGGCGCCGCTCGACATCACCATCGCCGGCCACTGCGGCTACTACGCCGCCGGCATGAACCAGCGCGCGCGCATCACCATCCAGGGCAGCGCCGGCCCCGGTGTCGCGGAGAATATGATGTCGGGCGAGGTGCGGGTGACCGGCGACGCCAGCCAGTACGCCGGGGCGACCGCGCATGGCGGCCTGCTGGCGGTCGGCGGCAATGCCGGGGCGCGCTGCGGCATCTCGATGAAGGGCGTGGACATCGTGGTGCGCGGCAACGTCGGCCACATGAGCGCCTTCATGGCGCAGGCCGGCACGCTGGTGGTGTGCGGCGACGCCGGCGAGGCGCTGGGCGACAGCCTATACGAGGCCAGGCTGTTCGTGCGCGGGCAGGTCGCCAGCCTGGGCGCGGATTGCGAGGAGCAGGCGATGACCAACGACGACCGCGCGAGCGTGGCTTCGCTGCTGGCGCGCGCCGGGTTCGACGACGTGCCGGCCGCCGAGTTCCGCCGCTACGGCTCGGCCCGGCGGCTGTATCACTTCCACACCGACAACGCCGGGGCTTACTGATGGCCATGCCGCCACGCTACTCCGCGACCTTCGACCCGCACACCATGGCCGAGATCCGCCGCGCCGCCGCCACCGGCATCTATGACATCCGCGGCGCCGGGGCCAAACGCAAGCTGCCGCATTTCGACGATTTGCTGTTCCTCGGCGCCTCGATCTCGCGCTACCCGCTGGAGGGCTACCGCGAGCGGTGCGGCACCGACGTGGTGCTGGGCGGGCGGTTCGCGAGCAAGCCGCTGCACCTGAAAATCCCGGTCTGCATCGCCGGCATGAGCTTCGGCTCCTTGTCGGGCAACGCCAAGGAGGCGCTGGGGCGCGGCGCCACGCTGGCCGGCACCACCACCACCACCGGCGACGGCGGCATGACGCCGGAGGAGCGCGGCCACTCCGAGCAACTCGTCTACCAGTACCTGCCGTCGCGCTACGGCATGAACCCCGACGATTTGCGCCGTGCCGACGCCATCGAGATCGTCGTTGGCCAGGGTGCGAAACCGGGCGGCGGCGGCATGTTGCTTGGCCAGAAGATCTCGCCCCGCGTGGCGGCGATGCGGACGTTGCCGGAGGGCATCGACCAGCGCAGCGCCTGCCGCCACCCCGACTGGACCGGCCCCGACGACCTGGAGATCAAGATCCAGGAACTGCGCGAGATCACCGGCTGGGAGAAGCCGGTCTTCGTCAAGGTCGGGGCTAGCCGGCCATACTACGACGTGGCCCTGGCGGTGAAGGCCGGGGCCGACGTGGTGGTGCTGGATGGGATGCAGGGCGGCACCGCGGCGACCCAGGAGGTGTTCATCGAGCACGTCGGGCTGCCGATCCTGGCGGCGATCCGCCCGGCGGTGCAGTCGCTGCAGGATCTCGGGATGCATCGCAAGGTGCAGCTGATCGTCTCCGGCGGCATCCGCAGCGGCGCCGACATGGCCAAGGCGCTGGCGCTGGGCGCCGACGCGGTGGCCATCGGCACCGCCGCGTTGATCGCGCTGGGCGACAACGACCCGGCGCTGGAGGGGGAGTACAACGCGCTCGGCAGCACCGCCGGCGCCTACGACGACTGGCACGAGGGGCGCGACCCCGCCGGCATCACCACGCAGGACCCGGAGCTTGCGGCCCGGCTCGACCCGGTGCTCGGCGGGCGGCGGCTGGCCAACTTCCTGGCCGTCATGACGATGGAGGCGCAGGCGGTGGCGCGGGCGTGCGGCAAAAGCCACCTGCACAACCTGGAACCCGAGGATCTGGTGGCGCTGACCATCGAGGCGGCGGCGATGGCACAGATCCCGCTTGCCGGAACCGGCTGGATTCCCGGCAAGACATCGTTCTGAAGTCCGGACTTTATCTGAAGGATTGGGCATGGACCTCGCCGCGACCGCTGCCGAACGCGGCATCCGCTATTTCCTGATCTCCTTCACCGACCTGTTCGGCGCGCAACGCGCCAAGCTGGTGCCCGCCGCCGCCATCGCCGGGATGCAGCGCAACGGGGCCGGGTTCGCCGGGTTCGCCACCTGGCTCGACATGACGCCGGCCGACCCCGACCTGTTCGCGGTGCCCGACCCCGCCAGCCTGGTGCAGTTGCCGTGGAAGCCGGAGGTCGGCTGGCTCGCCTCCAACCTGATGATGAACGGCAAGCCGGTGGAACAGGGGCCGCGCGACATGCTGAGGCGGGTGGCGGCGCAAGCGGCGGCTCAGGGCGTGGTGATGAAAAGCGGCGTCGAGTGCGAGTTCTTCCTGACCACCGCCGACGGCCAGGCGATCGCCGATCCCGCCGACACCGCGCAGAAGCCCTGCTACGATCAGTCGGCGCTGATGCGGCGCTACGACGTCATCACCGAGATTTGCGACGCCATGCTGGCGCTGGGCTGGGGCGCCTACCAGAACGACCACGAGGACGCCAACGGGCAGTTCGAGATGAACTGGGGCTACGACGACGCCCTGGTCACCGCCGACCGGCACAGCTTCTTCAAGTTCATGGCCAAGTCGGTGGCCGAGCGGCACGGCCTGCGCGCCACCTTCATGCCCAAGCCGTTCGCCAACCTGACCGGCTCCGGCTGCCACGCGCATGTCTCGCTGTGGCAGGACGGGCGCAACCTGTTCGAGGACGCGGCGGGCGAGCTGGGCGTCTCGGCGCTGGGCTACCATTTCCTTGGCGGCGTCATCGCCCACGCCGACGCGCTGTGCGCCCTGCTCAACCCCACGGTGAACAGCTACAAGCGTATCAACGCGCCGCGCACCGTTTCCGGCGCCACCTGGGCGCCCAACACGGTGACCTGGTCCGGCAACAACCGCACCCATATGGTGCGCATCCCCGAGGCGGGCCGGTTTGAGCTGCGCTTGGCCGATGGCGCGGCCAACCCGTACCTGCTGCAGGCCGGGCTGCTGGCGGCGGGGCTGGACGGCATGGCCGCCAGGACCGATCCCGGCCCCCGGCTCGACATCAACATGTACACCGAGGGCCACACCGTGCGGGACGCCAAGCGCCTGCCGCTCAACCTGCAGGACGCGATCCGGGCGTTGCAGGATGCCGGGCCGGGGTTGCGGGCGAGGCTGGGCGAGCCGTTCATCGCCGCCTACGGCCGCCTCAAGCAGCAGGAATGGAACGACTACGCCCGCCACCTCACGCAATGGGAACGCGACACGACGCTGGATTGCTGACGGCGCGCAGAGGGCGTCAAGGCCGCCAAACGATGTCGGCCGGCGCGGCGGCGAACGGGTCGCAGCGCAGCCAGGCGCCGTTGGTCATGCTGGTGCCGGTCATGCACAGGATGAACCCCCAGTGGCTCACCACGACGGTGTCGCGCCACTCATCCACCGCCGCCATCTCCGCCCGGAACAGCGCCGCCCGCGCTTCGGTCTGCGCAGCCGTCTCGTGCAGCGCCGGCCACCACACCTCGTCGATGTGGCTGAAGTCGAGATCCGGCCATTGCGCCGCCAGCACCGTGCGCGGCGAGCCCACGTCGCAACTCAACGCGCAGCGCTCGCGCACCAGCGGGTGAACCATGACCGGCACCCGCAGCCGCCGGGCCAGCGGCGCCGCGGTTTGCAGGGCGCGGGTGTATGGCGAGACGATGATGCGCCGCAGTCCCTGCCCGGCCAGCGCCTCGGCCGCCTGCTCCGCCTGCTCGTGGCCCAGCGGGGTCAGCTTCGGGTCCTTGATGCCGGGATCGACCCGGGTGGCGGTGAACGCGAGGTTGAACTCGCTCTGGCCGTGGCGCAGCAGGATCATGCCGTCGCATAACCGGGCAGGCAGCTGTGTGCAATGCGCCGATGGCGCGTGACAATGAGTTGTGCGCAGGCGGCGAGGTGCCTATCTCTGTTACTCGTTTCAAGGTCACGCGGTAATGGACGGCGGCTTCCCCATCGATCTGATCCTGTTCGGCATGATCGCCGCGTTCCTGGTGCTGCGGCTGCGCAGCATCCTCGGCCGCCGCCAGGGCTTCGAGCGACCAACCGCGCGCAACGCCATCGCCGCGCGGCTGATGACCGGTCGCGTGGTCGATGCCGTGGCCGAGCCGGTCAGCGACCGCCCGCTGCCCGAGGCCGGGTCGCCCGCCGGCCAGGCGTTCGCGCGGATGCAGCTGGTCGACCGCAGCTTCTCGGCGCAACACTTCCTCGAAGGCGCGGAGTCGGCGTTCAAGCTCATCGTCCCCGGCTTTGCCGCCGGCGACCGGGTGCTGCTGCGGCCGCTGCTCAGCGATGAGATGTACCAGGCGTTCGAGGGCGCGATCAGCGCGCGCGAGGCGGCTGGCGAGACGCAGCGCACCGAAATCCGCGCAGTGCGCTCGGCCACGATCGCCCAGGCGACGCTGACCGGGCGGGTCGGCGACATCGCCGTGCGCTTCGTGACCGACCAGGTGAACCTGACCAGCGCGCGGAATGGCACGCCGGTCACCGGCACCGACGCGGTGACCGAGATGTCCGACGAGTGGTCCTTCCAGCGCGACCTGGGCCAGTCGGATCCGGCTTGGCGGCTGGTGGCAGCCCGCAGCGCCTGATGCGCCGGGGACTTGGCGTGCTGGCGCTGCTGGCGCCGGCGTGGCTGGCTGCTTGTGCGATCCAGCATCCGACCAAGACCGCGGAGCACGCCATGACGCTGCGCCCGGTCGCGTTCGCGGCACTTCCGGGCTGGACGCAGGATCATCCGGCACAGGCGATGCCGGCGCTGCTGTCAACCTGCGCCGCTCTCGCCGCCAGCCCCGATCACGCCCTGGGCGGCAGCGGCGAGGCGGCGGCGCTTGGCGGCAAAGCCGTGCAATGGACGCCCGCCTGCGCCGCCGCCGGCAGCGTGCCGCCTGGCGACGACGCGGCGGCGCGGATTTTCTTCGAGGCGCAGTTCCAGCTCTACGCGGTCACCGACTCGGCGGCCGACGGTCTGTTCACCGGCTACTACGAGCCGGAGGTGGCCGGCAGCCGCACCCCCGACGCCGGCTATGCGACCCCGCTGCTGAGCCGGCCCAACGACCTGGTGCAGGCCGACCTCGGCACGTTCGACCCGGCGCTGCAGGGCAAGCACGTCACCGGGCGGCTGCAGGGCGACCAGTTGGTGCCGTACTATGACCGGGCGCAGATCGCGACCGGCGCGCTGGATCGTCAGCGGCTCGACCTGCTGTGGCTGGCCGACCCGGTCGATGCCTTCGTGCTGCAGATCCAGGGTTCCGGCCGGGTCAGGCTGCCGGACGGGCGGACCGTGCGGGTGAGCTATGCGGCCCAGAACGGCCGGCCGTATGTGCCGATCGGGCGCGTGCTGGCCGACCATGGCGCCATCCCGCTCGACCAGGTGTCGATGCAGTCGATCCGTGCCTGGCTGGCGGCGCACCCGGACCAGGCGGCGGCGATGATGGACCAGAACCCCTCCTATGTGTTCTTCCGCGAGGTCGACGACCTGCATCCCGACCAGGGGCCGCCGGGCGCCTTGGGCGTCCCGCTCACGCCCGGCCGTTCGGTCGCGGTCGACAAGCGGTTCATCCCGCTGGGCGCGCCGGTGTTCGTCGCCACCATCGATCCGCTCGACAACCGGCCGCTACGGCGCCTGATGCTGGCGCAGGATCTGGGTGGCGCGATCCGTGGCCCGGTGCGCGCCGATATCTTCTGGGGCTGGGACCACGACGCCGAGACGCGGGCCGGCAAGATGCACGCGAAAGGCGCCGAATACCTCCTGCTGCCGCGCCAGCCGCAACGCGCGCCCCAACGTGCGGCGGTCTCGGGTTAGGTCGTCCCGCGATTCAGCTTGCGTTTACCTGCCGGCCATAGACTGCCTCGCATGTCGAAACCTCCGCAAAATCCGATCGAGCAGGTCTGGCAACCCACGAGCTTCCTGATGCGCGGCGTGGCGGCGCCGTTCACCACGCCGGGCCTTGCCGGAACGCGGGTGCGGTCGGGGCAGCGCGGCACCGAGCTGGTGATGCCGCACCGGGCCGGCGGGCGGGGCGCCTTCGTGTTGGCGTGGCCCGAGGTCGCCGACTTCTGCGCGCCCACCGTGCACGACACCCTCCTCATCGAAGCGGTCGCGGCGTTGCCGGCGCTGACGCCGCGCAACGTCAGGCAGGCGGCGCATGCCGTGGCGGGCGCGGGCGCCGCCGGCCACGCCGCCCAGGAAGCCGTCGAGGCCACGCAGAAACGCGACAAGCAGCGGGCGTTGTCGACAAACGAATTGCTGCTGCAGATGCTGCTGATGCAGACCGAGGGTACCGGCTGCGCGCTCGCGGAGCTGTACCAAAGAAGCAAGGGCGCCTTCCAGCGCCTTGCCCCTTCGCTCGGCCGGCCGGCCGCCGCGCTGGCTGCGGATGTGGAACATCTGGCCGTTCTTTATGCCACGATCGGGCTGGGTCGAGAGGCTGGGGCCTATCCCTGCCGACAGGTGCTTGGGGCAGTGGAGCGGCTGCGAACGGAACTGACCGGCTGGATCGGCAAGAACCCCGACACCGTCGAGCCGGGCGTGGCGCTCATCATGTCCGCGACCGAGACCGTGGTGGACCTCGCCCGGCGCAGCCTCGCGCGGGCAACGGCGAGAGCGGACGACTTGGTGGCGCTGCTGGGCGAGATGGCGCCCGGCCTGTCCGATCCTCCGCCTATCCTGGGCGAACTCACGCGCGCGGAGTGGCTGCTGGACGGCTGGGAGGCGATCTGCCTGGTGTGGCGCATCGCCGCCGAGACCGGAGGCTACCGGGCGGCGCTGGCCGAGATGGTCTTCATGGTTCCGGTCATTCCCCAGGAAGCGGAAGGGTGGGGCGGCCCGTCCCTGCACGAAACGGAGCGGCAACATATGCGGCGGATGCTGCCCTGGCTCGAAGACTGGCGGGCCGGCGGCGCGTTGCCGGGGCTGATCGCCCGCAACGAGCGCATCCGTGCCCTGGCCGCATGAGCAGCGGCATCACCCTGGCGTCCGAAGGCGAGCCGAAGCCGGTTAGCCGCGCGGTCGAGATGCGCGCCGTCCGCAGCCGGCTGGCCGACGCCGGCGACGAACGGGTGCTGCAGATCGTGCAGCTGGTGGAGACAATGGCCGAGCGGGGCGAGGCGGACGCCTTGCTGGCGCCGTTGCGCAGCCGCCTCGACGTGCTGCGCCCGGCCAGGAAGATGCGCTTCAGCCGGTTGCTGTTCATCCCGTTCGACCGCGTGATCGTCAGCCCCGCAACCTGGCGCATGGACGAGCCGACGCTCCCCCGCACCGCCCTGCTGCCCCTCGCGGAGATCGTTCACGCCAGCCTTGGCGCCGTGGCACAGGCGCTCGACCCGGTGATCGGCGCCATCGACACCACCGACGCCGCCGCGATCGAGCATATCGGCGCGCAGTTCTGGCCGTTGGCCGGACGGGCGCTGGCCGCCAGCGAGCCGCCGCCGAGCTGGGCCGGGCAGGGCCTGCCGAAAGCGGCGTTCATGCCGTTGCAAATGGCCGTGGCATTCATCCTGAGGGCGCAGGAGAAGCTGGCCGACCTGCCGCCAGCCGGCGGCGAATATGTCGAGCACCAGCTGGCATCGCTGCTCGCCGCCGCTGGCGAGTGCGGCACGCAATGCTGGGGAATGCTGCTGGCGCTGCTGCTGCAGAGCTTCCCGTCGGCGGAGACCCCGTTCCGCGCGGCAACTTCCAGGCGGGCGGGCAAGGCGGGCGACGCCGCCGCCGCCCAGGCGGCGCTCACCCTCGCGGCGGAATGGATCGAGACCTCGGCCGCGGCACGGGGTATCCCCGACCTCGCCCACGCCGCGGATGAAATCAACCGGCAGATCGTGCTGCTGGACAGCTTCAGCGTCGAGCCGGCGCTGCACCAGCAAGCCGCGAGATTGCGCGTGGCGCTGCAGGCCGCCTGCGTGGCGCAGTTCGAGGCTGGATTGACCAGCTGCATCGGCGCACGCCTCGCCACGCCGCCCGACCGGGTTGCGGTCGGCGCCATGGAGCAGGACGCCCGCAACCTGCGGCGGATGGAGATCCAGGCACGCCGCCTGGGCAACGGCCCCGCCTACGACCGCCAGTTGCGCAAGGCCGCCGACAGCGTTGCCGCCGCCGCCTGCCTCGACCGCTTCGACCGTGTCCGCCTGGTCGAGATCCTCGCCGGCGCCCCCGCCGCGCTGCAGGTCCTCAAATCCCTCAAAGGCTGAGGCCGAGCGTGCGGCCGAACACGGTTGCGACCCAAGCCGCCCCGTCGCCTGGGCAGTTCCCATGGCGACGCAGTTGTTCCAGGTCGCCGGCCGTGAGTGCCAGCTGGCCGGTGGTCTTGTTCAGCCGGTCCTGCAAACCGCCAACCCAACCATCCGCCGTTCGGACGCCGGGTTGGCGCTGAACCAGGCAGGCAATCTCGCTGGCATCGAGCACGATGCGCCGCGTTGCCGCGTGGTCTTCGGCAAGCCTGGCACGGATCGCATGAACATATGTCGGATCGATCTCGATGCCGATGGCGCGCGCGCCGCATCGGGCGGCCGCGACCAAGGTCGAGCCCGAACCGGCGAACGGGTCCAACACGACCGGCGACGGCACCCCTGCCAGGTACAGGCACCACAGCGGCAACTCGACCGGAAACGTGCCCGGATGGTTGAACTTCTGCGCCTTGCTCCTGACCGTGCGGTATGGAATGAACCAGGCGTTGCCGCGGCAGCGCAGGTCCCGCGCGTGCCCGCGGCGCGCGATGTTCGACTTGTCCTTGAACGGCACCCCGATCGCCAGCCGATCCAGCGGCACGTTGTTGGTCTTGGTCAGATGGAAGACGTGCTCGTGGGTGTGATGCAGGAAGCGCTTGCCCGCGACCGGCTTGTAGTGACCGGCCGAGTCGGCCCCGACGGCGATCGACTTGATCCAGGTGATGTGGTTCTGCAGGAAGAACACCGAACGCAACCGGACGATGGTCTCGAACGGCAGCCACGGCCGCGACCCCGACCCCGACAGGTTCAGGAAGCACGACCCGTCCGGCTTCAGCACCCGGCTTAGGACCACGCCGACCTCGCAGATCCAATCGATGTAGTCGGCGTCCGCCTTGTTGTCCTGGTAGGAGGCATAGCGCAGGTCGAGGTTGTACGGCGGCGAGGTGACCACGACATCGACGCTGTCCGGCGCCATGTCCGCCATGACCCGCAAGCAATCGCCCTCGATAACGCGCTGGTCGCCGGCTTCCTCCAAACGCGATCCACCATCCATGATGCCCGAGGCCTCCGAAAGCGGAAGCCTACAGGGTTCGTGGCGATGGTACAACGGCAACGTGGCAGACGCCTGCTCCCTGGCGAAGGCCGCACCCGCGCCCTAGGTTAAAGGAATGTCAGTCAGCCAGCCGTTCACCGCCAAGCCGCGGGTCGCCCTGTTCGTCACCTGCCTGGTGGACCTGCACCGCCCGACCGTGGGCTTTGCCGCGATCAAGCTGCTGGAGCGGGCCGGTTGCCTGGTCGAGGTGCCGCGCGCCCAGACCTGCTGCGGCCAGCCCGCCTACAACAGCGGCGACCGCGCCACCACGCGCGACATCGCCGCCGGCATCATCGAGGCGTTCGGAGGCTACGACTACGTGGTGGCGCCGTCGGGCAGCTGCGGCGGCATGATCCGCGACCACATCCCGCATCTGTTCGACGCCGACCCGCTGCTCGGCGCCCGTGCCCGCGCGTTGGGCGAGAAGACCTACGAGCTGGTCAGCTTCCTTTCCGACGTCATGGGCGTGCGGCGGGTCGACGCGGCGCTGGATGCGCGCGCCACCTACCACGACAGCTGCTCCGGCCTGCGCGAGCTGGGCATCAAGGACCAGCCGCGCCGCCTGCTCGCGAGCGTCGCCGGCCTCAGCCTCACCGAGATGGCGGAGCCGGAGACCTGCTGCGGCTTCGGCGGCACGTTCTGCGTGAAGTACCCCGACATCTCGACGCGCATGGTGTCCGACAAGACCCGCGACATCGCCGCCACCGGGGCCGACACGCTGCTGGCCGGCGACCTCGGCTGCCTGCTCAACATGGCTGGGCGGCTGAAGCGCGAGGGCAGCCCGATCCACGTGCGCCATGTCGCCGAGGTGCTGGCCGGCATGACCGGCGACGTGCCGCCGATCGGCGACGCGGCCACCTGACCAGACGAGAGGAGACGACCGATGCTCGCCACCAGCCCGGCCTTCAAGAAGAACGCCGCCGCCGCCCTCGCCGACCCCGGCCTGCAGAAGGCGCTGGCCCGCACCCGCCCGCAGTTCCCCGCCAAGCGCGCCGCCGCCGTCGCCGCCTTGCCGGAGTTCGAGCAGCTGCGCGACATCGGCCGCGACATCAAGAACCACACGCTCGCCAACCTCGACTTCTACCTGGAAACCTTCGAGGCCAACGTGCAGCGCGCCGGCGGCCACGTTCACTGGTGCGCCACCGCCGCCGACGCCCGCGCCGCGGTGCTGGCGATCTGCGAGCGGGTCGGCGCCCGCACCGTGACCAAGGGCAAGTCGATGGTCAGCGAGGAGCTGGGCATCAACGAGCACCTCGAAGCGCACGGCATCACCCCGGTCGAGACCGATCTCGCCGAGTACATCCTGCAGCTGCGCCGCGAGCCGCCCAGCCACATCATCGCCCCCGCCTTCCACCTCAACCGCGAGGATTGGGAGAGCAGCTTCCGCGCCGCCCATACCGACCTGCCGCCGGACCGGGTGTTCGGCGAGCGCCGCGACATCCTGACCGAGGCGAGGGTGCGGCTACGCGACAAGTTCCTCGCCGCCGACGTCGGCATCACCGGCGCCAACTTCCTGATCGCCGAGACCGGCAGCAGCGTGATCGTCACCAACGAAGGCAACGGCGACCTCACGCAAACCTTGCCGCGCGTGCATATCGTGCTGGCGACGATCGAGAAGGTGGTGCCGACGCTGGAGGACGCGACCTCACTGCTGCGGCTGCTGGCACGCTCGGCAACCGGGCAGGATTTTTCCGTCTACACCACGTTCTCGACCGGCGTGCGCCGCGCGGGCGACCTCGACGGACCGGAAGAGTTTCACGTCATCCTGACCGACAACGGCCGCAGCAACATGCTCGGCACCGAGTTCCAGGAGATGCTGCGCTGCATCCGCTGCGCCGCCTGCATGAACCACTGCCCGGTCTACGGCACGGTCGGCGGGCACTCCTACGGCTGGGTGTATCCCGGCCCGATGGGCAGCGTGCTGACGCCGGGCCTGATCGGCGTGGACAAGGCCGGGCACCTGCCCAACGCCAGCACCTTCTGCGGCAAGTGCGAGAGCGTCTGCCCGGTAAAAATCCCGCTGCCCAAGATGATGCGGCATTGGCGCGAGCGGGAGTTCGAGCGCCATCTCTCGCCGGCGGCGGTGCGGCGCAACCTCGGCCTGTGGGCGTGGTTCGCCAAGCGCCCGGCGCTGTACCGCGTGGCGACGCGGGCGGCGGCGCTCGGCCTGACGGCGGTCGGGCGCAAGCGGGGCCGGTTGCGCTCGCTGCCGTTCGCCGGCGGCTGGACCGAGGGCCGCGACCTGCCGCTGCCGGAAGGCGACACCTTCTTCGCCCGCTACGCCCGCCAGCAGCGTGCGGCCAAACCATGAGTAGGGAGGCGATGCTGGCGTCTATCCGGCGCGGGTTGCGGCGTGGGCCGCTGCCCGACGATCAGGCGATGGCGTTGCGCGCCCGCCTCGCCGGCCACCCGCGCCACCTGATCCCGGCCCGCTCGCGGTTGCCGCATGACGGGCAGGTGGCGCTGTTCATGGAACGGCTGGAACGCGAGTTCGCCACCGTGGCGCGGGTCGCCTCGCCGGACGCGGTGCCGGGCGCGGTCGCCGACTACCTCGCCGGCCAGAACCTGCCGAGCGAGATGGCCGTCGCCCCGCATCCCGAGCTACGCGCCATTCCCTGGAGCAGCCGTCCGTTGCTGCGGCTGCGCGAGGGCCGCGCGGCGGCGTCGGACCTGGTCAGCCTGCAGCACGGCTTTGCCGGCATCGCCGAGACCGGCACGCTGATGCTGCCCAGCGCGCCGGACCGCCCGACCACGCTGAACCTGCTCAGCGACACCGCCATCGTGGTGCTGCGGACGGCGCGGGTGGTCGGCGCCTATGAGGAGGCGTGGGATCTGCTGCGCGCCGAAAGCCGCGACGCGCTGACCGGCGGCGTCATGCCGCGCAACGTCATGCTGGTTACCGGCCCGTCGCGCTCGGCCGACATCGAGAGCGTGCTGGAGTTGGGCGCGCATGGGCCGCGGCGGCTGCATGTCGTGCTGGTGGACGCCGCCCCGTGACGCTGCGGCCCGTGACGCTGCCGGCCACGCTCGCCGCCGGGAAGGCGGAACTCGACCGCCTGCGGCCACTCTCGGGCCGGAGCCTGGAGGCGCTGTCGGCCTGGTACGACGTCGAGCTGACCTTCAGCTCGAACGCCATCGAGGGCAGCACGCTGACCCGCAGCGAGACCGCGATCATCCTGGAGAAGGGCATCACGGTCGGCGGCAAGCCGCTGCGCGACCATCTCGCGGCGGTCGATCACCGCGACGCCCTGCATTTCGTGCGCCAGCTTGGCGGACGCGCCGAGCCGGTGCGCGAGGCAGATGCGCGCGAAATCCACCGGCTTGTCGTACTGCGCGCCGATCCGAACGACGCCGGCCGCTATAGCCAGCATCAGCGGCAGATCGTCGGCTCGCCGTTGGTGCTGCCTTCGCCCGCTGAGATCCTGCCGCTGATGGGCGATTTTGGTCAATGGCTGGCGACTGTGGCGGTCACGCCGGATGCGGCGTTCACCGCACATGCGCGGCTGGTGACGATCCATCCGTTCAGCGACGGCAACGGCCGCACCGCGCGGCTGCTGATGAACCTGTTGCTGCTGAAGGCCGGCTATCCGCCCGTGGTGATCGGCCCGGAGCAGCGGACTGGATACATCGACGGCCTGCAGTCGCTGCAACTGGGCGGCGACCCTGGACCGTATCGCGACTTCATGGCGGCGCGGCTGGGGGCAAGCCTCGACCACCACCTCGCGATGCTGACGCGCGGCCTCGACCAACCCACCGCCGCCGCGCGGTCCTGATTGCCATGCGCCTCTTGCGCCGGAAGGTTCTAAGCGACTCGGACCGTGCCGATTGGGCGGCGTATGCCAGCCAGGTGGCGCGACTGCCCGGCGTGGCGGTGCCGGAAATGCCGCCAACCGCGCCGCCGCCGGCAACGGCGCCCGCCGCCATCGAGCCGCGTCCGGTGCCGGTGGTACGGCTGCTGGGGGTCAAGCTCATTGCCGTCGGCGAGAACCCCGGCGGCCTCGACCGGTCCAGCTGGGACCGGCTGCGCTCCGGCAAGCTGATGCCGGCGAGGACGCTCGACCTGCACGGCCGCACCGCCCAGCGCGCCTACCACGCGCTGTTCGACTTCCTGGCCGCCGCCCACGCCGACCGGGTGCGCTGCGTCGAGATCATCACCGGGCGCGGCAGCGGCGAGAACGGCGGGGTGATCCGGCGCGAGCTGCCGATGTGGCTCAACCTGCCCGCCCTGCGCCCGCTGGTGCTGGCCGCCAGCTATCCGCACGCGGCCAACACCGGCGCCGTGCGGCTGCTGCTGCGGCGCACGCGATGACTCCGTTCGGCGCCCGGCTGCGCGAGTTGCGCGCCATCAAGGGTATTCCGCTGAAGCAGCTGGCGGAGCGGCTGCAAATCTCGCAGGCCTATTTGTCGGCGCTGGAGCACGGCCATCGCGGCGCGCCGGGCAGCGGCCTGGTGCATCAGGTGTGCGACGCCTTCGACCTGATCTGGGACGAGGCGGAGGAGATCGCCCGCCTCGCCCGCCTGTCGCACCCGCGCGTGGTCGTCGACACCGCCGGCCTGCCGCCCGGACACACGGCGCTGGCCAACCGCCTGGCGCAGAACATTGCCCATCTACCCGAGACCGCCGTGCAATCGCTGCATGAGGTGCTGGACGCGCATCCGACCAAGGCGCGGCCCAAGGCGGGACGAGGATGAAGCAGCCGACGCGCCGCAACCGGGGCGACATGCAGTTACGCATCGGCGCATTCGAGCTGACCAAGCGTGGCGGCAGCCGGCACGACTGGCGCGACCCCTACCACATCGCGGTGTCGCTGTACTGGTGGCAGTTCGCGCTGGCGGTGGTCGCGGTTGAGGTCGTGTTCAACCTGATCTTCGGCCTGCTCTACCTCATGCAGCCCGGCAGCATCCTCAATCTCACGCCGGGGCCGATCAGCGGCGCGTTCTTCTTCAGCATCGAGACGCTGGCCACCGTCGGCTACGGCGTGATGTCGCCGCACACGCTGTACGGCCACATCGTCGCCTCAGTCGAAATCCTGACCGGCATCGGCTTCACCGCCATCGTCACCGGCCTGATCTTCTTCCGTTTCGCGCGGGCGCGGGCGCGGCTGTGGTACGCCAACCAAGCGGTGGTGTCGCTGCACAACGGCCAGCGGACGCTGATGATCCGCGTCGCCAACCCGCATTCCACGGTGCTGACCGGCGCCACCGCGACGCTGACGGCGCTGTTGCGTGAGACCACGGCGGAGGGCCGCGTGTTCCGTTCCGCCACCGAACTGCCGTTGCTGCGCTCGCGGCTGCCGATCTTCCAGCTGACCTGGACCGTGATGCATCCCTTGGACGCGAACAGCCCGCTCGCCGGCTACGATGCCGCACGGATCGCCAGCGACCAGGTGCGGCTGTTCCTTTTGGTCAGCGCCCGCGACGTGACGTTGGAGGCAGGCGTGTCGGGCACCAAGGATTACGGCCCGGCGGACATCGTGTTCGGCGTGCGCTATGCCGACGCAGTCTCGACCGACGCGGCCGGCAACACGCTGGCCGACATCACCCGCCTCAACGACCTCGAACCGGACGCGCCTTCATGAAGAACGGGCCGGGGAACGCTTCCCCGGCCCGCGTCAATCTGGTGGCCCCACTGGACCGTTTTACTGGAAAGGCAGGTAGCGCAGCGACACGAACACCGCGTTCTCGTCGGTCTTGGGAGTGCCGCCGACGCCGTGGAAGGCGATGCGCTTGGTGTAGGAGTACTGGGCGCCCGCCAGCATGGTGCCGTAGCCGCCGTGCAGGAAGCGCCACCAGGCGCCGACCGTGCCGTTCACCAAGCTGCGGGTCTGCGCGCCGCAGGTGGTGGCCGCACTGAGTTCGGTCCGGCAGCCGGAATTGTTGACGTTCGAGCCGCCGTAGCCGTCGGTGGTAGCGCCCGCAGTGAAGGTCTTGCGGCCGATCTGCTCCATCCCGGCGTAGCCATAAACGTCGACCGCCTTGATCGGGTGGCCAATCAGGCCAACCATGGTGATCAATTCCGGCAGCGGCGCCGGCGAGCCGTCCGCCTTGAACGTGGCATCCGGCAACTGGCCCGAGCCGTAGCGGCCGACGCCGTAACCCGCGAGGATGTCGCCGGTGAAGTCGAGATAATGCGGCAGGATCGGAATGGTCGTGGCGCCGCCGATGCCGCCGGCGAACTTCTCGTGGGTTTTGCCGGCGCCGATGAAGGAGACCCGGTCCTTCATGAAGCGGCCGAGACCGTATGCCTCGTAGTGGCCGTAGCCGGGGTCGGCCGCAACCTTCACGATGATGTCGGGATAGCTGTCGACGCTGTAGTTCGTGGTCGAGTTCAACTGGCCGGTGCCGGGGTTGTTGTAGTCGATGGTGCCGCCAACCCGCTGGCCGCCCTGCAGCGGCAGCACGCCGCCGCTCGCGCTCTGGAACGAATAGTTGGTCTGCGGCGCTTCGAGCGACGCGCCGATCCAGTATTTGCCGCCAAAGTCCTTGTCGACGCGCAGCTGCGCGTTGCGCGTCCAGGTGAAGCCGGGCAGGTAGTTGGTGTCGATGACCAGCGGAATCTGCTCTTTGCGCGGCACCATGCCGACGGTCTCGGGCGTGAGGAAGCTCCATGCCTGGCCGGCCAGGACGTGGATGCCGTATTTGGTGTCGTCGTAGGTGGCGTAGACCTGGCGCTGGCGCGGCACGTAGCTGTTGGATTCCTGCGAGTTGGAGGAGGTGCCGGAAGCGTTGAGGTCGAGCTCGGCGTAGCCGGCGATGGTGCTGGTATCGCTCGGGTGGCCTTGCGCCAACAGGCTGAAGCGGCTGACCTGAGAGGTAGCGCGCGCTTCGCTGAGATGGGCGTTCTGGCTGTTCGAGAACGGGATGCCGTTGAAGTTGGTGCCGGTGCCGGCGGTCTCGTTGCGGCTGCGGTAGAGGCCGGTGAGGTCGGTGAAGCCGCCGAGGGTGACCGTGACGCCGCCCAGCCGGAAGGTTGGGTTGCTCTTGTCGACGGCGGTGCCGACGATCGCTTGCGGGCTGGCGCCGGCCAGCGACGGCGCGTTGGCGGGAGCGGCGCCGAAAACGAATGGCCCCTGCTGCGGCTGTGCCGCCGCAACCGGCGCCGACACGGCCCGCGACTGCTGCACCGCCTGGGTCGACTGGGCGCGCGCCTGGGCCGCATCGCTCTGCGCCTGCTTCAACGCCGTGTCGCGGGTTGCCGCTTCGCGTTGCATCCGCCGCAGTTGCGATTGAAGCTGCTGGATCTGCGATTCGATCGATTGCAGCTGTGCGGCACTTTGCGCCGCCGCCGGATGGCTCACGAGCAAGCCGCCCGTCAGCGCGGTGGCCGCGAACAAGCTTCCGCCAGTGACTCTTGCCACCAAGTTTCTTTTCATCACCATTCTTCCTTGCCCCGCGGAGTCAACGGCCGTCACCGCACAAGTGACGCCCACACACACAAGAAGACATTTATGACAATACAGTTACTGCTGCGCCAACTGACGTAACAAAACTGTCTTATCTGGCTCTTGTCTTCATGACGTGGCGGTAATGCCGGCAATGACCGGGGATGGTCAAGCATAGACGGAACGAGCCAACGCTAGTTTCGGATCGTTACGCTATGATTTGTAAATGGATGGCAGATCGGCAACACTCTGCTGCAACACCAGGTTGCAGATAAGCGCGTCAGGCTGGGGGCTTACGCTGCTCGCGTGCCGAGAATGGCAGGATCTTGGCGTCCGGCCGCGCTGTCATGGGTCGCGGCGGCAGCGTGGGGATAGCCTCCAGCGCGACCAGCCGCCCAGGACGCGGCCGAGTCTGCGCCGCGCGCGGCGTTGCGCGAGCTGGCGCGGCACTGCGCGTCGAAGCCTCGTTGGCCAGCGCCTTGCGCTGCTGCGCCAACTCGCGGCGAAGGCGAAAGCGAGACATGGCCTGCCCTATGTCGCGGCTGAAGTACCAGCCATAGGCGCCGCCCCATAGCACCGCGGCGATGGCGGCCAGCGCAAGGTTCAGCATCAGCCGGCGCGTCGCCGCGCCCGCGCCTTGGGCTCGACCGCCGCCCGGTTCGCCAGCGCGTCCAGCCGGTCGAGGATGCGCAGGCCGACGGCGCGGTTGCCGTGGCTGCGCAGCACCTCGGACTGGCCGCGCGCGGCGAGTTCCCGCGCCTGCCCGGGGTCCACGAGCAGCGGTTCCAGCAAGGCGGCGGCGTGGTCCACGTCAGGCTCGGCCCAATGCTGGCCGCGGCCGTGCGGATAGGCGCGGGGCGGCACCGGCGTCAACGCATGGCGCACCAGCAGCGCGTTGCCGGCGTCCATGAAGTCGAGGTTGCCGGACCAGCCGGTGCCCAATGCCAGCCGCCGCAACGCCATCGCCTCGCCCAGCCCACGCCCGAAACCCTCGGCGCGGTGCAGCGAGACGAAACAGT
>JAABUQ010002332.1_pt1 | contig 37863 bp, 32 predicted proteins | sample 5560001 | NCBI WGS metagenome assembly JAABUQ01 (sample SAMN10711888, study PRJNA513371) | rock metagenome | isolation source: Antarctica rocks | place: Antarctica: Victoria Land, Finger Mt nord | collected 2015-12-18 | reverse complement strand
AGATTGCACTCTGCCCTGGGATACCGATCGCCCATGGCCTACGAAGCAAGCATGCGAACAGCAGAAGCCAACACGTAGCTCCCAAGCCCACAAACCGTCCACGAGAACGGGGCAACCTCAATCCCACCCGCTTTCCATAGCGGGTGGCCACTACGCCCTGACCGAAGAGTCGCGGGATGCCGAGATCGCCCGTGCCGACCTCGGACTGGCGCGCGACCGTCTGGCCGAGCTGCGGCTTGCGGCGGATCCCGCGCCGCGGCGGCTGGAGCACCTGCTTAGCGCGGGGTCGACAGCGTTGGACGTGCTCGAGGCCGCCCTCGCCTCGGTCTCGAACTCGCTGGAATCGCGCTCCCGCAAGCTCTCGGCGCTCGACGGCGCGGTCGGCAACATGGCGGACACGATCGCCGCGCTTTCCAAGACGATCGCGGGAAGACGAGAGCTGCGACGGCGCGAGATGCTCGTTGCCCGCAAGAGGTTGGGCTACACCGTGGTGGCCGCGACGGCCGGTTCGCTGGCGCTTGGGTTCGGCCTTTCCGGCTTGGTCGGGTCGGAGCGCCGGCGAGCGGCAGCCAAGCTGCGGACCACCAATCAGCGCTTCGACACGGCCTTGAACAATATGTCGCAGGGCCTGTGCCTGTTCGACCAAGCAGGCAGGCTCACGGTCGCCAATCATCGGTTTTGCGAGATCTACGGCCTGATCCCCGATCAGGTCGCCCTCGGATGCAGCCCTGAGGAACTGCTGAAGCTGATGAGCGATGCCGGACATCTCTCGCCCGGCAGCTCGCCCGAGGCGCTTGCCGCCGCGTGGGCGGAACGGCTCGCTCCTCGCCGGAGCGGGGCGATGCTCCAGACGATCAGCGGCGGCCGCACGGTGGCCATCTCCTATCAGGCCACGGAGGACGGCGGATGGGTCGCCACGTACGAGGACATCACCGAACGCCGGCGTGCCGACGAGCAGATCGCGTTCATGGCGCACCACGACGCGCTGACCCGATTGCCGAACCGCGTGCTGCTGCACGAGCGGATCGAGCAAGCGGTGGCCCAGGCCGGCCGCGGCGCGGCAGCGGCGGTACTCGCCCTCGACCTGGACCGCTTCAAAGCGGTGAACGACGCGCTCGGACACTCGGCGGGCGACAAGCTGCTCCTTGCCGTCGCCGACCGGCTGCGCGCCTGCGTGCGCGAGGTCGATACCGTGGCACGCCTGGGCGGCGACGAGTTCGCCATCGTGTTGGCGGGGCTGGATCGGCCCGATGATGCCGGTCTCCTGGCCCGTCGCGTCGTCGAGGTGATCAGCCGGCCCTTCGAACTCGATGGTCATCATGCAGTGATCGGAACCTGCGTGGGCGTGGTGCTTGTGCCAGCCGGCGGGGCGCACGCCGACCAGCTGCTCGTCAACGCCGACCGCGCTTTGTACAGGGCGAAATCGGCAGGCCGCGGCACGTATCGGTTCTTCGAGCCGGAACTGGACAACCCGATGCAAGCGCGCCGGGAACCCGAGCCGGAAATGCGGCGCGGGCTCGGCACGGATGAGTTCGAGCTGTTGCACCAGCCGGTCGTCGACCTGCGAATGGCTTGACGCCTCGCCTTGGCCTGGACCGCCCCTGCCCACGCGCCGCCCACGTGGCAGGATCGGCGACGACGCCTGGGGAGGACGCCATGGAACGCAGCACGGACCGCATCCTGACGACGCACGCCGGCAGCTTGCCGCGCCCGGCGGCCTTGACCCACCTCTACGCCCAACGCGCCCGCGGCGAGCCGGTCGATGCGGCGGCTCTCGACGAGGCAGGCCGCGCGGCGCTGCGCTGGGTGGTGCCGAAGCAGGTCGAGGCCGGCATCGACATCGGCAACAACGGCGAGCAGCAGCGCGAGGCGTTCTTCCTCTACGTACAGCATCGCATGAGCGGCTTCGGCGATACCTGGAACCGCCGCCCGTTCGCCGACATGGCGCGCTACCCGGGCTATCGCGCAATGACGCAGGCGCAGATGGGCGCGACGGAACACGTCAGCAATATCGGCGGCGTTCCGAAGGCGGTCGGCGAGGTCCGCTACCTCGATCGCGCGCTGGTCGAGGCCGAGTGCGCGGACTTCGCCGCGGTGCTCGCCGACACGGGCGCGCGATTCGCGCAGCCGTTCATGACCGCGCCCTCTCCCGGCATCATCGCGGCGGCGATGCTGAACGAGCACTACGACACCGAGGACGCCTATCTCGCCGCCCTCGGCGCGGCGCTTCGCGTGGAGTACGAGACGATCGCGGCGCACGGCTACGTGCTGCAGATCGACGCGCCCGACCTCGCGATGGAGCGTCACGTCACCTACCAGGACCGCCCGCTCGGTGATTTCCTCGGCTTCTCCGAGAAGGTGGTCGCGACGATCAACGACGCGCTGGTCAACGTGCCGCGCGCGCAGGTGCGGCTGCACGTGTGCTGGGGCAACTATGAGGGCCCGCACGACTGCGACGTGCCGTTGCGCGACATCCTGCCGGTGTTGCAGGCCGCGCGGGTCGGCGCGCTGGTGCTGCCGTTCGCCAATCCCCGCCACGCGCACGAGTACCGCGCGCTCGCTGGCCTGCCGGACGATCAGCTGGTTGTCGCCGGCGTGATTGATACCGTGACGAACTATGTCGAGCACCCGGAGGTGGTCGCGGACCGCATCGAGCGGGCCGCGCGGGCGCTGGGCGACCCGTCGCGGCTGATGGCCGGCACCGATTGCGGGTTCGACACGTCGGCCGGACGCGGGCGGGTGGCGGAGGATGTGGTCTGGGCGAAGCTGCGCGCGCTCAGCGAAGGCGCCAGAATCGCGTCGACCCGGCTGTTCGGCGCGCGGGCAAACATGAGAGTGGATGAAATCTGACGCTTGCTAGCCCACGCGCCTTTACCTGCTTTCGAAGACAGGCAGCGCGGCTCAAGCGGCGCTCGGCCAGCCCGCCATGGCCGCGTCGGCGATACGCAGCAGCTTGTCTCGGCCAGCGCCATCCTTGGCAAGCGTCGACATGCCCTGGACGACCGCGAACACATGACCCGCGAGCATCTCCGCGTCGCTGCCGGCGGGCAACACGCCGTCGCTGACGTCGCGTTCGATCCGCGATCGGAGCGCCGCCTCGATGCCGCGCCGAATGGCCGCTAGCTCCTCGCGGACGTCGGCGGCGCTTGTCGAACAGCTGACGATCGAACTAGCCAGCAGGCATCCAGGCGGCGTGTCTTCCCCGGTGTCGCCGATCGCTGCGGCCGTCAGCAGGTCGCTGGCCGCTTCATGCGCCGTTGCAGCGCCCTCGATGCTTTTGGCGACCGCCGAAGCGCCGCCCAAGTAGCGATCAACCGCTTCGCGGAACAGCTGCCGCTTGTCGCCAAACGCCGCGTATAGGCTTGGGGGAGTAATCCCCATTGCTTCAGTCAGAGCCGATATCGAGGTCCCCTCGAAGCCGTGCTGCCAGAACAGGCGCATGGCGACAGCGAGCGCGGCCTCGCGATCGAACGACAGCGGCCTGCCGGTGCGACGTACGGCAGCGGTGCCAGATCGTTCCATAGGGACCGATATAGAACTCTTGACACAGCGGGGCAACAGGATCACACGGCTTCCATACCTATCACTATGAAAGTCACCCCATGTCGCTCACCGCTTACCGCACCCTAGGCCGCTCGGGCTTGGCCGTCAGTCCACTTGCGCTGGGGACGATGACCTTCGGCGTTGCGCGCTGGGGCATGGAGCGACCGGCAGCCGAGGCGGTTTTCGACGCCTATGTCGAGGCCGGCGGCAATCTGGTCGATACCGCCGACGTCTACGCAGGCGGGCGCGGTGAGGAGATGCTGGGCGCCATCATCGCGGATCGCGGGCTACGCGACAGCCTTGTGTTGGCGACCAAGTTCGGCTTTGCGGCTGGCAAAGGCCCTCACGCCGGCGGCAATGGCGCAAAGCACATCCGCGCCGCGCTGGAGGGATCGTTGCGCCGGCTCGGCACCGACTACGTCGATCTCTACTGGGTGCATGTCTGGGATTCCGTGACGCCACCTGAGGAACTCCTGGAAACAATGGCGGCCCTCGTTCGCGCCGGCAAAATCCGCTACTGGGGGATGTCCAACGCGCCGGCATGGTATGTCGCGAAGCTCGCGACGCTAGCCTCGGTGCGCGGCCTGCCAGGGCCGATCGCGCTTCAGTATTTCTATTCGTTGGTCAGCCGTGAGGTCGAGGCGGAGCACCTGCCGCTCGCCCGCGACATGGGTCTGGGAATGATGCCGTGGAGCCCGCTTGCTTATGGGCTGCTGACCGGTAAGTACGATCGCGCGACCGTGGAAGCGGGCGCGCCGCGCACGGGCGGCCTGCCCAGCGATGTCAGCAACGGCGAAGCCCGGGCCGAGGACGACAAGCGGCTCGATGGAGCAAACCCGTTCGGCGACACGCTATTCACGGACCGCAACTGGCGTATCGTCGACGCATTGCGCGGCGTGGCCAACGCGATGGGTGAAACGCCCGCGCGCGTGGCGCTGGCCTGGGTGCTTTCCAGGCCGGGCGTGGACACGGCGCTTATGGGCGTGAGCCGGGTATCGCAGGTGCAGGACAACATCGCCGCGACCGAACTCCACCTGCCGGCCGAGCAGATCGCGGCGCTGGATGCGGCCACCACACCCAACGCCGGGATGATCTACGGCCTGTTCACGCCGGCGGCACGTCAGAATATCATCTTCGGAGGAAGTGCCGTAGCCTCCCGACCATAGTCGGAGCTGGCTAGGTGAGGTTACGATCGGGGAATGGCAGCCTTCGGGTGGGCGTGGCTTTGCCTCGCATGACCGAGATGGGCGCGGAGCGGACGTCGATGCGGCGAAGCGCCTATATCCGCGTCCCACCACGAGCAGACTTACGTTAGGCGGCTGCAGGGGCTGCGTGCCGCTCCCTCCCTGCACTTGGCCGGAGGGAGCGGCAGCCGCGGTCAGCCCATGTGCGGCATGGCGTCGGTGAAGCCCGTCACCGCCCCGAACCGCCCGTCGCCGGCGAGCGTCGCGAAATCGGTGCCGCCGAAGAACAGCGGCGCCTGCTCGGTGGCGCCGGCGACCCAGCTGAACCGGACGCGGTCATGGTGCGCCTCGATCCCGCTTGACAGGCGGAAGCGGTAGCCGGGAAAATGCGCCTGCGCCGCCGCGATCATCGCGTCGATGGCTTGGTGCCCGGTGCTGTCGCGATGGGCGTCCTGGTAGCTGCCGCCCTCGCTCCAGGTGCGCGCGATGATATCGCGACGCCGCCCGGCATCGGTTTCGTTCCATGCCGCGATGTAGCCGGCGACGGTTTCGTTGACTGTGCTCATGTCGGTGCTCCTCTGCTTGCGGGCCTGGGCGGCGTGTGCCGCTCGATCCCGTGGGCAAGGAAATCCGCAAACCCGGCGCGCGGTCGATTACCTCGCAGGTCATGGAGGCAACAAGGGCGCGGCGCTATCGTGCCGGCATGTCAGCGACCGAACCCGCATTCGGACCCATGCTCCGGGAGTGGCGTCAGCGGCGGCGCCTGAGCCAGCTCGAACTCGCGCTGGCGGGCGACACCTCGACCCGGCATCTCAGCTTCCTCGAAACCGGCCGCGCCCAGCCGAGCCGGACCATGGTGCTTCACCTGGCCGAGCACCTGGCGGTTCCGCTGCGTGATCGGAACATCCTGCTCACCGCCGCGGGCTACGCGCCGGTCTTCGCCGAACGCCGGCTCGACCATCCGGCGCTCGCCGCCGCGCGACGCGCGGTGGACTTGGTGCTTCAGGGCCATGCCCCCTACCCCGCGTTGGCCGTGGACCGGCACTGGACGCTGATCGCCGCGAACGACGCGACCGGCCTGTTGCTGGCCGGCGTCGATGACGCGCTGCTGCGGCCGCCCGTGAACGTCATGCGGCTCGCCCTGCATCCCAGGGGCTTGGCGCCGCGCATCGCCAACTTCGCCGAGTGGCGCGCTCACCTTCTGGAGCGGCTGCGCCAGCAAGCGGAGGCGAGCGCCGATCCGGTGCTGGTGGGGCTTGCCGACGAACTGCGCGGCTATCCGGCGCCCGTCGCCTCCGGCGCGCCCAGGCCCGCGCGCGACTACGCGGGGATGATCGTTCCGCTGGAACTGGCGACCGACGCCGGCGTGCTCGCGTTGTTCAGCACCGTCACCACGTTCGGCACGCCGGTCGACGTCACCCTCTCGGAATTGGCACTCGAATGCTTCTACCCCGCCGACGCCGCGACCGCCGAGGCGCTGCAACGGCGCGGACGCACTTCGACGTGATCACGCCATAACCGGGGGCGGTCGCGCAACCGGCGTCCGCGCCGGGGTGTTGGCCGAGTGCAGCCGATCTTGTCGGCGCGAGGGAGGGCACAACGATGCAGCGTTTCACGGACAAGGTGGTGATCGTGACGGGCGCCGGCTCGGGCCTGGGCGAGGCGACCGCGCGGCGCTTCTCCGAGGAGGGCGCCAGGACGGTGCTGGTGGATCACCAGCCGGAGACGCTGAACAAGGTTGCCGCGGAGCTGCCGGCGGATCGCACGATGACGCAGGTGGTGGACGTCTCCGACTCGGCCGCGATCGAGGCGATGGTGCGGGCGGCCGTGGCGAAGTTCGGCCGGCTCGACGTGCTGGTGAACAACGCCGGCGTGCTCGTGTCCGGCGATCCCGTCACGGTCACCGACGAGCAGTGGCGCCGCGTGATGAGCGTCGACGTCGACAGCGTGTTCTACGGTTGCCGCGCCGCGATCCCGCATCTGCAGAAAACGCGCGGCTCGATCGTCAACACGGCGTCGGTCTCCGGCACCGGCGGCGACTGGGGCATGAGCCCGTACAACGCCGCCAAGGGCGCGGTGGTGAACCTGACCCGCGCGCTGGCGCTGGATCTCGGCCGCAAGGGCATCCGCGTCAACGCCGTCTGCCCCACCTTCACGCGCACCGGAATGACAGGGCCATCGCTGGGCGACAAAGCGCTGATCGCAAAATTCGAGGAGCGCATCCCGCTCGGCCGCATCTGCGAGCCGCACGAGGTCGCCGCCGTGATCGCGTTCCTGGCCAGCGACGACGCCAGCTTCATGACCGGCGCGAACGTCCCGGTGGACGGCGGGGTGTCCGCTTCCAACGGGCAGCCGAACATGGGCTGAACAGCGGTCTTGTCGGGTGACCTGGCTAGGTACTTCGGTCCGCGCTTCGCAATCGCGCGGCGAGGCCGCGTATCGGGCCGGTAACCCGCCACGCGGTCGACGCGCGGATCACCTCGATCGTGTTCGCGTGCGCGGCGGCAAGCTCGCGGAAATACACGACCTGCTCGCGCAGCTCCTTCAGTTCGCGCACGTGTTCGCTGAAAAACGTGGTGGCGTGCTCATACATCCTCGGGTGGACCAGCGCCGGCGGCGGCCCGGCGGCCGGCGGGCGGAACCGGGACAGACGCTCCCAGGCGGGCGTCGCGCGCCGCGCGAACATCAGCACATTCTGCAAGTACCACCACTCGCAGCCCGGCTCGTCCCACAGCAGCGGACGCAGCACATCGAAGCAGGTGCAGCCCGCCTTGTCGAACAGCTGCGCCCAATAAGCGGGCCATTGCTCGTTGACATGGCCGGTGCCGCCCTGGCCCGGCACTGCCGCCGAGAACAGCACCAGGTCGCCCAGCGCGCAGAGCTGGGCGACGAAGGAAGGCGCGCGCGATGGCGGGAGATGCTCGGCGACTTCGACCGAGACGACCAGGTCGAATCCCGGCCCGTGGCCGGAGACTGCCTCGGTCAGGCTGTCGACGGCGAGGTCGCAGGCGAGGAACCGCGCCGGGTCGATCAGCAGGCGGTCGCGGTCCACGTAGGCACCGTCCAGTCCGAGCACCCGTGAGGCACCAAGCTCGAGTGCCGCGCGCAGCCAGGGGCCGACGCCGCAGCCGACATCGACGACCGACTGGACCGGAACCCGCCCGAGCAGCGCGGCGAGGACAACGCGCGCCGAGGCGAGGCTGCCGGCGGCCTGGGTGTCGAAGAACGCCGCGGAATACGCGCTGCCGCCCGGGGCGCTCACCCGCTGTTCCGGTCGTCCGAGTTCACGCCGAGCTGCTTGAGCTTGCGGTGCAGCGCGCTGCGCTCCATGCCGACGAATTGCGCGGTGCGGCTGATGTTGCCGCCGAAGCGCAGCAGCTGCGCCTGCAGGTATTGCGTCTCGAACAGGTCGCGCGCCTCGCGCAGCGGCAACGCCATGATGTCGGCCGACGGGTCGATGGTCAGCAGCGCCGGCGCGTTCGAGCTGATCTCGGGCGGCAGCATGTCGGCACGGATCGGGTCCGCCGCGCCGCCCGGGGCCATGATGAGCAGCCAGTCGATCAGGTTGCGCAGCTGGCGCACGTTGCCCGGCCAGTCGTAGGCCTGCAGCGCGGTCAGCACGTCGGCCGACAGATCGCGCGCCGGCATGCCCGACGCCTCGGCCGAGCGCTTCATGAACAATTGCGCGAGCGTCGGGACGTCCTCGCGCCGCTCGCGCAGCGCCGGCACTTTCAGCGGCACGACGGCAAGGCGGTAATACAAATCCTCGCGGAACCGGCCGGACGCGATCTCGGTCTGCAAATCCCTGTTGCTGGTCGCGATGACGCGCACGTCCACCTTCACCCGCGCCGAGCCGCCCATGCGCTCGAACGTCTGGTCCTGCAGCGCGCGGACGATCTTGCCCTGTGTCTCGAGCGGCATGTCGGACACCTCGTCGAGCAGCAAGGTGCCCCCGTGCGCGCGCTCGAGCACGCCGGCGCGGCGCGGCTGCACCACCGGATCGCTTCCGGTCTCGATGCCGAACAGCGCCTCCTCGAAGCGCGCCGGAGCCAGGGTCGCGCAATTCAGCATCACGAACGGACCCTCCGCGCGGCGCGAGCGGGCGTGGATCATGCGGGCGGCGACCTCCTTGCCGGAGCCGGCCGGACCCTGGATCAGCACGCGCGAGCCGGTCGGCGCCACCTTCTCCACCCCTGCGCGCAGCACGCCAAGCGCAGGGCTGTCGCCCGTCAGGCGCGTTTCCGGCCCGGCGCGCAGGCGAAGCTCGGCGTTCTCGCGCGCCAGCGCCGCCGCCTCCAGCGCGCGACGCAGCACCAGCAGCAGCCGGTCGGACTGGAACGGCTTCTCGATGAAGTCGTAGGCGCCATGCTGGATCGCCTGCACCGCGGTCTCGATCGTGCCGTGGCCGGAGATCATCACCGCCGGCACCTGCGGCTGCTCGCTGTGCAGCGCCTGGAGGATGCCGAGGCCGTCGAGCTGCGAGCCCTGCAACCAGACGTCGAGCAGCACCGCGGACGGCCGGCGGGCGCGGAACGCGGCGATCGCGGCATCCGAGTCGGCCGCCTGCCGCGTCTCGTAGCCCTCGTCGCGCAGCAAGCCCTCGATCAACAACCTGATGTCTGGCTCGTCATCGACGATCAGTATCTCATGCGGCATCGAGTACCTTTAGTGGCAGGACAAGCGTGGCCACCGCACCCGGCCCGTCGTCAGGGCGATCGTCGAGTCCGATGCGACCGCCATGGTCCTCCATGATCTTCTTCACGATGGCAAGGCCGAGCCCGGTGCCCTTAGCCTTGTGTGTTACGTATGGCTCGGTGAGCTGGCCGCGATCCTGCTGCGGCAGGCCGACCCCGTCATCGGCCACCGCGATCCGCACCTCGTCGCCGACCTCGTCGACCGACAGCGCGATCCGGCCGGCGCCTGGGCGCATGGCAACCGCGTCGGCGGCGTTCTGCAGCAGGTTGGTGAGCGCCTGGCCGAGCAGCCGGCGGTCGCAGGGCGCCACCGGCCCGCGCTCCGGAATGCTCGTGGTCCAGTCGATCTCCGGCCGCCCGGTCCGCTGCAGCACCAGCGCCTCGCGGGCGATGCGGCCCACATCCTCGGGCCGGATCACGGGCTGCGGCATCCGCGCGAAGGCGGAGAATTCGTCCACCATGCGGCCGATGTCGCCGACATGCCGGACAATGGTGTCGGCACAGGTCGCGAAAGTCTCGGGGTCCGAGGTGATCTCCTTGGTAAAGCGGCGCTTCAGGCGCTCGGCGGAGAGCTGGATGGGGGTCAGCGGGTTCTTGATCTCGTGCGCGATCCGGCGGGCAACGTCGGCCCAGGCGGCCTTGCGCTGCGCCGACTGCAACTCGGTGATGTCGTCGAAAGTGACCACAAAGCCGTCGGTGCGGCTGCCCTGCCGGTCGGCGCCGACGCGGACCAGGAGCGTGCGCCGGTGGTTGGCCGGGCCGATGCGGACCTCCTCGGTCAGCGCCCGGTCGGGTGCCGCCATCCCGGCGCGCACCAGGCCGGCGAACTCGGGCACCACGCTGGCGAGGTCCTGGCCCAGCGCGGCCATCAGGTCGCGGCCGAGCAAGGCGTCGGCGGCGCGGTTCGGCAGCTCGATGCACCCGGCCGCGTCCAGGCCGATCACGCCGGCCGACACGCCCGACAGCACCGCTTCCGTGAAGCGCCGCCGTTCGTCGATCTGCCCGTACGCCTCCATCAGCTCGGCCCGTTGCGCCGCGAGCTGGCCGGTCATGCGGTTGAACGCCCGTGACAGGCCGGCGATCTCGTCTTCCCGGGGGGTCTCGGGGACGCGGGTGGCGAGGTCGCCGCCGCGGACGCGCTCGGCCGCGTTGATCAGCCGCCCGATCGGGCGCGCGATCTGGTTGGCCATCACCAGGCCGATGAGCACGGCGGCCGAGAGCACGAGAACCGCGAGCAAGGCGAAAATCCACGCGAAGGCCAGCTGCAGCCACGAGCGGTTCTGGTCGAGCCGCTCGTATTCGGCGACCGCGCTCTCGGTGCTGACCATGTGCTCGAGGATCTGCGGGTCGATTGGCCGGCCGATCATCAGCATGAGCGAGGGGGTGGAGTCGACCTGCACCACCGCGCGCACCCGGGTATGATCGCCCCCGGGGACCACGGCGACGTCGCCGGTGCGGGCGCGCTCGGTCGCCCACGCGGGCGGCGGCTCGGCGCCCATCCCCGCCAGCATCCCGGCCGACGCCATCACCTGCCCGGTGACGGGTTCGTAGATGACCGCCTCGGTGAGGCCACGCAGCGCGGTCTGGCTGGCGAGGAATTGCCCGAACGTGTCGGGGTCGGCGGAGAAGAAATTGCCGGCCCGCGCCATGTCGGCCGCCATCTCGAGGGCGACGGCGCGGATGTTGTTCTCGTGCTCCTCGAGGTAGCCGCGCGAGACTTCGAGCGATTCGTTGAGTGCCGCGCGCACCGGATCGTTGAACCAGGCCTGGATGCCGAAATGGAAGAACGCCGTGGCGAACACAGCGATCACGATCGTGGGCACCACGGTGACGACGCTGAACAGCATCACCAACCGCACATGCAGCTGCGCCCCGGCCGAGCCGCGCCGCCGCTCGACCCAGACGCGGGTGAGCCGCCCGGCGAGCAAGGCGCCGAGGGCGAGCAGGACGGACAGGTTCGCCAGCACCATGCCGACGCCGACCGCCTGGCCGAAACCGAAGGGCGCGCCGCGGGCGAGCAGGACGAAGGTGATGAAGCCGAGCACCAGCGCGACCACAGCGAGCACCAGCGTCGCCACCTTGCCGAGCAGGATGTCGGCGAGCCGGGTGGACCGGGAACGGCCCGGTGCGCGCCGGGGCTCTTCGCCCGCGGGTGCGAGGGAGCCCGGGTCGGGGGAGACGTTCATGCGAGTGCTTCCGCCCTCACCCAACCCCCTCCCGGAGGGAGAGGGCTTTCTGCTCCCTCTCCCCTCGGGAGAGGGCCGGGGTGAGGGTCTGGGTCAAGCCAGCCCCCGCACAACCGGGATATCCAAGTCGCGGATCTTCTTCCTCAACGTGTTCCGGTTCAGACCCAGCATAGCGGCGGCCTTGATCTGGTTGCCGCGGGTGGCCGACAGCGTCAGTTGAATGAGCGGCCGCTCGACCTCGGCGATCACGCGATCGTAGATGTCGGACGGCGTCAGACCGTCGGCGTGGGCGGACAGGAACTGGCGGATGTGCCGTTCCACCGCACGGGCCAGCGGCTCGGGGGTGGAAGACGCGGCGGCGGGCTCGTCGGCCTGCGGCATCGCCTCCGCCAGTTCGATGTCGACCAACGCGGCGGTGATCGTCTCCTCGGGGCAGAGTGCCGCCATCCGACGCATCAGGTTCTCGAGTTCGCGCACGTTGCCCGGCCACCGGTGGGTTTTCAGCCGGTCGACGGCGCCCTGGTCCAAGGTCTTGGCCGGCAATCCGTCCTCGCGGGCGCGGTCGAGGAAATGCGTCGCCAGCGGCGGGATGTCCTCGACCCGTTCGCGCAGCGGCGGCAAGCGGATCGGCACGACGTTGATCCGGTAAAACAGGTCCTCGCGGAACTGGCCCTGCCGGATCGCCGAGCGCAGGTCGCGATGCGTCGCCGCGATGATCCGCACGTTGGCCTTGATGCTCTGACGCCCGCCGACCGAGGTGAACTCGCCTTCCTGCAGCACGCGCAACAGCCGGGTCTGCGCTTCGGGCGGCATGTCGCCGATCTCGTCGAGGAACAGCGACCCGCCGTTCGCCTGCTCGAAGCGCCCGGGCGTACGGCTGGTCGCACCCGTGAACGCGCCCCGCTCATGGCCGAACAGCTCGCTCTCGATGAGCTCGCGCGGGATGGCGGCCATGTTGATCGGCACGAACGGACCGGCGCGGCGCTTGCCGTAATTGTGCAATGCGCGCGCGATGAGCTCCTTGCCGGTGCCCGACTCGCCGTTGATCATCACGGTGAGGTCGGCCGTCGTGAGCCGAGCGATGGTGCGATAGATCTCCTGCATCGCCGGGCTGCGGCCGATCAGCGGCATCGGCTCGTCGCGGTCACGTTGCTCGGACGGCATCGGCGCGATGGTCGGCGCCGGTTGCGCCAACGCCCGCCCGACCACCGACAGCAGTTCCTGCAAATCGAACGGCTTGGGCAGATACTCGAAGGCGCCGCGTTGCGTGGCCTTCACCGCGGTGATCAGCGTCGATTGCGCGCTCATCACCACGACGCGCAGATCCGGCCGCACGCGCTTGATGCGCGGGATGAGGTCGAGCCCGTTCTCGTCGGGCATCACCACATCGGTGATGACGAGGTCGCCCTCGCCTTCCTCGACCCAGCGCCACAGGGTCGCGGCGTTGCCCGTCGTGCGCACCTGGTAGCCGGAGCGCCCGAGCGCCTGCGTCAGCACGGTGCGGATCGAGCGGTCGTCATCCGCGACCAGGACAGTCGGAAGCGTCATGGCGCGCGGGCCTTCGATTTACGGGACGTCGGATTCCTTGTCGACGACGACCGGTAGATGCAGACGGAACTCCGTGCGCCCCGGCCGGCTGTCGACCTCGATGAGGCCCCCGTGGTCGCCGACGATCTTGGCGACGAGCGCCAGGCCGAGGCCGTTGCCCGACGGCTTGGAGGTGACGAACGGCTCGAACAAATGCGGGCGGATATCGTCCGCGATGCCGGGGCCGTTGTCTCGCACAATGACGATCAGCGGCAGGTCGATGCGAGTGCGCGAGCCCGGGATCGCCACCCGCCTGCCGTGCTGGAAAGCGGTCGAGAGCACGATCTCGCCGTGCAGATTGTTCGCGTTGGTGATCGCCTCGGCGGCATTCTTCACCAAGTTGAGCAAGATCTGCACAAGTTGGTCGCGGTTGCCCCACACCGGCGGCAGCGACGGGTCGTACACCTCGCTGAACCGGATATGCGTCGCGAACCCGCTTTGCGCGAGCTTGCGGACATGCTCGAGCACGCGATGGATGTTGACCGCCTGACGCTCGATCGGCTTCTCGCCGAACAGCTCCATGCGGTCCACCAGGTCGCGGATGCGATCGGCCTCCTCGCGGATCAGCAAGGTGAGCTCGCGGTCGCTCTCGGCGACACTCGCCTCGAGCAGCTGGGCGGCGCCCCTGATGCCGGAAAGCGGGTTCTTCACCTCGTGCGCCAGGATCGCCGCCATGCCGGTGACGCTGCGCGCCGCACCCCGGAACGAGAGCTGCCGGTCGAGCGCGCGGGCGGCCGAGGCGTCCTGCATCACCAGCAGAACCGCGCCGGGCATCTCCAGCAACGGCGTGATCTGCACGGCAATGCCCGGCTTGTGCAGGCGCTGGCTTTCCAGCGTCAGGTCATGGTCGGCAACCGTCACCTCGCCGCGTCGCGCGTAGGCGATCAGCAGCAGGAGCGAACTGTCGGGCGAGAACAGGTCGCCGAGCCGCAGCGGCGCGAGTTGCGCCGCCGACACGCCGAGGAACTGCTCGGCGGCGTGATTGACGTAGACGAAGCGGTCATCGGCATCCAGCAGTAGGACCGGAACCGGCAACGCGCCCAGGATCAGCGCCGCCTCCGGCACGCGGGGCGGCTCGGGCAACGCCGGGCGGGTGAACACGGAGAGGGTCCGCTTGCGCAACGCCGCCTTGCTCATGCCGCCGCCTGCAGGTCGGCGGCATCGCCGCGCAGGTCGCGGTCGACGCCGCGCGCGATCAGCGGGTCGTAGAAATCGTGCACCAGCCGGATCACCTCCCCCGCGTCCGCCAGCCGATTGACCACCGCACGGAAACCGGCCGAGCCGGGCAGGCCGCGCGAGTACCAGCCGAGATGCTTGCGGGCCAGCCGAAGCCCGGCATCGCGGCCGAAGTGTCCGAGCACCGCCTCGTAATGCGCGAGCAACACCTGTTTCTGCCGCGCCAGCGACGGGTCCGCCAGCCGCGTGCCGGTGCGCAGGAAATGCGCCACCTGGCGCGCGAACCAAGGCCGGCCGTAGCAGCCGCGGCCGAGCATCACCCCGTCCGCCCCCGAGCGCCGCAAAGCCTCCGCCGCGTCCTCCTCGGTGAGGATGTCGCCATTCACGATCACCGGGATCGCGACCGCCGCCTTGACGCGGGCGACGAACGTCCAGTCGGCGCTGCCGGTATAGAATTGCTGACGGGTGCGGCCATGCACGGTAACCAGGCGGATGCCGGAAGCCTCGGCGACCTGCGCGAGCCGTGGGGCGTTCAGGCTGGCGTGATCCCAGCCCATCCGCATCTTGAGCGTGACCGGCACTGTGACGGCGGCGACCGTCGCCTCCAGAATGCGGGCGGCCGCAAGCTCGTCGCGCATCAGCGCCGAGCCGGCCTGCTGGCCCACCGCCACCTTCTTCACCGGGCAGCCGAAATTGATGTCGATCAGGTCGGCGCCGCGATCGACGGCGATGCGGGCGGCTTCGGCCATGGCGATGGGGTCGCAGCCGGCCAGCTGCACCGAGGACAGCCCGCCGCAACCGTCCACTTCCGCCATGCGCAAGGTGTTGCGGTTCTCGCGGACCATCGCCCATGAGGCGATCATCTCCGAAACCACCATGCCTGCCCCCTGCTCCTTGGCAAGGCGGCGGAACGGCAGGTCGGTGACGCCCGACATCGGCGCCAGGATCACGGGCGTCTCGATGCGCGCACCCGCGCCAAGGTCGATCGCGGCAAGCCCGATGCCCGCCGGTCCGAGCGGCGCGGAGGCCGGCTGAGGGATGGACTCGTATTTGCCCATTACTTGGGCAAACTACCCGCGCTTGTGCCGCCGCGCAATGCGGTTGACGCAAATCGGCGCGGCGGCGAGTCTGCCCGGATGCGAGTAGCCGCCATCCTGGTCGCCGCCGGCACCGGAAGCCGGTTCGGCGCCGACACGCCGAAGCAGTTCCTCCCGCTTGCCGGCAAGCCGGTGATCCGCCATGCCGCCGAGGCCCTGGCGCAGCATGCCGTGCTGCTGCAGCCGGTCGGCGACGACGCCGCGATCGGCGCGGCGCTGGAAGGCCTGGTCCATCTCCCTCCGGTCCCCGGCGGCGCGACCCGCCAGGACAGCGTGCGAGCGGGGCTCGAGGCGCTCGCGCCACATGCGCCCGACGTGGTGCTGGTGCATGACGCGGCACGGCCGTTGCTGCCGGCGCGGACGATCCCGGATTTGCTGGCAGCCCTCGCGCGCGCGCCGGGCGCGATCCCGGCCGTGCCGGTCGCCGACACGCTGAAGCGCGCTGGGGCCGGCGGCGCGATCGCGGCCACCGTATCGCGGGAGGCGCTGCACCGGGCGCAAACGCCGCAGGCGTTCCGCTTCGCCGCGCTTCTCGCGCTGCACCGGGCCGCCACGGGCGGCGCGGCGACCGACGATGCCGCGCTGCTGGAGGAGGCCGGGGAGACGGTGCTGCTGGTCGCGGGCTCGGACGACAACATCAAGCTGACCTATCCGGAGGACCATGTGCGGCTGGAACGCGCGATGCTGGGTGCCACGGTCCCGCGGGTCGGCACCGGTTTCGACGTGCACGCGATGGACGCGGGCCGGCGGTTGCTACTATGCGGGGTCGAGGTGCCGCACGCGCAGGGCCTCGCCGGCCACTCCGACGCCGATGTCGGCATCCACGCGCTGTGCGACGCGATCTACGGCGCGCTCGCCGAGGGCGACATCGGCCGCCATTTCCCGCCCGGCGAGGCCGCCTGGAAGGACGCCGACAGCGCCCGCTTCCTGCAGCACGCCGCTTCCCGCATCGCCGCGCGCGGCGGCGTGCTGGCCAACGCCGACGTGACGCTGATCTGCGAGCGACCAAAGATCACGCCGCACGCCCCGGCAATGATCGAGCGGCTGGCGTCGCTGCTGGACGTGCCGCCCGGCCGGATCTCGGTAAAGGCGACCACGACCGAACGGCTCGGCTTCACGGGTCGCGGCGAGGGCATCGCCGCCCAGGCGGTGGCGACGGTGCTGCTGCCGTTCGGCGGCTAGGTTCGACCGTTCCCGCCCGGGTCAGCGGCAGGTCACGGTGCAAGCCCGAAGACGAGCGCCGCACCGACGCAGAAACCGACCACGGCGAGCGGCGGGATGCGCCAGCGTTCCAGCAGCAGAAAGCCCGCGAGCGCAATCGCCACGTCGCGCCCACCACGGACGGCGCTGGTCCAGATCGGGTCGTAGAGCGCGGCCCCCAGCACACCGACGACGGCGGCATTGACACCCGCCAGGCCCGCCTTCGCTCCCGGATGGCGGGCGAGCCAGGTCCACAGCGGCAACCCGGCCAGCGCGACCAGGATACCGGGCAGGAACATGAAGACCAGCGCGACGGCCGACCACAGCGCGGCCATGCCCGCGGGGGCGACAACGGCGCCGAGATAGGCCGAGAACGTGAAAAGCGGCCCCGGCATCGCCTGTGCCGCCCCGTAGCCGGCCAGGAACACGTCATCCGACAGCCAGCCGCTCGGCACGAGCCCGTCACGCAACAACGGCAGCACGACGTGGCCGCCGCCGAACACGAGAGCGCCCGCCTGGTAGAAGACACCGGCGAGCGCCATCAGCGAGTGCGGCGCGGCCCTCCCCGCGATCGGCAGGGCGACCAGCAGCGCGAGGAACAGGGCCAGCGCCGCCCCGCCGACGCGAGGGCCCACCGGCATGGCCGGGAGCGCGGGCAGCAAGGGGAGGTTGCGGCACAGCAATACGCCGCCGGCCGCGCCGACCACGAGCGCCAGGATTTGCACGCCCGGTCCGCCGGCTACCAACATGAGCGCAGCCGCGATGAGCGCGAGGGCGGCGCGGCGCCGGTCAGGGCACAGCTTCTGCGCCATGCTCCAGACCGCTTGCGCCACCACCGCAACCGCGACCAGTTGCAGCCCGTGCAGGACGCCGGCCACGGCCGGCCCCTGCATCGTCGGGGCCAGCAGCGCGAAGGCGAACATGGCAAGCGCGGAGGGCAAGGTGAACCCGGCCCAGGCGGCAAGTGCCCCGGCCCAACCCGCCCGGCGCAGACCGACGAGGAAGCCGACCTGGCTGCTCGCCGGCCCCGGCAGCATCTGGCACAGCACGACGAGGCCGGCATATTCGTCCGCCGACAGCCAGCGGCGGTCGCGCACGTAGGCGCGCTCGAAGTAACCCAAGTGGGCGATCGGGCCGCCGAACGAGGTCAGGCCCAGCGCCAAGGTCACCCGGAACACCTCGCCGGCACCGTGTTGCCCCGGCGCCCGCGTTGTCGTGACGGTCATCGTCCGCTGCTCAGGCGCAGGCGATCGCCGGCATCAGGATGCCGGCGGCTCCTTGCGTCGCGCCTCGGCGTCCTGCTGCTTGTAGCGGCGCAGCGATATCAGCTCCCACACCGCCCAGCCGACCACGGCCAGCTCGATCACCAGCCACTCCCAGTGATACAGCGAGCTCATCGTCAGGCGGCCGGCTCGATTTCGCGCGCGCGCGTCGCGGGCGACGCGGGCGCCAGGGTGACGAACACCCAGACGCCGTAGCTCGCGAGCAGGAACTCGAGCCCGGCGAGATTGAAGCCGGAGAACAGCCCGTCGCCGCCGAACGCCAGATACATCAACGTCACCTTGATGCCGACGAGCACCAGCGCGCCGATTATGAGCGAACGCATCATCGCCCCGAAACCCGCGAGTTCGGCGCGCACCGGGGCGACCCGCTGGCGGCGGCGGCGCATCAGCGCGCTGCCGATCAGCCACGCCCCGAGGGCGAACATCACCACGCCTGCCCATCCCGTCATCACAACCGCCTCCCTCCGCTAGGGAGCCGTCCCTCCCATCTGCTCGCGCACGTCGAGCCGATGGAACAGCTCCACGATCCAGGCGATCTGCTCGCCGACGTCCCACCAGGCGGCGGATTGCCGCGCCGGCAGTCGCGCCGCGAACGAGGCGTCGACCAGGAACCCGGTTTCCGCCAGCGGCGGGTCGGATCGCCCTGCCCGCAGGCAGATCGTGTCGCCGACGGCAAGCGCAAGCAAGAGGGCCTTGCGGTGCGACGGAACGACCGCCCGGCGGGAGACCGAATCGAACCCGCCTCGCGCCACCTCGCGGCCGATCTCGGCATACAGCCGCCGCGCCGCGCCGATCCCCGGGCGGCAGGCAAGCGGCAGCAGGCCGATGCCGGCTGCCGCGCGGCCATACAGCCGCTCGGCCTCGTCGAGCACGCGGGCGACGACCGAGCCGAGCGCTTGGTCGAACACCGGCGCGGCTAGCCATGCGTCGGGCTCCACCCCGGCGTCACGCATCCAGTCGAGCGGCAGGTAGAGCCGCCCGGCGCGCGCGTCCTCGCCCACGTCGCGGGCGACGTTGGAGAGCTGCATCGCGACCCCGAGGTCGCAGGCGCGCGCCAGCGCCGCCTCGGCGCGCGCGCCCATCAGCAGCGCCATCATGGCACCGACCGAGCCTGCCACCCGGGCGGCGTAGGCACGCAGCGCGGCGAGATCGGCGCAGCGCCGCCCCTCCGCGTCCCAGGCGAACCCGTCGAGCAACGCTTCCGGCAAGGCGCGCGGGATGCCGAACCGCGTCACGACCGCCGCGAAGGCGCGATCCGCCGGGACCGGCAGCGGGCGGCCGTCATAGGCGCGCGCCAGCCGCTCGCGCAGCCGGGGCAGCGCGTGACCGCCGTCGAGGTCGATCGCGTCGTCCGCCAAGCGGCAGAACGCGTAGAGCGCGGTGGCGGGCTCCCGCACCCGGCGCGGCAGCACCAGCGAGGCGGCGTGGAAGCTGCGCGACCCGCCGCGCAGCAGGGCGCGGCAGGCGGCGAGGTCGGCCGTCGTTGTAACGTCAGGCCAGGGCAGTCGCATGCGGCACCACCGTGTCGAGAACCCGTGCGGAAGAAAGGACGCCGGGCAGCCCCGCGCCGGGATGCGTGCCGGCGCCGACCAGGTAGAGGCCGCGCACGTCCTCGCTGCGGTTATGCGGGCGGAACCAGGCGCTCTGGGTCAGCACCGGCTCCAGCCCGAAGGCCGCGCCGCGCATGGAAAGCAGCCGGTCGCGGAAGTCGAGCGGCGTCATGACGCGGGATGTCACCACCGCGTCGCGCAATCCCGGCAGCAGGGTGGCGCCGAGATGCCGCTCGATTGCCTGCCGGTACGGTTCGGCGGCGACGCGCCAGTCCGTGCCGCTGTCGAGATGCGGCACCGGCGCCAGCACGTAGAAGGCGTCGCAGCCGGGCGGGGCAAGCGAGGGATCGGTCGCGGTCGGCCGGTGCAGATAGAGGCTGAAATCCTCCGCGAGAACTTTTCGCGCGAAGATGTCGTGCAGCAGCGCGCGGTAGCGCGGGCCGAGCAGGATCGTGTGGTGCGCCACGTCCTCGTAGCGCCGCCGCGTGCCGAAATGCCAGACGAACAGGCTCATGGAGTAGCGCGCCCGCTCGAGCTTGCGGTCCGTCCACCGCCGCCGGTCGCCCGCGTGCAGCAGATGCCGATAGGTCCAGGCGCTGTCGGCGTTGGAGACCACGATATCGGCCGCGATCGCCTCGCCCGAGGCAAGCCGGACGCCGGTCGCCGCGCCATTGCGCACGGTGATGCCGGCGACCTCGGCGCCGCAGCGCAGCGCGCCGCCCTGCCCCGCGATCAGCCCGGCCAGCCCGCGCACCAGCGCGCCGGTGCCGCCCATCGCGAAATGCACGCCCCAGCGTCGTTCCAGGTAGGCAATAAGACAGTAGATGCCGCTGGCGGTGAACGGATTGCCGCCGATCAGCAGCGGGTGGAAGCTGAACACGGTGCGCAGTCGCTCGTCGCGGATGAAGCCGGACACGCGCTGGTAGACGCTGCGGTGCCCGCCGAGCCGCAGCAGGTCGGGCACGATGCGCGCCATGTCGGTCCAGGAGCCGAACGGCAGGTGCCCGAGCCGCTCGAAGCCGATTCGGAAGGTGGCCTCGCTCGCCGCCATGAACCGCTCGTAGCCGGCGACGTCGGCGGGCGAGAAGCGGGCCACCTCGGCGCGCATCGCCTCGGCTGCGCCGGTGTACTCGAAGCAGGCGCCGTCGTCGAAGCGGATGCGGTAGAACGGCGACACCGGCCGCAGCTTCACGTCATTGGCCAGCCGCCGGCCGCACAGCGCCCAAAGCTCCTCGAACAGGAATGGCGCGGTGACGATCGTCGGGCCGGCGTCGAAGGTGAACCCGTCCTGTCGGAACACCGCCGCCCGCCCACCCAACTGCTCCAGCCGTTCCAGCACCGTTACCCGGTAGCCGCGCGCGCCCAGCCGCACCGCCGCCGCCAGCCCGCCGAAGCCGCTGCCGATCACGACGGCGTGGCGACGGGAGTCCAGCAGGCCGCCATCGCGTGTCAGGCTGTCCATACAGTGCGAGTGTAAACACAACTGGACAGTGGCGGCCAGAGTTGAGATGCAGTCGCCTGCCTCCGTCAGCGAGCCCCAGCCATTCGCGTTCTCGTCGCCGTCGCCGCCCTGTTCGCCATCGCCGTCGGGCTCTGGCAGCTCGCATCCGCCACGTCCGGCCTCTCGGTCAGACGCGAAGCAGTGGGCACCATCCCGGTGACGGTGTTCCGCCCCGCTGCCGGTCCACCCTCGCCGGTGGTGGTGATCGGGCACGGCTTCGCGGGATCGCGGCAGCTGATGCAGCCGTTCGCCGTCACCTTGGCGCGCAACGGCTACACCGCCGTCACCTTCGACTTTCCCGGTCACGGGCGGAATCCCCTGCCGCTTCCGGGCGGCTTGGCCGACGAGGAACGCCGCAACGCGGCGCTGACCGATGCGCTCGGCCAGGTGGTCGGCTTCGCCCGCGCCTTGCCCGGCACCGATGGGCGACTGGCGCTGCTCGGCCACTCGATGGCCGCCGACATCGTGATCCGCTACGCCGAGGCGCATCCGCAGGTGCAGGCGACCGTCGCCGTCTCGACGTTCTCGCCGGGCGTTACTGCCGCATCGCCCCGCAACCTCCTGGTCATCGTCGGCGCGCTGGAGCCGTCCGTGCTGCGCGACGAGGGATTGCGGATTGCCGGCCAGGCCGCGTCCGGTCCGCCCGCGCCGCGCACGACCTATGGCAGCTTCGCCGACGGCACGGCGCGGCGCGTATCGTTCTCCGGCGGCGTCGAGCATATCGGCGTGCTGTACAGCCGGCAGAGCATGACGGAAGCGCGCGACTGGCTCGACGCGGCGTTCGGCCGGCACGGGAACGGCTACGCCGATACGCGCGGCCGCTGGCTCGGCCTGCTTTACGCCGGGCTGATCGCGCTCGCCTGGCCGCTATCGACCTTGCTGCCTCGGGTCGCCGCCGCCCCGGCTGGCGGCGGCCTCCGGTGGCGGCGGCTGCTTCCGGTCGCCCTGCTGCCGGCCGTGCTGACGCCGCTGATCCTGTGGAAGCTGCCGACCGACTTCCTGCCGATCCTGCTCGGCGACTACATCGCGGTGCATTTCGCCGTCTACGGCGCGCTGACCGCGATCGGTCTCCGGCTCGCCGGGCGGCGAGCCGACGCCTCGGTGCCGGTTTCCTTCGCGGCCCTGGCGGTCGCCGCGACCGGGATGGCCGCCTACAGCATCCTCGCGATCGGACTGCCGATCGACGCCTACGTGACCTCGTTCCTGCCGACGCCAGGCCGCGCGCCGCTGATCCTCGCGATCCTGTGCGGCACGCTGCCCTACTTCGCCGCCGACGAATGGCTCACGCGCGGACCCGGCGCGCCGCGCGGCGCCTACGCGATGACGAAACTCTGCTTCCTGCTCTCGTTGGCGCTGGCGATCGGGCTCAACCTGCCGCGGCTGTTCTTCCTCATCATCATCGTCCCGGTGATCCTGGCCTTCTTCGTGGTCTACGGCCTGTTCAGCACCTGGGCGTATCGGCGCACCCGGCATCCGCTGGTCGGCGCGCTGGCCAACGCGCTCGCGTTCGCCTGGGCGATCGCCGTGACGTTCCCGCTGGTCAGCCGCTAGCCCACCGCCGCCGCAGCTCGACCACATGCGCCACCCCGGCGGCGAGGAGCCACAGCGCGACCCAGCCCCACCACGCGCCGACCAGCGCCGCCCGCACCGCGAGCATCAGGAACACGCCCGCCAGTAGGGCGGACACCAAGTCCGCCGTCGCGAGGCCCCGCCCCGTCCGTCGGTGCCACAGCGCCAGCGCCACGAACTCCACCGCCGTCAGCGCGAGCACCACATCCACCACCCGCCCGCTGGCGAACAGCGCGCTCACCCGTGCGCCCGGCTCACCGTCCGGCGCAGGCGCCGGACGCCGAGCGCGACCAGGATGGCGACGACCGGGATCGCGACACCCATCGCGACCGCCGGGTTGATATGGACGCCCGCCGCCTCCAGCGCCTCGGCGGCGTGACCGACCAGGCTGACGACGTAGTACGTGATCGCCGCCACCGAGAGCCCTTCCACGGTTTCCTGCAGGCGCAATTGCAGCTGGGCGCGGCGGTCCATGGAGGCCAGCAACGCCTGGTTCTGCCGCTCGCGGGTGAGGTCGACGCGCGTCGACAGCAGCTGCGTCGCCCGCGACACCCGCACCGAGAGCGCGTCCTGCCTGGTCGCGACCGAGCGGCAGGTGTTCATCGCCGGGGCCAGCCGCCGCTCGGTGAACTCCCGGAAGGTTTGCAGCCCCTGGATGCGCTCCTCCCGCAGCTCCACCGTCCGGCGCTGCACGAGATCGTAGTAGGCGCTCGCCGCGCCGAAGCGGAACAGGGTCTCCGATTGGCGGCTCTCGATCTGTGCCGCGAGCCGGGTGAGCCGCTCCAGCAGCCCCGGCTCCTCCTGCTCTCCCGCGCTGACCAGCGCGCCGGTGATCCCGGCCAGCTCTCGCTCGATCTCGGCCAATGCCGGCGCCACCTCGCGGGCCAGCGGCAGGGCCAGCAGCGCCATCATGCGATACGTGTCGATCTCCAGCAGCCGCTGCAGCGCGCGGCCCGCCTGCCCCGGGGTCATGCCGCGATCCTCGACGAGGAGCCGGCCGAACCCGTCCGCATGGATGCGGAAATCGGTCAGCGCGAACCCGGCGCCGCCGGCGATGGAGGCACCGACCAGCATGTTGCGGGCGAAAAACCGCGCGGCGATGTCGCGCTGTTCGAGCGGCGGTCGCTGCTCGGACAGCAGGACCACGTGCGTCGCCACCATGACCCGGCCCGGCAGCGCCGCGACCCAACCGGCCGGGACGGCGCCGATCGCCGGGTCCATGAACGGATCGGCGCCGACGCCGGCGACGATGAACTGGAACCGCACGAACTCGGTGTGCCGCTCGGCCTTGAAGCGAAACGCGCCGAGGTCGGCGCGATAATGGTTGGCCCCCGGCGCCGGCGGCTCGGCCTCGAACCGCTCGGCAAGATCGATGACCGAACGCCAGACCTGCTCGCGCAGCTTGCCATCGGCGAACAGCGCCAGGAACGACACCCGCGCCGGCGCGGTAAGCTGCTCGGGCGGCCGTGCATGCACCTCGTCGTTGAGCGCAATCCTCTGCGCGTGATCCGGCGGCAGCATCAACCCGCGGCGTCGGGCGCGAGTTGGAACAGCAGGTCGGCGATCTCGCGCGGCCGCTCCTCGTGCGCGAGATGGCCGAGCCCCGGCAGGACCACCACCCGCGCGCCCGGCACCAGGGCGCGCACGCGCTCGGCGTCCGCCGGCGGGATCGTCTTATCGTTGGCGGCCGCCACCAGGACCAGCGGCACGCGCAGCCGCTTCATGTCGCGTTCGAGCGGGCGCAGGTCCCAGTTGGCCATCATGCCGAGCGCCCCGGCGACGTGGCCGGGGTCGCGCACCAGGCGGCGATACAGCGCGACGCCTTCCGGATCGAGCTTCGAGCCGGTGTCCTGCAAGAGGCGATTGACCATCGTCGGGTCGGAGGCGCGCCAGGCGAACACGTTCGGCACCAGCGGGATGGCGACCAGCGCCTTGGCGATGGTCGAGAACACCTGCCCCGGCGCCCCAGCCAGTGGCAGCAGCGCGCCGTTGAACGCGACCAGCGTCCGCGGCGCGATCCGCTCGTCGAGCACCATGCGGATCAGCACCGCCGCCCCTGCCGAGTGCCCCGCCGCCAGGGCCGGGCGAACCTCCATTCCGTGCAGCAATTCGCCCACTGCCCGGCTCATGGCCGGCAGCGACAGGCGGTGTCCGGCCGGTCGATCGGTGAAGCCGTGGCCGGGGAGATCGGGGGCGATGACATCGAACCGCGCCGCCAGCAACGGCATCAGCGCCCGCCAGGAATGGGTCGAGCTGCCGGTCCCGTGCAGCAGCAGCAAGGTGGGGCCGGCGCCCATGCGCTGCACGTGCCAGCGCAGCCCCGCCGCGCGCACGAAGCGGCTCGCGGCGCGGTTCGGCCAGTCCCGCCCGTCACGCTCCCAGTTCAAGGTCATGCGGGCCGAGATGCGGATTGCTGCCGCGCGCGCAAGTCCGTCGCCTGCACGGCGCGCGACACCGCGCCGGCGTCGGCGTACGGCAGCGGAAGGTAGAGCGCGCCCATCGCGTCGGCGAGCGTACGGCCCTCCGGGCGCGGGCGGGGCGAGGTGTCGACCAGCAGGCTCGCGAACCCGGCCGCCCGCGCCTGCCGCGCCGCCAGCAGCGCATCGGCCTCGGCTCGCTGGCGCCCGGGCGTGCCGTCCCGCGCGATGTTGGCGCGCCCGTCGGTGAGCAGGACGATGCTCGGCGTCTCGCCGCGCCGCCGCACCCCGTCCGCCAGCAAGACGGCAGCGTCGATCGCGGCGGCCAGCGGCGTCCCGCCGCCGCCCGGCAGGCCGGCGAGGCCCTTCTTGGCACGCACCAGCGAGCGCGTCGGCGGCAGCAGCAACTCCGCCCCCGCGCCGCGAAACGCGAGCACCGCCACCCGGTCGCGGCGCACGTAGCAATCGGCGAGCAGCAGCTCGACCGCGCCCTTCGCCTCGGCCAGCCGATGCAGCGCCGCCGAGCCCGAGGCATCGACGACGAACACCGTCGTGGTCTGCATCCGGGGCCGGAACCGCGTTACCCGGAAATCCTCCGGGCGCACCGCGATGCGTGCTCCGGCGCGCTCCCGCAATCGCTGCCAGGGGGCGGCGGCCCGCAACGTCTCCATCAGGTTGAGCCGGTTGCCGCCCCGCGGTTCGCCGCGCCGCACCCCGGCGGGACGGCCCCGCGCCCCCGATTTCACCAGCTCGCCGGACCGCCCCGGGGTGCGGGCGCGCGGCGCGGCGCCGCTCTTGAGCAGCGCGAGCAGCCCGGCCGGGATCGCGGCCTCGGCGGCGTCCAGCACCACGTCTTCAAGCGGCGCGTCCCGCGTCTCGGCTTCGGCGGTTTCGGAACCGTCGCCCGTTTCCGGTTCCTGGGGCGCTTCGGGCGACGGCGGCGGCGGCACGGCCGAGGGCAGAACCGTCGCGCGCGGGGCCAGCACCAGCCGGGCAGCGAGCGCCACGTCCGCCTCGACGACCGCCTCGCGACCGGCCAGGGCGGCGGCGGCGCGCGCCACGCGGAGCGCGAGCAGCGGCGCCCGCAGCGAGTCGATGCCGAGCGCCAGCGCCGTCGCGCAAAGCGCCGCCATCGCGTCTTCACCGGCCGTCACGCCCGCCAGGCGAGCTCGCGCCGCGACGATCTCGCCGGCCGCCCCCGGCGGCTCGCGCGTGTCGCGCAAGCCCAGGCCCGTGAGGTCCAGATGCAGCGCCAGGCGGTCGAGCAGCGCCGGCGGCGGCCGCTCGTCCTCCGCAATCCCCTCATCCAGCGCGATCACGCCGACCCGCGCCGGGCTCGTCGCCGCGAGACCGTCGCGCTCCAGCATCACGGTGCCCCGGTCGAGCATCCCGGTGAACCGGGCTGCGCCCGCGGCGGACAGGCGCTCGGCCATCGCCAGCACCACCACCCCGCCGTCCGCTTCGGCCAGGATGCCGCGCTCGGCCACCGGCCGCCCGGCCCGCAAGGTCGCCGCGAGGTCGATCCCGCCGAGCAGCCGTTCGTCACCGACCGAGAGCGGGATGCGGCGGATCGGCGCGTCGGGCGGCAAGGCTTGGCGAAACAGCGCCAGCCAGCGATCCCGCACCGGACCCGCCGCCGCGCGCAGCACCGCCCCGCCCAGCGCCGCCGGATCGAGCGCCAGCAGCGCCGCCGCCGCCGCCGCGTCCGCCCAGCGGGACGGCGGCTCCGTCACGGACCGATCCGTCCCGAACCGAACAGCTCGGCGACCGCGCGCTCGACGCGGACGGTGGACCCGGCCTCGTCGAGCGGGTCGCGCCGCAAGCGGTGCCGCAGCGCCGGCGCCGCCACCCGCCGCAGGTGCCCGTCACCGGCCGTCTCGTCGCCGTCGAGGCTGGCCAGCGCGCGGGCGGCGCGGATCAGGGTCAGCTCGCCCCGCAGCCCGTCGGTGCCAAGCGCCATGCACAGCGACGCCGCGCGCTCGAGGGTGGCGTCGGGCACCGCCACCGCGGGCAGCCGGCTTCGCGCGGCGACGATCCGCGCGCGCAGCTTGCCGTCCTCGCGCTTCCATTTGGCGACGAACGCCGCCGCGTCGCGGTCGAACGCGTCGCGCCGGCGCACCACCTCGACCCGCGTCGGCAGATCTCTGGGCGTGCTGACCTCGACCGACAGCCCGAAGCGGTCGAGCAGTTGCGGGCGAAGCTCGCCCTCCTCGGGATTGCCGCTGCCGACCAGCACGAACCGCGCCGGGTGGCGCACGCTGAGCCCCTCCCGCTCCACCACATTTTCACCCGAAGCGGCAACGTCGATCAGCAGGTCGACCAGGTGGTCCTCGAGCAGGTTCACCTCGTCGATATAGAGAAAACCCCGGTTGGCGCGCGCCAGCAAGCCGGGCTCGAACGCCTTCTCGCCACGCGACAGCGCCCGCTCGAGGTCGAGCGCGCCGACCACGCGGTCCTCCGTGGCTCCGAGCGGCAGGTCGACCACCGGCACCGGCGCCGACCGCGTTCTCAGCGCGCCCTTGGCCTTGCGCTCGCGACACTCCTCGCACCAGCCGGCCGGGGCGGCCGGGTCGCAGCCGTAGCGGCAGTCTTCGACCACCCGCATCTCGGGCAGCAGCGCCGCCAGCGCGCGGACCGCCGTGGATTTGCCGGTCCCCCGGTCGCCGAACACCAGCACCCCGCCCACGCTCGGGTCGGTCGCCGCGACCAGCAGCGCGAGCTTCATCTCGTCCTGGCCGACCAGGGCCGCGAAGGGAAACGGAGCCGGCATCAGGCGGTCGCCTCGACTGTGTTGGTTCCCCTCCTCCCGGCCTTGGTCTGCTTCGCAGCCCAAGCCCGCAAGGGGAGGAGGAGGAAGCCCCCTCCCCTTGCGGGAGGGGGTTGGGGGAGGGGTTCCATGCGCCGCAGCATTGGCGGCGCACCGTCGCTTTGCAACCACATCTGCCATCATATGCGAATAACTCGCAGTCGCATTGACTGACCACGGACCGTCCTCTACGAGCCTCATGGACGAACCGCCATGCTTCCCGATAGGACCGCGCCCATGTCGCCGAGAATGTGTCGCCTGCTCACGGCCGGGCTCGGCGCGTGCTGGCTCCTCTGGACACAGGGGGCCTTGGCGCAGCCCGCCGCCGGCTCTCCGGGCGAGCAGCCCGGCGCGCCCGCTTCGCAACAGACGGCGGTCCCTGGGCCGGGCGCGACCGCGGGGCCGCCTTACCTCGGCGACATCCGCACGCGCGCGAACCTGCTCGGGGATTTCGGGGCGGTGCGCAGTACGCTAGACCGCTACGGCGTGTCGGTCGGCTTGCAGGAGACCAGCCAGGTATTCGGCAACGCGACCGGCGGCCTGCAAACCGGGGCGGCCTACAGCGGCCTGACCACGCTGAGCCTCGGCGTGGACACCGGCAAAGCGTTCGGTTGGGAGGGCGGCATCTTCACCGTCAGCGCCTTCCAGATCCACGGACGCAGCCTCAGCGCCGACAATCTCCGCGTGATCCAGTCTGCCACGGGGATCGAGGCGGCGCGCTCGAGCCGGCTGTGGGAGGTGTGGTTCCAGCAGAGCGCGCTGGACGGGCGCCTCGACGTCAAGCTCGGCCAGCAGAGCCTCGACCAGGAGTTCATGATCTCCCAGTTCGGCGCGCTATTCCTCAACGCGGATATGGGCTGGCCCGCGCTGCCGACGCTCGACATGTACGCGGGGGGGCCGGCCTACCCGCTCTCTTCGCTCGGCATACGGTTCCGCGGCCAGCCCACCACCGAGACCGCCATCCTCGCCGGCGTGTTCGACGACAACCCGCCCGGCGGCTCGTTCTTCAACGACTCGCAGGTGCGCGGCGCGGCGCAGTCCGGCACCCGGTTCAATCTCGGAACGGGCGCGCTGTTCATCGCCGAGGTGCAGTATGCGGCGAACCAGCCCGGCTCAAGCGACCAGCCCGCCCCGAGCAACCAGCCGACGGCGAAGACTCCGGGCCTGCCCGGCACTTACAAGCTGGGCGCTTGGCTTGACACCGGCGGGTTTCCCGATCCGCGATTCGATGCCGCCGGGGACTCGCTCGCGGACCCCGCCAGCACCCGCCTGCCCGTGCTGCGCCGGCCCAATTTCAGCGTATACGCCGTGATCGATCAGATGATCTGGCGGCCGGCACCCGCAAGCCCGCGAGCGCTCGGCGTTTTCCTCCGCCCGATGGGCGCGCCCGGCAGCCGCAACCAGCTCGATTTCAGCGTCAATGCCGGCGTGACCCTGAAAGCCCCGCTGCCGGGTCGCGACAACGACACGTTCGGCATCGGCTTCGGCATCGCCAGGCTCGGCGACCACGCCCGCGCCTTCGACCGCGACGTGGCGCTGTTCTCCGGGTCGCCCTTCCCGCCCCGCTCGGCCGAGACCTTCATCGAGGTCACCTACCAGTATCAGCCGGCGCCCTGGGTGCAGCTGCAGCCCGACTTCCAGTATTTTTTCCTTCCCGGCGGCGGCCAGCCGGACCCATACAGACCCGGCCGACGGATCGGCAACGAGGCCGTGTTCGGCCTGCGCTCAAATATCGTTTTCTGACAACAATCGTCCAGCAGCTTCATTGCGTTGGAGATGCGATCGTCGGGATAACGGAAAGATAGGAGTAGATCGCCCGGAGGTCGCGGTCCGTCATGCTCTGATAGGTGGGCCACGGCATCGCTTGCAGCAACGGCCCGAGTTGTGGATGCGCGTTGTCCAGGTCGATCCCGGTCCGAAGGATCAGCTTGAACTCCGCGTAGGTTCGGCCCGCTGGGAGGCCGTTCTGCGGCGTCAAGTTGCGGGACACGATGCCCGGACCGAACTGCTGGCCGCCCGCGAGGTAGCCGGCAGCGTTGATCTTCTTGGGCTGACCCAAGAACGGGTCGCCACCGGGCGCGTAGGACGGATTGGTGTGACAATCGTTGCAGCCGCCTTGGGCGTTGACGATGTAGCTGCCGAGGCCGACGAGGATGCTCCTGTCGCCGCTGAGCGGAACTGGCGCTATTTCGAAGCCGACCTCGACTTGCCGACGCAGGTCGGGATCCAGCGCATACTCTCGCTGCAATCTCGCGCCGTCGCGCAAACCCTCTTGGACATCGTTCGGATCCTCCGCCCAACTGCGCGGGGCGCCGCACGTCGCGGCCAACACCGCAGCGGCCAGAACGTAGGTAAGAGAAGTTGTCATCGGCGTCCCCAGGTTTTTCCGATCCGGTCAGGCAGTCACTGCCTCTATTCGTATGCAAGGCTCCCGCGTTACCTCCCCACTGAGGCCTGTTTCAGAAGGCGCTTGCGGCGTTCGGCGCGAGCGCCTGACCGGTTTCCCTCCCGCTCCCGACGGTGAATGATCGGGGCCGACCGTCGGGAGCGAGGGGATGTATTTCGACCGCCGCCTCTGGGCGCTGACGCGGGGCCTGCGCGGGCGCATGGTGCTCGGGGTGGCTCTCGGGCTGCTGGCGCTCGCCGCCGGGATCGCCCGGTTCGCCTTTCTCGGCCAGATGCTGGCGCTGGTGTTCCGCGGCGCGCCGATGCGCGAGCAGGCGTTGCCGGTCGCGGCGGCGTGCGGCGCCATCCTGCTGCGGGCCGGGCTCGACCACGCCCGCGCCGTGCTCGCGCACGGCACGGCGGCGCGGGTGCAGGAGACGTTGCGGGCGCGGTTGCACGAGCGGATCGTCGCCCTCGGTCCGGCCTGGTTCGGCGCCGAGCGCACCGGCGGAGTGATGCTGGCCCTGGTCGACGGGGTCGAGCAATTGCAGGCCTTCTTCGGCCAGTATGTGCCGCAGCTGGTGATCGCGGCGAGCGCGCCGTTCGCCATCTTCGGCTTCGTGGCGATCTGGGACCTCCCCGTGGCCGCCGTCCTGCTGGCGGCGGCGCTGCTCGCGCTGATCGGCCCGATGGCGGTCAATGCCCGCGACCGCCGCTCGAGCCTGGCCCGGGCGCGTGCCTTCAAGGCGTTCGGCGAGGAGTTCCTCGACGCCGTGCAGGGCCTGCCGACCCTGAAAGCGTTTGGCCAGAGCGGCGCCTACGGCGAGCGGCTGGCCGCCAAGGCGCGGGCGCTCTCCGAGCAGACTTTTGCGGTGCTCGGCTGGAGCGTCGCCACCCGCGGCGTGGTCGATCTCGGCACCGCCCTCGGTGCCGCGCTCGCCCTGACGCTGGGCGCCTGGCGCGTCACCCACGGCGAGATGACGCTTGCCGCCCTGCTGGTGGTGCTGATGGCGGGGACCGAGATCTTTCGGCCCCTGCGCGACCTGCGCGGGGTGCTGCACCAGGGCATGCTCGGCGCGTCGGCGGCGGCAAGCATCCGCGCGCTGCTCGACGCCGAGCCGGCGCCGCAGGTGCGCGGCACGGCGCGGGCCGAGTCCCTTGCGCCGGCGATTGCGTTCGAGGCCGTGCAGTTCGCCTATCCCGGCGCCCGCGCCCCGGCGCATGCCGGGCTGAGCTTCCGCGCCGCCCCCGGCGAGCGGGTCGGCATCGTCGGCCCGAGCGGGGCGGGAAAATCCTCCATCGTCAGGCTGTTGCTGGGCGAGCATGTCGCGCAGGAAGGCATTGTCCGGCTCGGCGACGCCGACATCCGCACGCTCGATCCGGCCTCGCTGCGCGCCCGCATCGCGTTGGTGCCGCAGGACGCGACGCTGTTCCACGGCACCGTCGAGGAGAACCTGCGCCTGGGCAAACCGGACGCGAGCCAGGCCGAGCTCGAAGCCGCCGCCCGCGCCGCCAACGCGCACGATTTCATCGCCGCCCTGCCGGCTGGCTATGCGACAGAGATCGGCGAGCGGGGCGCGCGGCTATCCGGCGGGCAGCGTCAGCGCATTGCCATCGCCCGCGCGCTGCTGCGGGACGCGCCGGTGCTGATCCTGGACGAGGCGCTCTCGTCGGTGGACGCCGGCAACGAGGCGGCGATCCAGCAAGCGCTGGACCGCTTGATGCGGGGCCGCACGACCTTGATCCTGGCGCACCGGCTGTCGAGCGTGATCGGGGCCGACCGCATCCTGGTGCTCGACCGGGGCGCCGTGGCCGAGAGCGGCACCCACGCCGCGCTGCTGGCGGCGGGCGGGCTCTACACCCGGCTGATGCAGCCGCAACTGGCCGCGCAGCCGGTGGAAGATTACCCGGATCCGGGCTCTCCCGGCGGCGTTATTGCCCGCATCCGGGCTCCCGCCGCGCAATTATTGCCCGGATCCGGGCTGTCCGGCGGCGAGGATTGCCCGGATCCGGGCTCCCCCGAAACCCCGATCGGCTGGCGCGAGACGCTCGGCTCCTTGCTCGGCTTCATCCGGCCCTGGCGCGGCCGCCTCGCGCTCACGGTCGGGCTCGGCGTGCTGCGGGTCGCCGCGTTCATCGGGGTCGGCGCGCTCGGCGCCCTGCTGGCGGCCCGGGTGCGCGGCGGCGCGATGCCCGCCACGCTGGTCGCCGGCCTGCTGGTCGCCGCCCCGGTCGCAGCCCTCGCGCACTGGCTCGAATCATGGCTGGCGCACGACATGGCCTACCGGCTGCTGGCGGAGCTGCGGATCGCGCTGTTCGCCACCCTCGACCGCTTGGCGCCGGCCTACCTGCTGCGCCGCCGCGCCGGCGATATCGTTTCGTTGGCAACGCAAGATATCGAGATGGTGGAGTATTTCTACGCCCACACCGTCGCACCCGCCGTGGTGGCGCTGCTGGTGCCGCTCTCGGTGCTCGGCCTGCTGACAGCACTTGCCTGGCCGCTGGCGCTCGTTCTGCTGCCGTTCCTGCTCTACGCGCTGCTCGCCCCCTTGCGCGGCCGGGCGCGGATCGACCGGCTCGGCGGCCGGTCGCGCGCCGCGCTCGGCCAGCTCGGCGCGCATGTCGCGGAGACCATCCAGGGCCTGTCCGAACTGCTCGCCTTCGAGGCGACCGGGCGGCGCGGCGCGCAATTCATGGCGCTCGCGCGCGAGGCCGGCGCCGCGCGCCGCGGGCTGCTCGCCGACCTGTCGCGCCAGAGTGCTGGGCTGGAAGCGGCGACCGCGCTCGGCGGCCTCGCCGTGGCGGCGGCCGGAGCGGAGCTCGTGCGCGCCGGCGCGCTCGCACCCGGCCTGCTCCCGCTGCTCGTATTGGTGGCGGTCGCCGCGTTCCTGCCGGTATCCGAGATCGCCCAGGTCAGCCGCCAGCTCGCCGACACGATCGCCTCGACCCGGCGGCTGCGCGAGGTGGAGCGCGAGCCGGTTCCCGTCAGCGACGGCGATCTCAGCCCGCCGCCGCGCGAGGGCGGCGCCGAAGTGCGGTTCGACGCCGTGCGCTTCACCTATCCGGGCCGCCGGCGTCCGGCGCTCGACGGCATCTCGCTATCCGTGCCGCCCGGCGGCACCGTGGCGCTGATCGGCGCCTCGGGTGCCGGCAAGAGCACGGCGGCCAGCCTGCTGCTGCGCTTCTGGGACCCCGACTCCGGCTGCGTCTCGCTCGACGGGGTGGATTTGCGCCGCTGGCATCTCGACGCGCTGCGCCGGCGCGTCGCGCTGGTGGCGCAGGAAACTTACCTATTCAACGATACGATGGAGGCGAACATCCGCCTCGCCCGCCCCGATGCCTCCGCCGCGGCGCTCGCGCGCGCCATCGAGCAGGCGGCGCTCGGCGATTTCGTCGCATCCCGGCCGGACGGCTTGGCGACGCGCGTCGGCGAGCGCGGCGTGCAGCTTTCCGGCGGCCAGCGCCAGCGCGTGTCGATCGCCCGCGCGTTCCTCAAAGACGCGCCGGTGCTGGTGCTCGACGAGGCGACCTCGCATCTCGACACGATCAGCGAGGCGCAGGTCCGCGCCGCCCTCGACCGCCTCAAGCGCGCCCGCACCACGCTGGTCATCGCGCACCGGCTTTCCACGGTGCGCGACGCGGACTGCATCGTGGTTTTGGAAGCGGGCCGGATCCTCGAATATGGAACGCACGAGGCGCTGCAACGTGCGGGCGGCGGGTACGCTCGGCTCGTGGCGCGACAGGGAGGATGAGAGATGGGCGTGACACAAGCGCGGAACACCGCTTGCATAAACCCGTTCCGCACGAACGAGGACCGCATGGAAAACGACCGCGACGCGCTGATCACCGCCGGAACCGCGCTGCTCGGCATTGCCATCGAGTCCGAATGGCGCGCCGCCATCCGGCTGCATCTCCATATCACGCTCGGCCACGCGGCCAAGGTCGGCGAGTTCGCGTTACCCGATGCGGCGGAGCCGGCGCCGGTGTTTCGCGCGTGACCGCCTGGGCTACGGCGGCCGAAATCGCGCGCGAGGTCAGTGCCGGCACCGTCAGCGCCGCGGAGGTCACCGACACCGCGCTCGCCACCATCGCCCGCCGCAACCCCGCACTGGGCGCGTTCACTGCCGTCACCGCCGAGCGCGCCCGCACGCGGGCGGCGGGGCTAGACCGGGCGCGCGCGGGCGGGGCGGCGGTCGGCCCGCTCGAAGGCGTGCCGTTCGCGGTGAAGAACCTCATCGACGTCGCCGGCCTGCCGACGCTCGCCGGCTCCAAGATCAACCGCGCGCACCCGCCCGCCGCCGCCGACGCCACGCTGGTCACCCGGCTGGAAGCCGCGGGCGCGGTGCTGGTCGGCGCGCTCAACATGGGCGAATACGCCTACGATTTCACCGGCGAGAACGTCCACGACGGCCCGTCGCGCAATCCGCACGACCCGGCGCGCATGACCGGCGGCTCGTCGGGCGGCTCGGGTGCCGCGGTCGGCGGCGGCCTGGTGCCGCTCGCCCTCGGCTCCGACACCAACGGCTCGATCCGCGTCCCCGCCTCGTTCTGCGGCATCTTCGGCCTCAAGCCGACCTTCGGCCGCCTGTCGCGCGCCGGCAGCTTTCCCTTCGTCAGCAGCCTCGACCATCTCGGCCCGCTGGCCCGCAGCGTGACCGATCTCGCCCTCGCCTACGACGCGATGCAGGGACCGGACGACACCGACCCGGCCTGCGCCGGCCGCGCGCCGGAACCCGTCATGCCGTCGCTCGCATCGGGCGCGTCGGGCCTGCGCCTCGCGGTCGCCTCGGGCTACTTCCGCGCCGGCGCCACCCCGGCCGCGCTCGGCGCGGTGGCGTCCGTCGCCACGGCACTCGGCGTTGTGGGCGAGATCGACATCCCCGAAGCGTCGCGCGCCCGCTCGGCGGCCTACGTCATCACCGCGACCGAGGGCGCCGCCCTGCACCTCGACCGATTGCGCGGGCAGGCCGCCGACTTCGACCCCGACGTGCGCGACCGGCTCATCGCCGGCGCGCTGATCCCCGCACCCCTCGTCGTGCAGGCGCAGAAATTCCGCCGCTGGTATCGGGAGGCGGTGCTGCGCCTGTTCGAGCAGGTCGACGCCATCATCGCGCCCGCGACCCCGATCACCGCACCCATGATCGGGCAGAAAAGCTTCATGCTCGACGGCCAGGAGGTGCCGCTACGGCCGAACATCGGCATCTACACGCAGCCCATCTCGTTCATCGGGCTGCCGGTGGTCGCGATCCCCGTCCCGGGGGATGCGCTGCCGATCGGCGTGCAGATCATCGCCCCGCCCTGGCGCGAGGACATCGCGCTGCGCATCGCCTACGAACTCGAACAACGCGGCGTGGCGCGCGCGCCGCGCCCGGCCGGATCGGAGTGACGCCGATGGAGATCGACCTGCCCGAGCCGCTGGCCGAGCTGACCGCGGCGTTCCGGCGCTACGAGGCCGCGCTGGTCGGCAACGACGTGGCGGCGTTACAGGGCCTGTTCGCCAAGCTGCCGACGACGATCCGCTACGGCATCGCCGAGAACCTGTATGGCAGCGCCGAGATCGACGCGTTCCGCGCGGCGCGCGCGCCGATGGACTTCAGCCGCAGCATCACGCGCACCGTCATCACCACCTACGGCCGGGACTTCGGCACCGCCTCGACCCTGTTCCACCGCGCATCCTACGGCACCCGCATCGGCCGCCAGATGCAGACCTGGGTGCGCTTCCCCGAAGGCTGGCGCGTGGTCGCCGCGCATGTGAGCGTCATCGAGGGTCCGTCGCCGGCATAGAATGGCAGACGGGAAGCAACGGAGCCGATGTCACGTGAGCCGATAACGTTGGAGAAGATCAGGACGATCCGGCTTCCCCGTCGCTCCCTGTTGTCCGGCGGCGCCACGATGGCTGTGGTCGGACTGCAGCCGATCAAGCCCGCTTTCGCGGCGGACTCAGGGGAGCGCCCGGTCACGCTGCGGGACAACCAAGCCTACACGAAAGGCCCGTTTACGGCATTCCTTGCCCCCTACAACAGAGGGTCTCTCGTCGCCGCCGTCGACTATGCGGAGAGCTTTGCGCTCGATCCGGCGCGGTTTCCAGCCGGTTCGCTCCTAGCCTGGGACTGGCCGGCTGCAAGCGCCAACGCTCCGGTTCGCGGCTTCCTGGCTGTCGATTACGGTGACTACTACAACACCAACCCCCAAACGCCCGTGCCCTCCAGCAAGGTGAGCGACCTCGAGCAGTTGACTTGCACTCGCGATCTGGCGATCACAGGAACGACTGCTGGTTTCAACGTCATCATCAATTTCTTTCTGACCGCTACGCCGGATCCCAATTCGATCTTGTTCGAGATTGAGGTGTTCCTCCACCTGCCGAACTACGCCCGGGTCTACGTTGAAGGTGTTCCACCCGTCGGCATTTTCAAATCGGCCTCCGGCCTGGTCTGGAACGTCCGCAAGGACCCACGTGCCGCGCATGGGCCGGACATCCTGTTCTATCTGTCCGATCGGAGCGATCTGCTGGTTGGCGCCGTCGACCTGAGGGAGCTGCTTGCCTGGCTCACCAGCCGCCGCGTCATCACCGGCCACGAATTCTTCAACGGCCTCGCCGTGGGTGTGGAGCCTCAGCACCGTGATGGCACGCTGACCGTAAACGCTCTATCGATCAACTACGTGTTGCCGGCGGGGAGAAATCGTTAACCCAACAAGGCTCGCCCCCGACCCGGCGGGCGATGCCCGGCTTGCCGGCGGCCTAGCCCGGACCCGTGCGACTGATTTTCGCGGAACCCTAGCCACCCAATCTCCATGGCGCTAGCCTTCAGAGATAACCCGCAACGGAAGCGCAATAGCGTGCGCACGCCTCCTGGAGCGATATGAAATGGTCTTGGAAATTGTGGACCATTCGGGAACGGACACGTCCAAGCCATTGACCGTGCGGAAACGTGTCGGCTTCATGCAGAAATGGGGTGATCTACGTAATCGTTGCGTTCTTGACGCGGGCTGCGGTTGCGGGGTTACGTAGAACATCTTTGCGCACTAGGAGCTAAAGCAGAAGGTGTCGAGTATGACACGGATAAGGTCAATAGTTGGTTGCGCGCGCATCCTGGAGATACCCGCATTAGGCAAGGCGATCTCTGCCGACTTGAATTCGATGATGCGACCTTCGATGCGGTTCTCCTGAATGAAGTGCTCGAGCATGTGGCTGATGAACATCTGACGTTACGAGAAATTCATCGGGTGATGAAGCCCGGAGGGGTGTTATTTTTGTTCTCGCCAAATCGTCTCCATCCATTTGAGACGCATGGTTTTATTTCCAGGAGGACCGGTCAGGGAACCGGAGTGCTTAAGACTTTTCTCTTACCCTATGTGCCTACGAGAACGTTTTCATCATGGCTTCGACCATGGGCCAGGAATTATTGGCCGCGTGAACTGCGCGCAATAGTTAATCTTCATCATTTCGATATAGTTCAACACACTTTTGTGTGGCAAACGTTGGAAAATAATAGTGGGTATCAATCGAAGTTTATGTAATTGCTCACCCCGGTAGGGGTAGCGGCTCTGTTAGCAGTGCGCGCGGAGAGCATCGAGCACGGCCGAGCGGTTGGCCTTCGCCGTGCTGACGACGGAGCGGAATGCGGCGTAGGTTTCCGCGCCCCATTCGCATCGGAAGCCATTGGTGACCTTGCGAAAGATGACGC
>JAABUQ010002331.1_pt1 | contig 37878 bp, 34 predicted proteins | sample 5560001 | NCBI WGS metagenome assembly JAABUQ01 (sample SAMN10711888, study PRJNA513371) | rock metagenome | isolation source: Antarctica rocks | place: Antarctica: Victoria Land, Finger Mt nord | collected 2015-12-18 | reverse complement strand
CAGCTGCTCCAGGCCTGCTGCGTCGAGGTAGGGCCTGCTGCACCGACTGAACTTCGGGCAGCCCGCTCGCGGATGTGCACAACGCGTCGGCACGCCTCGCCCGTTCGTCGTAGCCGCTGCGCTGAACCAGTCGCCGAGCCTTCGAGCTTCCTATGCGCGCCCGCAACTCGGGGGCGCTAGACTCCCAGCCATGCACCTGCTCGTCACCGGCGCTGCTGGGTTCATCGGGTCTAACTTTGTCCGCTACTGGAGCGAGGCCCATCCCGAGGATCGGGTGGTGGCCTATGACCTGCTGACCTACGCGGGGAATCGAGCCAATCTTTTCGGGCTGGAAGATCAGGTGCCCTTTGTCCATGGTGACATCGGCGATCTTGCGCTGGCCGAGCAAGTGCTGCGAGAGGAACGCATCGACGTCGTCGTGAACTTCGCGGCGGAGTCGCACAACAGCCTTGCTGTGCTCGACCCCGGCCGCTTCTTCCGCACCAACGTCATGGGCACGCAGGTGCTCCTTGATGCCGCCCGGCGCACTGGCCTCGCCCGATTCCACCATGTTTCAACCTGTGAGGTGTACGGCGACTTGGCTCTTGAGAGCCAGGAAATGTTCACCGAGGAGTCGCCGTATCGTCCGCGAACGCCGTACAACGCGTCGAAGGCTGGGGCAGATCATGCTGTGCGTGCCTACCACGAGACGTTTGGGTTGCCGATCAGCATCACCAACTGCTCCAACAACTACGGTCCGTACCAGTTCCCAGAGAAGGTGATCCCCCTATTCGCCACGCGTGCCCTCGACGACCAACGACTGCCGCTTTACTCGTCAACCCAGAACCAACGTGAGTGGCTGCACGTGGACGACCATTGCCGGGCCATCGAGTTGGTCATCCTTCGCGGTCGTGCTGGTGCGACCTACAACGTCGGGAGTGGGATTGAGGCGAGTGTGGAACAGATTGCCGACCTCGTCTTGAACACGCTCGGCAAGCCTGTAGCGCTGAAGACCATTGTTCCCGACCGCCCGGGACATGACCGTCGGTACCTCTTGGACAGCTCGAAGATCCGACAGGAGCTTGGCTGGGCGCCGCACGTGCCGTTCGAGCAGGGTGTCCGGGAGACCGTGCGGTGGTACGCAGAGCACCGCGCCTGGTGGGAGCCCCTACGGGACCGAGCGCCTGTCCAGGAAACAGCCTGGTCCACTCGCTCCTAGCCATGCCGCTCACCGCGTGCTAGCCACATCTGGCCGAAAACATCCGCTAGGGAGCGGGCGAGCACCCGGATGCGCTCATTATCAGACTGCCTAAGGTTGCAGGACCCATGCCTTTCGACACCGACGCCAAACAAGAGCCATCCAGCGTGACGCAGCTCGCTGCGGCCATGCGTGCGCTGGGGCTCTACAGCGGCGCCAACACGCCAGCTGAGCACGCCGCTGAGGCCAGGCGGCTGGGTGGGGAGGACGCCTATCGGGTGCGGCTGGCCAACGCGCTCCTCGGCGCCGCCCAGACCGAGGCCCTGCTTGCCGACGCCGTCCCCCTGAGCCCCGAAGCCCGAACAGCCGCCTACGAGCAGCAGCTCAGCACCGCCGGGGCCGCGGACGACCCGGCAAAACGGATCGCCTTCTTGCGCTGGCAGACGCTGCGGGTCAGCGGTCCGCTCCGCGAGATCCCGCAGAACGTCGCAGCCGGACCGATCCCGCTCGCCGCCGCCCATACCGCCGACGGCGTGCAAAAGCCATCGGCCACCAGGTTCGCCACCAGAGTACAGTTGCCCGATAGACACCAGGTCGCCTCGTCCGGAGGATCGGTGAAGCGACGCACCACGATGAGTATTATGAAGCGGTGATCTCTTTCAACGAATCGATTGCTCTGCGGGACAGCTCAGCCAGGTGACCCGCAGACAACGCTAGAGCATCATTGTGCTGTTTGGTCAACTCTTCTTTCCCGGTCATGGGAAGCATGGCACTACCTGTGAAAATGCGGATGCGACTGTTTAGCACTCCCGCCACAGTCCGAATCTGACGCAGCGCTGCCACAAGGTCTGGATAGCTGGCTAGAATGGTGTAGGTGTCCGCTAAAACAGACTCCAGGACCTGGAGTTGGAAGTCTGCGATAGCGTACTGCTGCGAGCGCATGTCATCTCGCGGGACAAGACCTGTAGCGTAATCATGGATCGCTTGCAATTCCCCGATCAGAAGTTGGAGCTTTAGCTTCTTCTCGTAATAGCCGAGGAACCCTGCCCGCACCTCCTCGTAGCTCATGTCGGTGTCGCCCTGGTTGGTTCTCTTGGGAAAGATGAAGCCGCCGGCGCTGTTCTCAATCTCTCTGCAAGCGTGGGGGCCGCTCCAACTTCGGGGTATGTGGACGACGTGAACGAGATTGCTATTGGCTAACTTGATCGGCGGATTGAGGAAAGTCCAGTCAATACTCGGCTGGCAATTTTTCGGATAAGATCCAAAGTTTTCAGGAAAGTCAATTGATGCAGACATGCCAACTAATCGTTGCTCTACAGGTATAGATCTATCGTCGGCCACACCAAATATCAGGAAACCGCCAGAGCTATTGGCAAATGAGCAGCAAGCCTTCCGTAATCTTAGCTTACCGTTTTTTTCCGCGGTATGCGGCAGCTTCTCTTTGAAGTCGTATGACTCGGTTTCGTAATAACCTTTGGTTAGTAGATCTTCTATTACCGCTATTGTCCAATCAGAAAGCTTAATCGGCAACATAATTTACTGTGCCTCACCATGTGGAGAAGTCACGATAGCTCTCGCCCACCCACACCAGCCGCCGGATCGTCCCCACATCGTCGCCTAGCTGCCGCTTCTTCAGCACGATCAGCTCAGCGAGCCCGCGCTCGGTGCTCTCCGGGTGGTCCATCTCGTCGCGGTACAGCCCGAGCACCGAGTCGGCCGTGTTCTCCAGGTCGCCGCTTTCGCGCAGATCGGTCGGCGTCGGCCGCTGGTCCGCCCGCCCGGCCCGGTTGCGGTTGAGCTGGACCACCGCCAGCACCGGCACCGCCAGCTCCGCCGCCAGCGTCTTCAAGGCCTTGGCCGCTGCGCTCACATTGCGCTCGCGCGACCGGCCGTCGCCCTCCTCGTCCGCCAGCAGCTGCACGTAGTCGACCACCAGCAGGGCCGGCTTGGAGCCGGTGGCCGCCTGCGCCCGCAGCAGGTGCGCCCGCACGTCGCCCGTGGTGTAGCCCGAGCCAGCCGCGATGTACAGCTGCGTCTTCTCCAGCCGCTTGACGGCCGCGTGCACTTGCCCCTGCTGCTCGTCCGTCAGGCGGCCGACCACCAGGTGGTCCTTCTTGATGTTGGTGAGCACCGACACCAGCTGCACGCCCAGATCGACGGCGCTCAGCTCCATGCTGACGAACGCCACCGACCCGCTGCTGCTGGGCCACGTGCTGAGCGGCGCCGATCACCCGCCGCCGCAGGTCTTCGAGCCCCACTGGGTCAGATGGCGCCTTGGCCCGCGGCCCATGTGAGCACTACCTTCTCCGTTCCACCCTGTCGCACACGGGCACAAGGTCCGGCGCGGCTAGCCAAGCGACGGCGCGAACTGGATGCAGGTCGGGTTCACGACCTCGACCATCTGGCCCGTCGGGTTGAGCGCGCCGCTGTCCTGGTCGATCCGGAACGGCACCACTGTGTTGCTGTCCTGATGCGCGCACAGCAGGAACGTGCCCGTCGGGTCGATGGCGACGTTGCGTGGTACCTGGCCGAGAGTTGGCGCGTGGCCAGCGAGCGTCATCGTGCCAGCGCCGTCGGCGATCCGGAAGATGGCGATGTCGTCAGATTCACCGCCCGATCCCCGGTTTGAGCCGTACACGAACCGGCCGTCCGGGTGCACGGCCACCTGGGCGGCCCACTTCTTGCCCGCCCAATCGTCTGGCAACGTCGACACCGTCTGAAGCTCGCGCAGCACGCCGCCATCGCCGTCCCAGCTGAAGGCCGTCATAGTCGCGTTCAGCTCGTTGATCAGGTACGCCAGAGGCCCGTTCGGGTGGAACGCGATGTGCCGCGGCCCGCGACCGCGCTCGACCTGGACGAACGGCGGTGAGTTGGCGGCCAGCTTCCCGGTCGCTGTCTCCAGACGGTACACGTACACCCGGTCGAGACCGAGGTCGGTCACCAGCAGCCAGCGTCCTGAAGGGTCGAACGGGCACATGTGGGCTCGCGCCTGCGTCTGATCCTGGTGTGGCCCCGGCGTGCCGCTGTGCTGCACGACGTCGGTGGCCGCGCCCAGGCGGCCGTCCGCGCCGATCGGCAGCACGGTGACGGTGCCGGCCTCCCAGCTGGCCGTGACCACGAAGTGCCCCGTCGGGTCGATGCTCAGGTGGGCCGCCCGGCCATCCCCGTTCGGCTGGGCGTTGAGTGGTGTCAGCCGGCCGGTCACCCGGTCCACGGCGTAGCCACCCACCTGCTTGTCGCGGAGCGCTGCGTACAGGAACCGCTCGGACGGGTCGAGGCTGACCCAGCCGGGACCGGCTACCTGAGTCAGATCGCGCCGCGTCAGTTGGCCGGTCGCCTGGTCCATCGCGAACAGGTGGATGCCTTCGCCACTGCCCCCAGTGCCGACGTACACGACCACAGGTTTCGCCACCCCCCTATGCTAGACCCCCGCGTCGCTCCGCGGCCGGCTGGCGTGTTTCGGCGTCAGACGGCGCAGGAATCATCCGAACAGGTGGCGCCAGCGCCGACCGGCGTGAGCGCCGCGCTGGGGTGCGCCTCGGCCCAGGCTTGCTCGAGCGCGTGGGCGATGAGCTCGGCTGACTGGCCACCGGAGATGCCGTAGCGGCCATCGACGACGAAGAAGGGGACGCCGCTGATGCCCAGCATCGCAGCCTCCCGCTCGTCTGCGCGCACCGCCTCGGCGTACGCATCGCTCAGGAGCACCGCACGGGCGTCGTCGGCCGCCACGCCGACCTCGGCGACCAGACGGACCAGCGTCTCGGGATCGCCGATGGGCTCGCCCTCGGAGAAGTATGCCGCCAGCAGGCGCTCCTTGGCCGGGCCCCCGAGGCCGCGGTCGGCAGCCAGATGCAGGAGTCGGTGAGCGTCGAACGTGTTGCCAGACTGCGCCAGCTCGAACCTGAAGCTGACACCCTCCTCGGCCGCCAGGCGAGCCACGTCGGCGTGTCTGGCAAGTGCCTCGTCCCGGCTGATGCCGTACTTCGCGGCCAGATGATCGGCGGCGCCCTCCGTGTAGTGGCGCGGAGCGTGGGGGTCGAGCTCGAAGCTGCGCCACACGACCTCAACGGCGTCGCGGTGGGGAAACCGGGCCAGAGCGGCCTCGAAGCGGCGCTTCCCGATGTAGCACCACGGGCACACCACGTCAGACCAGATGTCGACTTTCACAGACGTTGTCCGCCTTTCTCTGGGCGGCCAACACACCACCCTCTCTCCATGACAACCGCGCCGTCGCCGCGAGCATTCCGGCTATGGACTCACGAGGTCGGGGCGGAGCACGGATTGGACCGACGTCCGGGCGACCTCGCGGCCGCGGAACCACACGCGCTCGGGCGGCTGTTGGAGGCGGAGGGCCTCGGGCCAGGTCGCTGCCTGGTACAGAACCAGGTCGGCTCGGGCGCCCGGTCGGATGCCGTAGTCGTGCAGCCGCCAGGCCCGGGCCGGCGCGTCAGTGACCGCCCGCAGCAGAAAGCCCAGATCCTCGCGTGTCGTCAGATGGGCAGCGTGACCGGAGATGAGCGCAACTTCCAGCATGTCGCCCCGGCCGAAGGGGTAGAAGCCATCCTTGACACAGTCCTGTCCGAAGCACAGGTTGACGCCCGCGGCCCGGAGCTCGGCAATCCGGGTCGTGCCGCGGCGCACCAGGCCGTGGTCGCCGCGGCCCTGGATCACGAGGTTGGTCACCGGATTGGAAACAACGGTGATGCGGGCCCGCGCGCACTTGTCGATGACCCGCGCCGCGTAGGCGTCGTCGGCCGCAGCCAGCGCGCACACGTGGCCGGCGGTGACGCGCCCGTGCCAGCCGCGCGCCAGCGTCTCGTCGGCGACCATCTCGAGCGTGCGCACCGCGCCATCGTCCGTTTCGTCGACGTGCATGTCGACGTCGCGGTCGTGCCGCTCCGCCAGCTCGAAGCAGAGCCGCACGTGCTCGCGCCGCGCGGCGTCGTCCGTCTCCCAGTGCGGCATGCCGCCCACGGCGTCGGCGCCCATGCGGAGCGCCTCGTCCATGAGCTCCGCGGCGCCTGGGTTGCGCAGCAGGCCCTCTTGCGGGAACGCCACCGTCCGCACCTCGGCGATGTCGGCGCAGGCCGCGGCGGCGGCGAGCACCCCTGCCAGTGGCACCAGGCCGCCGATCGTGTCTACGTCCACGTGGGAGCGCACGCGCGTGGCGCCGGCCAACACGCTGCTCTCGATCACCAGGCGCGCCCGCCGGGCCACGTCTTCCACGTCGTAGCGGCGCTTCCGCTCGTGGATGGCGCCAATGGCGCCGCCAAGAGTGCCGTCGTGCTCACGCAGCTCGTCCCGGATCAGCACCTTGTCCAGGTGGATGTGCGTGTCGATGAAGGCAGGCAGCAGCAGTTTGCCCGAGCAGTCCAGGCCCTCGGCGCCCTCGGGCGCCACACCTGCTGCTACTCCCACCGCCGCGATCTGCTCGCCAGCCACGAGAACGTCCGCCGTCCTGCCACTGGCAAGCGTGACTCCCAGGAGCGCGTGCCCCGTGGCCTGGCTCATCGGGCCATGCTACGCCTGCTGCCAGCCCGAGGGCGGAGCGCTATTGGGCCTGGACGGTGAAGCTCAGGATGGTGCGCGGGGTCTCGGCCTGGTAGGCAGCCATGCCTGCCGCGTCGGGCAGGGCCGCCGGGTCAACCGCCGGGATGCCCGTGACGCGCACGGTCAGGGTCGTGTCGTTCGCCTGCAGCACCGCGTAGGTGTAGCTGTTGAAGGAGGCGAAGTCGGCCGGCGCCACCACCCCGGGCTGCCCCCCGTCCGAGGAGACGCTGTCGACCAGAAGCCCAGGGAACTCTGGCTCGAGCCCCACCGGGTCGAGGCCGGCAGCCTTCTGCGCCGCCGCCAGGGCGTCGGCCACGGCCCGTTCGGCGGTGCGCCCGCCCGCCCCAGCCGCGCCCACCTTCACCGGCAAGCCGGTCGACGCAGCGATCGGGCCGGTGATGATCTCGAACGCATTGCGCGCCGGCGCCAGAGGCGAGCTCGGGTCCTCAGGCGTCGACCGGTAGCGGAGGTTGTTCACCATGGTGTAGTGGTTGTCAGTCGTCAGGAACACCACGTTGTCGATACCGTTGTCGTCGATGAACTTCAGCAGCCGGTCCCGCTCGACGCGGTAGCCTCCCGCCCACGACTTCGTGCCGTCCGCGTCGACGCCTATCTCGGACGTCCGGCCGATCTGCTGGATGGGTGAGGAGATGACGACAAACTTCCAGGTGACGGCCTCGCCCTGCGCCGTGAGGAGCTCGTTCTCGAGCCAGCTCAGCTGGGGCCGACCGAGCATCGTGCGGTTCGGGTCGTCCGCTGCCGGATCGTCGCTCGTCTTCAGGCGCACGTCGCGGTAGGACCTGTCGTCGACGACCATGACGCGGGCCAGGGTGCCCCACGGCTGGCTGAAGTAGTAGCCGCGCGTGCCGTCCAGGCGCGGGTCGCCGGTGCCGGACACCACGCGGTCGCGCAGCGGTTGGTATTCGGAGAACGCCTGCGCCCGCTCCTTGAACCCCTGGGTCTCGTTCACGAACGGGGCGCTGCCGGCTGGGGCGCCGCCCTCGGTGTAGCGCGGCGCGTTCGGGTCGGCGGCCGAGACGCCGAGCTCGTGGTTGTCGGGGACCTCGTACAGACCGAACCGGGCGTACATCGTCCGCAGCGGCACCTCGCCGTCTGGCGGGAGAGGCGGCGGCAGCTCGCGGTTCTCGCGGTACTTCATGCGGTACCCGCTCAGGTCTTCGACCGATTCGGTGCCTGTGGCGTTCGTCGTCTCGTAGATGGTGTCGCCGAGGAACACGAAGAAGTCCAGCGACTCCCGGTTCAGCGCGTTCAACAGAGGGTACGGGCGCCATTTCCAGTCAGCGTCGCCGCTGAAGCCGAGAGTGATCGGGACGGAGGCGTCCGGCGCCGGCGCGGTGTGGCAGGTGCCGACGGGGCTGAGCTCGCCCGCCGGGCCGGCGAAGCGGTACGTGACGGGCGCGCCCGGCGCCAGGTCCGTGGCGACCGCCTTCACGGTGAAGTCCGTGTCCGGTCCCGTGTGGACGGGCGCCAACGTCCGGGCGACGGCGCCCGTGGCGTCCAGGAGCTGGGGTTCGAGCGTGGCGGCCGCCGCGGTGCGCGTCCACAGCACGACCTCGGTGCTGGAAAGGTCGCCGCAGGCGACGCCGTGCGTGAACGCGACCGGCGGATCGGCGGCGCGACCCGCCGCTGGCGGTCCGAGCAGGACGCCGGCGAGCAGGACGGCGACGAGCGCCGCGCGTGAGCGCGGCACCAGGAGGCGAGTCGGCGCGGCGAAACGGGACGAGATGGCCGCGATCTTACCGCCTGCTCTGGAACGCATAGGAGGCGTGGACGACCGACCACAGAACGTTTACACCCCGTTCACCCGCGTTTAGCCGCCGTTCGCAAGAAGCGCCGCTGCTGCTCGCTACGCTTCCCTCGGAACCCGGCCGCCAGCCGGGCTGAAAAGGGAGTTCTGGATGTCAGAAGAGACCAGCCTGCGCGATGCGATCATGCGGCGGTTCACGCGCCGCACGATGCTCCGCGCCAGTGGATCGGGTGTTGCCACAGCGGTGATCGTCGGCCTTGGGGAGCGGCCCGTTGCGGCCGCGCCGGCGCCAGTGGCGGCGGTGGCGCCCGCGCCAACCAACCTCGAAGCTCTGGATCCCCACGCCTACACCGGCCGGCGCTGGGGGCAGGCCGACACTGGGATGGACCAGACGGAGACGACCATCCGCATCCTGCCGATCAACCGAGCGAAGCTGCTCGCGGGCGGACGCTTCGATCTGCGGGTCGAGGCGCATGGCGTCGACCCGGGGACGGCGCGCATCACCCTGAACGTGGCCGGCGACAACGGACCGGTGCCCCTGTTGCGCGGCGAGCCGGTGCGGACGAGCGCAACGGCCACCAGCCTGGAGATCACCTACCCCGGCCTGGCGTACGACGGGCCCGGGTCGTACACGGTCTCGGCGTCCGTCGACAGCGGTGGGCAGTCCGCCCAGGCCGCGGTCAGCCACCAGGTCGTCGTGCCGTCGACGGCAGGCAAGAAGGCCAAGAACGTCATCTTCTTCCTGGGCGACGGCATGGGCATCGCGCCGATCACCGCCGCGCGCATCCTGTCCCGGGGCATCACCGAGGGCCGCTACAACGGCCTGCTCGAGCTGGACCAGATGCAGTACCGCGGGTTCGTCACCACCTCGGGCGTGGACTCGATCTCCACCGACTCGGCCAACTCGATGTCGGCGTACATGACGGGCCACAAGAGCTCGGTGAACGCGCTCGGCGTCTACGAGTCGGACGAGCCGGACCCCAACCGCCACCCGCGCGTCGAGACCATGGCCGAGCTGGTGAAGCGGACGCGCGGCATGGGCGTTGGCGTGGTCACCACGGCCGAGGTTCAGGACGCCACGCCGGCCGCCGTGTGGGCGCACACGCGGCGGCGCTCCGAGTACCCGGCGATCATGGACCAGGCGCTGGATCGCGCGCAGCAGCCGGACGTCCTGATGGGCGGCGGCTCGGCGACGCTGCTGCCACAGTCCCAGCCCGGCTCGCGCCGCAAGGACGATCGCGACCTGGTCCAGGAGTTCCAGTCGGCCGGCTTCTCGTGGGCCGCCAGCCGCGGCCAGCTGAACGACGTCATGGCCGCCGGGACGCCGAGCAAGCTGCTGGCGCTGTTCCACTACGGCCACATGAACTTCTACATGGACCGGGAGTTCCTGAAGAATCCGCTGGCGCCGAACCCGAGCCAGAGCATCGTCGCGCCCCAGTTCGACGACCAGCCGACGCTCATGGAGATGGCGTCGGCTGCCCTCAAGGTCCTCGAGAAGAACCCCAACGGCTTCTTCTTGATGGTCGAGGGCGCCTCTATCGACAAGGCGGAGCACCCGCTCGACTGGCAGAGGGCGGCCTACGACACGATCGAGTTCGACCATGCTGTCGGGGTGGCGAAGCGCTGGGCCGCCAACCGCGACGACACGCTGATCGTGGTCACCGCCGACCACAACCACACCATGAGCATTGCCGGCACCAACGACCTGAACAAGGGTGTTGGTCGGCAGGGCAACGGCGTCTACGCCGAGGCCGGCTTCCCGGGCTTCGTCCCTAACGCGGACGGCTTCCCGTCCAACCCGGACCCTGACAAGACGCTGTACATCGCCTGGTCCAACCACCCGGATTTCCGGGACGCCTTCCGCTTCGAACAGGGCGGCTACGTCGAGCCGGCGCTGGTCAACAGCAACGACCCGGGTGCCAGCCCCGCCGCCGTGCCGAACCCCAAAAGGGACGACCAGGCCGAGCTGCAGACCGGCAACCTGAACTTTGGCGAGACCAACAGCGTCCACACGGTTGAGGACGTCGGCATCTGGGCATCCGGCCCGGGCGCCGGGCGCTTCAACGCGCTGCTCGACAATACGGAGGTCTTCTTCTCCGTCATGGACGCCCTCGGTCTGGACGCCCGCAAGAGCATCGCCTAGTCCGCCCGGGTCCAGAGATCGGATACCACGACTACCCTGGAGAACACCGACCACACATGGGAGCCGATGCCATGCCAATGCCCGATCCTAGCCGGGGCCTGCTGTCGCGGCCGGCCGGCCGTCGCGCCTTCCAGGCGACTCTCGCGGTCCTGAGAAACCCGGCCCCGACCTACCAGCTCAAGAGCCCGACCGCCGGCGACAAGGAGGCGGTTCGCCAGCAGCTGCTGGACGCTGGTCTCATGCCAGCGGCGACCGATCTCCAGGGCGTGTTCCCGCCAGTGGCCGACCCCCACCAGGCGCCGCAACCGTTCTGGTCGGCGCCCGGCAGCACCTACTCTGGCCACCACGCGTACCCGGGCGGGCTCGCGACCCACGAGTGGTTCAACGGCACGATGGCCAGGCACTTCGCCGACACCTACGACACCATCTACGGGCTGGCCTCGGACTCCTCGGCCGTCAACCTGAGCATCGCCCTGGCCGCGCCGCTGTGGCACGACATCCACAAGGTGACGGTCATGCAGTGGAACGAGGACGGCAGCGAGCTCGCGGAGCGCACGATCGCCGACACCGGGGCGCACCACCCGCTCAGCGGCGCCGAGGCCATCGTCCGCGGGATGCCACCCGAGTTCGTCGTCGCGCTGCTCAGCGCCCACGACCCGCCGTCGACGGTGAAGTCGAACCCTGACGAGACCGGGCTCCAGCGGCTGGTCAACTACATCCGCGCGGCAGCCATCATCGCCCACGTCGACCCGGTGCAGGCCGGCCTGCTCAAGAAGACCGACGACGGCGGGTACACCCTGGTCACCCAGCCGGCCCAGGTCGAGGGGATGATCAACCACCTGTCAGACCACGACTTCGTGTTCAGCGGCGACTCGGCGGCCATTCTGGCCCAGACGCTGAAGAACCTGGCGCCGTCGTACGGCATCGACCCGGATGCCGACCCGGCCCGCTACAACCTGTTCCGCAACACGGTCTTCTCCCAGCTGCCAGACATCCGCCTGTACGGCTACCTGCGCACCGGCGGCGCGGCGGCCGTCAAGACCCTTGTCGACACGACGGTCGACCTGAGCCCTCTCTCCGCCGGCTGACTACGCCATCGCGTTACTCGCCCTGCAGCTCCCTCGAGAAGCGGTACATGCCCGCGGTCAGGCCGCCGTCGACGGGCAGCACGGCGCCGGTGACGAAGGCGGCGTCGTCCGAGGCCAGGAACGCCGCCGCCGCCGCCACCTCCTCTGGGTCCCCCACACGGCCGACGGGGTACCAGGCGGCCAGCCGGTCGAAGACATCCTGGGTCCGCTCCACCCGTGGCCCCCAGATCGGCGTGCGGATCGTCCCCGGACAGATGACGTTCGCCCGTACTCCCTGCCCGCCATAGCGGACCGCCAGGTTCTGCGTCAGGTTCACCACGCCCGCCTTGGCCGCGCTGTAGGCCTCCTCGCCCAGGCCGGTGAGACCGTTGACCGACGAGATGTTGACGATCGCGCCGCGGCGCTGGTCGAGCATCGCCGGCAGGATCGCTCGCGTGCACAGGAAGACGCTCTTGAGAACGATCGCCACGATCCGGTCCCACGTCGCCTCGTCGGTCACCAGGATGTCGTCGCCGCCGCCAACGGCCGCGTTGTTCACCAGCACGTCGACGTGGCCGTACGCCGCGAGCGTCTCGTTCGCCAGCCGCCTGGTATCGTCGGCGCGCGTCACGTCCATCGGGACCAGCAGCGCGCTGCCGCCACCGGCCTGGATGGTGGCGACCACCTCCTGGCCGCGCGGGCCGTCGATCTCGGCGACGACGACAGCCGCGCCCTCCTCGGCGAAGCGCAGCGCGGTGGCTCGCCCGATGCCCGACCCGGCGCCCGTGACGACGGCGACGCGCCCGCTAAGCCGCACGCGCGCCTACCGCCTGAGCAATCCAGTCCAGGGAGTCCAGTCGCATGAAGCCGTAATGGTAGAAGCCGCTGTCCGCCACACCGAGGCGGCGCAGCGTTGCCACCCGGTCGGCGAGCGCGGTTGGCGCGTCGACGTCCGGCGCCATCGGCCGCAAGACCACCTCCAGCTGCCGACCCGGCGGGAGAGTGGCCAGGTAGGCGGCGACCTCCCGCTCGAACCGCCCAGGGTCGGCGAAGTACGCCAGGGCGCCCAGGCCGTCGCTGGCGCCGGCGACGGCCGGCAGCGACACGCCGTCGCGCCAGGCGATGCTCGTCGCCGTGGCCTCGGAGGTGGGCCGGCCGGTGGCGTACCCGAGAGTCGCGCCCGACGGATCGAGAAAGACCACGCGTGTCCGCGGCGACTCGTCGTGCACCGCGGCGGTGACCTCCTGAACGAGAGACGTGACGACGTCCCGACGCACGTCCAGATACTGGCCCAGCTCGCCATCGCAGGCGGCCCGTAGCTCGACCTCGTCGACGTCGGACTCCCAGGTCTCGTTCTGGCTGGACTCGAAGACGCGCGAGACGAGGCCCCGGACGTACTCGCCCACCCTGGCGCCGTCGACTGCCGCGACTCTGGCGGCGCCGAGACAGGCATCGCAGAAGCACAATCCCAGCAGGTAGCGAATGGTAGGGCTGAGCCGGATGAAGCTGCGCTCGTGGTGGTAGCCGTGGTCGAACGGCATGTAGGACAGGGCTTCCAGCTTGATCGACGCCACGCAGTAGCGCGCCACGTCGCCGGCCAGAGCGCGGGCGTAGGCGCGGACCTCCGGTCTAGCCGGGCAGAGGTAGTTCAAGATGGGGTCGCCGAAGGCATTGGCCGGGGCCGACGCCGGGTGGAGGAACCCCAGGCGGGAGTTGTGGAGGAACACGACCCAGGCGCTCACTGCCATCCCGTGCCGCGCCGCGGCTGCCGTCAGCCGCGCCAGCGGGTCGTCCGCCTCGGCCACGGACGCGACCTTCGGCTGGAGCGGCGTGCCGTCGTAGCGCTCGTGCTGGGGGTGGAAGTAGACAGTGCCGCCCTCGAGGTAGAGCACGTGGTGGCGGGGGTTGTGCGGGAAGACGTCGCGCGCGTGGTGGTAGGCGGCGGCCATGGCCACGCCATCTAGCCCGGCGCCGCGCAGGCGCCCCAGGACGACGTCGTCGCCCTCGCCCAGCAGGTCGTGCGCGAACAGGTACGCCGTCGGCACAACGCCTAACACCTAGCCGCGCAGCGCGCCTTCGGTGAGGCCCTTCATGAACCAGCGCTGGCTGGCCGCGAAGGCCGCGATGCCAGGGGTGATCACCATGATGTAGACGGCGGCGATCCGCGGCCAGGCCCACTGCCCCATCCCGCCGAGCGCGGTGGCCAGGACCACGGGCATGGTCCGCGCCTCCTGGTCGTTGGTCAGGGTGAAAGCCAGCAGGTACTCGCCCCAGGCGGTGACGAAGTTCACCATGATGACCACCACGATGCCGTTGCGGACCAGGGGCATCATGACCGACCACAGGGTGCGCCACGCCCCCGCGCCATCGATGAGCGCGGCATCGGCGATCTCCGACGATATCTGCTCGAACATGCCACGCATGATGAACACGCTCAGGGCCAGATTGAGCGTGACGTAGGGCAAGATGAGCCCGAAGGTGTTGTTGATCAGGCCGAGGCCGCGCTGGATCTCGAACAGCGCGATCAGGGACGTGACCCGGGTCGGGAAGTACATCGACGCCACGAGCAGGGCGGCGATGACGGCACGGCCCGGGAGTCGCCGCAGGTGCACCAGCGCGTAGCCCGCCAGGATGGAGCAGATCGTCGTGGTGACGACGGTGCCGGCCGTCACCACGACGCTGTTCACCATGTTGCGCGGCAGAGTTGGGATGCCGTTGAGCACGTAGGCGTAGTGGCTGAAGTCGAACTCCCGCGGCCAGAAGCCGGCCGTGTAGGCGTCAGGAATCGACCTGATCGAGAGCAGCAGGACCCAGGTGAGTGGCAGCAGCACCACCAGCAGGAAGAAGATGATGATCGCGTGCCGCAGGACCGTGCCGACGGAGACACGGCGTTGAGTACCGGGCGCGGATCGGGTCAGTGGGCGGGCAGTGGTCAGCTCGCGGGTCGTTGCCACGGTGTATTTTTCCCTCTCTCCCTAGTCGCGCGGCCGGAAGACCCAGAACAGTCCCAGCACCACGATCAGCATGAAGAAGGCGCCGATCCAGCCGATGGCCGCCGCGTAGGCCTGGGGCCAATCGCCGAGCTGGAACGCCAGGTCCCACATGTACACCGTCCAGGTGTAGGTGGGGAGGGCGCGATTGAAGCCGCCCAGGATGAGGTACTCGTCGATGACCGCCATGGCCGTGCCGAAGCGGAGCACGACCAGCACCAGCATGATGGGCCGCAGGCGGGGCACGGTGACGTGCCAGAACAGGCTCCACTCGTTGGCGCCGTCGACGCGGGCGGCCTCGTACAGGTCGCGCGGAATGGCCGCCAGGCCTGCCAAAAAGAAGATGGTGTGGTAGCCCAGGCCCCACCACCACTCCATGACCGCCAGCGCCGGCAACGTGAGCCACGGGTTGCCCAGCCACTGCGGCGCGGCTCGGGCGCTGACAGCCCCCAACACGTCGACCAGCATGTAGTTGATCGGCCCGATGTTGAAGTTGTACATCCACTTCCACAGAACCACGATCATCGCCCCGGGGATGACGGCCGGGATGAGCAGGATCAACCGGTACACCGTCGCGACGGCGGGATGCTCGACGCGGTCGATGAGCACCGCCAGCAGCAGCGGGATGAAGATCATCCCCGGCACGAACAGCGCCGTGAAAGCCGCCGCGCGGCCGAGGCCAAGCCAGGTGACCGGATCGATGAACGCTGTCGCGTAGTTGGCGAAGCCGACGAAGGCGAGCGGCGCGTTGGTCGCCAGGAAGTGGTAGTTGGTAAACGAGAGGAAGAGCACCCGGAGGATCGGGTACACCTGCCAGCCAAAGAAGAAGACGACCGTCGGGATGACAAAGAGCCACCCGAGGTAGTCGCGCGGTGCGTACCCGCGCGAGCGCGTGAGGGTTACGGCCATAGCAGAGGTCCAGCGGTCGGCGGCGGGGAGCCGCCGACCACCTGTCCATTGGACAAAGAGGGCCCTATCCGGTCTTCTTGATCTCGGCCTGGACCGCGTCCTTGGCCGCCTGGAGCGCCTCCTTGGGGTCGCTCGTCTCCCCCGTGATGTAGCGCTGCCAGTACTGCTGCCCGATCACGAACTGGGTCAGGCCAAATTTGTGGTTCGGGATGGCCTTGCTCACCTTCAGCTGCTCGGCCACCTGGAACGGGTAGTCCTGCATCCAGGACGGACGATTGGCCTTCCACTTGTCCCAGAAGGACTGGTAGGGCGGGACGTGTCCCGTCTGCTTCTGGCCGACGCTGAGCGACTCCTGCCAGATGCGGTCGTCAGTGGTCAGCGCCTTGAGGTACTGCGCCGCCTTGTCCTTGTTCTGGCCGTACTTGAACAGGGCCATGCCCGTGTCCCAGAAGACCGTGCCACCCTCGCCGTTGGCGAACTTGGGGAGCTGACCGAGCTTCAGCTTGCTCGGGTCTGGCCACAGCGCCGAGAACCGGATCGGCGCGTTCTGGTACTTGGTGAAGTAGGCCACCTTCTGGGTCGAGAACTGGTTCTCGTCCGGCGTGTCGTTCACGCCGCCGTCCGTGTTGCCGGGGTTCAGGGTGTCTGGCCCGGAGAGGTCGTTGATCTTCTTCATCAGCTGGAGCGCCTGGACGGCCGGGTCGCTGGTGAAGTCGAACAGGTTGTCGCTGGTGTAGACCTTCGTGCTCAGGCTGTGGGTGAAGGGCGCCAGCGAGCGCCAGCCGTGCGCGTCGAACGTGGCGCCGTACGCCGCGGCCTTGGTGTCGACGACCTTCTGGGCGTTGGTGAGGTAATCGTCCCAGTTGGTCGGCAGGTCGACAGTGCCCGCCTTCTGGGTCAGGCCGCTGTTGCTGCCCAGGACGCAGATGTCCAGCAGGAACGGCCAGCAGTACAGCTTGCCGTCGATGGAGCACTCCTCCTTGATCGCCGGCAGGATGTCGTTGAGCACGTCCTTGGGGATGTAGTTGTCCCACGGCTCGATGACGTCGGCCTGGACCAGCGCGGTCATCTCGACGAACGGCGTCATGCCGACGTAGATGTCCCAGGTGCTGTTCTTGTCGCGCGCCTCGGCCACGAAGCGGTCGATGCCGAAACCCTGGACCGGCGCGATCTGGAAGTTCAGCGGCGTGGTCTTGGCGAAGTCGTCGGAGACCGTCTTGACGGCGGGGTGGGTGTCCGGGATCCAGGCGTAGAAGGTGGGCGTGAGCGGCCGGTTGGACGCGGCCTGGGCCGGGGCGCTGGTCGCGGCCGCGGCCGGCGCCGGTGAGCCGGCGGCCGCGGGCTTGGTGGCTGGCGCGGTCGTCGCGGCGGCGGCGGCCGCCGCCGTGGGAGCAGCGGCAGGCGCGGTGGTGGCAGCGGCCGGCGCGGTGGTGGCAGCGGCCGCCGGGGCGCCGGTCGGCTGCGAGGCGGGTGGCGGTGTCACTGCTCCCCCGGAGCAGGCGGCGAGCAGGGAGGCCGCGCCCGTCAGCCCGACCAGCGACAGGAAGCGCCGGCGGTCCATCCCTCGCGAAAACGTCGCTAGCTCGTCACGGGTGCGTGAATCCATCGTCCAGGGTCCTCCTGAGGCGCGCACAGGGCGCCTGTCGTGTGGCCAGCCATGCTAGACAGCCCGCTCCACCGCGGTCAATGTCAAAAGTGCCGAATCGGGAGCGCCCTACGCCTCAAAGGTACCAATTGCAGGTGTAGCACCAGGTGAACGAGGCCGGCTCGATTGGGAACGACTTGATCACCGGGTGCCCGCTGGCGCGCGCGTGCGCCGTGTTGTGGCCCTGCTGCGATTCGCAGCAGCCAACGTGGCCGCACTCGGTGCACATACGTAAGTTGAACGTGCTGCCGCACTCCTGGCACGTCGCGGTCTGGGGTGTGGCCAGCGCCGCCGAAGCGTGGGTACAGGCGGCGGTCGACTCGGGTGCTGACGTCATGGTGGCCAGTATGGCCGACCGGAGCATTGATCGTGATTGATTGAGGGGCGAGGGCCTGTTGGAAGCTTCTGGCACCGGTCCAGTGGCGTGATGGCCTCAGACCGAGAACCCCTTTCGGAGCGACTCATGCGTAAGCTTTCACGGCAGTTTTACCTTCGCGGCTTCAGCATCGCAACGGCCCTTCTCAGCTTCGGCCTCCTGGCCCAATCGGTCTTCGCAGCCGACGGCGGCGGCCCCTGGGCCTTCTAAGTTTGAGCTTGAGCTAGGAGAGCAGAGCCGAAGAGGACAGAGCTGTCTGAACGTCTCTGGCGGACAGTGATCCGAGCTGAGGTTCTTGCAGGAGCGAGGCGGCCCGCCGCGACAGCGCGGTCCGGGCCCCGCCTCCCAGCTCCCTATCGACGTTCACCCCAGCCTGACGGTGTGCTGGCTGGGCAGGCAAAGCTGATCGCTGACGGCTGAACGCTGACAGCTACGTCACGACGACGTTGACCAGTTTGCCGGGGACCACGACCACCTTCTGGACAGTACCGCCGCCGACGAACTGCCGCACCCGCGGCAGCGCCAGCGCCAGCTCTCGCAGCTGCGCCTGGTCACCTGCCACGGCGACTGGCACGCGCAGCTGGTCGCGCAGCTTGCCATTGACCTGCACCACCAGCACGACCTCGGCCTGCGCCAGCAGCGCCTCCTGGTACTCCGGCCATGGCTGCTGGTGGACGCTGTACGGGTGGCCCCGAGCCGCCGTCCACAGCTCCTCGGCAATGTGCGGGAACGAGGGGGCCGCCAGACGAATGAGCGTATCGATGGCCTCGTCCCAGGCGGCGCGGCCCACCCCCTGGCCGGCGACGCCCTGCTCGGAGGCGTCGCGGATCCGTCGCAGCTCGTTGCGGAAGATCATGAGCTTCGACACCATCGTGTTGAAGCGGAAGCCGTCGAGGTCGTGGCTGATGCCCTTGATGGTGCCGTGCGTGAGGCGCCGCAGCTCGGCGTCGCCGGCGCCGTGAGCCGGGGCCGGCGCGGGGCCAGTCGCCAGGTCCCAGATGTGCTGCAGCAGGTCCTGGATGGCGCCCAGCGCGCTCATGTTGATGTGGCCACCCTGGTCCCACGGGCCCAGGAACATGAGCCAGCCGCGCACCGCGTCCGCGCCTGACCGACCGACGTGCTCGTCCGGGTTGACCACGTTGCCGTGGCTCTTCGACATGCGCTTGCCGTCTGGGCCGAGCACTTCGCCCTGGTTGTACAGGCGGCGGAACGGCTCGCCAAACTCGACAAGTCCCATGTCCCGCAGCACCTTGATGAAGAACCGGCTGTACAGCAGGTGCATCACCGCGTGCTCGGCACCCCCCATGTACTGGTCCACGGGCAGCCAGTAGCGCACGCTGTCCTGGTCGAAGCCGGGCGCGTCCCGCGTGTCCGGGGACGTGTAGCGCAAGAAGTACCAGGACGAGTCCATAAAGGTGTCCATGGTGTCGGTCTCGCGCCGCGCCGGTCCGCCGCACGTCGGGCAGCTGGTGTTGACGAACTCCTGGCTCAGCGCCAGCGGATTCTCGCCCTGCGCCGTCCGGAACTCGACGTCCGCTGGCAGCAGCACGGGTAGCTCGGCCTCCGGGACCGGCACGATGCCGTCGTTGGGGCAGTACACCATGGGGATCGGCGTGCCCCAGTAGCGCTGGCGGGAGATGAGCCAATCGCGCATGCGGTAGTTCACCCGCCGCTCGCCGACGCCGCGCCCCTCGAACCAGTCGGCGATCCTCTCGAGGGCGTCGCGGTTGGGCAGGCCGTCGAACTCCCCGGAGTTCACCATGACGCCTGGGTCGACGTAGGCCCTGTTACCGGGGAGGCGCTCGGGCGTGACTGCCGCCGGGTCGTCGGCCGGGCGCACCACCACCCGTATTGGGAGGCCGAACTTCCTGGCGAACTCCCAGTCCCGCTCGTCGGAGGCGGGCACGGCCATGATCGCCCCCGTGCCGTAGGAGGCGAGGACGTAGTCGGCGATCCAGATCGGCAGCCGCTCGCCGTTGGCCGGGTTGACCGCGTAGCTGCCGATGGGGACGCCGCTCTTCTCCTTGTCGGTGGCCAGGCGCTCGATCTCGGTCTGGCGGCGCGTCTGCGCGACGTAGGCCTCCACCTCGGCGCGGCGCGACGGTGTCGTCAGCTGGCCGACCAGCGGATGCTCGGGCGCCAGGACGACGTAGGTCATGCCGAACACTGTGTCGATGCGGGTGGTGAACGCGGCGATCGCCAGACCCGGGTGGTCGGCAACCGGCAGGCGGAACTCGACGCCCTCGGAGCGGCCGATCCAGTTCATCTGCATGGTCTGGATCCGCTCCGGCCAGTCGATGCCGCTGAAGTCGAGGAGCTCGTCGGCATACCGGGTGATGCGGAAGAACCACTGTTCGAGATCGCGCTTGACGACTGGTGTGTCGCAGCGCCAGCAGCGCCCGTTGTGGACCTGCTCGTTGGCCAGAACTGCCTGGTCCTTGGGGCACCAGTTCACCGGGGCCTTCTGCTTGTACGCCAGGCCGCGCTTGTAGAACTGGAGGAAGAACCACTGGTTCCAGCGGTAGAACTCCGGCAGGCAGGTGGCCAGCTCCTTGGACCAGTCGTACGAGCCGCCCATGGTGCGCCACTGGCGCTCCATGTTGCGGATGTTGTCCATGGTCCAGGTGTACGGGTGCGTGCCGTGGCGTATCGCGGCGCCCTCGGCGGGCAGGCCGAAGGCGTCGAAGCCGGGCGGGAACAGCACGTTGAAGCCGCGCATGCGCTTGTAGCGGGCGTGGACGTCGGCGACGGCGAAGTTCCACCAGTGGCCCAGGTGCAGGTCGCCGCTGGTGTAGGGAAACATGACCAGCGCGTAGTACTTCGGGCGCGTGGTATCGACGTGCGCCTGGTAGAGCCGGTCGGCTGCCCAGCGGGCCTGCCACCTGGCTTCGAGCGCGCGGTGGTCGTAGCGCTGAGGGCGCGAGCTCGGCAACGGGGTAGACGCAACCTGGGCCATCAGAAAATTGTACTGGAGCCGTCAGCTATCAGCCGTCAGCCGTCAGCACGCATGCCGACCTATGGCCCGCTGCGCTTGGGTCCGACACTGCTGTAGGCTTCTGTAGCTGATAGCTGATAGCTGACGGCTGACAGCTGATAGCTCGCATGGCTCGTCTCGTCTACGACTCGGCCGTTGGCCGCGTCGACTCCTGCCCAAGCTGCGGCAAGCGGCGCGACCGCTGCTCGTGCGCCACGCTGCGGACCGCCCAGCGCTCATCTCCCGCCGTCCCCCGCGACGGCGTCGTGCGCATCATGCGCGATCGCAAGAACCGCGGCGGCAAGGTCGTGACCGTCGTGGCCGGCCTGCCGGTCGCCGGCGCCACCCTGGCCCAGGTGGCCGCTGACCTCAAGCGCGCCTGCGGCAGCGGCGGCACCGTGAAGGGCGACCGCGTCGAGGTCCAGGGCGACCACCGCGACCGGATCGCTGACCTCCTGCGCCAGCGCGGCTACACCGTCAAGCTCGCCGGCGGCTAGGCGCCCGGTGGCCAGTCCACCACGAGGCGGCTGAAGCGCCCCTCGACCACCGCGGCGCCCTCGTCTGGCGCGACGGCCTGTCCGCGGGCGTAGGCGCGGATACGGAGCCCGGTGTCGTCCGGTCGGCCTCGCCTGTCCCACTCCCTCAGCCGGTCGCGCAGGTGTTCCGCACAGGCGACCTCCCCGCCGAGCAGGCACACAGCTATGTCTGCCTCGTCCTCGTCCTCCGCGCCCAGCTCCGACGGCTGCCGCGCTTCGCCTGTCGGCGCGCTGGCGGGGGCATCGCCGCGCGCCAGGAGGGCCAGCCCGTGCGTGCCGACGAGGCCCAAGGTGGCGTGCCAGCGGCCTTTGCTGCTGACCAGTGGCGGGATCGCCGGGGCAGCGCCGCGAGCCGGGAAGTCGGCCCAGAGCGAGCAGGCGCGCTCCTCGAACAGCCCGAACCACAGGCCGAACCCGGCAGCCAGCTCGCTGGGGAGCGCTCGGACCCCGGTCGGCATCTGGCTCCACGGCCCGCGCAGCAGCCGATACGCCCAGTCGCCCACGGCCGGGGTGTTGTCGGTCGCGCCGGCCTCGGCGTGCAGCCCCATGACGATCGTCCCGTTCGGGTCGATGGGCCGTCGGCCGGCGGGCGAGGCAAGCGTCCCGCGGAGGGGGATGAAGCTGCATGCCCGCGACGAGACGCTCACCAGGTGATCGCCCTCGTGCTTGAACGCCACGGTCCGCTGTGGGCCGCGCAAGCTCAGCGGTAGGACCAGGCGGCCCGCCGGCCGCGCGAGCTGGTCGCGCCACGCGGCCGCGATGTCGCTGGCCGCGACCGTCAGCACGACGCGGTCGAACGGCGCCCGGTCCGGACAGCCAAGCGCCCCGTCGCCGAGGAGCACGGCCACCCGCTCGTAGCCGGCGCGCGCCAGGTGCTCATGGGCGTCGTCCACCAGGTCCTGGTCGATGTCGATCGTGACAACCTCGCCCGCGGCGCCGACGATCTCCGCCATGAGCGCGGCGTTGTAGCCCGTTCCGGCGCCGACCTCCAGCACCCGCTGGCCCGGGCGCAGTCCCAGCTGCTCCAGCATGATGGCCACCACGTCCGGCGCCGACGCCGAGCTGACCCCCACCCCCTGGACACGTTTGGTGACGATGGCCGAGTCGCTGCGGTAGACCTCGTCGAGTGGGACGTTCGGGACGAAAAGCTCGCGCGGAACCGCGCGAAAGGCGGCGGCCACGGTCGGCGATTGAATGTGCCCATCGCGCGTCAGCTTGGCGACGAGCGCCTCGCGGGCGGCGACCCCCTGTGCCTGCTTGTCGCCCGGCCATGGCCAGCCCATGCCCGCTTCCATCGCACGGTCCGCGCCTGACGCTCCACGCGTCGCCGCTAGCTTGCTGACTGCCGATTGCTCAACCGAACGTGGCGCGCCCGGCGGGACAGGAGCACAATGGAGGGCGTCGCTACCCGCGGCTACCGCCCGCTGGTTCCATGCCCTCCATCACCGTCGCTCCCCGCGTCCCCCGACGAGCTTCGGGCCCGACGGTCGGCGCTGCGCTCCTGCGGCGGGTGCGTTCCTGGAACTACGACGCCGCCCCCGAATCGGGCAGCCCGCGCGACGTGCGCGTGGACTTCCTGCGCGGCTTCTGCATCTTCGCCATGGTGGTCGACCATCTCGGCGGCGACTCGTGGCTGTACGCGATCACCGGCGGCAACCGCTTCTACGTCTCGGCCGCGGAGGGCTTCATCTTCATCAGCGGCTTCATCATGGGTCAGGCCTACCGCGCCAAGACGCGACGCTCGGGGCTGGTCGCGGCTCAGACCGAGGCGCTCCGCCGGGCCCGGACGCTGTACGTCACGACCGCCCTGCTCACCATCGTCTTCTCCATCCTGTACCTCTACACAGACATCGCGCTGTGGACCGGGCGCGACTTCGGCCTCGGCATGGACACACTTGACGAGATCGTCGTCGGCGCCCTGACCCTGCACTACACCTACCACGGCACCGACATCCTGGCCATGTACACGCTGCTGATCCTGGTGTCGCCCGTCGTCCTGCTGCTGCTGTCGATCGGCCAGTGGCGCTGGATCCTGGTCACCTCGTGGGCCTGGTGGCTCGGCTACCAGGTCTATCCGGAGCAGACGACGGTGCCGTGGTACATCCGCAATGGCGAGAACTTCCCGCTCGCCGCCTGGCAGGTTCTGTTCATCACCGGGCAGGTGCTCGGCTTCCATCGCGGCGAGCTCGGCGACCGGCTGAGGCCGTACCGCCGGCTCCGCGTGGCGGTCACCGCCGTCTGCGTGGCCCTGGTGCTCGGGCTGATCGCCCTCTTCTGGGGCGTTGGCACCGGCTCGCCGGTCCCGGCCCAGCTGTCCTTCTTCGACGTCGGCCCCGACGCGCTCAGCGAGTCCTTCTTCAAGATTCCGCTACGCCCGTGGCGCATCGTCGCCTTCGCGTCGGTGGCCATCATGGCCTACACGCTGGTGACGTACCTGTGGCTGCCGCTGCGCCGCGTCCTGGGCTGGCTCATGGTGCCCCTGGGCCAGCGCGCGTTGTACTGCTACATCGTGCACTTCGCCCTCATCCTGGCGCTCTTCAACATCGTGCCGCTGGTGGCCGGCCTGCCCTGGGACGTGGCCACCGAGACGCTCGAACCGCTGTTCCAGCTCGGGCTGGTCCTGGTCCTGTGGGCGCTGGTCCGCTACCGCGTGCTGTTCGGTATCATTCCCAACTAGCTGACAGCTCGCCCAATGGACCGGCTCTTCATCTCCCTCGGTGCGGCTAGCGCGTTCCTGGCGGTGGCCGCGGGCGCCTTCGGCGCCCACGCGCTGGGCGGCCGACTCTCGCCAGACCTCATCGCCGTCTACCAGACGGGCGTCACGTACCAGATGTACCACGCGCTCGGCCTGCTGGCCGTAGGCATCCTGCTGGGACGTTTCTCGGTTGGCGGCTCGCCCTGGCTCACCGCCTCCGGCTGGTTGTTCGTCGCCGGCACAGTCCTTTTCTCGGGCAGCCTCTACGGCCTGTCCCTCAGCGGGATAAGCGCCCTGGGCGCCATCACCCCCCTGGGAGGCGTCGCGTTCCTGGTCGGCTGGGCCGCGCTTGGCGCCGGCATCTGGCGCGGCGGCGGCTAGCGCCGCGCCAGAGTCCGCTTCGGCTTCCGGTTGATACTGGCGCTCAGGCTTGACGGCGTAGACGGCTTATCGGCTTAGGCGGCTTAAATGCTTAAGCTACACGGGCATGGCAGCGCTGGACGCCATCGAGGTCGTCGTCGAGATCCCGCGCGGTAGTCGCAACAAGTACGAGTTCGACAAGCGGCGCGGCGTTTTCGTCCTCGACCGCGTGCTCCACTCCGCCGTCCACTACCCGATGGATTACGGCTTTATCCCGGACACGCTGTCCGACGATGGCGATCCCCTCGACGCGCTCGTGGTCGTCAACGAGCCCACCTTCGTCGGCTGCCACATCCCGGCCCGCCCAATCGGGGTTCTGGATATGAAGGACGAGAAGGGGCACGACCACAAGATCCTCGCCGTGCCGCTCGGCGACCCGCGCTTCGCCAGCATCCGCGGCTTGCGCCACCTGGACCCGCACTGGCTGCGGGAGGTCGAGCAGTTCTTTCAGACGTACAAGGCTCTGGAGGACGCGTGGACGGAGATCCTCGGCTGGGAAGGGACCGCGGCCGCGGTCCGCGTCATCCACGCGGCGCGCCAGCTTCACGAGCGCGCCAGGAGCGAGACCGGGCGGTAGCATGGGGGACGAGGAGGGGCACAGTGGCCACATTCATCCTGCTCTCGACTCTGACGGACGAAGGCGCTCTCACCATCAAGGAGGACCCGGCGCGTATCAAGGAGGTCAACCAGGAGCTGGACCGCATGGGCTTGCGCGTGCTGAGCCAGTGGGCGGTGCTGGGACCGTACGACTTCGTCAACGTCGTCGAAGCGCCGGACACGCTGGCGGTGGCCCGCGTCTCCGCCGAGCTGTCCTCGCGCGGCAGCGTCCGCATCATGACCCTGCCGGCGATTCCGATCGACGAGTTCATCGCCGGCCTGACGTCAAGCCAGCCCTCCGCTGGCGGCTGATGGCCGATAGCCAGGAGCTGATAGCGCGTAGCGCGTAGGGCGTTGGCTGTGCCGGCGGCGGCGAGCGCCCGCGCCGCCGGCGCGCCATACTGCGGCTATGGCCCATTCCGACGCTGGGCGCGACGCCGCGTGGGGCGTCGTGGCCCAACCCGAATCCCGCTGGCCCGCCTCCATCGCCGTGATCGCGGCGGTCGTCCTGTACGCGACGCTCCCCGAACGCCTGACCTTCGGCCCCACCTGGTTCCTGCCCATCCTGGAGATGGCTGTGCTGATCCCGCTGACCATCGCCGTGCCGCGGCGCGATCAGGACGAGCCGCAGCTGCACCGGATCGTCTCCATCGCGTTGATCGCCGTGGTCAGCGCGGCCAACGTGGCCTCCCTCGGCCTGCTCGTCGCCAGCCTGCTCAGCGGGTTGAACAAGCGGGAGGGATCCCAGCTGATAGTTGCCGCCATGCAGGTCTGGCTGACGAACATCCTGATCTTCGCCCTGTGGTACTGGGAGCTGGACCGCGGCGGCCCGAGCGCTCGCGGCACGGCGCACCACCGGGAGCCCGACTTCCTGTTCCCTCAGATGACCACGCCCGCGGCCGCCCCGCCAGGCTGGACGCCGAAGTTCCTCGACTACCTGTACGTGGCCTTCACCAACGCCACCGCGTTCAGCCCGACGGACACGCTCCCGCTGACAATCTGGGCCAAGAACTTGATGCTCGTGCAATCCCTCGCGTCCCTGTTGACGGTGGCCCTCGTGGCCGCCCGGGCGGTCAATATCCTCCAGTAGGCGCGGTCGCCGGCCGCGGGGCGCTGGCAAGAATGACCACCGCGCCAGCGGCGCACAACGGCAGCACGCGCAGCACACCGTCATAACCCTGGGTGGCCGCCACGAGCGCCAGGCCGGCCCCGCCGGCGCTGACCCCAAGATCGAGCGCCAGATTCCACACAGTGCTGACCAGGCGCGTCTCCGCGGGGTCGGCACCAGCGAGCAGCCCGACCAGTATCGCGCTCTGCGTCATCCCCGACCCCAGCCCGTACAGCGCGGCCGCCACCAGGACGAATGGCGCCGCCTGCGACGCCGCCAACAGCCCGAGGCCAAGCAGGGCCAGGCCAAGCCCGGGCAGCGCGATGGCGCGGCTGCCGAAGCGGTCGGTACCGGCGCCGCCCAGCCAGCGCGCCACCCCCCGGCCGATCCCGTACACCAGGAAGAACGCCGTTGCCGAGCCCATGCCCGTGCTCTGGAGCACCAGGGGCGCGAACGAGATGATGCCGCCGTAGGTGGCCGACAGCACCGTGAGCGCGACGCTGTACGTCAGGAGGCCGCGGCGCTGGAACACGTGCCAGAGGGGCACGTGGTCGCCGCTGGCGGGTGGTGCGTCGGCGGCGCGCAGGCGCCAGGCGACGCTGGCCGCCACCAGGGCCGCTGCCCCCGTCAGCGCGAAGACGGGCCGGAAGCCGGCGCGCTCCAGCAGCCACAGGCCGGCCGCCGGCCCGACCACGTTGGGCACGCTGGAGCACAGGCTGAGGTAGCCGATCGCCTCACCGCGCCGGCTGGCCGGAGCCAGCTCCGCCACCAGGATCGCCGATCCGACCACGGCCACGCCGAAGCCAAGGCCGCGCACGACGGCCAGGGCGGTCAAGGCTGGCGCGTTGCCGACCGCGAGCACGCCGGCCAGTGACCCGAGCCCGAGCAGCGTGAGTGAGACGGGAAACATGCGGCGCATGGCGAACCGGGCCAGCAGCGTCGGCATCATGAGCTCGGTGACCACAGTGGCGCCGGCGAAGACCGCGGTGAGCAGGCCCGCCTGGCCGCTGCCTGGCTGGGCCTGCTCGGCCGCCTGCGGCGCCACCACCATCAGGGCGGGCACGTTGACGAAGGTGCACAGGACGGCGACCAGGGCCAGCACGAGGTCACGCGTCCACATCGGCTGGAGAACGGTACCGCCCCCTCTGGCCGACCCGCCCGCGGGCGGTGGTAAGGTGAGCCACGAAGCCGGGACCTCGAGAGTCGCCAGCCGCCAGCCTCCAGCCGGAAGGAGCACCGCGTTGTTCGTCGCCGTCACCCGCGTCAAGAACCTGCCCGCCGCCGCCCGCGAGCGCATGACCGAGGCCTTCCGCCAGGGCGCCAGGGATCTCGCGCAGTTCAGCGGCTTCCTGGGCCTCGAGCTCTGGACAACCGAGGACAGCCTGGATGCCGTCTCCCGTTGGGAGTCCCGCGAGGCCATGGAGGCGTACTCCACCAGCAGCGCATTCGGCGCCCACCACGCCGGCCCGTCGCGTGGCGGCGAGGTCGTCTACTACGACGCCGAAGTGATCCGCTAGCGCCCGGCGCCCTGAAGCTTGAAGCTACAGCACGACGCAGAAGGAGCCCTCGTGAAGATCACCGACGTCACCACCACCCTGCTCCGCCGCCCGGGTGTCCCCGGCATCCAGGACGCCACGATCCGCCACCGCGACACCGGCCAGAGCGCCTTCTTCGTGCACATCAAGACGGATGAGGGCCTCGAGGGCCTCGGCCCGGGCCAGCCGGTCGGCACGCGCGACCTGGTCCAGGACGTCCTGAAGCCGCTGCTCGTCGGACAGGACCCGCTCGCCCACGAGAAGCTCTGGGAGGACATGTTCTGGCGGGTGCGCGGCTTCGGGCGCAAGGGCACCGCCTTCTGTGCGATCTCGGCCGTCGACATCGCCCTGTGGGATCTGAAGGCGAAGATCTTTGGCGTCCCGCTCTACCGCCTGATCGGTCCGTACACCGATACGGTCCCTATCTACGGCTCCGGTGGCTGGACGTCATTCACCGAGGCCGAGCTTGTCGAAGAGCAGTGCGGCTACGTCGAGCGCGGCATCCGGCGGGTGAAGATGAAGGTGGCCAAGGACTTCGGCAGGAACGAAGCGGAGGATCTGCGGCGGGTCGCCGCGGTCCGCAAGGCCGTGGGCGACGACGTCGAGATCTACGTGGACGCCAACAACGGCTTCTACGCCAAGCAGGCCATCGGTATCGCCCCCCGCTTGGCCGACCTCGGCGTCGGCTGGTTCGAGGAGCCGGTCCTGGCCGACGACATCGCTGGCCTGGCAGCGATCGCGCGGGCCATCACCATCCCGGTGGCAACGGGCGAGCACGAGTACACGAAGTACGGCTTCAAGGAGCTGATCGCCCAGGGCGGCGCCGACATCGTCCAGCCCGACGTGGGCCGTGTCGGCGGCGTCACCGAGTGGCTGAAGGTGGCCCACCTGGCCCACGCCTTCAATCTGCCCGTGGCCCCCCACGCCGTCCAGCTGGTCCACCTGCACCTGGCCTGCTGCACACCCAATCTGAAAGTTGTCGAGTACCTGGGCACCGCCGAGGCGGGCGACCGGGTCTGGTACACCGAGTTCCCGGAGCAGCGCGACGGCCTGTGGTCGCCCTTTGCCGATCGGCCCGGCCTGGGCCTCGAGCTGAACCCGGAGGCCGTGCAGCGCTACGCGGTGTAAGGAAGCGGTCGCCGCCGCGCGTTCTGCTCACTGGAGGGGTAACAGGTGCGTCACAGCTGGGCGCACGGTGGGTCCGTCCGCGCTACAACTGCGACACTTGTACCACTGCCCGGCGCCGGCGGACGTATGTCTCAAAATGCCTGGCGCGCGGCACGTGGGTTGCAACCAGAGAGCTACCTTCGATGCCCGCCACCACCGATGAGCTCAAGCGCGTCGCCGAGATAGTCGCCACCCGCGTCGCGGGCGTGGTCGGCTCAGCCGTTGTGGTGGCGGACGAGCGCGGGCGCATGATCGCGCGCAACGGACCGCACGGCGTTGGCGCCCCGTGGGACGCGCAGCGTGGGGCTACCGGGGAGGTGCCGGCCGCGCACGCCACGATGCGGCTCGACGGGCGCGAGGGTCAGGTGATCGTCTACGCGCAGGCAACTGACGGCCCCATGTCGCCGCGCCTGGTCCAGGGCGTGGTCGACCTGGTCGTCGACCAGACCGCCATCACCGCCCGGCTCTTGAGCCACCCGGAGCTGAAGAACAAGTTCATCCACGACCTGCTCCACGGGCCAGTCGGCGACGAGTCGACGGTGGTGCGCGAGGCCGAGATCCTCGGCATGGACCTGACGCGGCCCCGCTCGGTCATCCTGATCGACGCCGCGGAGTACATCTTGAGCGCCGGCCGCCTCAGCCGGGCGCAGCGCGAGGTACGCGCGCACGGGCGCGCCCAGGCGGTGATCGACAGCGTGGTGAGCTTCTTCCACCTGCCGGACGACACCATCTGCGCCTACATCGGGGCGGGTGAAGTGGTCGTGCTCAAGGCCAGCAGCACGCAGGATCTCCGCGCCTGGGCGGAGGGGGACGGCGCCGACGTGGTCAGCCCGTCGTGGGCGAACCTGGGCGCGCTCAAGCGGGCCGGCAGCGCGCTCCTGGCCCGTCTGCGGCGCGATACGAAGGCGGCCATCAACGTCGGCATTGGTCGCTACCACCCGGGCATCGGCGGGCTGGCGCGCTCCTGCGCCGATGCTCGCGCTGCGCTGAGCCTCGGCCGCCGCGTGCACGGGGACAACCAGGTCCATTGCCTGGACAGCCTGGGCCTCGCCGCCTTCGTCGGTATCGCCGACGAGCACACCAAGGCCGGCCTTGCCCGCCACCTTCTCAGCCCCCTGGACGACACCCCGAGCCTCGTGGCTACGCTCGAAGCGTTCTTCGCCGACAACTGCTGTCCATCATCGGCCGCCGTGCGGCTGGCGATCCACCGCAACACGCTGACGTATCGATTGGACCGGGTGGCATCGCTGACTGGCCTGGACCCGCGGCACTTCGACGATGCCGTCCAGATCCGCCTGGCGCTCGCCGTGCGGTCGCTCCAGGACACCGCCACCACTCAGGCGCGCGACGCCTGGGCGGCCGAGCCGCGGGTCTCCGTTGCCTGAAGCGCCGCCGCTACCGTCCTACCTCCAGATCGAGCCGGTCGGCCAGTGCAACCTGCGCTGCCAGATGTGCCCAATCCAGTTCCGGACCGACGGGCCGCCGCACGGCCCGCCCGCGTTCATGGCGTTCGACACGTTCACCCGTCTCGTGGACGGGTTCGACGGCGCCTTGCGCGAGCTCCATCTGCAAGGCCTGGGCGAGCCCATGATGCACCCCCGCTTCTTCGAGATGGTGCGCTACGCGACGACCCGCGGGATCACTGTCAGTACGAACTCGAACCTGACGCTGCTGACGCCCCGCCGCGCCCAGGAGTGCGTCGCTAGTGGGCTGGACTGGCTCCACGTATCGGTCGATGGGGCCACGGCCGAGCTGTACGAGCGTATCCGCGTGCGCTCCCGACTGGATCGAGTCCTGTCGAATGTGGACAACATCCTGGCTGCTCGGCGGCGGGCGGCCAGCGCGCGGCCCCACCTGCGCATGGTCAGCGTGGTCATGCGCCAGAATCTGCACGAGCTGCCGGACCTGGTCCGCCTGGCCCACCGGTACGAGTTCGAGGGTCTGTTCGTCCAGCACCTGTGCCACGACTTCGGCGAGTCGAGCCTGCCGGCGCACTACCGCCCGATGCGCGAGTTCGTCCAGCAGCAGACTCTCCTCGAGGAGAGTCTGGAGCGCGTGGACAGGTACTTTGGCGCGGCGCGGACAGTTGCCGAGGAGCTGGGGATAGAGCTGCGGCTGCCGCTGCCGCGCGCCCGCGAGCACGCCGCCGGAACGCCAGGTCGGGACCGCTGTAGCTGGCCGTGGACGGGCGCGTACGTGAGCTACCAGGGCCTGGCGATGCCGTGCTGCATGATCGCCACGCCGGACCGGCTGAACTTCGGCTCGGTGAAGGACAACGGGCTGGTCCCGGTCTGGAACAGCGCCGAGTACCAGGCCTTCCGCTCGGAGCTGGCATCGCCGACGCCCCCCGAGATCTGCCGCTCCTGCTCGGTCTACAACCGGACTTTTTAGCCCGGACTGTTCGCGGATGAGCCTAAGGCCGCTCATGGCGAGTCTGCCCTTCGTCAGGCCTGACGGCTGATTGCTGATTGCTGATTGCTGTCAGCTACTGGCCTGAGGGTGCGTGCGCGATGTGCGACGCGAGCCCGCCGAGTCGGCTGCCGAGCGACGTCGGCTGGTCGGCCAGGGGCAGCGACACGGTCACCTGGGTGCCGACGCTCGGCTTGCTCGCCAGCGCGAGGTGGCCGCCGTGGGCCTCAACCAGCATCTTGGCGATCGCCAACCCCAGCCCGGTGCCACCCTCGGAGCGGGCCTTGTCCGCCCGATAGAAGCGGTCGAAGATGCGCGGCAGGTCGTCCGCGGCGATGCCGGCGCCCGTGTCCACCACGTGGAGGACCGCTGTCGTGCCCTGCTGGCCGACCCGCACGTCCACCTGGCCGCCCGTCGTCGTGTACTTGATCGCGTTGTCCACCAGGATCAGGAGCACCTGCTGCAAGCGGTCGGGGTCAGCCTCGACGGTGGGCGAGCCGTCGGATTGGAGCTCCAGCCTGACGCCCCGCGCCTGCGCCAGCGGAGCGGTGCGCCGCACCACGTCGCGCGCGAGCCCGGCGAGATCCAGGGGCGCGGTCATGAGCTCCAGCTCGCCGCGGTCGGAGCGCGCCAGGGTCAGCAGGTCCTGGGTGAGGCGCTGCATGCGGGCAATCTCGGCCCGGACGTCATCGAACAGGGCGCCGTTGCGCTCCAGCGGCTGGGCGCGGTGCTTGTCGAGCAGGTCGGTCGCTGAGCGCAGCACTGTCAGCGGAGTGCGCAGCTCGTGGGAGGCGTCGGCGACGAACTCCTGCTGGCGCTGGACCGCCTGCTGGATGGGCACGAGCGCGCGGCCGGCGAGGAACCAGGCGCCGCACAGCGACAGCAGCAGTCCCAGGCCGCCGCCGGCGCCCAGGACCAGCAGCAGCGAGCGCAGCGCCGTCTCTTCCGGCTGCAGGCTCTGGCCGACGATCAGCAGGTCGCCATCCGGGGGACGTAGCGCCAGCAGCCGGGTGGGCTCGCCGTGGAGCGTTATGGTGGCGAAGCTGGGCGCGCGTGTACTTGACGGGGGGTTGGGCCACGCCACGCCGTCGGTGGCCACCCCCTGCGGGTTGGCGACCACCTGCCCGTTTGGGTCGAGGTTCAGGTAGAACACCCCGCCGCGGTAACCCTCGCGAGCGCGGAGCGGCCCCGGCCCAGCGGGACGGGCCGGGCGGCCCGGTGGGCCGAGCAGCTCGGGCACCGCCCCCTGGCTCTCGCTGATGAGGTTGCGGTCGACCTCGTCCATCAGGCTGCGGGCGACGGCCGCGTACACGGTGATGCCGAGCAGGGCCAGGATGAGGCCCAGGATCAGCATGGTCCAGCCCACCAGCCGCCAGCGGATCCGCGCGAACAGCGCGTTCATCGCTCCACCGGTTGGCCTGCCCCGGACGCGCAGCAGCACGTTCATGGACAGGACCATACCGCGCCCCGCCTTCATGCCGCTCAAGCACGGGCTTTTTGCTCTTTTGCTTCGATTTGAGTGATCCGGATCAGCGGCAGCGCCGTAGACCTTGGGCCGCCACCGGGTCGAGGGACCGCTGGTGCCAACGCCGGCGGCTGCGCCGAATCAGCGCGGGACAACGTGCAGGAGGTCTGGAACGCATCTTCCCACACGCGCCACGACCGCCGGCGTTCTGGCCTGCCACCGAACAGGAGCCCCATGGTGGTGCACGTGACAGCTACGACATGGCGCCGGTCACTGCTGGCCGGTGCCCTCGCCGTCGGTCTCGGCGGCGCTCTGCTGGCCGGGTCGTTCCTGGCCAGCTCCACCATCTCCAGGATGGTTCTTCGGCCAGCGGCGCCTGCCCCAACACTGGCAACACCGGACGTCGTCGTCGGCGCCGTCTCCAGGACCGACGAGAGTATTGGAGCGCTCCAGGAGACGCTGCGGCAGCATGGGGACGACCAGAAGAGTCAGACCGAGCTTGGTCTCGCGTACCTGCAGAAGGCGCGCGAGACCGCCGATCCCACGTACTACAGCCGCGCGGACGGTTTGCTGCGCCAGGCGCACACGCTGGAGCCGCATGACGCCCGAACCCTGATCGGTCTGGGCGCGCTGGCCCTGGCGCGCCACGACTTCCAGCAAGGGCTGGAGTGGGGACAGGCCGCTACTGCGGCGGACCCCTACGTGTCGGCGAGCTACGGCGTCATCGCTGACGCCCAGACCGAGCTCGGGCAGTACGACGCGGCGCTGGGGACTGTCCAGAACATGGTCGACCTCCGCCCTGATCAGGTCTCCTACGCGCGCGTCTCCTACCAGCGGGAGCTGCACGGCGACGTCGCCGGCGCCATCGAATCGATGCGCACGGCGGTCGCTGCCAACGTCGCTGGCACGGAGGCCACCGAGTGGACGCGCGTCCAGCTCGGAAACCTCTACTTCAACCGCGGCGACCTCGATCAGGCCGAGGCGGCCTACCGGCAAGCGCTGGCGCTGTACCCCCACTACGTGTACGCGATTGGCGGACTGGCCCGCGTCGCGGCCGCCCGTGGCGACAGCGACGCCGCGATCCGCCTGTACACCGAGGCGGTGCAATCGGTGCCCCTGCCGGAGTTCGTCATCCGTCTTGGCGAGGTGTACCGCGCCGCCGGACGCGAGCCGGAGGCCGCCCGGCAGGAGGAGCTGGTGCGCGTCGAGGAGCAGCTCTGGGCTGCCAACGGCGTCGACACGGACCTGGAGATGGCGCTGTTCGACGCCGACCATGGCCAGGCCGAGCGGGCCGTCGACCATGCTCGACTCGAGTGGGCCAGGCGCCACAGCATCCACGTCGCCGACGCGCTCGCCTGGGCGCTGTACCAGACCGGGGACTGCCAGTCGGCAGACACGATGGCCCACGAGGCGCTGCACCTGGGCACACGCGATGCGCTGCTGCTGTTCCACGCCGGGCGTATTGCCCAGTGTCTTGGCGACGCGCCGCGGGCGCGCCAGCTGCTGGGTGACGCGCTGGCTGTCAACCCGTACTTCTCTGTCCCCTACGGGCCGCAGGCCCGCGAGGCCCTGCGCACGCTGGAAAGCGCTCGGTGAAACGCGGCGCCAGGGCGACTCTGAGGCATCTCCCGGCGTTGGCCGCGGCGCTGGCGGTGCTCGTCGGGTGCTTTCTGCCTACGGTTGCGCAAGCCCATCCGCTGGGCAACTTCACGATCAATCACTACAGCCGCATCGAACCGGCGGGCAACGTCGTTCAGATCTTCTACGTGCTGGACATGGCGGAGATCCCGACGTTCCAGGAGAGGCCGAACATCGATCCGAATCCGGACGCCTACGCCGACGCCAAGGCGGACCAGCTGCGCGGCAATCTTCATCTCAGCCTGGACGGAGCTGACACGCCCCTCCGGGTGGTCACGCGAACGGTCAGCTTCCCGGCCGGCCAGGGCGGGCTCCCCACCCTCCGTCTGGAAGTGGTTTACGCCGCCGACACCGCCGACCTGCCGATCAGCGCCAACCGACCAGTAGAGCTGGTGTACCGGGACGACAACGACGGCGAGCGCATTGGCTGGCGGGAGATCATTGTCCGACCGGGGAACGAGCAAACTGGGATCCAGCGCTCCTCCGTTCCCCAGCAGGACGTGTCGGATGAGCTCCGTACCTACCCCGTTGACCTGCTGACGTCCCCGCTGGCCGTGCACGAGGCCAGGGCCACGTTCGTCGCCGGCGGCGTGGCGCCCACGCGGAACGAGACGAACCCGGCGCTGGCGGCGATCAAGCACACGCAGGTCGCGTTCGCGGAGTTGGCGACCACGGAGCTGTCGCTGCCAGCGATTCTTCTGGCGCTGCTCATCGCCATGTTCTTTGGCGCCCAGCATGCCCTTCAGCCGGGCCACGGCAAGACGATTGTTGCCGCCTACCTGGTTGGCTCTCGCGGCACGCCAAAGCACGCGCTCTTTCTCGGTGGGACGGTGACGGCCACGCACACCGCGGGCGTGTACCTCCTGGGTTTCGTGACGCTGTTCCTCTCGAAGTACATCGTGCCGGAGAAGCTGTACCCCGTCATTGGTATCGGCTCAGGACTGCTCGTCGTCGGCATGGGCGGCTGGCTGCTCCTGACCCGCCTCTGGTCAGTTCTCCAGTACCAGCGGAACAGCGCCGCCCCGCCCCACGTCCACCAGCACGGCGATGGGGAGGTCCACAGTCACCATCATGCGGAGCACGACCATGGCCACGGCGCTGGCCACGACCACGCTCACGACCACGCTCACGACCACGCTCACGACCACGACCACGTTTCTCGCCACGACGAGGACGACCGGCGCCAGGGCCGCCACTCGCACGGCGGGATCGCCCACTCGCACACGGTGCCCGGCGCGCACGGCGAACCAGTCACGTGGCGCAGCTTGCTGGCGCTCGGCGTGACCGGTGGCGCGCTGCCCTGTCCGGAAGCTCTGGTTGTGCTGCTCGCCACGATCGCGCTCGGACGTGTGGCCTTCGGTCTCCTGCTCATCGTCGCCTTCAGCCTGGGCCTGGCCACGGTGCTGGTCGGCTTCGGCCTCCTGCTGGTGTGGGCGCGCGGCTGGTTCCAGCGGGTGAGCTTCGGGTCAGGACTCCTGCCCCGCCTGCTCTCTGTGGCGAGCGCCCTGGTCATCGTCGGGGCAGGCTCTTTCATAACGATTCAGGCTCTGGGTCAGAGCTTTTAGCCTCTTGGGCTCGCGGCGGCAGGCGGTCGAACTCGGCCGTACTGGCCAAGTTACCAGTGATCCAGACCACCGGTCGCGCCGTAAACCTTGGGCCGTCATTGGGTCTGGTGGCCGCTGGGGGAGGCACCCGCGGCTGCGCTGAACCGCTGAGGGACGGACAACCTGCAGGAGGTATCGAACGAGACTTCGCACACCTGCCACGAGTTCTGACATTGAGGGAGTTTTGCATTGCAGCGATCACTCGCAATACTAGGTACGGTTGCCGTAACAGCCGGCTTGCTAGCCGGAACGGCAACAGTCCCGCTGGCGGGAGCCTCGAGCCACCGCGAAGCGCCGGCGATCAGCAAGGATCCGTCGGCCGACAACACCGACGTCTACGCGTTCGTCAGCCCCGACAAGCCGGACACGGTGACGCTCGTCGCCGACTACATCCCGTTCGAGGAGCCAGCGGGCGGTCCCACCTTCTACGAGTTCGACCCGACCGTGAGGTACGACATCCACGTTCGCAACGGCCCGGCGAGGAACGACGAGATCACGTACCAGTTCCAATTCAGGACGGAGACTCGTAATCCGGACACCTTCCTGTACAACACCGGCGTCATCACGTCGCTTGACGATCCGACCTGGAACCGGCCGCAGTACTACAGCGTGACGCGGGTCGACGAGCACGGTGGCAGTGCCAGGCTCGCCGACAACGTGCGCGTGCCCCCTGTCAACGTCGGGGTTCGCTCGACGCCAAACTACGAGGCGCTCGCCGAGAGCGCCGTCACCGACATCGGCGGCAATCGCACGGTGTTCGCTGGGCAGCGCGCCGACCCGTTCTTCGCGGACACGGGCGCGATCTTCGATCTGCTCGGCCTGCGCCCATTCAATGGGGTCCACAAGCTTCCGCCCAACGGGGCCGCGGCGGGTGAGGACAACTTTGCCGGCTTCAGCGTCCACAGCATCGTTCTTCGGGTGCCGAAGAGCGATCTGGCCGGCAACCACGCCACGCCAACCGACCCCAAGGACCCCAACTCTGTCATCGGCGTCTACGCCAGCGCGAGTCGCCGGACGGTCCGCATCATCGAGCCAGGATTTGGCGAGACGGGGCGGGGCGAGCAGAGCGATCGGGGACGGTTCGTCCAGGTGTCGCGGTTAGGCGAGCCACTGATCAACGAGGTCATCATCCCCCTGGGCCAGAAGGACCGCTGGAACGCACAGGACCCGCGCAACGATCAGCAGTTCGAGCGCTATTACCTCAACCCGGAGCCCGCTCGGCTGATCAACGCCCTGTACAACGAGCCACCGTTGATGCCTATCGACACGACGGGCCGCACTGACCTGGTGGCCGTCCTGCTGACGGGCGTGCCTGGCCTCAATTACACCGGTCCGCGCAAGGAGGACCTGCTGCGACTCAACATGGCCATCGGGCCAACGGCGACGCCCGATCCTCTCGGCGTGCTGGCCGGTGACCTGGCGGGCTTTCCGAACGGCCGCCGCCTCAGCGACGACGTGGTCGACATCGAGCTGAGAGCCGTCGGCCAGGGCTACGGCAAGGTGGTCAACGGCTTGCTCGGTCTCCCGGACAAGTCGCCCAACAACCTGCTCGGCGATGGGGTCAATCGGCCGGATCGACCGTTCCTTGACCATTTCCCGTACGTTGGGGTGCCCATCGACGGCTACGACTCGCCGCACGCGCTGCCGGAGGACACGTCCACGGAGCCCCTCCAGTAGCCACCTAGCTCAGCGTCCAACTCCCACCCGTGGGTGTCAACCCGCGGCGAGCTCTCCCGGCCGTGGTTGGCCGGGAGAGCTCAGGGGAGCGCGAGAAGGCGTGCAGCGCTCGGACAGGTCCCGGCGCTAGCGTCGGGTCCTTTCTGGCCAACGCCTCTAACTTTTGAGAACTGAGAACTAAAAACCGAAGGGAGAGGGGCCGCCCCGGCCGCGGCGGCTGGGGACGGCCTGGCTGGGCGACGGGGTGGCGGTGCGGGCGACGCTGAAGCTGGCGCCATCGGCCCCCAGAGCGGACGGCTCGGCCAGCGCCTGGCCGCTGCGCGTGATCATGGTGATCGCCTGGCCCCCGGCCTCGGCAACGCTGACGCTCTTGCCGTCCTTGACCGCCGCCGCCCCGCTGAAGCGCACCGTCCCAAAGTTGTCCAGCG
>JAABUQ010002330.1_pt1 | contig 37893 bp, 35 predicted proteins | sample 5560001 | NCBI WGS metagenome assembly JAABUQ01 (sample SAMN10711888, study PRJNA513371) | rock metagenome | isolation source: Antarctica rocks | place: Antarctica: Victoria Land, Finger Mt nord | collected 2015-12-18 | reverse complement strand
CCGGCGCGGCGGCCCTCCACGGCCCGACGCCGGCCAAGCCGGGCCGGGTCCCGGAAACGAAGAAAGGCCCGGCGTCCGGATTCGGACCGCCCAGCCCCGATACAGGCCAGCCAAGACGTGGCGAGCGGGTCGGCCGCTCACGCTCGGCCTCGACGCATCGCCCGCCTCGCGGCGAGACCGGCCCCGACGACCACCAGCAGGGCCAAGGCCGATGGCTCGGGCGTGGGGACCGGCGTCATCAAGAATGCGGCATAACGAACACCGTCAGAACCCGCGCCCACGATCTGGCCGGCGTCGTTGATCGCCATCGCGTTCAGATGGGACCAGAGCGACTGGCTCGACGGCGGCAGGAGCGATTGGAGCGTCACCGTCTTGCCGTCCTGGAACAGGCTGTCCTCCCCGACGACCTGGCCGAGGTTGTTCAACGCGATCGGGCTGAAGCCAAGGGGCTGCGCGTGGCCGTCGGCATAGCGGATGCCGTTATGCTGGCCACTCCGTGACTCACTCGTCTGGTAGATCAGGTCGCCGCGATCATTGAGGCCATATGCGGCACCAACGGTGCCCAGCAGGCCCAACGACGCTGACAAGTCGGTGATCTTGCCGTCCTGATAGATCGCCACGTGGCCGTTCGTGGTTGGGTCCCATGTGAAAACCCCCCCGGCGAGTTCGCCGTGGTTGTTGATGGCGTTGGCGGAGAAGTCGCCCAGCGAGATCGTCTGGCCGCCGGAGAAGAGCGTGTTGCCGTTGATGTGCTGGCCAGCGTCGTTGATCCCTTTGTCTGCGGGGAAAGGCACATTGCCAGTATCCCAGGTTTGCCCGTTGTTGTTGATCCCGATCGTGGTAAGAGAGTACACTGGCGACCCGACGGCCGTCATCGCGCCGTTGCTGTAGAGATAGGGCTGGGCCGCGTTGGCGTCCGAGTTGGGGAACGGCGCGACGCCGGCGACCTGCCCCTTGTTGTTGATGTCGGTGGGGCGGTAGTATTTGGCCCCGGGTGGCGGGCCGATCTCGGTGATGGTGTAGCTCGTGGCGGCGGCGTCGGCTCGGCCCGCCGCGAGGGCCGCGAAGGTCGAGGCCATCAGGGCCAGGCAGGGGGCGACAAGGCGGGTCCGGGACATCAAGGGGCCTCCGTGCGGCGCGGTCGGGGGGATCGGGAACCAGTTGCCCGGCATGATAAGGCGGCGACGAACCCCGTCAACCCCAGAATCCCGCGGACCCTCCCCGATCGGCCCGACGCCGGCTAAGCCCGGCCCCGGAAACGAAGAAAGGCCCGGCGTCCGGATTCGGACCGCCCAGCCCCGATACAGGCCAGCCAAGACGTGGCGAGCGGGTCGGCCGCTCACGCTCGGCCTCGACGCCTCGCCCGCCTCGCGCCGAAACCGGCGCCGGCGACCACCAGCAGGGCCAAGGCCGATGGCTCGGGCGTGGGGACCGGCGTCATCAGGAAGCCGCCCCCACTACTCATGCCAACGATCTGCCCGGCGTCGTTGATCGCGGCCGCCCTGAGATGGAACCAGAGCGATTGGGTCGATGGCGGCAGGAGCGATTGGAGCGTCACCGTCTTGCCGTCCTGGAACAGGCTGTCCTCCCCGACGACCTGGCCGAGGTTGTTCAACGCGGCCGGGCTGAAGCTGAATGATTGCGAGTGGCCATCGGCGTAGCGGATGCCGTTGCGCAGCTTGCCGTGCGGGTCGATCGTCTGGTAGATCAGGTCGCCCCGGTCGTTGAGGCCATACCCGCCGCCGGCGGTGCCCAGCAGGCCGAGCGACGCGGACAGGTCGGTGACCTTGCCGTCTTGGTAGATCGCCACATGGCCGGGATTGTTCGAGGTCGGGCTGAGGGCAGTCTCGCCGGCGATCTGTCCTTGGTTGTTGATGGCGTAGGCGGAGAAGCCGTCGAGCGTGATGGTCTTGCCGCCGGTGGTGAGCGTGTTGCCGGCGATCTGCTGTCCGGCGTCGTTGATGCCATTGTGCGCCGGGAAAGGCACGTAGCCGGCGTTCCAGATCTGCCCGTTGTCGTTGATCCCGATGGTGCCACCCCAGTCCAACGGCGGCCCGATCGCCGTCATCGTGCCGTTGCTGTAGAGGAATGGTTGGACGGGGTCCGCAGTTGAGTTGTGGAACGACGCGACGCCGATGACCTGCCCCTTGTTGTTGATGTCGGTGGGGCGGTAGTATTTGGCCCCGGGCGGCGGGGCGATTTCGGTGATGGTGTAGCTCGTGGCGGCGGCGTCGGCTCGGCCCGCCGCGAGGGCCGCGAAGATCGAGGCCATCAGGGCCAGGCAGGGTGCGATGGGGCGGGTCCGGGACATCGAGGGGCCTCCGTGCGGCGCGGTTGGGGGGATCGGGATACACCGGCCCGGCATGATAAGGCGGCGACGAACCCCGTCAACCCTAGAATCCCGCCCACTCCTCCGGCGGCGTGCGAACGCGGTCGGTCGCCGACTCCCAGCTTGGTGATCGTCCCAGCGTCGCCGAAGCGGAAGCCGATGGCGGCGGGGCCCCCGGGTCGGTACGATCGGAGCCCGGCTTTTCCCTCGCGACTCCCCCGCATCGACCATCACCGAGGCCATCCCCATGACGTCGACCGGACCGATCCCGGGCCCCCCTTCGATCGCGAATCCCGGAGAGTTCCCCGGAGGCCCGCGGCCGGGGGGCGGCCGGCTCGTGGCCCTGGCCCTGGGGGCGGGCCTGGTGGCCGGGGTCGCCTCGTGGCTGATCGGCGAGGCGGCGCTGGAGACGTTCCGGCCGGCCCAGGTCCCGACGGTCATCATGGGCCAGAACGTCCTCCGCGTCGACTTCCACGACCGTTCGCGGGCCGACCGGAACAACGCGCTTCTGGCGTACGGGGCGCTCGGCTCGGCGATGGGCCTGGCCCTCGGGGCGGCCGGCGGCCTGGCCCGAGGTTCGGTCCGTTCCGCCGGGTCGGCCGCCGCCTTCGGCGCGATCGCGGGCGCCGGGGCGTCGGTCGCGGCGGCGGCCCTGGCGTTGCCGTTCTACTTCCGGGCCCTGGACGTGGCGCCCGAGGAGCTGTCGCGCGACGTCGTCTTGCCGCTGCTGGTCCACCTCGGCGCCTGGTCGGCGGCGGGCCTGGCCGGCGGGCTGGCCCTCGGGATCGGGCTGGGGACCGCGGGGAGGGCGGGCACCGCGCGGGCCGCGCGGACCGCCGCCGGCGGGATGGTCGGCGCGGCGATCGGGACCGTCCTCTTCGAGCTGCTCGGGAGCCTGGCCTTCCCCGAGGCGAAGACCGGCGCCCCGATCTCGGGGTCCTGGGCCACCCGCCTGATCGCCCGGCTGGCGGTGGCGGCGCTGGCCTCGCTGGTGGCGGCGGCCGTCGCCGAGGGGACCCGAAGGACGCCCGACCCGGCCCCGAAGCCGGGCCCGACGGGCGGATGAAGAAAGGGCCGGCCGCGAAGCGATCGCGGCCGGCCCCCCCTGGTTGATGGGACAAGATCCGATCAAATCAAATCAATAGCTGTCGGCGCTGACGACCTCGCCGCCGTTCTTGGTGCCGAGGGCCCACCAGGTCGTCCGGCTGATGGTGCTCTTGATGAACTTGACGCTGCCGTCGCCGAAGAGGACGTTGGCCCCGCCGGGGTGGGCGCTGGCGGCGCCGACGGACCAGGCCCCGTCGAGCCAGCCCTCGTTGCCGCTGCCGCCCGACCGGCAGCCGCCCACCGGGTACTGGGGGTCGTTGGGCGTCTGGGCCATGTTGAACGAGCCGAAGCTGAGGGCGCCCATCGCCCATCGATAGCCCTTGTAGTCGGTGATCGCCGAGGCGCTGCTGGCCGGCTCGTTGGCGAACTTGGTGGCGCAAGCCTGGAGGCCGGTCAGGGTGGCCGCCGCCTTGTCCTGGACGTTGGAGCGATAGGTGTCGGAGGCGCCGTCCTGCATCTCGCCGTTGCCCCGGTAGCGGCTGCCCTGGTTGGCCCGGCCGTCGCCGACGAGCCATTCGGCGAAGGCGACGGTCTGCGAGCTGCCGTCGGTGCAATCCTGAATCCCGTAGGAGGTCCCGTAGGCGAACAGCCCGGTGCTGGTCCCCGGCAACTGGTGGTTGTAAGTCGGGTTGGGCGGGTTGCCGTTATCCCAGGCGTAGTTGCTACCGTTGGAATCGGTGCCGAACGAGGCGGCGTAACTGTTGAGCCGGCCGTCGCCCCCGGTGCTCCGACTGGCGTTGGGGTCGGACGGGCAGAGGAAGGCGGCGATCACCGAGCCGCGGACCGTGCTGTTGACGTTGAGGCCGTCGAAGGCCGCGAGCGAGAAGTTGGCCGCGTTGTACAGCGGGGCCTGCTCGATGTAATTCAACAGGAGGGCTTCGGCGCTCCACGAATACCAGGCCGCCGTGTCCGAGGGGCTCGCGGTGGTGGCGGGGCTGACCGTGACGGCCATCGGGAACGCGTTGTTGGTCGAGTGATAATTGTGGAGGGCCAGGCCGATCTGCTTCATGTTGTTGACGCATTGCGTCCGCCTGGCGGCCTCGCGGGCGGCCTGGACGGCGGGCAACAGCAGGGCGATCAGGACGGCGATGATGGCGATCACGACCAGGAGTTCGATCAGGGTGAAACCGCGACGCAGTCTGTTTTGCATGACGAATCCTTTGTCCACGAAAAGAAGGATGGGGGGAAGGCGGCGGGACCTGATCCCGACCCCGCCAGGGATGAAATCCGGCTCGCGGCGTAACGTGGCGTGGCGATAATACGAGCGACGGGCGGCGGGGTGACGCCGCTCAGCGGCCTGGCTTGCCGGTCTTGTACTTGGCCTCCATCTCCTTCCTGATCTGCTCGCCGCGATCCTGGTTCTTCTTCTGGATTTCCGGGTCTTCCTGGACGAACTGGCCGTCCCTGGCCCCCCCGCCGCAACCGGCGACCGGGACCAACGCCGCGCCCAGGAGGGCGAAGATCAGGAGGGACGGGCCGCGACCGGGGACATGACGCTCCATGAGAAGCTTTGCTCCGTCGGATGTCGGTCAATGGGCGGAAAAAGATGAGGAGTTATGATAGGTTACGTCCCGGCCGGCGATCCTACAAGGGCCGGTTGATCGATTATCGCGATTTCGCCGCGGCGGATCGGTCGCGGCCCCCCGCGATGTTGCCCGAATCCGACTCGCCCGCGATGGGGACTTGAACCCGGAATCCGGCCAGGGGTTTCGGGGCGGGGTCGCCCTCGCGGAGCCGGTAGGCGGCGTCGGCGGCCAGGGGGCCGAACCGGTCGAGGCGGCCCGAGGGCCAGGCCACCTCGACGGCGTCGACGTGGTCGGCCTCGTCCAGGCCGAAGTGGAGCCTCGGGTCGCCGGCCGACTGGAAGCTCCCGCCGCCGACCCGCCAGCCCGACCGCTTCCGGCCGCCGGCCATGATCGTGACCCGGGCCCCGACGGCGTCCCGGCCCGAGGCGGTCCCCTCCAGCCCGATCGTGATCCAGCGGCCGGCGGCCTCGGTCCGGTTGCGGAAGTAGGCCAGGGGGACGTCGTGCGCGGCGATCAGGAGGTCGACCCGGCCGTCGTTGTCGAGGTCGCCGGCGGCCAGGCCCCGCGCCACCCGGGGGACCTTCCAGGGGGGGCCGGCCCGCCTGGAAACGTCGACGAACCGGCGGCCGGCCACGCCGACCAGGAGCTGCGCCGGCATCTGCCAGGGGGTCTCGGGGCGGAAGTCGTCGACGTGGCCGTTGGCGGTGGCCAGGTCGGGCCACCCGTCGTTGTTGGCGTCGAGGAACGCGGTCCCGAAGCCCAGGAGGTAGCGCGTCGGCGCGGCCAGGCCGAAGGCCGAGGTGGCGTCGACGAAGACGCCGCCGCCCCGGTTCTGGAACAGGGTCGTCGACTCGTTGAAGAAGTTGGTCTTGGCCAGGTCGATCCGGCCGTCGCCGTCGACGTCGGCGGTGGCCACGCCCATGCTCGCCTGGAAGATCCCGTCGGCGTTGCTGGCCACGCCCGAGGTCGGCGCGACGTCCTCGAACCTCATCCCGCCGAGGTTCCGGAACAGGAAGTTGGCCGACTGGTCGTTGGCGACGAACAGGTCGAGCTTGCCGTCGCCGTCGAAGTCGGCCGCGACGACCCCCAGGCCCCGGCCGTCGCGGTCGGCCCGGGTGACGCCGGCCTCGGCGGAAACGTCGACGAACCGGCCGCCGTCGTTGCGGAACAGGTGATCCGGGACCGATTTGAGGTGCTGCGGGGCGCAGTAGGCGTAGCGGCCCCGGGCGTCGTCGCGGCAGAGGCTGGGATGGGCGTCGTCCCAAGCGATGTAGTGGCAGACGTAAAGGTCGAGGTCGCCGTCGCCGTCGAGGTCGGCCAGCGCCGCCGAGGTCGGCCAGTCGCGGTCGCCGCCGAGGCCGGCGGCGGCGGTGGCGTCCTCGAAGGTCCCGTCGCCCCGGTTCCGGTACAGGGCATAGCGCCGCCAACGGGTGAGGAACAGGTCGGGGCGGCCGTCGTCGTCGTAGTCGCCGACGGCCACCCCGTGGCCATAGCCCCGGGCGAACCCGGCGAGGCCGGCGGCGGCGGTGGCGTCCTCGAAGGTCCCGTCGCCCCGGTTCCGCCAGAGCCGGTCGCCGGAGCCCCGGGGATGGTCCGGGTCGCTGGGGAAGGGCTCGCCCTGGGTGGCGTAGACGTCGAGGAGGCCGTCGCCGTCGTAGTCGATCAGGCCGACGCCGCCGGCGGTGGTCTCGGGCATGTGGTGCTCGGGCGTGGCGCCGTTGACGAACCGGAAGCGGAGCCCGGCGGCCTCGGCGTCGTCGACGAACCAGGGGACCTTGCCGGCGAAGGCGGCCGCCTTCGCCGGCCGGGCGGGGCCGGCGTCGAGCTCGGCCAGGAAGTCGGCGACCGTCGGCCCGGCCGGGACCCGGCGCCCGGCCTCCAGGAGCCGGGCCCGGGCGGCGACGGCCTCGGGGTCGTCGGGGGCGACCTTGAGCACCTGCGCCCAGAGCGACGCCGCCTCGAAGCCGCGGCCCAGGGCCTCGGCCATCCGCGCGGTCCCGGCCGCGTCGCCCGAGGAGCGGTCGAAGAGCCTCGCCGCGTACTCGACCCGGAGCCGGCTCAACTCGGCGCGGCGGGCCCGGAGCCGGGCGGCCTCGTCGGGCCGCCCCGAGCGCATCGCCAGGTCGGCCAGCCGCTCCATCGCCTTGGGGTCGCCCGGCTCGCGGGCGAGGAGGGCCTCGTTGGCCCGCCGCTCGCGCGCGTCGTCGCCGACCAGGGCGGCGAACCAGGCGCGGATCGAGAGGACCTCGACCGGCGTCAGCCAGCCTGGCGGGAGGTGGCGGAGGGCCTTCTCGACCTCGGCGGGGGCCTGGGTCGCGTTGGCCCAGTCCAGCCACCCCTTCCAGACCGCCGGGTCGTCGGGCCGCCGCTTCAGGCAGGCTTCGAGCCGCCGCCTCGCCTCGTCGAGCCGGCCGGTCCGGGTGCAATAATTGGCCCAGCCCAGCCAGATCCGGTCGTCCTCGGGCGCGTGGGCCGACGCCTTCTCCAGCGCCGGGCGGATCGCGGAAATCGACATGGGCTTGTTGGACCCGAGGTTTTCCAGCTCGCGGAGCAGCCCGGCCGGGTCGGGATAGGTCCCCCAGCCGCCCAGGACCAGGGCGCGGGCCTCGCCGAACCGCCCTTGGAGCTTGTAGATGGCCACCAGGGTCTCGCGGGCCTCGATCCCGGCCCGCCCCCGCGCCGCGAGGGCCTTCGTCAACGGCCCTTCGGCGGCGGCGAATCGGTCGTCCGCCAGGGCCACCCGGGCGACCATCAGGGCCGCGTTCGGGGCGAACGGCGAGTCGTCCGGCACGCGGGCCCACGCCGCCGACGCCGCCTCGGGGCGGCCCAGGGCCTGCTCCGCGGCGCCGAGCAAGAACTCGACCTCGCCCTGGCCGGGCCGCCGGGCCGCCGCTTCGGCCAGGAGCCGCCGCGCCGTCCCGGTCGAGCCGGCGGCGATGGCCGCCTTGGCCGCCTTCAGGTCGGCCTCGACCCGCCAGGATGCGTACGCGCGCGAGCCCCACCAGGCGGCCGGCGCCGCCACCAATCCCAGGACCAGGAGCGCCCCGGCCCGCCATCGATTCGCCATCGGAATACTCGGGAAACGCGACGGAGGCGGCCGGGATGCCCGTCCCGGCCCGCCTTCGAACGTATCCCCGCCCCGACGATCTGGCAAGGCGTCGCCCTAAAGCTCGGCCATCTCGGAGGGGAGGGGCTCGGCCATCGGGCCGGCCGGCCTGGCCCTCGCCAGCTTCCGGGCCGCCGGCAGGGCGAGGGACGACCAGCCCAGGGCGACCAGGGCGATCGCGGCGGCCTCCCAGAACGGCGCGGCCGCGTTCCCCCGGCCGAACAACAGGTTGGCCACCAGGTAGTTCGCCATCCTCGCCAGGGTCTGCGCCGAGGACAAGGTCCCGAACACCGCGCCTTGCTCGCCTTCCGGGGTGATCCTCGACAACAGGCCCGAGACCGTGGGCGTCGCCAGGCCTTGCCCGACCCCCACCGCCAGGGCCGCCAGGAGGGTGGCGGCGGTCCCCCGGGCCAGGGCCAGGCCGGCGAAGCCGACGATCAGGAGGGCCAGGCCGGCGACGATCAGCCGACCTTCGCCGTATTTCGGGACCAGCCGCCGGACCATCCCCCCCTGGACCATCGCCGTCACCAGCCCAAGGTAGGTGAACCCGGCCAGGACCCCGCGCGGCGACCAGCCTTGCCGCCCTTCGAGGTAGAGGCTGAAGGTCCCCTCCAGCGCCGCGAAGCCCAGGGCCAGGAGCGCCCCCAGGGCGATCATCCGCCCGACCCCGGGCAAGTGGAAGGCGTCGGCCAGGCCGCGACGGCTCACCACCCGGGCCCCCTGCCGGCCCTTGGCGTCGGCGGGGAGCGACTCGGGGAGCTTCAGGAGGACCAGGACCCAGGCCACCGTCGACAACCCGGCCGCGACCAGGAACGGGACCCGGAGCCGCCACCCGGCCGGCACCGGCGCGTAGGTCATCAGGGCCAGGCCGAGCAGCGGGCCGAGCACGAAGCCCAGGCCGAACGCCATCCCGATCAGGCCGTAGCCCCGCGACCGGTCCTCGGGCTTGGTCACGTCGGCCACGTAAGCCTGCGCCACCAGGATGTTCCCGCCCGAGGCGCCGTCGAGGAGGCGGGCCAGGAGCATCACTTCGAACCGCTGGGACAGCCCGAGGATCAGGAACGAGACGGCCGTGCCGAACTGGCTGGCCGCCAGGACCGGCCGGCGGCCGTGGCGATCGCTCAGCCGGCCCAAGATCGGCCCGGCCACGAGCTGCGCCATCGGGTAGGCGGCCAGCAGCAGCCCGATCTGGAGCGGGCCGAAGCCGTACTCCTTGGCGAACGGGGCCAGCAGCGGCATCACCAGGCTGAAGCCGAGCAGGTCGACCAGCACGATCGCGATCACGAGGCCCAGCGGCGACATCGGCGGCAATTCCCCTTCCGAACGCATCCCGGTCCTCAAGGCTGGGGAGCCGGACCCGCCCAATCCCCCACGTCCCGGAGCAGTTTCGCCTGCGACGCCAGCACCGCGTATTCCCCGAGGAACGCCCCGATCTGGAACGACAGGTTCGCCGCCGACAGGGCCTGTTGCCAGGCACCCCCTCGACCTCCCGCCGGCCCCCAGCCCGACGCGATCGCCAGGACCACGCCCGGCGCCCCGGTCGCCCACGCCTTCCGCCGGTTCTTCTCCGCCTGGGCGCCGACCCACTCCGGCCAGCCCGGCCGGCCGGCCATCGCCCCGACCCGCCGCCCGGTCGCGACGAGGTAGGCCAGGACGACCCCATGAAGGCCGATCGTCGCCAGCGTCGCCAGCCGCTCGACCCCGGCGTGCCGGACCGGCGGGGCGACCCCGCCCGCGGCGAAGCTCGCCGCCAGGAGCAAGCCGGCGACCGCGGCCAGGATCGGGAAGGCTCGACGCATGGGGCGACGGTCGCTCGGGGGAGTGGGCGGGCGGTCTCGCCCATCCCATTTCGACGGGGGCGGGCCGGGCTCCTAGCGTAACGCCCCGACCCGCCCTTTGGCAACGAACCGGGTCGCGGGTTCAGGGTCGATCGGTCCTTCAAGCCGGGCGAAAGCCGGATCGCAGATCCCAAGCATCTCGGATTGCAAAAGACCTGGTTTATTTTGTCTTGCCGCCGTCTGGGATCTGAAATCCGCGCAATCCGGAATCCCGCTTGTCTTGCCGCCGTCTGGGATCTGAAATCCGCGCAATCCGGAATTCCGCGCATTGGCGAACCGACCGACCTTGGTCTCGGGTCCGGGCTCATTCCCCGGCCCCCGGGCGGCGGTTACAATCGGCGAGACACCGACCCGAGTTCTCCCGAAGGGCCCCGAGCCGTGAATGACGCCTGGATCGCCGACCGGATGAGGCACATCGACGCTTCGGGCATCCGCAAGGCGTTCGACATGGCCCGGGCCATGAAGGACCCGATCAACCTGTCGATCGGCCTGCCCGACTTCGACGTGGCCGGGCCCGTCAAGGCCGCCGCCGTCGACGCGATCGAGGCCGGCCACAACGCCTACACCGTGACCCAGGGCATCCCCGAGCTTCGCGACAAGATCCAGGCGGCCGTCGACGCCGACCTCCGCCACGCCGACCGCCAGGTCCTCGTCACCTCGGGGACCTCGGGCGGCTTGCTCCTGGCGCTCTGCTGCGTCGTCGACCCCGGCGACGAGGTCATCCTCTTCGACCCCTATTTCGTGATGTACCGCCACCTGGTCACCCTGGCCGGCGGGACTTCGGTGCTCGTCGACACCTACCCCGACTTCCGGGTCGACCCCGCCCGCGTCGCCGCCGCGATCACGCCCCGGACCAAGTGCGTCCTGGTCAACAGCCCGGCCAACCCGACCGGGGCGGTGGCCCCGGCCGCCGAGATGGCCGCCCTGGCGAAGCTCTGCCGCGACCGCGACATCCTGCTCATCAGCGACGAGGTTTACCGGGCCTTCGCCTTCGACGCCCCGTTCGCCTCGCCGGCCGCGTGGAACGACGACGTCCTGGTGGTCGACGGCTTCTCCAAGGCCCACGGGATGACCGGCTGGCGGCTCGGCTATGCCCACGGGCCGTCGAGGCTGATCCAGGAGATGGCCAAGCTCCAGCAATTCAGCTACGTCTGCGCCCCGAGCATCGTCCAGAAGGCCGGCGTGGTCGCCCTCGACACCGACCTGATCCCCCGCGTCGACGCCTATCGACGGAAGCGCGACGCCGTGGTCGCCGCCTTGGCCGGCCTGTACGACCTGCCCCACCCCGGCGGGGCCTTCTACGCCTTCCCCCGGGCCCCCTGGGGCACGGCGACCGAGTTCGTCGCCGAGGCGATCCGCCGCTCCCTGCTCATCATCCCCGGCAACGTCTTCAGCCGCGTCGACACCCACTTCCGGATCAGCCACGCCGTCGACGACGCCACCCTCGCCCGCGGCCTCGACGTCCTCCGCGGCCTGGCCCGCGACCCGCGTTGAGGGGGAGCGGGAGGTCGACCGTCACTTCGGCGCGGCGGCGGGGGCCCGGGGCCGGCCGGGTCCGGTGACGGTGGTGGCGACGACATCCTCGACCTTGGCCTCGTCCGGCCCCTGGTCGGCGTGGGCGAGCGTCACCTGGCACCGGCCCGAGCCCGCCTTGACGGCCTGGACGTCGAGCCAGAGCACGATCGATCCGCCGGGCGCGAGCCGATCGAACGGTGGGAACACGATCTCGCCGGTGTTGACATTGTAGTTCACCTCCCCCTTGTCGACCCCGGATTGCTGGGTGAGGCGGAGGTTCGGGCTCAAGGTCCCCCGGAGCTGGATCTGGAGGGCTTCCTTGGTCCCCAGGTTCTTGATGGTGATCTCGTAGGCGGTGGATTTGCCCACGTCGATAATCCGGGTGCTCGGGCTCTGGCGGATCTGGACGTCGAGCGCGGCGATCCCGGAAACCTGGGTGTTGATCTGGTCGGTGGGGTGGAGCTCGCCCGAGGTGGCCTCGGCGGCGCATCGGTACAGGCCGGGGGCGGACGTGTCGTAGAAGAACGTCATCTCGACCGGCGTCTTGGGCTCGAGCTGTTCGATGAGCCAGAACAGCTTGCGGGACTTGGCGTCGAACCTGGCGCCGGTGGGCAGCGGGCCCGGCTTGAGCCGGCCCCCTTGCGCGGGCAGCGACGCCGACACCTTGACCATCTTGGCCGGGGCGGACCCGGGGTTGGTCACGGTCAGCCTGTACTCGATGGTCTGGCCGGTGAAGCGGTTTTCCTCGCCGGACAGGACGAGCTTCAGCTCGGGCTTGGTCACTCGGACGGCCTTGACGACCCGATGTTCCTCGGGCAGGGAGACCACGTCGTCGCTCCGGACGTCGACGGTGCAGGTCTGGTCGCCGCCGGCGACGGTCTTGACCTCCAGGTCTTCGAGCACGACCTCCCCGCCGGGCTTGATCACGGGGATGGTCTGGGCCACGATGTCGTCGTCGCCGTACTTCAGGCCGCCGCTGAACTTGGCCTGGACCGTGACGTTCCGCGCCGGGCCCGAGCCGGGGTTCTTCACCACGATGGCGAACCGGACCTGGCCGCCCTTGAGGACGCTGCTCGGGGAGGCGGTGGCCTCGACCCGGAGCTTGGGCTCCTGGACGGTGGTGCTGGCCCGCGACCCGGCCTTGGCGGTGACGGTCGCGGAGTGCTCGACGACCGACCGGACCTCGTGGGCGACGACCCGGATCGGGATGGCCCACTCGCCGCCGGCGGCTAGCGTCGACTTCTTGAAGTAATACTGCGACTTGTTGACCGGGTCCTGGTCGGACTCGGGCGCCGACACGAACTTGAGCCCGTCGGGGAGCGAGTAGATGACCGTCACGCCGTAGGCGTCGACGAGCCCCTCGTTGACGACCACGATCCGGACGGTCGACTCCTTGTCCTTGTTGACGACCGGGTTGGCCTGGACCTCGACGGAAAGCTGGACCCGCTGCCGGCCCGAGGTCAGGCGGTCGGCCGGCAAGGCGAAGCCGTCGGGCTCGCCGGCGGGCCCCTTGGCCGCGCCGGCGGGATGTCCGCCGGGCGGCTCCCTGGCCGGCGGGAAGGGGTTGGCCTCGTCGGCGGGGGGCGGGGCCTGGGCCGGGTCGACCTGATCGTCTCGTTTGGGGGGCTCGTCCTTGTCCTTGGCCATGATGATCCCGCCCGGCGGCCGGGGGGAGGGCGCGGGCGCGGGCGCTTCGAGGGGGTCGCTCGCGGCGGGGACGACGGCCTGGATCTTCGCCTTGGGGCCGGGAGTTGCCTGGGCCGGGGCTTCCGAGGGCGCCCCCCCGGCGAAGGCCCAGGCGGCGACCGCTAGGATCGAGGCCGACCGGATGCGCCGGGCGATCCGAAGGGAGGCGCCGTCGCGGCGTTCCCTTCGGTGACGGTCGGGAGTCAAGTCGAAGCGCCCGATCATGGAACGGTCCCCTTCCTTGGGAACGACCCGGCCGACGTCGTTCGCGCCCCTCGATAGGGGGCCTTGGGCCGGGACCTTGTCGGGGGTTGATACCAGGTTTCGGGGGATCGCGACAGGTCAGTTGCCGGCCTCGATCGCCCGGGCCAGCCGGTCGGCCGTCGCCTCGGGGGGTTCGCCGGGCCCGACCGGCCAGGGGCGGACCTCGGCCAGGCCCCGGAACCAGGTCGCTTGCCGCTTGGCGAATCGCCGGGTCCGGGCCTGGACCAGGGCCACCGCCCCGAGCCGGTCGACCCGGCCGGCCAGGAGGTCGAGCACCTCGCGATACCCCACCCCCTGCGCCGCGACCGGGCCCGGCGGCCGGGGGGCCTCGTGGAGGGCGCGGACCTCCTCGACCAGCCCGTCGACGAACATCCGCTCGACCCGGCGGTCGATCCGCTCGCGAAGCTCGGCGCGCGGGCGGTCCAGGGCCAGGACCGGGATTCCCGGCGGGGCGGCCTCGCCGTGCTCGACCTGGAGCTCGCCGAGCGGCCGGCCGGTCGCCCGGATCACCTCCAGGGCCCGGATCACCCGCCGGCGGTCGTTGGGGTGGAGCCGGTCGGCCGTCGCCGGGTCGAGCCGGGCCAGGTCGGCGTGCATGGCGAGGTTGCCCGCGCGGTCGGCCGCCGCTTCCAGGTCGGCCCGGAGCGCCGGGTCGGCCCCCGGCCCCTCGAACAGCCCCCGGAGCAGGGCCTTGAGGTAGAGCGGAGTCCCGCCGACGAACAACGGCCGCCGCCCTCGCGCCTCCAGGTCGGCCACCACGGCGAGGGCCCACCCTCGGTAATCGGCCACGCTCGCCGCCTCCCAGGGGTCGAGGACGTCGATCAGGTGGTGCGGGACCCCGCCCCGCTCGTCGGGGGTCGGCTTGGCCGTGCCGATGTCCATCCCCCGGTACAGCGTCATCGAATCGAGGGCCACCACCTCGGCGCCGAGCCGCCGGGCCAGCGCCACGCCCACCGCCGTCTTGCCCACGGCGGTCGGCCCGGTCAGGTAGATGGCCCGGTGGAAAGGGTTCGCCGGCCGCTCCATCGTCGTCCCCATCCGGCCCGCGTCCCTCGCCCGGCGAAGGGCCGCCGCTGCCGCGCCTCGGGGCAGCCGGGGCCGGTCCTCATACGCCAGGTCCCCCCAACCGACGAACAAGGCCGGTGCCAACCGACCGATTTCGCGGACACTCCGGGGCGAAATGGGCCGGAGCGGGCCCGGACACGCCGACTCGCCCGCTTCTGGCCCGGCGTTTGCACCCGTAGGCCGGGCGTCGATCCTTCCCCCCCGCGATCGACCCGACGTCCCCGCGACATGGTGTCGCGCGGCGATTTCCCCTCCGCCAGGCTCCCGACCAGCGATCCCATGCAAACCAAGCTCCCCGAGATCAGCTCGACCGACCTCAAGGCCGTCCGCGACTTCTTGATCGGCGTGACCGACGAAGTCCGGATCGCCCCTCGCCCGACCCGCCCGTCCCAGCACATCCGGGCCGCCGTCCCCGTCACCCACGGGATCACCCGGGCCCGGTCCCGCTCCGCCAAGCCCGGGGCCTGAGGCTGGCCAGTCGACGAAGTTCGTCCCCCGTGAACAGCGGTCACTCCGGCTCCCCTCGGAAGAGGGTTGGGGTGAGGGACGTCGCCGGACGAGTGGTGTCGATCGAAGGGTGTCCCGTGAACGGGACCGTCCGAGACCGCCGCGACCCTCACCCCGGCCCCTCTCCCAAGGGGATAGGGGAGGAAAATTGCGTGGTGGGGCGGGATTTCCCGAGTCTAGTTCAAAGCTCCCAGACGCGCCGGCCGCCGAGGTACATCGTCAGGAAGCCGTCTTCGCTGACCTTGAGCACGGGTCCGTGGAGCGACGCGGCCAGGGCGGCGAGGGTCCGGGCCCCCTCGACGGCCCGGGCGACCTTGAGGGTCTCGGGGGCGATCCGGAGGATCGCGCCGAAGGTCAGGAGCCGGCCGTCGCGGTCGGTGACCACGGCCCCGTCGATCCCGGCGAGGGCTTCGAGGACCGCCGGGTCGATGTCGGCGATGCCTTGTCCCCGGACGACGTGGTGGAGCGAACGCTTGGCCAGGCGGGGCGACAGGTTGTCGGGGTCCTCCGGGTCGTCGACGGCCACCTCCTCGGCGATCCGATCCATCGGCGCGATCAGGTGCGCGATCGAGGCGGCCGGGTCGCGGAGGACGACGAACAGGGCCCCCTTGCGGTCTTCGCCCAGGTTGAGCGCGGCCTGGAAGATCCGGGCGGCCAGGTCCCGGCAGCTCGCCGAGCCCACGGCCGTGCACCAGGCGGCGAACTTGGTCGGGATGTCCAGGAGCCGCCAGCGGGCGTCGCTGAACGAGAACGCCAGGTTGCCGCCGGCGAACACTTTGATCTCCTGCGAGGGCGTGAGCAACAGGCAGATATGTCCCCCCGACCGGGTGGCCCGGGCGTGGTCGCAGTAGGCGCGCGGGCAGGGGCTGGTCAGCGGCCCGGGCCCCTGGGCCTGGTCGGCCCATCGGGCGATGTCGACGGCGCGGGCGAGGTCGCCGTTGCGGTCGACGACGTAGACGGTCCGGACGCCATCGCAGAGCCGGTGGAATCCCTTGATCGCCGTCAAGCGGACGCTGTACCTCGGGGCCCCCTCGGGGTTGACCCAGCCGGGAACCGCCGGGTCCCCCTCGGTCCCGAGCAACAGGGCGCCGGTCGAGACCCGCCGATTCTCGTACGTCGACAGCGCGGCGACCCGCAGGGCCTCCAGGGCCGCGGGGACCCGGACGGCGTCGGGCGGTCCGAGGAACTCGGTGACGATGAAATCCTCGAAGGCGAACTGGAACATCTCGGCCCGGTGGACCGCCTCGGTGTCGAACAGGGCGAGGAAGCGGTTGTCGAGGATGCGGACGATCACGTCGATCAGCCGCCGCTCGGCCGGCAGGAACGGCGCCGGGCTCCCCGGCGTGAACACGTAGCGGGACCGGAGCCAGACGATGACCACGCCGAACCCGTCGGGCTCGTCGACGATCCGGTATCGGTCGCCGCCCAGGGCGTCGACGTGGATGAAGCTCCGGTCGCTGGTCAGGTCGAGGATCGCGTCGGGGAAGAAATGCTCCAGGTTCCTCCGGAGGAACATCTGGTACAGGCCCACCACCTTCGACGCCGGGCCGGCGATCCGCTCCGGGGTGATCATCGCCTCGGGTTCCATGCTGCTCGGCTCCGCCATTAGCGATCCGATCTCCCCTCGCCCCAATGTAACCGAAACGGGCCGGGATGACCGGCGGATTCCCGGCGGAGCGAGGCCATCGGCGCCGGTCGGCGGCCGGCCGGGCCGTCGACATCGCCCGGGCCGAGGGCGACCCGGCCGGTTGGGGCCTCGGGCTCGCCGGGGCGGAACGGGAAGGCCGCCTTCTGGCGGACGCATCGGAACAGCCAGACCTGGCGGACCGGCCCGCCGCCGCGGGTGACTTCGAACCGGCCGAGGGGCTCGATCCGCTCGAAGAATCGCTCGTAGCAGTCGGGCTCGTAGCCCACGCCGTCGACCGACACCAGGATGCCGTCGCGCCCGACCCAGTCGCCGGGGCGGCTCCAGAAGGCGAAGCTCCGGGCATCCTTGTGATTATAGCAGAGGACCGGGACCCCGCTGGCCCGGGTGGCGAAGGCGAGCTGGCCGCTGCTGAACCAGCTCCGGGTGAACAGGAACCGGTCGGGCGAGTCGAGCAACCCGCGCCGGCCCAGCTCGGCGGCCACCTGGTCCCAGCCGTACATGTCGGCCGTCGGGTCGACCTTGGCGGCCAGGCCGGCCCGCTGGAGGAACCCGGTCCGGTACTCCACCACCAGGAACGAGGCCACGACCACCGGGACCGCCCCCAGGACCGCGAACCGCCGCCGCCACCGGGCGGGGTCGTCGCGGTGGTGGAGGTCCCACGACCGGCCCAGGAGCGGGAACAGCGACAGGAACCCCACCAGGGTCCAGTGCGGGAGGACCGGCCGGAGGCAGGCCACCGCCGTGAACGCCGCCAAGGGGGTCACCGCCTGGCAGATCAGGAATCGCTCGGCGGCCGAGGCGTCCCGGGCGAACGCCCGCCCCCGGCGGACCAGCAAGGTCACCAGGGCCAGCCAGATCCAGGGGAACAGGTACGCCGCCTGCCCGCCGATCGCCGCCGCCAGGGCGTCGGGCCGGAACCGGAGGCTCGACGTCGCCCTCGCCCCCTGGAACGCGAACGACGCCCACCCGTGCGCCGCGTTCCACGCCAGGACCGGCGCGAACGCCACCAGGCCGATGGCCAGGGCCAGGTAAGGGCCAGGCTTCCGCAACGCCCGCCGCGCCGAGGGCTCGGCCAGGATGTACAGGAAGGCGCCGACCGGCAGGAAGACCGCGTGGTACTTGCTGAGCATCGCCCCGCCCCACGCCAGGCCCACGAGTGCCCACCGCCCGGGCCGCTCCGGCGCCTCGAACGCCCAGGCCATCCGGTCGAGCGTCAGGAGCCAGAAGAACAAGAGCGGCCCGTCCGGCAGCGCGAACGTGCTCGCCGCCGCCGTGTGGTAGGCCGACACGTTCAGGGCGAACGCCGCGCAAACCCCCGCCCACGGGCCGAAGAACCGCGCCGTCAACCGCGCCATCAGCCACGTCGACCCGGCGAACAGCCCGACGAATCCCAGGCGGAGGTCGAACGTCGACATCCCCCCGCCGGTCAACGCCACGCCCGCCGCCTCGACCACCGCGAGCATCGGCGGGTGGTCGAAATAGCTCCAGTCCCGATGGACCACGAACAGATAGTGATAGGCCTCGTCCATCCCCGGCCCGATGCTGGCGGCCCACGCCAGCCGGAGCAAGGTGGTGACGGCGATCAATCCCCAGAGCGTCCGGCGCGGTGTCATCGTTTGCGTTGACCTCGGGTCGAAAACTTGGGCCGTTCGATCTGATCCGGCCGGGCCGCGGCATCTTCACGGATTCCATCCGCCTTGGCGACGCCAAAAGTGGAAACGATCCGCCACCTTCCCTGAATCTCGACCCCCCAGACGACCGATTTTGACCTGCGCGAGGGCGGCCTCGCCGTCCGGCCTTTACCCGACGGGGGAGGGCTGCTACCATCCCGGCCGGTCTGCCGGCCGTCGCCGACCCGTCCCTCCTCCGACCTCGGAACGGAGCCCGTTGACGATGACCGCGCGACGCAAATGGGCCCGGGGGCTGCTCATCGCGGGATTGGTCGCCCTGGCCGGCGAGCAAACCTGGCGACATGGCCACGACTACCTCTTCGCCGACCGGTTCGCCGAGGTCGAGCCCGGCTGGATCTACCGGGGGGCCTGGCAGAAGCCCTGGCCGATGCGGCGGATCGTCCGCGATCGCGGGATCAAGACCATCGTGGCCCTGGCCCACCCGCCCGAGCACCCGCTGCCCCGGCAGGAGCGGGAACTGGCCCGCGAACTCGGCGTCCGGTGGGTCCACGTCCCGATCGTCGACCTCCGCCTCCCGGAAGGGCATCGGACGGTCTCCGACCAGCTCGAAACCGCCGCCGCCCTCGTCGCCGACCGCCGGAACCAGCCGGTCTATTTCCACTGCCACCACGGGATCAACCGGGCGTCGATGGTCCAGATGGCCTACCGGATGCTCTACTGCGGCTATTCCCTGGAACAGGCCAGCGACGAGATCGACCGCGACTTCGGCCTCGTCGAAGCCTCGAGGGGCCCGGATTACCGCCACATGGAAGGGTTCTATCGCGAGCGGGTCCTGCCCAGGCGCATGGTCTCCGGGGCGAACCCGGCCCCGGCGACGGCCCGCTCGGATCGGCCCTCGGCCGTGAAGTGAAGTAGGGGGCCGGCCTTGATTCGGCCGCCCCCCCCCGTAGAATGACGCTTCGGATTCGGCCCCGATCGCCCCGGATCGTCCGGGCGACCCTCGGGCCTTCGGCAAGAAAACCCGGGATCAACTCCGGGGTTTGGGGGTCCCTCGATTGAACATTCGCCCCGCTCGCGTCGGTGACGTCCCCGCCATCCAGGATCTGATCCGGACGTTCGCCGATCGGAAGTTGATGATCCGGAGGTCGCCCGGCGAACTTTACGAGTCGATCCGCGAGTTCTTCGTGGCGGTCGACGCCGAGGGCCGGGTCATCGGGTGCGCCGCCCTCCACGTGTTCTGGGAAGACCTGGCCGAGCTGAAATGCCTGGCCGTCTCCGAGCAGGCGCAAGGCCTGGGCCTGGGCCGGGAACTGGTCGAGGCCTGCTGGAAATCGGCCGCCGACCTGGAGATCAAGACGGTCTTCACCCTGACCTACGTGGCCGGCTTCTTCGAGCGGTGCGGGTTCCGCCAGATCGAGAAGGCCGAGTTGCCGCACAAGATCTGGAACGAATGCGTCCGCTGCCCCCTGTTCCCCAACTGCACCGAGATCGCCCTCGTCCGGCCCACCGCCGTCGCCACCGGCGCGGCCGTCGGGGCCTTCGCGATGGCCGGCGCCTGATCGAAACGAGTGGTCGGTGGCCGGTGATCGGCATGGGCGAGAAAAGCCGGTCGAACGCACCACCGACCACCGACCACCGACCATGATCGATCAGGGTTGGGCGAGGACGTCCGGGGTCCGGTGCTTCCGTTCGGGGCGTTCGATCTCGAAGTTGCGGGGGTCGTCGTCGAAGGTGAGGTTGAGGTGGCCGGGGTGGCCCGGCTCGATCTTGCAGACCCGGATGCGGAGGACGTCCCCGGAGCGGTGCGTGACCTCGACCCACTGGCCTTCTTTTCGCTTCAAGACAAGCATGTTGGTGTCCTTGACGGTTGACAAAAGTTCCTGAATCGCGTCGGACAATCTATCGGAGGACGGGCGACGATCGGGCCCGAGGAGCCGAGGGGCCGGATCAGATCCCGGCCGGCTCGGGCTTGGGGGACTTTCGCCGCGGCCGGAGCGGCCGTCGGGCGTTGGAGTAGGGCTCGGCGAGGAGGTTGAGCGACTTCTTGTGCAACCGGGCCACTTCGGATTGCGAACAGCCCATCGTCCGGCCGATTTCCGCCTGTGTCTTGCCGTACAGATAATGAAGCCGGCAGATGGCGGCATGCTTCTTCGGGAGTTTGCGGAGGATATGTTCGACGGCGTCGAAGTCGTCGTGCTCGGCGCCGACCGGCGGCGGTTCGACGGCGACGAGGACCGACCCGTGTTCCTCGTTGAACGGCGTCAAGGTGACCACGTCGGGCGCGTCCTCGATGTCGTCCTCGAAGCCCGGGAGCATCATCCCGCGACCGACATCGACGAGGGCGCCCCGGATGCGGAACCGGGCGAACGTCGCGAATTTGATGTTCCGGTCCGGGTCGTACGACCGGGCGGCCTCGACCAAAGCCAGGCAGGCCGCCGACTCGAATTCGTCGCGCCATTGCGCGAACATCGTCTTCAAGGGCTTGGCCAGCTTGCGGGCGAGCGGAAGGTACCGGTCGGCCAGGTCCCGCTGGGCTTCGGTCAGCGGGTGGAGGTCCTTCCGATACTTCCGCCGCTTCCGGAACGGCCGGGGCCCCGCGGCGTGGTCCGCGCGGCCCTTCCACTTCGCCTGGTTTCCCCTCGACTGGTCCATGATGCACCTCTCAAGTTGCGGGCTGGGGCGACTCACGCTCGGGACTCGGGGGCGTCCGTCCGATCCGGGAGATCAGGCCGCCGGGGAATCCGGGCCGGCCAGGAGGTCCAGGGCCTCGATCCGGTTGGCCCGGAGTTGGGCGAGGACGCCGGCATGCTTCGCCCGGCAGCGGTCGAGGTGCGCCGCGCCGAATCGGGCGTTGCACGTCGGCTCGTCGAGGTAGGCCCGGGCGCGGGCCACCCGCTCGCGGCCGACGGCCAGCTCGTCCATCAGCCGGTCGTTGGACCGCATGATTTGCGCGAGCCGTTCGAGCGGATTCGCCGCGACCGTCGGCGTCGCCCGCCCTTCGACCCGGAGGGTGACGGGGCTGGACCCGAAGACTTGTCCCGCGAACAATGTCCCGCGAGCGGCGGATTCCTTGGTGGTCATCATCATCGGTGTGGTTCCGGTCTTGATAGCGTCGGGGCCGGCTCGGTCCGGGAGCCACTCTGGCCTCGCCTTGGTTGCACATCCACAGTTTATATCCCATTTTCGGGATTTCAAGTCCCGAACGGGAAAATCCCCTCGTAAACGCGAAAAGTCTTCGGACGCGGGAATCGGAGGCCGGTCGGGATGGGACGCAAAAAGCTGCCGCAAGTTGATGCCGACACTCCGGAAAGGAAGGAGGAACGGCAACATCCCGCGATCGAAGATTTGTTCCCGGATCGGGATGAAGAATGGTTGGGACGGGTCCGAGGACACCTGGTGGATTGGTATCGAGGGGCCGCGCGGTCGCTCCCCTGGCGTGGGGACCGCGATCCCTACCGGATCTTGGTCTCGGAGATGATGCTGGTGCAAACGACGGTGGCGGCCGTCGTCCCCTACTTCGCGAGGTTCCTCGGGCGGTTCCCGACGGTCGCGGACCTGGCCTCGGCCGACGAAGGGGACGTGCTCAAGGCGTGGGAAGGGTTGGGGTACTACCGGAGGGCCCGGCAACTCCAGGCGGCGGCCCGATCGATCGTGGCCGACCACGGCGGCGTCTTCCCCGACGACCCCGACGCGATCCGTGCTTTGCCGGGGGTCGGCCGCTACATCGCCGGTGCCGTCCTCTCGTTCGCGTTCGACCGCCCGGCGCCGATCGTCGAGGCGAACACGCGGCGCGTCCTGGCGCGGTGGCTGGCCTGGGGCGAAGATTTGAAGCTCCCGCGCTCTCAAACCCGGCTCTGGGAGGCCGCCGGCCGGCTCGTGCCCGAGGTCGGCGCCGGGACGTTCAACCAGGCGTTCATGGAGCTGGGGGCCTTGATCTGCGTCCCGAGGGCCCCCCTCTGCCTGGTTTGCCCGGTCGCGGGAGAGTGCCAGGCTCGGGCCCTGGGAATCCAAGATCGTATCCCGGTCGCGGGACCGAAGGTCCCGCCCATGGAAGTGATCGAAGCGTGCGCCGTGATCGCTCGCGCGGACAAGCTCCTGATCGTGAAGCGTGGACCTGGCCGGCTCTGGGAGCACTTCTGGGAGTTCCCGACGATCCACGTCGCCGGCCCCGACCCGGCCGGGCGTTCGTTGGGCGGGCCGGTCGACCTGGCCGAGGGGGTCCGCCGCCTGACCGGCCTGGGCGCCGCGATCGGGCCGCCCGCGACGACCCTCCGATTCGGCGTCACCACTCACCGGGTGACCCTGGCCGCCCACCCGGCGACCTGGATCGAGGGCGAGCCGAGCCCCGGCCCGGGCCTCGTCGCCGCCGCCTGGGAGCCGGTCGGGGCGATCGGCCGCCATCCCTTGGGGTCGGCCACCCGCAAGCTCCTGGCCCGGCTGGCCGGGGGCGGCTGATCCGCCAATCCGCCGCCGTCGGCGGCCCGCCTTGCGTGGGGGCGAAACGTACCTTAGAATGAGTCAGTTGACGGACGGTGGGGATGAAGTCCGATAGACCCGATGGGTCGCCGGGCACGCCGCGGACGATGGACGCGAGCCCGCGAGGTCGGGCGGGCTCGATGCCACCGGGCCCGTCGTCCACCCTCGATCGTTGGCGACGCGGCCCGCCCTCGCCCCGCGAGCGGTGGGCCCCGACGCCGTCTCGCCCATCCCACCCGGCGTCACCGGGGCCGGGCTCCCCGTTTCGAGGGATGAAAGGACCAGGCATGCCATCGGGTAAGGACATCACGGGCGGCTCTTCGGGCGGCGGCGGCGGGAAGCGGGGCGGGGGTGGTGGCGGCGGCTCCGCCCCCACGGGCACCAGCGGCAGCAAGAAGAACGCCTACTGCTCGTTCTGCCGCAAGAGCTATCGCGACGTCGGCCCGCTCGTCGAGGGGCCCGGCGATGTCTATATTTGCGGCGAATGCATCGAACTCTGCCAGTCGATCCTCGACCAGGAGCGGCGCCGGCGAGGCGTCCCCAAGACGCTGTTCACCGACATCCCGACCCCCCGCGAGATCAAGGAACAGCTCGACGCCTACGTCATCGACCAGGACCGGGCCAAGAAGGTCCTGGCCGTCGCCGTCCACAACCACTACAAGCGGCTGGTCCACGCCGAGGAAACCGACACCGAGATCGAGCTCGACAAGTCGAACATCCTCCTGATCGGCCCCACCGGTTGCGGCAAGACCCTGCTGGCCCGGACCCTGGCCCGGATCTTGAACGTCCCGTTCGCCATCGGCGACGCCACCACCCTGACCGAGGCCGGGTACGTCGGCGAGGACGTCGAGAACATCCTCCTCAAGCTCCTCCACGCCGCCGACTTCGACCTCGAAAGCGCCCAGCGCGGCATCATCTACATCGACGAGATCGACAAGATCGGCAAGACCAACCACAACGTCTCGATCACCCGGGACGTGTCGGGCGAAGGGGTCCAGCAGGCGCTCTTGAAGATGCTCGAAGGGACGATCGCCAACGTCCCGCCCCAGGGGGGGCGCAAGCACCCCGAGCAACAGTACATCCAGATGGACACGACCAACATCCTGTTCATCTGCGGCGGGACGTTCGTCGGGCTCGACAACATCATCGCCCGCCGGGTCGGCCGCAAGACGATCGGCTTCGGGAGCCAGACCGAGGCCGAGCACAACGGCGAACTCGGCGACCTCCTCGACCGCGTGACCTCCGACGACATCCTCGAATACGGGATGATCCCCGAGTTCGTCGGTCGCCTGCCGATCACCTGCCCCTTGATGCCCCTAGAGGTCGACGCCCTAGTCCAGATCATGACCGAACCCAAGAACGCCCTGGTCAAGCAGTACAAGCGGTTCTTCGAGATGGAGCAGGCCGACCTCGAATTCACGCCCGAGGCCCTCGTCGAGATCGCCAAGAAGGCCAAGCAGAAGGACACCGGGGCCCGCGGCCTCCGCTCGATCGTCGAGGAGATCATGCTCGACGTGATGTACGAACTGCCCGACAAGGCGACCAAGGACAAGGGGAAATACATCGTCACCCCCGAGGTCGTCCGCAAGGAAAAGAAGCTGTTCGACACCCCGCCCGTGCCGATCCCCTCGGCCAAGGAGCGGAAGAAGGAGTCGGCCTGAGCCCTCGCCCGGAAACCCGAGGCCGGCCCGGCGATGTCCCAACTCGTCGCCGGGCCGGCCTCCGTCGTCATCAAGGATGATCCGCCGATGGACGACCCGCTCGCCGGAACCTGGGCGATCCACGACCGGATCAACCTGTACCTGCTCGACGCCATCGCCGACGAGGCCCTCGGGGCGACCTTGAACGGCAAGGGGCGGAGCGTCCGCGACCAATGGGCGCACGTCCACAACGTCCGGCTGATGTGGCTCAAGGTGGCGGCACCGGATCTGCACGCGGGGTTGGCCACGGTGGACGCCAAGGCCGAACCCGACCGCGCCGCGCTCCGGGCGGCCCTGGTGGCTTCGGGCGAGGCGGTCGGGGCGTTGTTCCGGCGGGCGGCGGCAACGGGCGGCAAGGTCAAGGGGTTCAAGCCGCACGCGACGGCCTTCCTCGGCTACCTGATCGCCCACGAGTCGCACCACCGGGGCCAGATCGGCTGGACGTTGAAGCACTCCGGGCACCCGCTCGACAAGAAGGTCGCCTTCGGCCTCTGGGAGTGGGGCACCCGCTGAACCGACGAGCAAGGGGGCGACATGATCGACATCGACGGACTCCGGGCGCTCCGGACCCGGCTCGACCGCGACCGGGCCACGATCTTCCAGGGGTGGCCGGCCGACCCCGGCGTCCGCGACGCCTGCTGGCGAGCCCTCGAAGGGGGCGTCGACGCCCTGATCGCCCTCGGCCCCGACGCCCCCGGGCCCGCGATCGAAGGCGGGCTCCGCCGCCTGGTCCAATCCTTCGCCGCGATCAACGACGGCTCGTTCGAGAAGCCCGAGCGCGAGGACCTGTGCAAGGTCCTCTACGAGGTCGGCTCGCTCTGCGGGGTCGACGCCGCGACGGAGTGGGTCGAGGCGTACCGGACCTGGTGAAGAGGGGACCCCTCCGATGAGCACGATCGACCGCCCCGAGGTCCGCGCCCTGCCCCCGCTCGTCGCCGGGCAGCGGCTCGACCAGCCGACGTTCCACGAGCGGTACGCGAGCATGCCCGAGGGCACCTGGGCCGAACTGGTGGGAGGGATCGTCCGGATGCCATCGCCGTTGTTCGACAATCATGGCGGGGAAGATTTCCATGTCGGCGGGTGGCTGTTCCATTACCGAAGGTTCACGCCCGGGACTCGGGGCGTGACCAACGTCTCGACGATCCTGGGCGATCGGACCGAAGTCCAGCCGGATCATCAGCTCCGAATCCTCGAATCTCACGGAGGACAGGCTCGCGTCGTGGGGGGCTACGTCGTGGGCGCCCCGGAACTGGTGGTCGAGGTCGGGCGGTCGAGCCGGTCCTACGACCTCGGGGCGAAGAAGGCGGAGTACGAGGCGGCCGGGGTCCTCGAGTACCTGTTCGTCGGGGTCGAGCCGGAGGGGGTCCGCTGGTTCGCCCGGCGTGAGGGCCGGTTCGTGGACCTGGCGCCGGGCGAGGACGGGTTGTTGCGTTCCGGGGCGTTCCCGGGCCTCTGGCTCGACCCGAGGGCGTTGTACGCGGTCGACCTGGATGGGCTGGTGGCGGCCCTGGAGCGGGGGCTGGCCACCCCCGAGCACGCCGCGTTCGTGGCCCGATTGGCGGCCCGCGGGGCTTGAAGCGGGCGGTTTGCCCTCCGCGCGGGTTTGCCGTAGGATCGGAGGGCCGAGACCGCGACGACCCTTTTCGAACCCCGGGCGGAGGCCCCTTCGATGCGACCCACCCGATCGACCGCCCGCGTGGGGGCGTTGCTGGCCGTGCTCGGCCTCATGGGCCCGGCCCGGGCCGACGAGCCGAAGAAGCCCCAGGGGCCGGCGAATCGGCTCGCCAGGGAGACCAGCCCGTATCTGCTCCTCCACGCCCACAACCCGGTCGACTGGTATCCGTGGGGGTCCGAGGCGTTCGCCAAGGCCAAGGCCGAGGACAAGCCGATCTTCCTGTCGATCGGCTACTCCAGTTGCTACTGGTGCCACGTCATGGAGCGGGAAAGCTTCCTCGACCCGGCCATCGCCAAGGCCCTCAACGCCGGCTTCGTGGCGATCAAGGTCGACCGCGAGGAGCGGCCCGACGTCGACCAGATCTACATGACGGCCGTGCAGGCGTTCACCGGCGGCTCGGGCGGCTGGCCGATGTCGACGTTCCTGACCCCCGACGGCCGGCCGTTCTTCGGCGGGACGTACTTCCCGCCCGGGGACTTCTCGACCCTGGTCAACGCCGTGGCCGGCGCCTGGCGCGACCAGCGCCCGGCGATCGAGAAGGACGCCGACAACTTGGCCGACGTCGTCCGCCGGTCGTCGGCCGGCCCGTCGTCGAGGCTGGGCCGCGTCCCGCTCGCTCGCGAGTTGGCCCGGGGCGGGGTCGCGGCCCTGGCCGAGCAGTTCGACCCCGAGTTCGGCGGCTTCGGCTTCAACCCCGCCCGCCCGAAGCGGCCCAAGTTCCCCGAGCCGGTCAACCTCGTCTACCTCCTCGACCAGGACCGTCGGATCAAGGGCGATCGGGGCAAGGGGCCCGACCCGCTGGCGATGGTCTCCAAGACCCTGGACCACATGGCCCGGGGCGGCATCCGCGACCACCTGGCCGGGGGCTACCATCGGTACAGCACGGCCCGCGACTGGAGCGTCCCCCACTTCGAGAAGATGCTCTACGACAACGCCCAGCTCGCCGAGGCCCACGTCCTCGCCTTCGAGCGGGCCGGCGACCCGCGCTGGAAGGCCGAGGCCGAGGCCACCTTCGCGTTCGTCGCCCGGACCCTGACCGCCCCCGACGGCCTGTTCTATTCGGCCCTCGACGCCGAGAGCGAGGGCGAGGAGGGGAAATCCTACGTCTGGACCCGCGCCGAGGTCGAGCAGGCCGTCGGCCCCGCCGACTTCGCGGCCTTCGCCCCGGCCTACGGGCTCGACGCCCGGCCCAACTTCGAAGGGGGCCGCCACGTCCTCCTCGAACCGAAGGCCATCGCCGACCCGGCGCTCGAAGCCCGGCTCGCCCCGATCCGGGCGAAGCTCCTGGCCGTCCGCGACCGCCGCCCGGCCCCGCCGCTCGACGACAAGGCGCTGACCTCGTGGAACGCCCTGATGATCGCCGCGTATGCCGAGGGCTACCGGGTCCTCAAGGACGACCGCTACAAGCTCGCCGCCGCCCGGGCCGCCGACGCCCTCCTGGCCACGATGCGCGGCCCCGACGGCCGGCTCCTCCGGACCGCCCGGGGGGGCAAGGCCAAGCTCCCGGCCTACCTCGAAGACTACGCCTTCCTGGCCCACGCCCTGCTCAGGCTCCACGCGGCCACCGGCGACCCCGCCCGCCTGGCGCAGGCGCGGGCCCTGGCCGACCGGATGATCGCCGACTTCGCCGACGCCAAGGACGGGGGCTTCTTCTACACCGCGGGCGACCACGAGGCCCTGCTCGCCCGGCCCAAGGACCCCTTCGACAACGCCGTGCCCGGCGGCAACGGCGTGGCGATCCGGGCCCTGGTCGCCCTCGGCGTCGCGACCGGCGAGGGGCGATACCTCGACGAGGCGGGCCGGGCCCTCGGGGCCTTCTCCGGCTCGCTCTCGACCCGCCCGGCCGGCTCGCCGTTGATGCTCCTGGCCCTCGAAGAATATCTCGACGCCCGCCCCCCGGCGGATCGGCCCGACCCCTCGACCGGCCCCGCCGCCCCGCTCCCCGGGGCCCCGGGCGTCGTGACCGCCGAGGCCCGGCCGGCCGGGGCCGGGCCGTTACCCCCAGGCGCCGGGTTCGAGGTCGCCGTGACCCTGACCATCAAGGACGGCTACCACCTCTACGCCAACCCCGCCGGGACCGTCGAGGTGATCCCCACCGTCCTGGCCCTCGCCCCCGGCTCGGACGTCGCGCTGGTCGAGGTCCGGTACCCGCCCGGCGAGCCCAAGGTCCTCGCCGCCAACGGCCCGGGCAAGGTGGCCGTCTACGAGCGCAAGGCCACCCTGACCGCCCGGCTCCGCCTCCCCGACGACGCCCGCCCCGGCCCGATCGACGTCGTCCTCCGCCTCAAGACCCAGGCCTGCGACGCCCGGGCCTGCCTGGCCCCGGCGACCCTGGATCTGAAGGCGCGGGTGGTGGTCAAGGGGCGTTGAAGCCGCCCAAGCCAAACCCCTTCAATTTCCCGGATCGGTGTCCATCGGTCGAGAGCCTGGCGTGAGCGTTGGCTTCTTGCTGGAAGACGCAATCCGGCGGGACGAACCATCTCCGCCATTGCCGTAAAGGCGATCGGCCCGCCACGCCATCGCCCGCTCCAACTGCTCCTCATAGAGTGGCTTTGTGATCAGTTTTTCGTCATGCATGTGTTTTAGACTTCGAAGTCGCTTCTCGAACATCCAATCCGTCGTGAAGGCGAAAGCGAGGATACCGGGAGGGATCAGGGCACCGGCGAAAAACCAGGTCCAGACCGATTCTTTGCCCAGGGCCAGCGCGAGGACCATGAGGATTCCGCCGAACGAAGCCCCCACGCCCGCATAGGCCGAGGCGCCGGCATGGGTGCCGAGCCAGGCCCGAAACAACCCCGGCATCGAAGGATCAGACATGGGGCGCCACCACCCAGGCCGCGAAAACCGAGGCGGCGAGGTAGACCACCAGGAACCCCAACCAGCCAGGGCCGACATTCAGGAGGGTGAAAGCCGCCGCGCCGGCCATCCCGGCGAGATAAGAGAACAAGCCGGAATCGGCGTACCAGAGCCGGTCGACCGGGCCGATGGCCGCCCGCTCGACCCCGTGCCCGTGGGCGACTTGCGCATCGTAATCGGTCCCGATCGTGGTCACGGCGACCTCCTGATTCGCTGGGGGAGCGGCCTGGTCCCGTCCATTAAACCATCCTCGTCGAGTCTCGGGAACGGCGACCCGGTCCACCCGGGGGTCAGCTCGACCTGCCCGTCTTCGAGGGCGACGGTCGCCCCCAGGCCGAAAAGGGCGAGACTGGTGCTCCGGGGCGGGCGACCGGGGGGCGACCCGGGCCCCCGACGTCGCTTCGGGGCAACGCCGGGGCCCTCCGGCTTCCGGCCAGCCCGGCGTTTTTGTATACTTTGAACCGTTCGAAGCCGCGTGATCGCGAGCCCCGGCGACGACCCCCGAATCCGGCCGGGGCCGCCGACCCTCGGGGCTCGCCTGTCCCCTCCCGAAGGCAAAGCCCTCCATGACCCCCGACGGCAAGAGCAGAATCCCGGAGATCCTGGCGACTCACGAGGCCGAACTGCTGGCGAGCTGGGTGGCCGAGCGCGAGACGACCGGCCCGGACCGGGGCACCGACCTCCGCGACGTTTGCTCCGAATTCCTCCGCCGGCTCGGCGACGCGACCCGGGGGGGGCACCTCGACGACATCAACGGCCACGAGTGGGCCGGGCTCCGCGAGATGCTGGCCGGCTTCTCGCGGTCCAGGACCCTGCAAGGGTTCACCCCGTCGGAGACCGCCACGTTCATCCTGTCGTTCAAGAAGCCCCTCTTCGGCCAGCTCCGCGCCACCCTGGGCGGCGAGCCCGAGCGGCTCGTCGAGGAACTCTGGCGGTCCTCGACGCTGCTCGACCGGCTCGGCCTGCTCACCACCGAGGTCCACCAGCAGACCCGCGAGGAGGTCATCGCCCGCCAGCAACAGGAGATGCTCGAGCTGTCGACGCCGGTCATCAAGCTCTGGGATGGCATCCTCGCCCTGCCGATGATCGGGACCCTGGACAGCTCGCGGACCCAGGTGGTGATGGAGTCGCTGCTCCAACGGATCGTCGAGACCGGCTCGCAGGTCGCCATCATCGACATCACCGGCGTGCCGGTGGTCGACACCCTGGTGGCCCAGCACCTGCTCAAGACCGTGACCGCCGCCCGCCTGATGGGGGCCGACTGCATCATCAGCGGCATCCGGCCCCAGATCGCCCAGACCATCGTCCACCTCGGCGTCGACCTCGCCGGCGTGACGACCAAGGCCACCCTGGCCGACGCCCTGGCCCTGGCCATGTACCGCTCGCAGCTCAAGGTCGTCAAGGTCCCCGACCGGGCCTGATCCTACCCCCCGCCCCGACCCGCCCGGCGAAGGCTCTCTCATGGAACGCATCCCGATACTCCGGATCGGCGACACCCTGCTCGTCACCATCCAGGTCGACATGCACGACCGCCTGGTGATGGCGTTGCAGGAGGACTTGACCGAGCGGATCGCCCGGACCGGGGCCCGGGGGGTCCTGATGGACATCTCGGGCCTGGAGATGGTCGACTCGTTCATCGGCCGGATGATCGGCCAGATCGCGGCGATGTCGGCGGTGCTCGACGCGGACACGGTGGTCGTGGGGATGAGCCCGGCGGTGGCGATCACGCTGGTCGAGCTGGGGATGTCGCTGCCGGGGGTCCGGACGTGCCTGGACGTCGAGAAGGGGCTGCGACTGCTCCACGCCTCGCTCGGGCCGCGCCGGGAGGGGGGCGGCGATGGCGGTCGTGTTGAAGAGTGAGACCCTGGCCATCGCCGCCGACAACGACGTCGTCCTCGTCCGCCAGGCGGTCCGGCTCCGGGCCGTCGAGCTGGGCTTCGGGCTGGTCGACCAGACCAAGACGATCACCGCCGCCAGCGAGCTGGCCCGCAACACCCTGGTCCACGGCGGCGGGGGGCACGTCCTGATCGAGGTCCTCCAGGACGGCCCGCGCCGCGGCGTCCGGATGGCGTTCGTGGACCAGGGCCCGGGGATCGCCGACGTTGAGTTGGCGCTCCTCGATGGGTACACTACCGGGAATGGGCTGGGCCTCGGCCTCAGCGGCAGCAAGCGGCTGGTCGGCGATTTCGCGATCGAGTCCCGGGTCGGCGAGGGGACGCGCGTCACCATCACCAAATGGAAGTGAGCCGCCGATGAGGGATACCATCGCCCTGCCGGTCGCCGAGTCGAGCCAGGCCGGCGAGGCGAGGCGGGCGGCGTCGCTCCTGGCCGACCGCGCGGGGTTCGACGAGGTGGGCCGGGGCAAGGTCGCCCTGGTCGCCACCGAGCTGGCCACCAACCTGGCCCGGCACGCGACCCGGGGGATGCTGGTCTTCTCGATCTTGTCGAGCGGGCCGGCCCGGGGCCTGGAAATCCTCTCGATCGACCGAGGGCCCGGGATGGCCGACTTCCGCCGATGCCTGGTCGACGGCTACTCGAGCTTGGACTCGCCCGGCAATGGCCTGGGGGCGGTGGCCCGGATCGCCGACGAGTTCGACGCCCATTCCGCCCCCGGCGAGGGGACCGTCCTGGCCGCCCGGCTCTGGGCCGTCCCCCCGTCGCGAGGCCGGGCCGGGCCCGCCCTCGACGTCGCCGCCGTCTGCCTGCCGATGGCCGGCGAGGCCGAATGTGGCGACGCCTGGGCGGCGGTCGAGCCGGAGCCGGGCCGGACGACGATCCTCCTGGCCGACGGCCTCGGCCACGGCCCCGCCGCCGCCAGGGCCGCCGACGAGGCCGTCGCCGCCCTCCGCCGGGGGGTCGGCTCGTCCCCCTCCGACGTGATCCACGAGGCGCACCGGTCGATGAAGGGGACCCGCGGGGCCGCCGTGGCGGTCGCGCGGGTCGACCTCGGCCGCCGCGAGGTCCGGTTCGCCGGCGTTGGCAACATCGCCGCGACGATCATCGCCCCCGGCTCCAGGCACGGCCTGGTCTCGCTGAGCGGGACCGTCGGCGGCGACGTCCGCAAGGTCCAGGAATTCGCCCAGCCCTGGCCGCCGGGCGCCCTGCTCGTGATGCACTCCGACGGCCTGGCGACCCAATGGCGGCTGGATCGCCAGTCGCCCCTGGCGGCGCGGATGCCCGGCGTGATCGCCGGCGTCTTGTTCCGCGACTTCGCCCGGGACCGCGACGACTCGACGGCCCTGGTCGCCCGCGACAGGGGCGCCAACCCGGGATGATTGCCCACCTCACCCAGGTCGAGATCCGTGACGAACGCGACGTCGTGCCGGCCCGGCAGCGCGCCCGGACCGTCGCCGCCCGGCTCGGCTTCGAGGCGCAAGATCAGGCGAGGATCGCGGCGGCCGTCTCCGAGGTCGCCCGCGACGCGGCCCAGCGGGCCGGCCCCGGGCTCGTCGAGTTCCTCGTCGAGGAAGACCCGGGCCGGTCGCTGACGATCCGGGTCGCCGTCGCCGCCGGGCCCGGTCCCGCCGCCGACGCCGCCCCCCTCGGTGGCCCCCTCGACCCCCGATCGGGCCACGCCCACGGACTCGACGGCGCCCGGCGGATGATGGACAGCTTCCGGGTCGAGCCGGCCCCCGGCGGCGGGACCCTCGTGGTGATGGCCAAGGCCTTGCCCCGGCGGGCCCCGGCCGTCACCGCCGGGGTGGCCGCCCGGATCGCCGGGGAGATGGCCCACCTCGACCCGCCCTCGCCGGTCGGCGAACTCCTCCGCCAGAACCGCGAGCTGATCCGCGTCCTCGACGATCTCCGGGCCCGCGAGCTGGAGCTGGCCCGGCTCAACGGCGAGCTGGAAGAGACCAACCGCGGCGTCCTGGCCCTGTACCTGGAGCTGGACGAGCGGGCCGCCTCGCTGAAGCGCGCCAGCGAGATGAAGACCCGGTTCCTGTCCAACGTCAGCCACGAGCTCCGGACCCCGCTCACCTCGATCCACAGCCTGTCCAGGCTCTTGCTCGACCGCGCCGACGGCGAGCTGACCGTCGAGCAGGAGCGGCAAGTCTCCTTCATCCTCCGCGCCGCGCAGGACCTCCACGCGATGGTCAACGACCTGCTCGACCTGGCCCGGATCGAGGCCGGTCGCGCCACCCTCCACCTCGGCGAGGTCGACCTCGCCGACCTGTTCGGGGCCCTCCGGGGGATGCTCCGCCCGCTCCTGGCGGCCGACTCGCCGGTGAAGCTGGTCTTCGAGGACCCCGACGGCCTCCCGACCTTGCGGACCGACGAGGGCAAGCTCGCGCAGGTCCTCCGCAACCTCCTGGTCAACGCCTTGAAGTTCACCGAGCGCGGCGAGGTCCGGCTCCGGGCGGCCCTCGGGCCCGAGGAGACCGTGGCCCTGGCCGTCTCCGACACCGGGATCGGCATCCCCCCGGCGCAGTTCGACCGGATCTTCGAGGAGTTCGGCCAGGTCGACGGCCCGCTCCAGCGGAAGCTCAAGGGGACCGGGCTGGGCCTGCCCTTGAGCCGGAAGCTCGCCACCGTGCTCGGGGGGAGCCTCGACGTCGTCAGCGAGCCCGGCGTCGGCTCGACTTTCACCGCCACGATCCCGATCGCCCACCCGGGCGAACCGGCCGAGCCCGGCCCGCCGCCGACCTTCATTGCCGAGGCCCGGCAAAGGTCCCACGATGCCTGAACCGACCTCGACCTCGACCTCGACCTCGACCCCGGCCCCGACCTCGACCTCGACCTCGATCCCGGCGCCGACCTCGATCCCGGCCCCGCCGGCGCCGGTGACCATCCTCAACGTCGACGACAACGAGGCCAACCGCTACGCCGTGTCCCGGATGCTCAAGCGGGCCGGGTTCGCGACCCTGGAGGCCGCCACCGGGGGGGAGGCGCTCCGGCTCGTCGGGGCGCAGCCCGACCTGGTGATCCTCGACGTCAACCTGCCCGACGTCGACGGCTTCGAGGTTTGCCGGCGGATCAAGGCCGATCCCGCCACCTCGGCCATCCCGGTGCTCCACATGTCGGCCAGCTACATCCTCAGCGAGGACAAGACCCGGGGGCTCGACGAGGGGTCCGACGGCTACCTGATCCGCCCGGTCGAGGCCCCCGAGTTGGTGGCGACCGTCCGGGCCCTGCTCCGGGTCCGCTCGGCCGAGCGGCGGGCCCTCCGCGCCGCGGTCCAATGGCGGGCCACCTTCGACGCCATCGGCGACGGCGTCTTCCTGCTCGACGGGGCCGGCCAGGTCCTCCGCTGCAACCGGGCCGCCGGCTCGATCCTGGGCCAGGACCCCGTGGCGATCATCGGCCGGGCCCTGGGCGACCTGGTCCGGCGGCCCGGCCCCGCCGAGGACCTGGCCATCGGCGACCGTTGGTTCCGCGTCGCCAACGACCCGATCCTCGACGACGAGGCCCCCGACGGGTCGGTCTGCATCCTGACCGAGATCACCGAGCGTCGACGCCTCGAAGACGAGCTTCGCCGCCGGGCCGAGGCCCTGGCCGAGGACGACCGCCGCAAGGACGAATTCCTGGCCATGCTCTCGCACGAGTTGCGCAACCCCCTGGCGCCGATCCTCAACGCCTTCGAGCTGATGGGCGCCCCCCCGGCCCCCGGGGTGGGCGCGGCGGACGACTTCGCCGACGTCCGCCGGGTCGCCGAGCGTCAGGTCCGGCACCTGGCCCGGCTGGTCGACGACCTCCTCGACGTGTCGAGGATCACCACGGCCAAGATCCAGCTCCGCCGCGAGCCGGTCGACCTGCTCGACGTCGTGGCCCGGGTCGTCGAGACGGCCCGCCCCGCGATCGAATCGCGTCGGCATGCCCTGAGCGTCGCGGTCCCCCCCGGCCCCTTGACGATCCTCGGCGACCCGACCCGGCTCGACCAGGTCTTGACGAACCTGCTCAACAACGCGGCCAAGTACACCGAGCCCGGCGGCTCGATCGCCCTGGAGGTCGCCCGGGACGGGGCCGACGCCGAGGTCCGCGTCGTCGACACCGGGATGGGCATCCCGCCCGAGATGCTCCCGAGGATCTTCGACCTGTTCACCCAGGTCGACCGGGCCCTGGACCGCTCGCAAGGCGGCCTGGGGATCGGCCTGACCCTGGTCCGCCGCCTCGTCGAGCTGCACGGGGGCACCGTGTCGGCCCGGAGCGCCGGGCCCGGCCTCGGGAGCGAATTCACCGTCCGCCTCCCCCTCCGGATCGGCGACCCGGCGGCCCCGCCAGCCCGGGCCGCGGCCATCGCCCCGGGGCCCCCCCGACGAATCCTGGTCGTCGACGACCAGCCCGACGCCGCCACGATCCTGGCCCGGCTCCTCCGGGGCCGGGGCCACGACGTCGCCGTCGCCTCCGACGGCCCCGCCGCGATCGAGGCGGCCCGGGCCCGCCCGCCCGACGTCGTCCTGCTCGACATCGGCCTGCCCGGGATGGACGGCTACGAGATCGCCCGCCACCTCCGCGCCGAGCCCGGCCTCGACAAGGTCCTCCTCGTCGCCCTCACCGGCTACGGTCAGGAGGAAGACCTCCGCCTCGCCCGCGAGGCCGGCTTCGACCACCACCTCGTCAAGCCCACCGACCTCCGGGCGATCGAAGCCCTCCTGGCCCAAGCCCCGACGGCGGACCGGCGATGAAGGACGGCCCGGCCATTTGCGGCGTGCTCAACCTCGACAAGCCGGCCGGGGTGACCTCGCGCGACGTCGTCGACCTGGTCTCGCGGCCGCTCCGCCGGGTCAAGGTCGGCCACGCCGGGACGCTCGACCCGCTCGCCACCGGGGTCCTGGTCGTCTGCGTCGGCCCCGCGACCCGCCTGATCGAGCACGTCCAGAGGATGCCCAAGGCCTATCGGGCCGTCGTCCGCCTCGGCGCCACCAGCGACACCCTCGACGCCGACGGCCGGGTCGAGGCCCGGCCCGACCCCCCGATCCCGACCGAACCCGAGGTCCGCGCCGCCCTGTCCCGCCAGGTCGGGACCATCGCCCAGGTCCCGCCCCAGCACTCCGCCCTCAAGGTCGCCGGCCGTCGGGCCTACGACCTGGCCCGGGCCGGCCAGGCGGTCGACCTCGCCCCCCGCCCGGTCGAGGTCTACCGGATCGAACTGATCGCCTACGCCTGGCCCCGCCTCGAAATCACCGTCGACTGCGGGAGCGGTACCTACATCCGCTCGATCGCCCGCGACGTCGGCGAAGCCCTCGGTTGCGGCGGCCTGATCGAGGTCCTCGCCCGGACCCGGATCGGCCCCTTCCACCTAACCGAAGCCCTCGACCCGACCGGCCTGCCGATCGACGCCATCCTCGCGCGGCTCCGGCCGGCGGTCGACGCCCTGGGCGACCTCGCCCGGCTCGAAATCTCGGCCGGGCAAGTCGCGGCGGTCTTGCAAGGGCGAACCTTGCCCGTGGCGGAGGTCGAGGGGTCAAGGGGCTCCCTTGGCGAGGTGGCCCTGATCGGGCCCGGCGGGGCGCTGGTGGCCCTGGCCGAGGTCTTGTCGGGGGGGACGATCCAGCCCCGGCGAGTGTTCGCCGGGGAAGGTTGAGGGAAGTCAAAGACGACGCAGATGCTGCTTGCGGGTCCTCATCTCCCGCCGATAAGCCGCTTCGAACCGATCGACGAACTCGCCGGCCGGCGCCGGCGCGACGCCCTCGGGCGGGGCCGGGTCGGCGCGGAAGGCTCGGAGGACTTCGGCGGGCGGCGCGGCGGGGAGGCGGATCGTCCGGCGGTCGGGGGTTTCGAACTGGACCTCGGGGGCCGTCGTGTTGTTGGTGACGGTCAGGTTCACGCCGTCGAGGCCGAGGCGGATGAGGTCGAGGATCGACCGGCCGGCCGCGTCGTAGATGGCCGCGTACAGGTGCTCGGCCGGGTGGTGGAACCCTTCGACCTGGACCTTGGGCATCTCGGCGATGGCGAACCGGCCGATCGGCTCGAACCCCTCGGCGGCCAGGAACGCGGCGGTTTCGGCCGTCACAGTGGCCGCCATCCCGTTTTCAGGAACGAACTTGACACCCTCTTCCTTCGATCTGCGACTTCCGACGGTGGCCGAGACCTTGCATGTCCAAGAAAGCGGTTCTCGGCATCTTTCCCCCGCCAGACACCCCGTCCTCGTCCATTCGATTTGTGCGGTGTTTCGGCGTGCCTTGGCCCGATTGATGGCAGTTTTTTCCAGATATTGTTTACGGATTCGGTTCAATCTGGCATGAAACATGAACGGATAATCTGCCCCCAGGCTTGACGAATGAGTTGAAAACGGAACTCCTGGCTCCAACCCATCCGGTTGGAGATAGCGTGGGCTGTCTGGTGGTTTGCGTTCATTTCGGGAGAGCCGAGAGTTGATCCCGATACGTTTCGATCCGAGATTTTGCCGCACCTTCGAAGCGAACCGTCCATCTCTCGACGTTCGCTCGGTGATGGGAACTGGGCCGCTGGGCAAAAATAGGCGATGGATCGCAAGCCCCATAGTCTTGGTAATCTAGATAATTGCAAAACAATCTTCTCTAAGATTACTTGAACCGGTACTTGTTTTTTCGCTTTTCCTGGCGAAAATGTCCCAGGCGGGGAGGAACCTGGAAGGTCGTCGCGACCGATCGCGACGATCACCGCGCCGAGCGGTAAGCCGTGACTTGAGGGGGCGTCCATTGGCCCGCCTCTCATCTCCGGTCATGGCCTGACAATCGATCCGGGCGTCGTGCGTTGAGCCCGACTTCGCCCCGCCACCAACCCCAGAGGAGCACAACCATGCGGCAGCTTTCGACTTTCGTCGTCGCGACGGTCCTCTTCGCCGCCGGCGTCGCCTCTTCCTCGGCCCAAGATTCTCCCCAGTCGCCGAACATCACCCGGACGACTTTGTACAACCCCGGTCCCCAATACACCTGGAACGGCGGGGGCCCGCCGCCCGCGTCGACCACGATGACCCGCGGAGTGCAGACCACCGTCACGGGCGCGGTCGCCTGGAATCCCAATCGGCTCAACGACGTGCCGACT
>JAABUQ010002329.1_pt1 | contig 37911 bp, 35 predicted proteins | sample 5560001 | NCBI WGS metagenome assembly JAABUQ01 (sample SAMN10711888, study PRJNA513371) | rock metagenome | isolation source: Antarctica rocks | place: Antarctica: Victoria Land, Finger Mt nord | collected 2015-12-18 | reverse complement strand
AGATTTGCTACTATCCTGGTTGGCTTGGTTCTGCTTTCCTGCAGTCGTCTCACAAGAGGCATGTCTTCTTACGATTGTATGGATAGCTCTATCTTGCGTAGGATAGTATCAGATTTTAGCAACGGTAGAGTACGCATTAATCGGCTTGGTTGGTGGTATGACAGGAGCAAGAGAGCATGACAGGGACAAGCCCATTGACTCCAACGCATTCATGCAATGGCTCTGTGTGCGGCATGACAGGGGCAAGCCCTGTCACTACGATAGACGGAGGCGTGGCTTGCCACGCCGTTAACTGCCGGGCAATCTGCAAGAAAAATGTTGTACGCCATCCTCCGCCAATAATACCAAATTTGATTGTTTGATGCATATTTTTCAGATCCTTTGGCAACAACGAGACCCGCAATCTCCAGAGATGGTTCTCTGGTGGAGAAAGCTTATCAAGGAAAAAAACAACTTGACAATACCTCAGGAAGATAGAGAACAATACATCTTCAATCTCATTGGTGTATACACTCCTGAGCGAACATCTTGATGGAGCCTACATCTTTCGCATCGGGCAAGAAGAGGATCACTTCTTGCACTCCAGCCTCCTCGGTCTCGGCTAAGCGACGGCGAATCATCGCAGGCGTGCCACACAAGTCATGCTTCTGTAACTGTTCGATAGACGGATTATGGCCGAGCGATGACGACGATTGTGCTTTCGCTGCTGCCTCCTCTTCCGTTTTGCCAATGACACAGATATATTCGGTTGTCCGCTTGATACTCTCATAATCACGCCCTACACTGTCGCAGTGCTGCTTGAGTACGGCAAATTTGTGCTTCAGTCCGTCTCCATCGAGATGACCGACATTGCAGGCATCCGCATACTGCGCCACGAGTTTGAGGGTCACCTTCTCGCCGCTACCGCCGATAAGGAGAGGAATATGAGGCTTTTGCACCCCCTTTGGTTGATTAATGGCTCCACGCACTTGATAGTATTTGCCCTCGAAGATCGCCTCATCCTCTGTCCACATCGCCAAGATCACTTGAAGTGCCTCGCGCAAGTGGCGGAGCCGTTCAGGGGCGTCAAGATAGTCATAGCCATAGGCGAGATATTCATGCTCGTACCACCCAGCGCCAATGCCGAAATCCAGTCGTCCGTGAGACAGCACATCAACAGTGCTCGCCATTTTTGCCAGTAGCGAGGGATTGCGATAGCTGTTACAGGTGACCATTTGCCCGACGCGTACACGTTTTGTATCGCGAGCGAGTGCTGCCGTACTTGTCCAGCACTCAAAGGTTGCCTCCTGGGTAACGGTAGGAACCGTATGAAAGTGATCATAGAGCCAGATCGCATCAAAGCCCTCAGCTTCGGCGACCTGGGCGACGCGAGGCATCGTTTCGTATGCCTCAATGGGGTCGGCAATACCCAGCAGATCAAGCCGCCATCCCTGTGGAACCATCAGACCAAATCGCAATGCCATGTGCCAGTCCTTTCTAAGAGCTATCACCAAGTTTTATTTTGTCACTTTTGTATTTTATAACCTGCTACGTATGAACGTCATCGCAATCCAGATAGCTTTGTCTCACTCCCCTGTTTCTTCGCCCATGCGTGCAACTGTTTCTGTGCTTTGGTCATTACATCATTACCGAGGTCTGTGGTGCAATGGAACAGCAAAGTGTTACTTATAAGATCGTCTGTCAAACGAGCAATTGGTCTCCATTTTATTGTAGTATAAAGTTACAGGGAGATATCCATCCTCCGCGTACCCTGTACCATTTTCACGAAGAAGAGCACACTGCCCCTTGAGAGATAACAATGAACTCGTTTCTGCTTTGTGGTCTCCCGCAAGGAGCTACGATGATGGACCTATTCATTTGTCGTTGGACGCCTTCAAAATGAAGAAGTAGATTACGGAGTTGAGGCTGAAGAGGCCAAGCAGGTAACTGATGAGGGATAGACCGCGAAGGAAGGAGAATATTTCATGGGTGCCAAACTTGGCTATGAGCAACTCAGTGCGTTGCGCCGCATTGATAGTCCGACAATCTCTAACGCCATTGAAACGTTCAAGGTGCGCCCACGTGTTGCGGGATACGTGGGCTATGATATCCGCTGCATCTTCCCGGAATTGCCGCCCACCGTCGGCTATGCCGTCACCTGTACGGTTGATAGCACTACCGAGGGACGCCTGGGGATCGGTTTCCAGAAGTTGTATGAACTGCTGGCGAACGCTTCCAAGCCAGCGATTGTGGTCATGCAGGATGTTGGCACAGATCGCTTGCACTCCTGCCATGCCGGTGAAGTGATGTCTACGTCGATGAAACGACTGGGAGCCATTGGTATCCTCACAGATGGCGGCTTACGTGATATCAAGGAAGTGGGTGCGCTTGGAGGCTTCCAGTACTTTTGCGTCGGGATGGTTGTCTCTCATGGCAGCCCTGTTTGTTTGAGTGTTGGAGACGAGGTGACGATTTCGGGAATGCGCGTCTGTATGGGTGATCTGTTGCATGGAGATGTGAACGGCGTTGTGCATATTCCCGATGAGTGTGCAGGCCAGGTTGCTGAGGCCGCATATCGTATCTGGGCTGAGGAAGGAGAAACCTTGCGTCGTATCGCGAGTCCAGAATTTGTCAACTTCTCTGATTCCGAGGTTAAACAGTAAGTACAATATGTGTAGGCATACCCTCTTTGATTGCGTGATCGCCCTGGAAACGGAGATCAATTATGCGTGTACTGACAGAATTGAACCCGCCGCAAGCCGTGCCGTTTCTAACGGCGGCGGTTAGGCGGGTTTCTCTTGGCTTTAGGCCTTGCCCTTGACGAACTGTCTATTTTGTTGTACCATAGACATATGGAAAAGACAAACACGCTTGAATATCAACGAGATGAGCACAGGGTACACCTGATTGTGTATCAGCTCATTTGGTGTCCACGTCGTCGAAAAGCGATTCTTGTTGGCAAGATACGAGAACGTCTACAGCAGCTTATCGAAGAAAAATGCAAGGAAAAGGGATGGGTCATTCTTACCCTTGCCATTCAACCCGATCATGTTCACTTGTTTGTACGGGTCTGGCCTTCTGATAGCGCATCGGATGTCGTCAAAGAAATCAAAGGACTCAGTTCACGAAGGCTTGGGCAAGAGTTCGCAGCAGTCTTCAACAAGTTACCGTCTGTCTGGACTCGCTCGTATTTTTCGAGTACGGCGGGTGCGGTCTCTGCTCAAACCATCAAACAGTATATAGACGCACAGAAAGGAGTATAACGAACATGGCAAAAGCGACCAAGACGATACAACACGCACTCTCGTATCAATCCACTCATGCGGCGTGGTTTGCGGAGAATCAGGCGGTGTATAATCGTGTGGTTGCTTTCTACTTTGAGGGTATCAACGCGCATGAAAAGCTGATTGAGCTTCCCAACAAACACGCTCTCACGGCCCTAGAAAAGCTTACCCATCAGACACTTGATACTCCTGAACCTCCTTTTCCACTTTCTGAGATTGCCGATGCTCTTCCTGCCATGTTCCGCCGTGCGGCAATCAACGCCGCGCTTGGCTCTGCTCGTTCGTTCTTTGCTCATGTGCGAAAGTGGAAGGCCAAGAAAGCCAAAGCAGAGGCCAAAGGCAAGAAGTGTGGAGACCGTCCACCGGTTGCGCCTCGCACATGGAAGAAGGCGGTGTCCTTCTACGCTGGTATGGACAAAGATCGGACTGAGACAAGCGTCATGCTCAAAGTGTGGACGGGCGCGTGTTGGGCATGGCTCAAAGTGCGAACACTTGGAAGAGAAGTAGAGGATGGCTTTGAGCTTGGAAGCCCTTCCCTTATCCGTAAGGGCGATACATGGTGGCTTCATACACCCATTGAAAAGACCTTCACGGGGCCAGCAAAAATAGCCGAACAACTCACGAACACCACAACTGCTCTCTGTGCGATAGACCTTAACATTGGTGCTACTCTCGCAGTGTGTACCATTCAAACTGTCGAAGGTACGATTCTTGCTACCACGTTCATCACGGGCGGCAAGCGAATACACGGCATAAGGTCGCGACAGCTTGGAAGAATTGCACGCAATCGTTCAAAAACAGGAACCATTGCCGAAGGCGAACAGGATAACGCCGCACTTTGGCACCGTCTACGTCATGCCGATGAAGCAGTCTCGCATCGCGTCAGTACGCGCATTGTTCAATTTGCCAAAGCGCACGGGGCAAGCATTCTCGTCTTTGAGCATTTGGGCAACCTGAAACCTGAGAAGGGCAAGTACAGCAAACGTGGCAATATGAAACGGGCGTATTGGATGAAAGGACGCATGTTCACTTATGCCAAATACAAAGCGTGGAATGAAGGTATTCTGACGAGTCGTGTGAGTCCTCGCAATACCAGTCGAGAATGCGCCCGTTGCCACGCGCCTATCATTCGCTATGCACAAGGAATGCGCCGCGCCGAAGGCTATACCGTTGGCACACCGCTTATGGTCTGTCCTGAGTGCGGCAAGCGTGATAATGCAGACCGCAATGCGAGTATCGTCATTGGGCAACGCCTGATTGCTCGTTTCCAAGAAAAGCCTCCCACTCTTGGTGCACGTCAGCAAGAGGAGACGAAAGTCTCAGGTGCGATCATCTCCCAAGACGCCAAAGAAGACAAGAGACCATCTACTTCTGTCTTCACAAGGCATGGAGATCGTCGGGGGCATGGCACCGCCCAACGAGAAGGACGTGGGATGGACACGCCTTCTCGCTCTATTCCTACTCAACTACGTTTGCTCAACGAGTAGCTTCTACGAAGCACACACTCAGAACAGGCGCGTACAGAGGAGTGGAAGAAGCCGCTCGGTTTCTAACCATGCGGAGTGTCACAAACAGTGCGACTTACTATAGAGAATCATACGAGGGAGAGCAGCTGCAAGAGGAGAGGGCATGAGAAAAGCAAGAGGCTTTTGTTTGGAGAAGCAACGGCTGTATAGCCCTATCCTTGTACAAAGCATCTTGCGGTATATAGTACGTATATTACGTATATGCTTTGTGGGGATGAACAAGACAAGCATCTTGCTTTTTTGGTCTATAGACAGCAAGATGGGGTGTAATCCCTCTCTTGTTTCTCTATGACCCAGCAAGATGCAGTGTACTCTCTCTTTCGTGTATACTTTCACCAGGAAGATGCTTGTCATAGCTCTAGGGAAGGAGAACAGGTGATGAGCCTAGTAGTCAGCAACAATGTGCTCACGTTGAGCATACAAATATCGTACCTGATCGTGATCGTGATCATCGTGGTACTTTGGACCCTCTTTACACGGCGCAGATGAGCAAGCCAGGAGGAGAACGCATGAACCTTACCCAGTTTGTTCCCTTCATTCCACTTGGCATTGTCTTGCTTCTCATAGCAATCATGCTCGTTGTACTTCTCACTCTGCTCCTTCGAGACACAGAAAAATAAGGCATCAGACCACCCCTCTGCTCTCGGCGCATCTTTGCGGAGCGACTTGGTCAAGCACTCCCAACCTTTGCTTGTCGCACGAACCGTTTAGCCAAAGCCTTGTGTGCCATTGCATTCGCTGTTGGAGGTGAAGGTGGCGCTCGTCTGGCTCATGCTCAAGCCATGCCTGCCAGCCCACGCACCTTGTTACGCTTGCTAGCGTTTTCCCCACTGTCTGCTCCGTCCCCACCACGCGTGGTGGGTCTTGATGAGTGGGCCTGGAAGAAGGGGTGCTCGTACGGGACCATTAAAGCCGTTCACAAGCGACAACAGGACGAGCCGAAGCACGCTGATCCCATGATACGTTCTCGCGGCTGTGATGGAGGCAGACCCACCCAGTCAACAAGTCGAAGCAGCCAGTCTTCGTCGCCATAGGCAGGCAATCGAACTGTATGAAAAGATTCAGGAGTATGCTGCGAAAAATGTCGATGTAACTGCGATTGCGCAAGCAAGCTTCATCAAAAGTGGCGAAAGGCCAGGATCCCTTGGCGGGGTTTGCCCTGACCATGCGATGCTCTTTCTATGGCAACTTCCACACCTTCGCGTGGGTAAATATCACTTCAGTCGGACTGGTCGAATCGTCGGCTGTCACTCCGATCTGACCCTGGTTGTACGTACTATCAGTTACACTTGTCAGGAACTGTTGGTTCAAATATAGATCGATAGTATCATTTCGCGCAACGACCGCAATGGTATTGGTCTCGTTCGGACTAAAAGCAATATGTGGAGAAAACCCGCTTTTTAACAAGCGCGAAGTTGCACCAGTACCATCCACAAAGAGGCGAAGCGAGAAAACACCGTTCTGGTCGAAACGCAAGTAATAGAATTTGGTGTTTGTACTATCGGCTCGAAAGACAATGCCACCAGCATCACCGTTGCTGATATTCATCTCTACCTCATAGGTAAAGTTCGTAAATTGCAGATTTTGAGCGAAGCAGGTGTTGAAATAGCCCGATTGCGTTTCGCTGACATGATAGGCTGATCCCATAAATGCACAAGAACCGCCAGTAGTATTTGTACTCTTATCCATCCAATTATACCTACCATTGTTATCGCTTAGAGGATCATTGAGCAGCACCGTGTTGCTAAAAGGGTAGCGCGAGGCGACTCCCGTAGCCGTAAGGTTTGCTTGTGCCGTTGCCGTTGCATGTAGAGCGGTATTGTGTACATTGCTCTGATAGGCAAACAGCAAGGGTTGACCTATACCCACTGCGATGACGAGTAGTGCTAGTGCCATCAACAGCATTCCTCTTCTTCTGCGCGGACTGTTACCAGGGTCCTGATGTTTAATGATTTGCTCATCATCCCTCTCGTTGTGTAGAGAATTGTAGGCTTGTGGAGTGGAAGTGGAAGAGGATATGGGAGAAGGTGGTTGTACAGCGTTATAAGCAACAAGTGCAGCGCTATCTGGTTGCGCACCGACTGCGGGTGATAATGTAGGTCCATAGATATCGTATTCATAACCGTAGGAAGTGTGGGCACCCTGAAGGGCATGCGCAAAGTCAGAAACGGAAGCAAAGCGGTCTGTAGACTGTTTCGCAAGAGCGCGTAAAAGTACCGCATCGACACCTGGAGAGAGATGTGGATTGAGTGTACTAGGTGGCTGCGGGAGTGTTATGAGGTGCCGATACATCGCTTGCTCTTGGTTGCCCTGAAAGGGAATATGGCCTGTCAGCAATTCATAAGCTATGATAGCAAGAGCATATTGATCTGTTGCAGGCACGGCGACGCCACTCCACTGTTCAGGAGCCATATAGGTTGGAGTCCCACGGATGATCTGACTGGTAACATCCGTGTTAGACATGGCTATACCGAAATCTGTTAGTAACAGGTCGGGAATATCTCTATGCTCTCTATTGCCACGAAGAAGAAAATTGGATGGTTTGACATCCCGATGAATGATCTGATGCTCATGTGCATGTTGCAATGCACTTGCAGCCTGATGGACAAAATGTATGACATCTGCTGGTGAGAGCAATCCAAGCTTGCTACGCTCCCGTAACCAGTCAGCAAATGAACCTTCTGGACAAAACGGCATAACCATGTAAGTGACCATCGATGAAGTCATCACTTCCTCGCCATAGTCAAAGAGAGGTAAGATGTTGGGATGGTCGAGCTGAGCAACTGCCTTTGCTTCGCGCTGAAAAAGGCGCACGGCATCCTCAGTAACAACAACGTCAGAAGAGGGAATAGCACCTGTCCCCATGACCTTGATAGCTATTTGTCGATTGATGCGCGTATCTTCCGCAAGATACACTTCACCCATGCCACCATGCCCGATGGGATGCAGAAGACGATAGCGACCATTTTGCAGGGCTTCTACTAGCATTTCTCACCTTGTGCAATAGAAATAGAAAAACTAGATGCTAGTATAACACAAGCTATATGACCGTGTAAGGTGAGTATATCGTTGATAGCGAGAAAAAAGGGTTGTGTTGCAAAAACTCACAGGAGAACACAATGGGCGTGAGGCCTCACTTCCTGTTCAGCTTATGCAGTCACTCCAAACAGGCTAGCGATTAATACAACTTGACCTCTCACATCTCCTTTTTCCACTCCTTGCAGTTGTCCTTTCCTCATCATGTTCATGAGCTCAAACCCTTGTAACGTACGCCACGCTGTCTCCAACGAGAAAAAGCCCATCCCCCGTGCAAATGTGCCGCAAACCACTCCATATGCCCTCTAGTACCGTGTGGCATAGCCCAGGATCAGAAGGGTTCGGGCAGTTTAGCCCTGACCATGCGCGGCCTAGCTGACCAACGCGGCTTAGGTACTTATCCCGCTTGGCCTTCCTTACACCATGCTCCTGTCCCCTCACACCTTTCGGGAGAAGGTAAGGTGCTGCTTTAATCACTTCGATGCCAGTGTGCATCTCGTTGCGCAACCCGTGGGCAGAGCCGTTTTATAGGACGGACAACATAGTATTATGTGATTTGACATAGGTTTTGTCCCCTTCGCTGAACCATATCCTGTCCCACGTCCCGCATGAGAAGCGGCTTGAGACAAACTGCTAGAGAAGAAGCTGAGTACATAGCGCTCATAGGGATCGATGAGGCTGGGTCGTCTTCGTCGACGTCTAGCTTCGGGAAAGGAGCCGTGAGCCAGCCATCGGTGAACCGTTCGCCCGGAGATTCCAATTCGAGAAGCGATATCAATCGCTGCAAGCCCCTGGTCACGCAACTCAAGGATTTGCTCGTATCGATCCAGCTTTTGAGCGCGTCGAGCGACGCGAGCCTGCTCCTCGCTTCGAGAGCGGGCTGGCTGTCTTTCTTCTTCCGGTAGAGGTTCCGCCTACGGTCTCGACTTCCCGATCAGGCAATACATCAATGGACGTATTGTTTTCCAGATCGCAGATCAACGTTCCATAACGCAGTCGACGCTTCCACGACCAATCATCAATTCCAACCACTCGTGGAGAAGAGGCCACAGGCAGTTCTCTCTGTTTGACCAAGCGCAACAACGTGTCAGAACTGCCAGGGATGCTCAACTGCCTTCCCAGGCGTGCTCCTGCTTCACCGCCCAATGTAAAGCCCATCTGCCGAAGGGTCTCTTGCAATCGCAGTGTGAATTTCATCCGAGGCAAGGTCAAAGAAGGAAAGCGTTCTGCAAAGATCTTACGGGTACACATGCTCTCTTGGCAGAAGAAGCGACGCACACAAACGATCAGCACAACAGGACGTCCGCTGGCTGGTAGATCGCGTAACGTGCGCGTATAACGGCTTTGTACTCGCTTGGAGATCGTTCCACAGCAGGGACAAGAAGCCGTTGGGGAGGCAGCGCGTACGGTGATCGTCACCTCATTGGTGAGGTTGACCTGCTCATTGAGTAGGTCAGAAAGGTCGGGAAGAATAGTCATAGGCTCGAATTGCGTCAAGAAAATGTCTTGCGGGAAGAATTTATTTGGTTCGTTAGTATACCACATTTCGCAGCAGCGAGCCTGCGGAAGAACCATAACCTGTCCATTGAGTTCTTTGGACAATACCGCTGTCAAATCACATATTAGGTTATTATTGTAGTGAATACTATATTAATACAAACTTAAAAGAGTATTTGCTTCTTGTATTCTACTCTCAGGATACTCAATAATTTCTATCCAGTTGGCAGTTCGAAAATCGTTCCATCCTGCCCGCTGGTCAATTGTAGCTTCAAAAACCAACAACGGAACTGAGACGTTAGAACCTCATACATACATTTGAAATAGAATAAACTGGATGCAGCATGGTGGTATGGTCTGTCTCCAAAACGCAAAAGGCACTGAAAGATTTGAAGCAAGGGAAAGCGAGGTCATCGCAAGAAACACCGCATTTTCGGTGCATCTGAAACAACACTCTTTCTCCCAAACTTCACGCCAGACGGCGTCATCCTCAGTGCCTTTATGCACCATTGACTAGTGGGTTGATACGGAAAGTGTTAGGTCGAACACCTCCTCACGTTGCTATGTACTCGATGATGTAGAACCCGTATACCGCCAGGATAAGGATCACTATCACCGATCCAAAGACAAACGGGCCAAACCAGCGGCCCTTGAGAGCGAGCTTCTCCTTGTTGTGCTCGGCTGAATCCTCGCGCATATCGAGCTCCCTGATCGTGTCGCGCATTCCAGGGGGCATCCACCAGTGGGGTCTGCGTCCCTTCGCAACCCAGCGACGGCAAAAGAACATCATATTCGCATTGAGTACCGGCTGGGTGATGCGCTTGACAGCAAAGCCCGCGATGATACCAATGAGAAATGCGTCATAGCCGTTCGCATAGAGCTTCGCTGCTAGAGAGGGGTGCGCGCTGAGGTGTGACTCAAGCCATCTCGCATGCAGCGTGTCATGGAAGAACGGCAACACCCACAGGAACATTGGGATCGCAATCACCGTACCCACGAGGAGCACGATGAAGGGAAGCGCTACTTCTTGTGCGGTGGTAATCGGCTTATACCGCGAGGGTATGAGCGGCACGCGCAGAAGGAAGCGGTCGATCGTGCCTAGCTCAGATGCCTCAGTCTTCTTTTCGTACTTCAGAGAATCGAAGCCAATCTGCTGGTAGAGCAGTAATGCCATGAGACCTTCGATGAAGGGGCGCACGACGTGACGGACATCGTCCCACTGCTTGATCGACAGCCACTGAACTCCGCCGCCATGGGAGATATCACGGCTCAGCAGGTGATCCCATGTGTACTTGACATTCCAGAGATGCAAGTCAAGGTGCTGGCTCATGATCGTGGTTACGACATGCTGGCCAGAGAGCCACTGAGTCAGGATGAAGTAGAGGGCGATCATCGACAGCTTGCCGATATGCCCGAACAACAGGCCATAGAGCTGGCCCTGGGTGAAATTGAGTAGCTTGTACCTACGCTTGAGTTTAGGACGCTCGGCGTGGGCTTCCATCGCAGTAGCACTCATGCTGCAGCCTCCACACACGTGGTAGCACCCTGCTCATAGCGAGCCTTGGAGGGCCTACCGGTGAACACCAATTTGTAGATGCACTTCTTAGACAATGCGGTTGCCTCATCGATGAACTGCTGCATGTAGCCGATACACTGCACTTGGTTGCTGGTCAATGGCGCTACTGTACCCAGAACCCTGTCCCGTTTGTCCCCTCCCATGCTCAGAAGTCCTTTCCCTGCTGCTTCCTGGGCATCTTCTCCCGGATGGGCTACAGACTCTCTGTCCTCTGCTTCACTGAGGCTATGTCGTTGGTCTCCCGATCCCATGGCTTTGTCCTCCTCTTCTGCGGGCGCTCCAAGTGCCTGTGAGACCTGTGCAGTCAAGCGCTTTGCATGCTTTCAGAGAAGCTTCCCGCTGTACGTCATCTACCGTTCTATGGATCTTTCATCAACTTGATCGTGTGAACAGTCAAGAGCAGTTTCCAACACATTCCAAAACCAATTCCACTGTATTCAGGTACGCTCGACAAAGCCAGTGAGTTTCATCAATCCCATGTACATATTTCAGCAGAAGAGACCCAGTTGGTAAATTAACTGAAGGGCTGACATTTTTTGCACTCAAAGGTGGGAATTTGATCTGAGTCATGGAAATCGACCAGGAAGACGCTGGGAAAAGCTCTCCAAGAGAGGATCGTTGCGCACCATTTTTGTAAATTCAAGAGGAAAGCCGGGAGTGCGCCTCGCACAAAACAGCACCATTCCACATGGAAAAACAGGCGAGATCGATTCGATAAAGACTCTGGATCTGCCATTCTGCTTGTTCGCATCTCGCCCCTTTTCGCTAAAAAGAAGCGAACATGAGACGAAACATTTTGTCGTGAATGTACGTAGAGGGTGGACTAGCTGTATTGTAATTCACCTGTGGTTTGTTCGGTGGTTTGAACATGATGTTCTTGTAGAGCTCGCACAAAAAGCTGAACACTGTTTGATGGCTTGCGCGGATACAGCACCCCATAGGGAATCGTGTACTCCCAATCGACCGGAACCGTGACCAGAGAGGGGTGGACATCTTTCCATCCGTCTAACGTCAGCAGAACTGCACCGCTTTTTTCACAGCGGTTGAACATATCAATCGTATACTGATGGGGTGCGTCCTTGATCTGGATTTCGGGGTGTTCCGTTCTTAAATATCCCCGTATTCCATCAATGAGCGGGCTGCTGCCTGGTTGTATCATGACCAACCGCTCTCCATAGAAATCGGGAACAGAAAGCCTTTCCTTCCTAGCGAATGGATGTTCCCTTGAGACGGCGACACAGAAGCGGTACTCACCCAACTTGAGAGCATGAAAAGAGTCAGACCCATTCGCTCTCTCATACGCCCCGACCATGACATCAAAATCCTTCCCAAGCGTTCGATAGACCGTAGGCCAGGGTTCAGTATCATCATCGAAGGGAACCATCTTCATTTTGAACTGGGGATAGGTATCGCTGATGGTGTTCCAGACATCTAAGAGGACGTTACATGGGTTCAGCAGTGACGTTCCAATCCGTATCATGTACGGATTTGTATTGGCAGCTTGCTGCGCTCGTGCAATAGCTTTTCCCGAGTACTGCAGCAGAAACTTTGCATCATGATAAAAAGAAATTCCAGCATCGGTGGCTCGTATCCCATGATTTGTGCGTATCAAAAGTTGCACACCAATACACGCTTCTAAGACATTCATTTGTTTCATGGGTATTGTCAACTTGCCGAAAAGCGAAATCTCTGGCATACTCATTGCATGAAAACAAACACCACTGCTCCCATCTACAAAGGCTTTCGCTTCCCACCGGAAATTATTAGTCACGCAGTCTGGTTGTATTTCCGTTTTTCGCTCAGTTTTCGGTCCGGTTGAAGAGCTTCTGGCACAGCGTGGGATCGTTGTGACCTGTGAAACGGTACGACAATGGTGTTTAAAATTCGGGCAGACCTACGCCAATGAATTGCGGCACCGTCGCCCTCCTTGTGGCGACAAATGGCATCTGGACGAGGTCGTGCTCACGATCAGGGGTCAGAAACACTACTTATGGCGAGCGGTTGATCAATACGGAATGTGCTCGACATCTTGGTGCAGAGCCGACGCAACAAACACGCAGCCAAGAGATTTTTTCGGAAACTTCTTAAAGGACTCACATATGTGCCGCGAGTTATTATTACCGACAAGCTCGCTAGTTATGGAGCAGCAAAGCGCGAGATTCTAGCAAGTGTGGAGCATCGCCAACACAAACGGCTGAACAATCGAGCGGAAAACTCGCACCAAGCAACGCGACTGCGCGAGAAGAAAATGAGGAAATTCAAATCAGCGGGTCATGCGCAACGCTTTCTTTCTGCCTTTGGTCCCATCTCTGGTTATTTCCAACTGCGAAGGCATCGCCCGAGTGCAAAGGAGTATCGTGCCACTTTGCAGAACCGATTCCAGATATGGGATGAGGTGACCAGAGTGAAATTGGTCAGCTAACTCTTGAATGCTTTAGCCTCTTGTTCCTCTACGCTCTCTTTTCTTCCTTTATCTCAGCAGTAAGCTCCTTTCCTTTAAATAAGTTGACAATACCTGGCAGCACTACCTCGACCATTATCTATCACATGATCCAGCACGGCTTCCTATTGTCTACGAAATGATGCAAAGAATTGCCCTACATCCTGAACTACCAGAGCGAATAGAGCAAGAATTGGTACATGCACCTGGTCCTGTGCTGGAGTCCCTTGCTTGTGATTATTCCAAGTATAGTGAAAATATACGAGTCATGCACAATGAACTTCTTCGTACACTTGTAAAACAGCCCTGCTAAGTAAGCTATCTCAATACAAATGTGATGAAAGACGGTGTTCCTGCGAATAGGAACACGGTTCAAGGCAATGCAACAAGAATGCTTGACGAGGACACACTCAGCACGTATAGTTGCTGTAGTGACAAGGCAAAAACGGGAGGGACCTACGAGATGAAAACTTCGCAGTATGAAATATATCTAAAAATGCTGAGTGAGGAGTTGGAGCGGCAAAACATTGTAGGTGAAATCTTGCTCGCTGAAAACGCGCGCTTGCTCCTCGACATCTTCCTGCAAGATATCAGCATAGATATCGAGACGTACTTTGGGCCTGGGAAAACACTCCAGGAAGCGGCCCAAAAGGTGGCTCAACGCGAAGGATTGTCTGGGAACTGGCTCACACAAGCAGGAGAGGACTATTTTCAGCAGCGTGCCTTCTCAGCAGGGTTCACCTCCCGAGGATTGCACATGTATGTTGCTCCTGTGGGTTACCTGCTCACCATGTTTCTCCTCTTTGGAGACCAACAAGTGAGTGAGACAATGCGAGAACTAGTAGAAAAGGAGGGCCTCGCAACCCGCGAAGCCGTCATCCAGCATGTCAAAGCTTACCTCCCAAAGCAGTCCGTTCCTTTACAACTACAAGAAAAGATTGAACGGATGTTTGCGTAGTAAATGTCTCTACTCATATCGGTTGTTTCCTGCTCATTACGTTTGCGTCGTATTAGAGATGCTTGAAGAAGGGAAGGTAGAGTGACTAAAGAAGATATCGAACACTACTTACGCTTGCTCGGTCACGAGTTGCAAGCAAGGAACACCACTGGAAACATTTTGTTGCTTGGAGGAGCTGTCATGCTCCTTGAAGTGGGAAATCGAGCAACGACGCAAGACATTGATGCTTCGTTTGAAGGAGGCAATGCACCAATGATTCGTGAGGCCGTTATCGCAGTCGCCCAACGTGAAGGGTTAGCACGAGATTGGCTCAATGACGCAGCTAAAGGCTTTCTGTACACTCAACCTACTACTATCCTCTGGAAACAGTATCCTGGGTTGAATGTTTACCTACCCACTTTAGATTATCTTTTAACGATGAAGGTTATTGCAGGTCGCCCACGCGACATCGAAGACGCCAAAGCGTTGATTGAGGTGCTACATATTTCCAACGAACAGGAACTGCTCTCGCTTGTTACAAAATACATTCCTCAAGAGCGCATCGACGTGCGGGTGCAGTACCTCATCGCGGACCTCTTTGAGTCATAAAGAGAACACAAAGGAGTACAGCTATGGCGACAACAGCAAGTTCTCTCTATTGGTGGCATCGGTATACGAGTCAAGAAAGTTTTCAACGCATTCTCGATGATGAAGACCCGTGGATTGCCATTGGGGATTTCATAGATGAATGGCGACGCGAGGACGTGAAAGACCGTTGCGAATTGGTGGTTGTCCCTCTCGCTCCATCTGAGTCCTTCGACCATCACCAATGGGCTGCATTCTTTTCAGCGATGGTCGAACACCTCTGCATCCAGGATGGCTTGCCCATCCCTGCTTGGGTTGAGAACGAGCATTTCGTCTTAGCAGACCCATGGTTTCTCTATCCAGGATGGCGGTTAACTGCATGGCAGTTAGCAACCACGCCTCCCTCATTCAAGAAAAGAAACATCTTTGGTGGAGACAGGATACTCGATAGGGCATAAATTGGTCTTCTTCATTGACGCTGATCTGGTTTCGCTTTTGTGCATCTACAAGCTACCTACAGATCACTATCTACTTGAATGTATTGTTTGGAAAGAAGAGTAGAGCAGAAAGCAATGATACTTCAATAAAGTGGCGTTGGCATTTAAGCAGCTTAAAAATAAAAGTAGAAATATTTACATTATCAATAAATATTTCTACTTTTAGTCGGAATGGAATCGACGGGCATCGACCTTTCTCTCACCAACGCTGACGCTCTTCCTTGAGCCTCATGGAAAGCTGTATCTCAAACTACAACAGGTCTTCGCACAGTTGCAAGTGGACGTGAATGATCCGCTTCTTCCAACGACAAGAAAACGGCCAGGCCCTGCAAAACCGAAACATGGTATTCCTCCGACAGAATGGTCGAACGTATTCCGAAGGGTCACTGAGAATCAAGAACCGCTTCGCAAGGTGGCAGATGAGTATGGTGTGTCACATGAGACGGTACGACGTGTCGTGCTGTCTGTCCAAAAGAGCAGGATGTGAACAGAGTAACTTCCTGGTCAAAAGAAGAACATTGAGAGTTTTCCTCTTTGCAAAATGATGAGGAGATCATCATAGTCTTCCATGAAAGAGGTAAGTCGATCTTCAAACGAAGAGGTTTCACGAAAACAACCCGACGCCTATTTAATGGTACTGAAAGTAAAGAGATGGATAGAGACAAACACATTCAGAAGGATGCCGGAAAGGATTACGCTAACGAGTCCCGCGGTCATTCGCACAAGAGGTCGCCCCAGTATCTCATTTACAGTATAGATACTTGCGACAAGCGCAATACCAACACTGCCCGCCATGACACTTCCAGCTGTAATGGACCCGTAGAGAAGAGCGATTTCTAGCGTGAGATGCATAGCATGACGAATGTTATCCGAAGCTTCACGGACGGCATGAAGCGCACTGAGTGCTTTGGCAAGAGATATGAGAGGGAGAATTTCAGTGCTAAAGAGTATACCACCAGCAATACCAGCCAGTATTGGATTCGGTAGAAGGTAGGCTATGGAATATACCAGCATGAAGCCGACAGTCTGGAAGGACCCAGATGCGAGAGCAGTGGACACGACAAGTGGAATGAATCCTAACGCGCGGTAAAAATCAATCTGGGCCGCACTGACATAGTGCCCATTGGCAAGCACGAAACTTGCGGCTTCACCACCGCTGAAGGTGTGTGTATTGGCTAGAACTCCTAGCAAGATACCTATGAGAATAAAGTAGGGAGTGTGTTTTCTGAGATGACTCGCATTCGCTGCGAATAGCAACGCAACCTCATCATCGACAGTGTTCACCTCCGTTAGCACAGGTGTTTCTACCACATCTCTCCACGCGTTAGCCACGCTTGTCACATCTAGCGAGTTCCTCATCGCAATTTCCGCACTGGCCTCTTTCTTCCTCGTAATCTCTTCACCCATCACAAGTATAACGAGTATGAGCATACCAGATGCTAATGCTAGAGACTCTGCAAACATAGGCGACAACCATCGTAACGTTATGAGCATGATTATCAGACTAATAACGAGGGCAATAGCTCCTTGAGGTCGCCCGAACTGAGTAGTAATGGCAACAACTGGAAAGAATGCGAAGAGAAATAAAATGGGTGTTGCCATCTGATGCATGGCGGGCAGAAAGTTGACGGGTAAACGGTTCACTACTGTTATCGCCACACTTAACCCAAAGATGACGATAGCACCCCAAAAAGCTCCCAAGAGAAGTGCAAGCCATCTTTTAGGTGAGAGAATACCCAGAACATCTGCAGGCAGAAAGAGTAGCCACGGATTGAGTACGCCAGAGGAAAAAGCGAGTGGTAGACCAAAACTGAAGATAAAACTCGTTGATAAGTTGAAGGCGATGGTTGCCATTTGCACACGGCTCAGTTCTCCTCGACGAAAATCTAGGAGAAATGGACGTGTACCGTCATTAAATACTGCAAGAGCCATCTGAGATAGGAGTGCGGCATATGCAGTGGTAAGAATGGTGATGATACTGACGAATGGATTGAAGGCCAAGGTCACGATGCTTCTCCTACTGGTACATGCACTTGAATAGCATCTACCAGCGAGGGAACGATAGTGGAAATTTGATCGACCGAGACGCCAAAGACGCGCACACCTGAGTCAAGCAGCTTTTGCATCTCGGTAGCACTCACGTGCGCCTGTCGTCCAAAGGTATGACACCTTTGACGCCCTAGAAAGGCTGACATCGCTCCCAGAGCACCACCTGCACCAGTGTGACAGGTGCCGATATAGTAGGTATTTGGAATCCGCTGCAAGATCGGCCCCGCTGCAAGATCGTTACTCACCACGAGCGTAAGTTTCAAATTGCTGCGTTGCTCTAAGAGTCGTTTGACATTGGATTTGCCAATACCTCCAATGTATAGCGTTATCATTCCATCGCTCCTATCTTGTCCTTTTTTTAAGGATACTGGAAGCACTCATTACTCCATTGTAACTAATACATATCGCTGTATAATGTTACTGCTTTTCTGTTGATAGGAATGAATCGTAGTGGTGTGCCATAAACGCACCTATATGTAAGAGTAGAAAGTCAAATTCTTCCGATGGGAGTGTGAAGCCAAGCACTTGCTTTACCTCGCGCTGAATATGCTCGACCCACGGAATGAAAGAAGTCAGGCCCATAGCCTCTTCATGAACATGGTGACTCCAAGCTACTCCTAATAGCTCACCGCGCTGCATCCGCATCAGAGCAAGCAGAAGGTGGCTAGCGAACGGTCCAGCATTCTTCTCAGTACAGGAATGAAGAGAAGTATGTTCAAGCCACAAAAGTATATCTCGGACCAGACTTACAACTTGCCGCGATGCTAGTTTTTCTTGTTCGTACACATATAAACGTTCCTGAAGTTGACGATCCATTGCTCGCCCTCCCCTATTCGCATCTTGTAATTATACTACAAGGAATTTTAGTTAACACGAAAATAGTGCGGCAAATGATAAGGATTGAACATATATTTGATCAAGAGATCGTAATTGCTATCTTTGTTCCTGTTGACAAACAAGTTTTTACTTAATATACTATATACAGTATACTGGATATTGGGATGAAGGAGGAACTTACTATCTTAAGAAGAGATGATGCTGTTGGAATGGCATTTAGGAAATTCCTCTCCTTCCACGCTCAACCTACAACAAGTATACTCACAAAATCTATTGATGTATTCCGATATTTCGTAGTTTGTACATGGTACTAGAGCTGTTAGGATACAGCTCTTCACTCCAGTATTTACATCTCTACAGGCAAGGGAGCCAAGAATGAGTGAACACGAGAAGAGCGCACCTCCCTCAGAGCGCTTGTACTTCGACGAACATCAATGGATCACTGTCGAGGCAGCCATGACGCGTATTATTCCTACCGATGATACGGCGGGAGCGCGTGAAGCAGGAGCAATCCGCTTCCTAGATCGCTATCTTTCTGGCATCGACTACATTTACGCTAAGCCCGACGGAAGTGGCTTCAAAAAGCTTTCTGGTAAAATAGCGGCTTCATGGCAAGAGCGCATCGAGACGTTACGCCAACGCTACAGAGAAGGTGTGCAGGAGATGGACAGTCGCAGTCGTGATCTCTTCAGCACGGAATTTTATCTCTTACGCCCCGAACAACAAGACCGTGTGCTCTCGGCTATGGAGAATCCCAAATTCGAGGAAAAGGCTAGTGCTGAACAAGCGTCAGCAGGCTTTGCACCTCCTACACCTGCTGCAATGCAACAGTATGAGACCGAGACCGATCTCGACTTCTTTCAGATGCTGGTGCTACACACCCGTCAGGGTTTCTATTCTGATCCCATCTATGGTGGCAATCGAGGCCATGTCGGTTGGCAGGTCATCGGGTTCCACGGTCCACAGTCTATGACGGAAGTCCATTCAGGAGCATACAGCACACTACCTTACTTCGCTCATGCGGCTACGGGTAGTGAGGAAGGAGGCAATGGATGAAGAATTACAAGCGCAAGCCTGATAAGGCGCAGGTATGCATCATCGGGTCGGGTGCTTCTGGTGCAACGGCTGCCAAGGTACTGACCGAGGCTGGTATTCATGTCGTGGTTTTAGAGCGCGGTCCGTGGATGAAGCAAGAAGACTTTGGCGGCGATGAACTTGCCAACGTGAACCGTTACTATCTTTGGGCTGACCCAACGCTGAACCCTCGCACATTTAGGGAGACGGCTGATGAAGAGGCGCATGTGGGTTCGTTCTGTCCCGTTCCGCAAATGGTAGGTGGTGGCACCGTCCACTGGTCGGGCTGGGTGCCACGCTTCACCGAGAACGACTTCCGTATGCACTCGCTACATGGAGATGTGCCTGGGGCAGACCTGGTAGACTGGCCTATTAGCTATCAAGAACTTGAGCTATTCTACGACAAAATAGAGTGGGACCTTGGTGTATCTGGTCAGGCTGGTGCGAATACATACGAGGCCCCACGCAGACGTGGCTATCCAGTGCCTCCCATGCCGATGACACGCTACACACAAAAATTTCATGAGGGTTGCGCCAAGCTAGGGTACAACTCCTTTCCGACACCAACGGCTATGCTCTCGAAGCCGTATAATAGACGGTCATCGAGTGTTCTCTCCGCTTTTATTCAGCAGCATGGTGATCCGACAGGCACAAAGAGTAGTGTTCTCTATACCTTTGTGCCGGACGCGCTCGCTACTGGAAGAATGGACTTGAGAACTGATTGTTATGTACACGAGATCACCGTTGACGCACAGGGCAAGGCCAAGAGTGCAGTCTATCAAGATGCGGATGGCGATTTCGTTGAGCAAGAGGCCGATGTGTTCATGCTCGCATGTGGGGCGATAGAGTCATCACGTCTGCTCTTGCTTTCGCGCTCAAGTCAGTTTCCGAATGGACTGGCAAACGGAACTGGACTCGTTGGCCGCTATCTCACGCTTCATGAATATAGTGGTGCAGTCGGTGTCTTTGATGAGCCTGTTTACGGCTGGGCTGGTGGTGGCTATATCAGTGGGAGTACGCTTGAGTTCTATGCCTCTGATGAGAAGCGAGGCTTTATTGGCGGTTGCCATGTGGCTGCGGCAGCAGCTGGCATCCCATTACCCATTAACTTCTCAGTACCTGAGAAGCCACAATGGGGTAAGGCCATGAAGGATGCTGATCGAGAGTTTTTCAACTATAGCATGGCTGTAGGCATTGTTATGCATGATCTCCCACAAGAGACCAATCGTGTCGAATTGGATGAGACAGTGAAGGATGCATGGGGACTACCAGTGGCACGTATCACCATCAAACCGCATCCAAACGATCTCGCCCAGGCACACTGGACCATAGACAAAAATGCAGAAATTCTTGAGGCGGCAGGAGCCAGAAAGGTGTGGCGGGCATACGTCGATACAATTAGTGGCAACTGCTCTCATCAGCATGGCACTATTCGTATGGGAACAGACCCGGCAAAGTCTGTGCTAAATAAGTGGTGTCAGGCACATGAAGTAGATAACCTGTATGCCATTGACGGTAGCCCTTTCCCCACTGCTACGGGCATCAATCCAACGCTTTCAATCATGGCAAATGCAGCAAGGGTTGCCGATCACCTGATTCAGCAACGAAGCACAAGGTAGGAGGAACCTATGAAGTTTGCATATCAGACAAATACATGGGGAGGATTGTTTGGACACCCAGCCGGAGTGACAAGTATTAAGGACCTTTACTATGTCACCGATGGCCCTATTGAGCAGGCGATGAAAGATATCTCATCATTAGGCTATGAAGGCTTTGAGTTGTTTGACGGCAATCTGATGCAGTACGCCGACCGCAAAGACGAACTTCAGTCTCTCATGCAGAACCTACACCTGGAGATGGTTGCCGTCTATTCTGGCGCGAACTTCATCTATCCAGATGTACTCGCAGAGGAACTCGCGAAAATCGAGCAAGTTGCAAAACTCGCTGCTGAATTCCACGCAACCTACCTGGTGGTTGGAGGCGGCGCGATACGCTCAACTGGGAATGTCGAGCAAGACTATCAACGCATGGGACAGGCTTTGGATCGGGTAGCTGAGATGGCACAGCATACAGGATTGGTAGCCACGTATCATCCACATCTTGGCACTTGTGTGCAATCTCCCGATCAATTGGAAACGTTGTTCAAATACACGAGCATCGGGCTTTGTCCTGATACCGCTCATGTGCAAGCAGGAGGAGGTGATCCAACCGCTATCATTCGACAACATGCCAGCCGAGTGAACTACGTTCACCTGAAAGATATCAAGCAGGGCGTTTTTATGCCACTAGGACAGGGAGAACAGAACTACAGCCAGATACTGACAGCACTCAAAGAGGCTAGCTACGATGGCTGGATAACGGTGGAGTTAGATAGTTTTCCCAATCCAAGAAGAGGGGCAGAGATAAGCAAGGCTTTCATCCAGGAAAAAATGGCTGCTGTTTAATTATTGTCAACGTAGAGTAAAGCTAGATTCCATCGAATGCACAGTGGCATTTGCCACATGCAATGGAGTAATGAAGATGCAAGTACAGGTATTTTCCGGTGTCACACGACGACACCAAAGACGTATGGCACTCCCAACGCTGATGCTGTTACTCCTAGTGCTTTTACTCGCAGCCTGCGGAAGTCAGGGGCAGACGGGGAGTTCCGGCCCTCCAGGATCAAAGAATGCAACACCAGCAGGCAACTTACCACCGATTGATCCCAACAATCCGCAAGGCGCATTAACTGCACTAGAGCAAACGGTGTATAGTGTAGGCCCTTACGGTGAGAAGGCTACACCTGCAAGTCGGGTGCAACTCACATCGGATGAGATGCAGAAAATTAAGGGCATGAATGCGACAGCCGCGATTGTGCTCCACTATGCTGGTAACGACTGGTCAAATGCGCAGGTTGCTGGCCTGAAACAGCAGTTTGCAACGATGGGCATCAAGGTCATCGCAGTTACCGACGCAAATTTTGACCCCAACAAACAAGTTTCGGATATCGAGACCGTGCTGAATAAAAAGCCGAACATCATCGTCTCCATTCCGACTGATCCTGTGGCAACAGCGAGTGCGTATAGGAAAGCAGTTGCTCAAGGGGTCAAGCTCGTCTTTATGGATAACGTTCCAAGTGGCTTCAAAGCAGGTTCGGACTATGTGAGCGTAGTCTCAGCTGATAACTACGGCAATGGAGTTGCCGCTGCCCTGCTCATGGCGAAAAAGCTCAATGGCAAGGGCAAGATCGGCCTCATCTATCACGCTTCTGACTTCTTCGTGACGAAGCAGAGATATGAGGCGTTCAAGGCAACCATTGCAAAGTTTCCAGGTATTCAAGTCGTGAGCGAGAAGGGCGTTGCAGGCCCTGACTTCGCGAGTCAGGCGAATACGGCTGCTGCGGCCATGCTGACCCAGTACCCGAACCTCAACGGAATCTGGGGCGTGTGGGATGTCCCATCAGAAGGAATTCTGTCTGCGGCACGCAGTGCGGGCGATCCAAATCTCGATATTACAACCTGTGATCTGGGACTGAATGTAGCAATCGCCATCAAAAAGGGCCAGTTTATCTCTGGCTTAGGTGCTCAACGCCCATTTGACCAGGGCACCACCGAGGCGATGCTGGCAGGATACGGGCTACTTGGAAAAGCGGCACCCCCGTATATAGCACTCAATGCTCTTCCTGTCACTCAGGATAATGTGTTGCAGGCATGGCAGACGGTCTATCACGCAGCTCCTCCAACGTCTTTATCAGGAGCTAGCTAACGTTCATAGTGACCACGAAATAGGAATGGGGTCTCACGCCATAGCGACGTGCGACCCTATGTAACGGCGCAATTTCCTAGGAGAGTCTCCATGACGACATCGACAACATCGACCATACTACAGATGAAAAATATAGTGAAGGCTTTCGGTGCAAATACCGTGTTACGGGGGGTGGATTTCGATCTCCAACAGGGTGAAGTGCATGCTCTACTTGGTAGCAACGGTGCTGGTAAATCGACGTTGATGAAGATTCTTGAAGGAGTCTACACAGCGGATGAGGGCGACATTGAGATTAGCGGCTCCACTGTCCGTATTCGGTCGCCTCAAGAGGCGAAAGCTCATGGCGTCGGCATGGTCTTTCAAGAGTTTAGCTTGATTCCAACACTCACCGTAGCCCAGAATGTCTTTTTGACGCGGGAGCCAAAAACTGGCACTGGTTTGCTTAACGATGCTGAAGCCGAGCGTCGTACTCGAGCACTGTTCGCAGAGATGGATGAGCAGATCGATCCCAAACAGATCGTTGCTCGGATGAGTACCGGATACTGGCAGTTAACCGAGATAGCCAAGGCACTTGCACAAGATGCCCGAATTCTGATACTAGATGAACCAACTGCCTCACTGACACAGACCGAGACGGAAGGGCTATTTGAGCTGATCAGAAAATTGAGGGCGAGAGGCATTTCGATGGTCTACATCTCACATCGAATGGAAGAAATCTTCCAGATAGCTGATCGCATTACCGTCATGCGGGATGGTCAGCGCGTCATGACCGAGGTTGTTGCCAACCTTACTATCGACCAGGTGATCGAGCAAATCATTGGGCAAAAGGTGGAGCAGACCCTTGAGTGGAAGGATCGGAAGGTAAGGCGCGATACCGTCCCGCTCTTAGAAGTGGAGAACATGAGTGCTGTTGACCGGGTGCGTAACATCAGCTTCTCGCTCTATCCAGGAGAAATTCTTGGACTCGCAGGACTAATGGGAAGTGGACGTACTGAGTTAGCACGGGCACTCTTCGGTATCAATCGAATTACGAACGGTACGGTGCGAGTAAGCGAAAAGCAGGTGACGATTCGTACTCCTGATGATGCTATAGCCGCAAAGATTTGCTTGATTCCTGAAGACCGCCGTGTTCAGGGCCTCGTCCTTGATCACTCGGTTAAGGATAACCTGCTGTTGCCATTGTTGAAGCAATTTCAGCACTTTGGGCTGGTGAATGATGCACAAGGAGACAAGCTTGTGCAGTCGTATGTGAGCAATTTGAGAGTGAAGACGGACTCGATTTTCAAGCCCATACGCCTACTCTCAGGGGGTAATCAGCAAAAAGTGGTCATCGCCAAATGGTTAGCTGCTAACCCTGACATACTCATCATGGACGAGCCTACTGCGGGCGTTGACATAGGATCGAAGGTCGAGATCGTCAATATTATCCGGCAACTCGCGGACAGTGGCAAGGGCGTCATTGTCATCTCGTCCGAGTTCCCTGAATTGCTGGCTGTAAGCGACCGCATCTTGGTATTGCAGGATGGCACAGTGAAGCAGCAACTTGATCGGCGTGAAATCGGGTCAGAGCAAGAGTTGCAGCACATAGTCCAGACCGCCGAAGAACATATGTATAGCGTGGGTCCGTATGGCGAGCAAGCCACGCCTGCTAGTCAGGTACAACTCACGTCGGATGAGCTGCAGAAAATTAAGGGTATGCATGCTACTGCTGCTATCGTTCTGCACTACGGTGGGAACGATTGGTCAAATGCACAGGTCGCTGGTTTGAAACAGCAGTTTGAGTCAATGGGTATTCACGTGATCGCGGTAACGGACGCGAACTTCGATGCCCACAAACAAGTTGCAGATATCGAGACCGTGCTCATTCAGAAGCCAGACCTCATTGTATCCATTCCGACCGATCCTGTCGCGACAGCCGATGCCTACAAAAAGGCAGTTGCACAAGGAGTGAAACTCGTTTTCATGGATAACATTCCGCGGGGTTTTCAAGCAGGCCATGACTACGTGAGTGTGGTGTCAGCCGATAACTATGGCAATGGAGTCACATCAGCTCTTCTTCTGGCTGAGAAACTGAGTGGTACGGGCAACGTTGGTGTGATCTATCATGCAACAGACTTTTTCGTGACGAAGCAGAGATATGAGGCATTCAAGGCAACTATTGCGAAATTCCCAGATATTCAAATTGTAAGCGAGAAGGGTGTTGCAGGTTCTGACCTCGCGGGTCAAGCAGAGGCAGCTACCTCGGCGATGTTGAGCGAGCATCCTGATCTCAACGGAATATGGGCGGTGTGGGATGTGCCAGCAGAAGGCGTTGTGGCCGCTGCATACACTGCTGGTCGTCAAAATCTTGTCGTTACGACAATTGATTTAGGGCTGAACGTGGCACTTGCTATCGCCAAGAATCAATTTATCTATGGTGTAGGTGCTCAACGACCGTTTGATCAAGGCACAACCGAAGCGTTACTGGCAGGATATGGCCTGCTTGGGAAGGTAGCACCACCATATGTAGCACTCAATACTCTTCCTGCCTCCAAAGCAAGTGTGCTGCAGGCATGGCAAACGGTGTATCATTCCGCTCCACCACCAGCACTTGTCGCTGCTGCCCAGTCTTGACAACAGGTATTGGAAGAGAAATATACCCTCACATGCTGTATGCAGTGAGATGGAGTTCCAACAGGAGTTGCATCATGTCATCTAAAGTAACAGCCTCCGCGCAGACAACAGAGAAAAAAGTGGCCCGCACTTTTCGCTTTGATTGGCGCCAATACGTTGTGTATATTGGCTTTGTCGTCCTCTTACTGGTTTTCAGTATTGTACTAAGTGGTTCGGGCTTTTTGACTCCCAACAACTTGCTCAATATCATTCGCCAAACGGCAATCATTTCAGTGATGGCGGTAGCCGTAACCTTTGTGATTGCAGCCGCGGAGATTGATCTATCAATTGGTTCGCTCGCTGGCCTCGCTTCTGTCGTCGCGGCCCTATCGATTCAGCAATACGGAATATTTGCTGGTATTATCGCTGGTCTACTGGTTGGAGTACTCGTTGGTATAACAAATGGTCTGCTTGTGACACGCTTCGGTATTCCCTCCTTCCTTGTCACGTTAGGTATGCTAAGCGTCACGCAAGGTATCGCCATGTGGATCAGTGCGACTGCACCTATTCCTATCGCGGATACTACTTTCAACAATATCTTTGGTTCTGGTCAAATCGGACCCATTCCATCACTGGTAATCTGGCCTATTGTGTTTCTTATTGTTGGGCATGTCGTTTTACGCAAAACTACGTATGGTCGCCAGGTACTTGCTACCGGCGGCAATACAATGGCAGCTCGTTTCAGCGGGGTAAATACGCGTAGAATTAAGTTTCTTGTCTTTCTGGTGTCGAGTATTGTGGCCTCCATTGCTGGTATGCTCTATGCTGGACATTTGCAATCTGGTCGCTTCCAGTGGGGGCAAGGTGATGAGCTATCGGTGATCGCTGCAGTTATTCTGGGTGGTACCAGTCTATTCGGCGGTGCAGGATCCGTCATAGGAGCGGTGATCGGTGCTCTGCTCATCGGCCTCATCAACAATGGTTTAGTTCTTATGGGGCTTGACACGAGCCAGCAACTGATTGTTCGAGGACTGATCATCATCCTTGCGGTTGCGCTTGGTCGCAAAAGTGCCTCGTAGTCTTAGACACAGAGTAAGTCTGAAAACACGAGGACCGCAGGTGCTGGGCTGCATTTCATGAATACTATGTAACTCAGCACCTGCGGTCCTCGTGCTTGTCGCATATTTCAGGAGGAGGTTTTTTTGAAGCAAGATGTGTCGAAAAGAAAGCTGCGTGTAGGTATTGTTGGTGGCGGTCAAGGTTCGTTTATTGGTGCGGTTCATCGTATCGCGGTGGAGTTGGATGGTCAGGCGGAGGTTGTTGCCGGAGCAATGTCTACTGATCCGCGAAGAGCAAGAGACTCTGCTGCGGCATGGTTTCTGAATCGTTCTTACAACACCTTTCAGGAAATGGTAGAGGCGGAGTCGCAACGGCCTGACGGCATTGACTTCGTGATGATTACCACTCCAAACCATCTGCATTATCCCGTCGCCAAAGTGTTTTTGGAGCATGGCATTCATGTTGTCTCTGATAAACCAATGTCCCTGTCTTTGGAAGAGGCACAAAAAGAGGTGGCCCTTGTCGAGAAGAGCAATCTTATCTTTGCGCTCACTCACAACTACACGGGCTATCCGGCGATTCGTCAGGCACGAGACATCGTGCGACGAGGTGAAATAGGGAATGTGCGCAAGGTGCTGGTCGAGTATCTCCAGGATTGGCTTATGGAGCCGCTTGAGAGGACTGGCTCAAAACAGGCTTCATGGCGCACGGACCCTACAAAATCTGGTATATCCGGCTGTGTTGGAGATATCGGAACGCATGCCGAAAACCTCCTTGAATTTGTGACAGGATTGAGAATATCGGCACTCTGTGCCGATCTGACAACCTTTGTAGATGGAAGAGTGCTTGAGGACGACGCTACCATGCTACTACGCTTGCAAAATGGGGGCAAAGGCATACTGACCTGTTCGCAGATTACTGCTGGTGAAGAGAACAACCTCACGCTTCGTGTCTACGGTAGCAAAGCGAGTTTAGAGTGGCATCAAATGGAGCCGAACACGCTCCTCTTTAAGCAGCAAGGGCAACCCTGTCAGCTACTGCGTGTAGGGCAATTCTACCTGAGTAGTGAGGTGAAGGCACTAACACGTCTTCCAGCAGGTCATCCTGAAGGCTATCTTGAGGCGTTCGCCAACCTCTACAGGCTGATTATTGCTGATATTCGGCGTGTAGAGAGAGGTCAAGAGCCAGAAGGCGGCTATCCAAACGTACACGATGGCCTACGAGGAATGCAATTTATCGCGGCAGCTGTCGAAAGCTCACACAAGGGTGCTGTTTGGGTTGATGTGCTGCACGCTTAAACATATCAATAGCGAGGTAATCTCTGTCGATTCATTACCTCTTGCTGAAGAAGAGTTGTATACTCAGGAGAAAACAAGTTTGTAAGAACATGATAAACGGGTGCATCGCGCAAGGCAACGATAGCGGCTTGTGTCGCTATCTCATGTTTATGCATATCTCCTAGTAGAGGGAGAAACATTACGTCGGGTGACACTTCTTGTATACCGTCACGGCTCCATATGAAGGCATCAAAGAGTCCTTCTTGTAGCGAGGCGAGGACCTGTGTTCCTGTAATAGAGACCTTTTCCCAGGTATGCTTGTCCTCAAGCTCGTCATCTGTGAGCAGAATCACATCCAGGGAGGTAAGGTCCACGCCGATACGCTGAATCTGCTCGCGAGGAACGCGACTGACGAGTACATGTTCAGCGACATAGGAATCTCTGGGTAACTGAGCAACAATAGCCATCTCTGAGTATTGTTTGCACAGATATTCTGCCGCTAGAAGGGACACGACAGCATAATGATAGTGACCTTTGTGTACCATCTCGCCACGCAAGACGGCACCGCGCTGGTACGTCATATTGAATGGCAGTTGTGATGTAGCGAGTTGGCTATACAAGGCAGTGGCAAGACCCTCATAGCGTAGCGTGTAGGGTAGAGGCATCGAGCCAATAATCCATTCGTTCCCTGCATAGCGCCATAACATACAATAATCAATCGCGGTTAAGACAGAGCCGCGAGAGCCGTGCGCCTCAACCGCAATAGCTCCCAGACGAGTGAGATGAGTAAATGCCTCTTGCACGGTTCCGTTGCCCATCTTAAGTTCACGGGCAATATCCATCATTCTTGGTAACTTCTCGCCTTGAGAGAGGCAAAGTAACAGACGAGCAACGCCCACCGTCGCTTTTCCCGTTTGAGAGAGAAAATCCTCGGTATTGGAGGAGACCATTTTACACTCCATCAGAATATCCAGTACACTGGATATAGTATAAGTGTTAGAAATGTATTTGTCAATCTATGAGTTGTTTAGGTATGTGATTCTTTTGGTGTTGGGTAGTCGTGTGTTGTCCAGTCCCCAATTTTCTGAACCCTGAGATAGCACAGGAGAGAAGGAACAGATGAGTATCTATGATAAAAGAGTGCTAAGCCATCTCCGCTGAAAGATAGTTAGGCATATAAACAGTGACAAATAAAAATACTATTTGTACATTTTTATACAAATAGTATTTACGGAATCGACGGGATTCGAACCCGCGATCTTCTGCGTGACAGGCAGACATGTTAGGCCACTACACCACGACTCCTTAGATTATACGCTTTCATGCGCTGTACCAGCACCTCTTGCGTAGATAGAATGATATCAGAGTAGCCCTCGGTTGTCAAGCTTTTTTTAGAACCAATTTGGACTTTTTCTTACTTTCTAAAATCTCCCTGTAGTCTAAGTCTCTGTTGTATCCAGTCCTTCGTATAGTCACTGGCTTCTTGAATTGAGATGTTTCCCGTATCTAATAGCGTAACTGGAAACTTTGTTGTTCTTGCCATCTCTTTCAAGCTGTTATTAAAGGCGATCATTGTATCTACGAAAGCAGGAGTACCTGATTGACGCCATGCTGACCGTGCTTGTAAGCGTTGAACGAGTTGCTCATCATCACACGTGTAAAGCAAATAGTGAAGAGTTGAGAAATATTGTCGCGCGGGTAGTGTCTCGAAGCGTTCTGGGTCTGCTATACCGAAGAGCACGACTGACCGACCACTTTGGCCGATGTTTGCAGCTATCTCTAACCATGTCGAGCGAAAGCTGTAGTAATTGTTTTCAGGAGTCCTAAATTCTGCGCGCCAGAGAAGATCACTGTCAAGAACGACGCATTCTGTAAATTTTGAGGTAAGTTCAAGACAAATCGTTGTCTTCCCAGTGCCACTAACGCCACCAGCTACGAACAAAGGTAGTTGTAGAAATGGATGTTTATAGCCGCACATTTGACAGACTATGAAGGGACCGGTTGCATCTACGGGCTTTTCCTCCGAATACTCTCCACAGTTTGAGCATACATCATACATATGTTGCCTCCCCACGAAGCATAGATACAAAATACATAATGTGAGTATACTATAGACACTAGCTATGATCGTGAAAGCGGAACAGCGAAGGAACACATACTATGGATACTCCACTCAATGCTGAGCGGCAAATGGTGATTGAGGAGGTGCGGCGTTTTGTAGATCGTGAGGTCATTCCCGTTGCACACGACCTTGAACAATACGATACCTATCCTCTTGAATTAATCGAGAAACTCAAAACAATGGGCATATTTGCCGCAACGATTCCAGAGCAGTATGACGGTCTCGGCTTTGATTTCGAGACATATGTGCAGATTGTTGAAGAACTGTCTCGTGGTTGGATGAGCCTGAGTGGAATCGTCAATACTCATGTCCTTGTCGCATATATGATTACTGCTTTTGGAACAGAAGAGCAGAAACAAAAATTTCTTCCTATCATGGCACAGGGTGAGATGCGTGGGGGTCTCTGCATTTCTGAAGCGAATGCAGGCAGCGATGTACAAGCGATCACCATGATTGCTACCCGCGAAAGTAATGAGTACATCTTGAACGGCTCTAAACTCTGGGTCACGAACGGGGCCAACGCCAGCATCTTTGCCGTTCTTGCACGCACAGACACCCAGGCACATCCTCCTCACAAGGGAATGAGCGTCTTTCTTGTTGAGAAGGGAACTCCTGGTTTCACGGCTGGACGCACCTTTGAAAAGCTTGGCTACAAAGGTGTCGATACGGCTGAACTCCTCTTCGACTCAGCACGCGTTCCCGTTACAAGCCTCTTAGGGGGTGTTGAGGGGAAAGGATTCAAGCATGCCATGAGCGGACTAGAGGTTGGTCGTATCAATGTAGCCGCACGCGCGGTTGGCATCGCGCAAGCTGCCTTCAATGACTCAATCAAGTATGCCCAAGAGCGTGTCACCTTTGGCAAGCCAATTGCACAGCATCAAGCGATTCAGCTCAAGCTAGCGGATATGGCAACGAAGATTGAAGCTGCTCGACTTCTACTCCAAAAAGCTGCTCAGACGAAAGATCGGAGTGAGCGCTGTGATTTGGAGGCAGGTATGGCGAAGTTGTTTGCCTCTGAGATATGTCAGGAGGTCACACTTGATGCACTCCGCATTCATGGCGGTTTTGGTTATACCAAAGATTTTAATGTTGAACGCTATTACCGTGACGCTCCCTTCATGCTTGTTGGTGAAGGCACAAGCGAAATTCAACGCTTAATCATCGCACGCCAATTGCTACAGAAATATGCCATCTCATAGACGGAAGCATACCTGTTTTTTCTTCTTATCCAGGAAGGCATACGAAACATGAGCGAAGAAGATATCATTCAGGCGACTCCAAATCCTCGTACGCGTGAAAGCCTTGCACACGACCTGCGTCAACTAGGTGTCACTACGGGAATGACGTTGTTGATGCATTCGTCGTTGCGCTCACTCGGTTGGGTAAGTGGTGGTCCTGTGACAGTGGTACAGGCATTAATGGATGTTGTAACTACCGAAGGGACAATCGTTGTACCTACACATACAAGTGGCAACTCTGATCCTGCAAAGTGGCAAAACCCACCTGTACCCGAGGCGTGGTGGTCAGTGATTTACGATACTATGCCAGCGTTCGACTCATTAACGACACCTACCTACAAGATGGGAAAAATTGTCGAGACATTCCGCACTTGGCCTGGTGTGCAGCGAAGCAATCATCCAACAGACTCATTTGCGGCATGGGGACGCCATGCCGCTTATGTCACTGCGCACCATAGCCTCGAATATGGTCTGGGAGAAGAGTCGCCCCTCGCGCGTATCTACAACCTGGATGGTTGGGTGCTCTTGCTGGGTGTTGGCTATGATAGAAATACATCGTTTCATCTGGCCGAGTACCGTGCTCCTCATCCTGTTCCAACAACATTGGGCGCTCCTCTTATGGAAGAGGGCAGGCGCGTATGGAAGCAGTATCGTGATATCGAAATCAACTCCGACATTTTCCCCGATATTGGCGACGACTTCGAGCAAGATACGCGCCTTGTCAAAATGGGACATGTTGGCTCTGCCACAGCTCGACTCTTTCCACAACGGCCTGCTGTAGACTTCGCCGAGAAATGGTTAACTCGCAAACGTCAAATGTAGGGACCGATGTATCACGTCCTTGTCGGCAATTAACATTTGTGAGGGCACAACAAATCAGTTTCCCCAGAGAGAAAGGTAGATGTCATGCAATTTGGACGCTGCTTTGAAGAATTCGAGATTGGTGCGCTCTACAAACATTGGCCTGGACGCACCATTACGGAATATGATGATACATTGTTTTGCATGTTGACTATGAACCATCACCCGTTACATATCGATGCCAACTATGCAGAATCGACACAGTTTAAACAACGACTCGTTGTTGGTTCGCTTGTGTTTAGTATCGTACTAGGTATGACGGTGGAAGATGTGAGCGGCAAGGCAATTGCAAATCTTGAATTTGAGCACGTCAAGCATATTGGTCCAACCTTTCATGGTGATACTATTTATGCTGAGACAACGGTGATGGATAAGAAGCTATCGAGTAGCAAACCGGATCGCGGTATCATAACCGTCGAGACTATTGCATACAATCAGCGTGGTGAAACCGTCCTCTCATTCAAACGCCGTGTAATGGTGCCAACAGAGGCGTATGATGCCGCACAACGGCGTGCCTGGGAAGAAAAGATGACCCAGGTGCGTAAGGAAGGAAATGTATAACAATGACCAGTACAAATTATGGCAATATTCTTCCGCCCAAAGCGCAGATGGTGATGGCGCGAGACTTTGTTGTACGCCGCTCTGAACTCACCGTTCCTGGACATAGCCTCAAAATGATGGCAAAAGCCGCGGCTTCAAATGCCGATCAGGTGATGTTTGATTTAGAGGATGCGTGTGCGGTATCGCAAAAAGTCGAGGCCCGCAAGGCTGTTATTGAAGCGTTAAACACATTAGACTTTGGCGGCAAAATTCGTGCCTTTCGTCCCAACAATATCCGCACCAAGTTCTTCTATCGTGACCTGATCGAGGTGGTTGAGGCGGCTGGTAAGAACATTGATGTAATTGTGGTTCCCAAATGCTATGGTCCCGAAGATATTCTTTTCGTTGACCGCTTTCTCTCGCAGATTGAAGAGAACATGAATTTTGAGCTGAATCGTATCAAGCTTGAGGTCTTAATCGAATCCGCTGATGCTGTACTGCACGCCGAACAAATTGCGAAATGCACGCCGCGCGTTGGTGGTCTTATCTTTGGACTAGTCGATTTTGCAGGTGATATCGGAGCACAAGAGCTTGGTAGTGAACAATTTTTTTACTACAATTACGCGAAAGCAAAGACGATTATTGCGGCGAGAGCGGCTGGTGTGACCGTCGTCGATGGCGTAACGCTTGCCATACGTGATAACGAGGCGTGTCGTCGCGACTCGAAGATGGCTGTTCGTATGGGCTTTGATGGCAAATGGGCTATTCATCCAGCGCAAATCGACATCATTCACGAAGTATTTACGCCGACAAAAGAAGAAATCGCGCAAGCAAAACACATTATTGACGAGTATGAGAAGGCCGACGTGCAAGGCGGCTTAGGCGCAATTGTCATCGACGATCAGATGATTGACGCTGCCGTGTTGCGTGTCGAGTGGAAGAAATTAGCAATCGCACAAAAAGCGGGGTTGATGCAATGAATTGTAGGAATGTGCAAAGCATTCCTACAGTGTCTGTACGCCTTCGCTGATAAGTAGAACACCCAAGCCCATAAGCAGAACGCCACTGCCAACGAGAATACCTTGATACGTTCGACCTCGTAACCAGTTGCGGCTCCGACTGACGACAAATGCAAGAAGAAGTTTGGAGCCAACAAGGAGTCCATAAAAACCAAGCAAGAAGATGATTGCTGCTGCTACACCATTTTGTTGTGCGATACGTATCAAAAGCTGTGCCCCGACTGTTCCCCAAAAAAGATAGGGATGCGGATTAAGTGCATTTGTAGCAGCGGCGCGCCACAACAATGCATACGTGCTACCACTTTCGCTACTAACTGCTTGTATCTCTTCTTGTTTCGTGTTGTGCTGTTTCCATACGCTGGAAATAGTCTCGATACCTAGATATACGACAAACAAGCCACCGATAATCCCGAGCCAACCAAATGCAGCATGAGGCAAACGGCTTATGAGTAGCACAGTTAACACAACGATAGGCAGGTCGCTAAACAGTGGCGCGAGGGCAATCAAATTGCCCGCACGCCACCCACGCTTAAGTGTTTGCGTAATCACAAGGGCAAGCAGTGGTCCAGGGCTAATGCCCGCCGCAAAACCATAAGAGATGCCGAGTAAGAGCGCTGCAATCATGAGACTGGTGTCGTTTCTTGCGAGCCGTGAAGCGTCACGTGAACATTGGAGGCAAAGCCAGAAAGAAGAATTTGCGCGTTCTCGTCTATGAATGCAGAAGCCGGAGTGATGATTATCTGTGATGCTGGAGGAGATGTCGGGTTTGTACTCATACAAATCTCACTTTTAAAATGTTTCTTGACTTTTCACACAAAGCTTATTATACTCCACCATAGACTACCACAAATGAAAGGCTTTTTGATGCAGCAACCCATACTAACTTGCGCGGCGGACTGCTGATCGACTACTCATCGAACCGCCGAATGTTATTACACGAATAATCAATGAGACAAGCTATCTTATTTAGCTAAGTCTTATTACGCCTTTCCCTTCGTCTTTCATCAGCAGTTCTCCGCCTCCCCCACAAACACGTGTTCCCTACCTTCATTGTGTTCATACGCAAGCGCTAAGAAGCTTGTATTGCTGCATGCATAGAAAGAGCCTTTTATGAGTAAGCATACATTTTACTCTACAACCCTGTTGGATCTTGCCTTCTTGGGTCGGCAGACGAATACGCTCAGAGCGACTGTCGCCGATCTCCCTTCAACTCTACCGAAAATACAGAGCATGTTGAAGATAAAGAAGAGGTCCACCATTGCGTACAACACGCAAAAAACATTTCCCCTGGAAAGAAGACGAGCAAGAATGTGCTCGTTCAGACTACAAACGTAAGAAACATCGTGTCTTAGAGCACGATACCTTTAAATGTAAACAATGTCGTCGGTTTATTGGCGCGTTACCTTCTGGCGGTCATCACAGGAATCACTGTCCCTTCTGCTTGTACTCGTTACATGTTGATGACCGACGTACAGGTGATAGGCAAAGCATCTGCGGTTCTAGAATGCAACCTATTGGCAGCTTTCAACGCCGCAATGGAGAGCATGTCCTGGTGCATCGTTGCCTCGGTTGTGGCTTTGAACGCTTCAATCGTATTGCGGCAGATGATGACTTTGAGCTGGTGCTTTCGTTACCTGTACTTCCGCCGCGTGCAGACGGCAGCAAGAAGGTGCTACTTTGGGAAGAGCATGTGGAAGAGCAACAGGAGATTGATCTAAACATAATCCTTGATTAGTGTATGAATGAAGTGGATAGCAGCAGGGAAAGTCCATGGATTTTCCCTGCTGCTATCCACTTCATGCATTAGCTGAGATGCTCTTTCAAGAAATTGATTGCCAGAGGCCACGCCTCGGATGCGGCCTTTTCGTTACCATCACCGTGTACAGGATTGATAAAGGCGTGTCCTGCATCGTACACCTTGACGGTGATATCCTTGCCTGCATCTTTATACATCTGCTCAATTTTTTGAATCTGCTCTTGGGGAACGCTATCATCCTTGCTGCCATAAATTGCTAGCACTGGAGCATTCACCTTCGCCACCTCTTCAGGAGTTGGGTCGTAGCCTACCCCATAGAAGGGAACAGCCGCGCCGAGGTCTGCATAGCGTGATGCAACGGTATAGGTCATGAAGCCGCCAACGCAGAAACCAATGAGGCCAAGTTTCTTTGGCTCGACATTAGGCATCGCCTTGACAGTCTCAAGCGCACCAATGATCTCGTTGGCAGCCTTATCGACATTGCCTCTAATCATCATTATCATACGCATGGCATCGTTTGGCTCGGTAGCAACTTTGCCATGATAGAGATCGGGAACCGCAACAACAAAACCTTGTGTTGCAAGCTTTTGTGCGAGATCGAGAATATGCGGCTCGATGCCATACCATTCCTGGATAAGTACCAACCCTGGATGCTGTGCATCGTCATCGGGCTGGGCTACAAATGCATAAGCTCCATCACCATTGACATGTAAATCAACCTTCGATGTACGTACTACTGACATCTTTCTATACACTCCTTACGATAAACTCAACTATTTATGTTACAAAGGTAACATCCGCATTATATCTCACAACTTCGCAGTATCCCATACTTTGACTGAAAGAAATTGAGTGAAAGCATACTATCTATCATTATTGTGTAAGCCGAGCAACAACTGATTTATGTCCAGAAGCTCGTGCCATGTCAATAGCGCTATGCCCATCTGCTATTTTAGCATGTATATCAGCACCATAAGAGAGGCATAGTTTTATCGTCTTGCATATGGTAACATTACAAAATATTGTATATTTCCAAGAAGATAAGCATGCTATTTTTGTAGAGAGAAATTGTTCTCAGAGAGTGGTATGACGCATGGAAACATCTATTGAACCATATGTTGCAAACAATTTAGCAACACTTTTCTCTCTGTGGCAGAGAACGATAGGGCAGGAATGGCCTCTCACAGGCAACCGCTTTGAGCAAATTCTTTTGGGAACTAACTCTCAGCTTTTCGTTGTGCGAAAAGACGAGCATATTGTTGGTTTTGTTGTTACAAGAAAAGACGAGGCCAGTAATGGCTATATTTCAGCACTCCTTGTCGCTCCTGAATGGCAACGACAAGGCATTGGAACAGCACTTCATCAAGCTGCATTGCAATACTTGAGAGAACAAGGTGTAAGGCGAGTACAATTGGGAGGTGGTTCACCACGTTTCTTCCCTGGCGTTCCTGAAAATTTATCGGCGGCGTTGGCCTTCTTTCAATCGCAAGGATGGAGCATTGATCACATAACCTATGACCTTGTGCAGGATTTGCGAACCTATACAACACCACCTTATGTATGGGAGCGTATGAAGAATGTTGCCGTTCACTTTGCCATTGCGACCCAAGACGATGTAGCGGAACTACTATCATTTGAAGAGCAAGAATTTCCAGAATGGCTGACAGCGTTTCAACGTGTGGCAAGTCTTGGTGACTATGCTGATCTACTTATCGGGCGGAATGAGTCAGGACAGGTCGTAGCATCGCTCATTTTATATGGTCCTCAGTCTCATCCTGATAGGGCAGACGCACTTTGGCAACTATTGCTAGGGGAAAATGTTGGAGCCATTGGCTGCGTTGGTGTTGTAGAGAACATGCAGGGACAAGGTATCGGTATTGCGTTAGTTGCTCGTGCGACGGAATTGCTGATAGGGCGCGGTGTGGAGGTGTGTTCTATTGATTGGGTTGTGTTGACGGAGTTCTATGCGAAGCTAGGATACCGTGTATGGAGAGGATATACTATGTGCTGGCGAAGCTTGTCAATAAGAAAATAGTGTTTTTGACTTGACAAATCGCAATACTTCCAAGTACACTGGTAACAGGACATCAATTTTAGAAAGAGTCATAGTAAAGGCTCTTATGCATTTTCAAAGGATTGTGACACTTTTGCAACAGAAGCATGTTTCTTTCATTATTATCATGCTTACTCTCCGTTCCTACATGCCTATGATGCGTCAAATGGTATGCGGTAGAGTGTCGCTGTCCGCTTTCTCTCCAAAGACAATGCTTTCATGAGCAAGAGTATACACTAGCAATAATGTATGAGGGGCGCAGGTGACATACCTGCGCCCCTCTCTTTTTTTTATTCTCTGCACTCAAGAACAAGAGGTATAGCATGATAACTC
>JAABUQ010002328.1_pt1 | contig 37915 bp, 31 predicted proteins | sample 5560001 | NCBI WGS metagenome assembly JAABUQ01 (sample SAMN10711888, study PRJNA513371) | rock metagenome | isolation source: Antarctica rocks | place: Antarctica: Victoria Land, Finger Mt nord | collected 2015-12-18 | reverse complement strand
AGGGGTCGATGCGCGGGGCGGCCGACGCCCTCTGCTGGGACGTCGGCCGCGCCATCAGGCTCATCACAGGCCCGATCTTATGACTTTGCTATCGGCGTGGGTCGGGCCCCGCCGGGTTGGACCGGGGGGCTCGCCCCGATTAGACTGGACGGGTCGTGCGCGGGATCGGACCGAGCCGAAGCCGAACAGCCGAGAGGCCCTGACGCCCCCATGGTGATCGTAGGGATCGGGACCGACATCATCGAATGCCCCCGGATCGGCCGGATGATCGAGCAGCACGGCGAGCTCTTCCTCCGCCGGGTCTACACCGACCGGGAGATCCGCTACTGCCAGGCCCGCAAGCACGCGATGGAGCACTTCGCCGGCCGGTGGGCGGCCAAGGAGGCGATCCTCAAGGCGATCGGCACCGGCTGGGCCCGGGGGATCGCCTGGACCGACGTCGAGGTCCGCAATGCCCCGGGCGGTGCCCCGAAGGTCCTCGTCTGCGGCGCGGCGAAGGAGGCGGCGGTCGGCCGGGGGATCGCCGACATCCTGATCTCGATCTCGCACTGCCGGACCTACGCCACCGCCTACGCCCTGGCCGTCGGCCGCCCCGACCCCGCCGTCGCGCCCCCCACCGGCCTCGAGGAGGGGCAGGGCTCGACCGAGGAGTAGGGCGAGACCGGGCGGGGGTCGGGTTCGCGAGGGCGGAGCACGGGAGCACAGGAGCCCAAGGGCCATCGACGATCCCGTTTGCGATCGGACTTCGTCCTCCGCGCTCGCGAACCGATGACCGGGATGCGTCTGGCCATTCGATCGGGTCTGTGCTCTTGGTGCTGTGCTCTCGAACCGTTCCGCCCGGACCGGGCCGGGCCCGGCCGCTACCGGAGGAGCAGGATCAGGGCCAGCCAGGCGACCGGCCAGGTCAGGAGGACGAGGCCGGCCGCGCGGCGGGTCCACCGGGGCGGGCTCGGACCCGGCGCGGACCGCCTGCGACGGTCGAGCGGGAGCCAGACCAGGAGCCCGGCCGCCACGACCGCCTGGATCAGGAGGACCAGCGACCAGGGGGTCTCGCGGTGCCGCGCGGGGACGACGAACAGGGTCAGCGCGATGAAGTACCCGCCGATCGCGAGCCAGGCCATCTCGTCGCCGGTATAGCGCGACGGGGGGTGGGAACTCGCCCAGGTGTTCGGGGGCTCGGCCCCGCGGCGGTCGAGCAGCAGGACGATCGGCCCGCTCATCGCCAGGCCGAGCCAGAGGTAGAAGAACCCGAGCGCCAGCGCCTCGCCCAGGCCGGCCGGGTCGATCCGCGACCGGAACGACCGGGCCAGCAGCGCCGCCAGGCCGTAGCCGACGACCAGGCCGGCGAGGTCGAGGATCCGGAACCCGACGACCCTCGGCCGCGTCGGTCCGCCGTCCTGGGGTCCGGGCATCGCGGGCTCCGCCTCGGGGGCTCCGGGGTCACTTCACTTGGTCACGACGAACCCGAGGCCGAGCTGGAGCGGCCAGGCGACGGTCACGGCCCGGCCGATCAGCTGGGTCCACGACTCGTGCCGGGGGGGCGTCCCGGGGACGTGCCACGGGCCGGGCTCGGTCCCGGGGAACCGCGCCAGCAGGCGACGGAGCCCCAGGGCCGAGGCGGCGAAGAGGCCGAGGAAGAGGGCGTTGACATACGCGGCGTTGCCGCCGTCGATCAGGCTGCCCGCCCCGGACCGGAGCAGCGCCGCGGCCACCCAGGGCAGGCCGAAGGCGAGCCAGAGGCCGTCGCCGGGGCCGGGGTAGCCCTCGGGCCTCCGGCTGAACCGGCGGACGAGGAAGACGAACGGCCCGGCCGCCGTCAGCCCGAGCCAGGCGAAGGCCGAGACGAGGAAGAGCCAGCCGACCGGCGTCAGCGCGGCGATCTCGCCGGTGAACTCCCGGAAGTGGACCGAGGCCACCGCCGCGCCGGTGACCAGCGCCGCGGCGTCGAGCATGGTGATCCCGCCGGGCCGGGTCGTCGGTTCGGTCACGCCGCGGGGCCTCCGCCGATGGGAGGCCATGCGGTCGTCGCGACCGGCCGCGGTTTGCCCCCCTGGAACCGTCGCCTATAATACGGGACGGCCCGGGGTGATGTCTGCCTCGGAGGACCGACCCCCGCCGGCTCGCCCCGCGACCGGCCCGGGATGGGCGCGGGTGCCGTCCGCGCCGCACGCGGGGATGGATAAGGAAGCGGTCCCGGCCATGGCCCTGCCCAAAGTCGTCATCGTCGGCCGGCCCAACGTCGGCAAGTCGTCCTTATTTAACTGGATCGCCGGCCGCCGGATCGCCATCGTCGACCCCACGGCGGGGGTCACCCGCGACCGGGTCAGCACCCTCGCCTCGATCGGCGAGGGGCCCGACGCCCGCTTCTTCGAGCTGATCGACACCGGCGGCGTCGGCATGGTGGACCGCGACGACCTCACCGCCGACGTCGACCGCCAGATCGACGTCGCGATGAACGAGGCCGCGCTCATCCTCTTCGTCGTCGATGTCCGCGACGGCCGGATGCCGCTCGACGAGGAGGTCGCCGCCCGGCTCCGCTATCTGAACACCCCGGTCGTCCTCGTCATCAACAAGGCCGACACCGAGGAGTTCGAGTCCCGCAACGAGGACTTCTACAAGCTCGGCCGCGGCAAGCCCGTCTTCGTCTCGGTCCAGCAGAACCGCAACCGGAACGCCCTGCTCAAGCTCGTCGACGAGCGCCTGCCCGACTTCGACACCTTCAAGCCCGCCGACGAGGTGATGAAGGTCGCCGTCGTCGGCCGCCCCAACACGGGCAAGTCCACCTTCATCAACACCCTCGCCCGCTCCGAGCGGATGATCGTCTCCGAGCGCCCCGGGACGACCCGCGACTCGGTCGACGTCCGGTTCGAGCTCGACGGCCTGCCGTTCATCGCCATCGACACCGCGGGGGTCAAGCGCAAGGCCAAGATCCGCGACAACCTCGAGTTCTACTCGATCCACCGCGCCGAGCGCTCGATCCGCCGCGCCGACGTCTCGCTCCTGTTCCTCGACCCGACCCAGGGGATCAGCAAGCTGGACAAGCAGATGGCCGACTACATCGCCAGGCAGTACAAGCCCTGCATCTTCGTCGTGAACAAGTGGGACCTGATCGCCACCGACCCGACGGCGGACATGAAGGGCTCGATGGGCAAGTTCGCCAACGGGGTCCAGTTCGCCTTCCGGAACATGGCGTACATGCCGCTGGCCTTCATCACGGCGTCGACGGGCAAGAACGTCAAGGCGCTGCTGAACCTGGCCCAGGCGATGTTCAAGCAGGCGAACAAGCGGGTCGGCACGTCGGCCCTGAACAAGGTGGTCCGGGCGGCGGTCGAGGCCCACCCGCCGACCTCGAAGGAGAGCCGGCACCCGCGGATCTATTATGCGACCCAGGTCGGCGTCGCCCCGCCCACGGTGGTCCTGTTCGTCAACAGCCCCGGCCTCTTCGACGCGACCTACCAGCGCTACCTCCTGAACGTCTTCCGCGAGCAGCTCCCCTACCGCGACATCCCGATCAAGCTCTACCTCCGCGCCCGCTCCCAGTCCGACCCCAACGCCCCCCGCGCCGCCGACGACTCGTACGACGACGACTCGCGCGACGAGCACATGATCCGCTCCCACGGCCGCTCGGCCGAGGACCACGAGATCAACGAGCTGCTGGCCGAGCTGGAGGACTGACCGCCGGTCAATTCCAGGCCACCAGCCCCCCGGCTCAGGGCAAGTCCAGCAGATACGCCTTCTCGTCCGAGCCCGTGACCGCCAGCCGCTTGCCGTCCGGGCTGAAGGCCAGGCCGAAGCAGAGCAGGCCGGGGGCGAGCTTCTGCTGGACGACCGCCTTGCCCGTCTCGACGTCCCAGAGGAAGACGTTGCCGCCGTAGCCGATCGAGGCGAGCCGCTTGCCGTCGGGGCTGAAGGCGACCGCGTACACGTCGTCCGGGTGGCCCGAGAAGACCTTGATCTCCTTGCCGTCGGCCACCTTCCAGAGCCGGACCGTCTTGTCGATCGACCCGCTGGCGACCTGCTCGTCCCCCGGCCGCAAGGCCAGGCAATAGACCGCCGCGCCGTGGCCTTCGCCCTTGCGGATCTCCTTGCCGTCGGCCGGGTTCCAGTACTTGATCAGCTTGTCGTCCCCGGCCGTGATCAGGAGGTCCCCCTTCGGGTGGAGGATCGCCGCGTAGACCGAGGCGGCGTGGGCCTTCTCGATCGAGCGGACTTGACTCCCCTTGGCGACGTCCCAGATCCGCGCCGAGGCGTCGCCGCCGCCGGTGACGGCCTGCGACCCGTCGGCCGACCAGCCGACGCAGTAGACCTGCGACGAATGACCGGCCAGCACCTTCGGCCCCCCGCCGCCGACCGGCCAGGCCCGGACCTCCTTGTCGTCCGAGCCCGTGATCAAGGTCTTGCCGTCCCCGACGACAGCGACCGCCAGGACCGGGGCCCCCTTGCCGGGGAACGACTCGCGGACGGCCTTGGCCGGGTCGGTCGCGGCAAGGTCCACGACCCGCGCCGAGCCGTCCGCGAGGCCGACGGCCAGGGCCTTGCCGTCGGGCAGGAACGCGACCGACGTGCCCGGGGCGTCGAGGTTGTAGACGAGCTTCGGCTTGCCGTCGGCGAGGTTCCAGGTCCGCGCCGTCCTGTCGGCCGAGGCCGTGGCGACGGTCTGGCCGTCGGGGCTGACGGCGACGGCCCGGACGGCGTCGGTGTGGCCGGCGAACGTCCGGACGATCCAGCCGGCGCCGACCTCATAGAGCCTCGCCGTCTTGTCGGCCGAGGCCGTGACAAACCGCTCGCCCGGCAGCACGGCGGCGACCCCGAGGACCGGCCCCGAGTGCCCCTCGACAGCCCCAATGGCGGCCGGCGTCCAGGCGATCGCACCCGAGCCGTCGTCCTTCGTCCCGAGGATGACCAGCCCCCGATTCATCGGCAAGTAGGCGATCCCCTTCAGGCCCTTGCCCAGCCCCGGGAGGGATTGGAGCTCTCGCCCTTCGGGGGCTTCGAAGAGCACGGCCGAGCCATCGGCGAGGGTTGCGGCCAACCGCCACCCCTGGTACGTGAACGCGAGCGACGTCGCGTCCGCCGCCAGGCCGATCTCGACCTCCTTCCCTTTCCCGAGGTCACGGATCCGGAGCTTCTTGTCGGCCGTGGCGATCGCCAGCAGGTTTTGCTCGCGCGAGGCCGCCACCGCCAGGACCCCCGCCCCGTACCCCCGGTGCTTCTCGACCGCCTGGCCCGCATCGACGTCCCAGAGGCTCGCCGTCCCGTCCGCCGCGCCCGAGGCGAGCCGGTCGCCGTCGCCCCGGAAGAAGGTCAGGGCCACGACCTTGGCCTTCGACGCGGTCAGCTCCTTGAGGGGCTTGCCGTCCGCAACCTCGAAGGCCCGGATCACCCCGTCCTCGCCGCCGACGGCCACCCGCTTGCCGTCGGCCCGGAGGGCCAGGGCCGTCGCGGGGCTCGGCAGGGGGTCGATCTTGCGGATTTCCTTGCCCCCGGCGACCTCGTAGACCCGGACCGATCGGTCGGCGAACGCGACGGCGAGCCGTTGACCGTCGCCGTGCCGCTGCCCGTCGCCGTCGAGCGCCAGGGCGACCGGAGCCGAGGGCAAGTCCTTGACCTCACCCACGACCGAGCCCTTGGCCGAGTCGACGACCCGGATCGGCTCCTTCCCCTTCGCCGCGGCGAACCGGCCGCCGTCGCCGCTCGCGGCGAAGACCTCCCCCGTCACGTCCAGGACCTTGGGCTCGACCAGGGGAAGGCCCCACCGGCGGGCGAAGCCGTCGGACCCGGCCGAGATCAGGTTCTTGCCGCCGCCGCCGGTGACATAGATGAGGCCGAGGACGGTGTCGCTCGGGCCGTGGATCACGCCCTGCGGCGAGCCGTCGGCCGGGTTGAACAGGCGGATCGTCTGCCCCTTGTCCCCCGCGGCGATCTCCCCCCCGTCGGGCCGCCAGGCGACGGACTCGACGTCGGCGGGCAGGCCGGCGATCGTCCGCAAGGCCTTGCCGTCGGCCAGGTCCCAGATGGTCAAGGTCCGCCCGGCCGCGGCGACCGCGGCCTTGCCGTCGGGCCGGACGGCCAGGGCGTGGACGCCCGACGGGTTGGCCAGGGTCAGGCTCGGGGCCGACGCCCCGGGCATCTCCCAGACCCGCGCCGACTTGTCCAGGCTCCCGGAGAGGATCCGCTTACCCGACGGGTCCAGCGCCAGGCAGAGGACCAGGCCGGTGTGCCCCTCCAGGGTCTTGACCGCCTTGCGGGTGGCGGGGTCCCAGACCTTGATCGTCGCGTCGAAGGCCCCGGTGACGATCCGCGACCCGTCGGGCGACCAGGCGACCGAGTAGACCGCGGCGGTGTGGCCGTCGAGCGTCCCGGCGACCTTCGCCCTGGCCGCGGCCTGGGCCATCGCCAGGCCGGCGGTGGCCAGGGTCGCGGCGGCGGCCACGGCCAGCCGGGCGAGGGTCGTCGTGCGGGTCGGTCTCATCGCGGGGCTCCGGGCGGCTGGGTCGGTCGGTCGGTCCGTCGGTCGGTCCGTGGAGCCTCGAACATAGAACGGACCCGCCCGCCGTGCAACGACCGTCTCGCCCCCGCCCGCCGCGCGGCCGATCGCGACCTAGGCTCCTCCCGAGGGCGGGGTGCGGGACGGATCGGGACGCACAGGGGGCGCGACGCATGGGATCACGGGCCGATCGATCGCGAGGAATTCGCCGCACCCGGCCGGGCCTGGAGCGGCTCGAGTCGAGGGCCGTCCCGACGATCGACTTCGCGATGGCCCTCGGCGTCGGGGTCGCCGGGACGGCCGTCGACCTCCGCGCCAACGCCGTGGCGGTGGACGCTGCCGGCAACGTCGTGGTCGTCGGCTCGATCATGGGGACCGCCGACTTCGACCCGGGCCCCGCCACCTTCAACCTGACGAGCCGGGGGAACCGCGACGCCTTCGTCGCCCGGTACAGCCCGGCCGGGGCCCTGCTCTGGGCCGAGACCTTCCCCGGCCTGGCGGCCTCCAGCGTCGCGCAGGGGACGGCCGTAGCGGTCGACTCGGCGGGGAATATCGAGGTCGCCGGGTCGTTCAGCGGGGCCGTGAACTACGACCCGGGCCCGGGCTCGACCGTGCTCAACGCCCCGTCGCGGACCGACGCCTTCGTCGTCAAGCTCGACGGCTCGGGCCGGCTCCTCTGGGCCGTCGCGTCCTCCGGGACGACCAACGACGTCGACGCCGCCAACGCCGTCGTGCCCGACGGCTCCGGAGGGGTCTACCTCGGCGGGTCCTACGCGGACTCGGCCACCTTCGGCGCGACGACCCTGACCGCCTCCGGGCTCTCCGAGGCGTTCGTCGCCCGGGTCGACGCGACCGGCCATTTCGCCTGGGCCCGGTCGACATCGGGGGGCGGCGCGTCGTCGGCGGAGGTCCGCGGGATCGCCGTCGACCCGTCCGGCCGGGTCGTCCTGGCCGGGGACTACGCCGGGACCGTCCGGTTCGACGCCGCCGGGACGACGGCCCTCACGTCCGCCGGCGGCCGGGACGTCGCCGTCTGGGTCGTCGACGCCTCGGGGAGCCTCGCCTGGGCCCGGGGCTTCGGCGGCCCCGACTTCGACCAGGCCGACGCCGTCGCGGTCGACGCCTCGGGGGATATCTATGCCACCGGGGCCTTCACCGGGACGGTCGACTTCAACCCCGGCGGGACGCCCGATCTCCTCTCGGCCGGCGGCGGGACCGACGTCTTCGTCCTGAAGGTCGCCCCCGGGGGGACGACGACCTGGGCCGGCTCGTTCGCCGGCTCCGGCGCGTCGAGCCGGGGCGAGGGGATCGGCGTCGACGCCACGGGCCGGGTGGCGGTCGCGGGCTGGTTCGGCGGCCGGGTGAACTTCGACCCCGCGGGCGGCCCGGCCTCCCTCGCCAGTGCCGGGGCCGAGGATGCCTTCGTCGCCCTGCTCGACCCCAAAGGCGGCTATCTCGGGGCCACTCGCGGCGGGGGGGCCGGTTCGGACATGGCCTCCGGGCTGGCCGTCAGCCGCTCGGGGGCGATCGCCACGGCCGGGATGTACACCGGCCCCGCCTCGTTCGGGGCGATCACCCTGCCGGCGATCGGCCGGCGGAGCGTCTTCGTGGCGACGCTCGTCCCGTCGGGCACCACGCCGCCGGCCCCCGCCGCCCCGAAGCTCGAGGCCGCCAGCGACACCGGCGACAGCCCCTCCGACGGCGTCACCTCGGCCACCTCCCCCGTCTTCGACGTGGCGGCGACCGCGGCGTACCTGACCGTCCAGCTCCTCCGCGACGGCCAGGTCGTCGCCTCCCGCGCCGGCACCGGCCCGGTCGCCGACCCCGGCCCGGTCCCCGACGGCCCCCACGCGTACACGGCCCGCCAGGTCGACCCGACGGGGCCGATCGGCCCGGCGAGCCCGGCGACGACGGTCACGATCCTCACCGTCCCGCCCGCCGCCCCGCCCGCCCCGGCCCTGCTCGCGGCCGACGACTCGGGAGTCGTCGGCGACGGGATCACCCGGATCAACCCGCCCCGCCTGACCGGGACCGCCGCGCCCTCCGCGAGGGTCCAGGTCCTCGACGCGGCCGGCAACGTCGTCGCCTCCGGCCGCTCGTCATCGACGGGCTCGTACACGGTCACGCCGCCCTCGCCTCTGGCCGAGGGCGTCACCGCGCTCCGGGCCCGGGCGATCGACGTCGCGGGCAACGTCGGCGCGGCGGGCCCGGCCTTCGCCCTCACGATCGACACGGTCCCGCCGGCTCCTCCCTCGGCCCCCGCCCTGCTGGCGGCCGACGACTCGGGGGTCGTGGGCGACGGGATCACCAACGTCCGCCAGCCGAGGCTGACCGGGACGGCCGAGCCCGGCGCGACCGTCGAGCTCGTCGGGCCGGCCGGCGAGACCGTGGGGACGGCCACGGCCTCGGGATCGGGGGCATTCACGGTCACGCCTTCGGCCCCGCTCGCCGACGGGACCTATCCGGTCCGGGCCCGCGCGACCGACGCGGCGGGCAACGTCGGCCCGGCCGGCCCGTCCTTCGCCCTCACGATCCTGGCGACCCCGCCCCCGACCCCGGCCGCGCCGGCCTTGCTCGCGGCCGACGACTCGGGGACCGTGGGCGACGGGATCACCTATGTCGCCTCGCCCCGGCTCGTCGGGACGGTCGGGGCCGGGCTGGTCGTCCGGCTCCTCGACGGCGCCGGGAACCTGCTGGGGACGGCGACCGCGTCCTCGACGGGGGCCTACACGGTCGTCCCGTCCTCCCGGCTCCCCGAGGGGGCGAACGCGCTCTCGATCGTCGCCGTCGACGCGGCGGGGAACGTCTCGCCGGCCGGGCCTCCGCTCGCCCTGACGATCGACACGATCCCCCCCGTCACCCCGTCGGTCCTCGCCCTGCTGCCGGCCGACGACTCGGGGGTCGTGGGCGACGGGATCACCAACGTCCGCCAGCCGAGGTTCACCGGGGCGGCGGAGGCGGGGACCACCGTCCGGCTCGTCGACGGATCGGGGCGGGTCCTCGCCCTGACGACGGCCACGCCGCTCGGCACGTTCGTGATCCGGCCGGCGGCCCCCCTGCCCGACGGGCCGATCACGGTCCACGCGACGGCCACCGACCCCGCGGCCAACACCGGCCCCGACGGCCCGCCCCTCTCCCTGACGATCCTGAGCGTGCCCCCCGCCGCCCCGAGCCTCGGACTCCTCGCCGCCGACGACACCGGGATCAAGGGGGACGGCGTGACGGCCGTCCGCCGGCCGAGGGTGACGGGCCTCGCGAAGCCGGGGAGCTTCGTCGAGCTGCTCGACGCAGGCGGGCTCGTCGTGGCCTCGACGTCGGCGTCGGCCGTCGACGGATCGTACCGGTTCGCCACCCCGGCCGCGACGGCGGGCCTCTTCCTCTATCGGGCCCGTGCCACCGACGCCGCGGGCAACGTCGGCCCGGCCGGCCCCACCCTCTCGGTCCGGATCCTCGCCGTCGCGGGGGACTTCGACGGCGACGGCAAGGCCGACGTCGCGACCTATAACGCGGCGACCGCCGTCTGGACGATCCGGTCGTCGATCGACGGGTCGGTGACGACCCGGGCCTTCGGCCACCCGGGGATCGACGTCGCCGTGCCCGCCGACTACGACGGCGACGGCAAGGCCGACATCGCCGTCTATTCCCCCCCGACCGCCGAGTGGTTCATCCTCAACTCGTCGACCAACACCGTCACGCGACTCGCCTTCGGCCACCCGGGCGAGGACCTCCCGATCCCCGGCGACTACGACGGCGACGGCAAGGCCGACGTCGCGGTCTTCCAGCCGTCGACCGCCACCTGGTTCGTCCGGAACTCGGGGACCGGCCGCGTGACCATCACCCCGTTCGGCGGGGTCGGCACCGACGTCCCCGTGCCCGCCGACTACGACGGCGACGGCCGGATCGACCTGGCCGTCTACCGCCCGGCCACGGCCGAGTGGTTCATCCGCCAGTCGTCCGACAACGCGACGGTCCACTACACCTTCGGCCACGCGGGCGAAGACCGGCCGATCCCGGCCGACTACGACGGCGACGGCAAGGCGGATATCGCGGTCTTCCAACCCTCGACGGCCACCTGGTTCGTCCTCAACTCGTCGACGATGACGACGAGGGTCGTCCCCTACGGCACGCCCGGGGTCGACCAGCCGAGCCCCTACGACGACGACGGCGACGGCCGGGTCGACATCTCCATCTTCCGCCCGACCACGGCGGAGTTCTACGTCACGTCCTCGCGGGATGGGACGAAGCGGATCAACCGGCTGGGCACCCCCTACGGGGACCGCCCCGCGCTGATGCCGATGACCTACCGCCTGAACGGGCTCCGCCTGATCTGAGACGCATCGCGGGAGTCCAGTCCGCGAGCACGGAGCCTGGAGCACGGCGCGAACCGCCTGCGGATTTGCGCCCGATGCTCGCGGACTTCTCCTCCGAATCCCGTCCGACGCTGGGGCCCCGGAGTCCGGATGGTCCGGTCGTTCCCGACGTGGCGCCGGCCCGCCCCGGCTTGGCCCCGCCCGGCCGACGGATTCGCGGCTCGGATCGCCGATGAGATCCGGGTCGCGATCGTTCGCGGCCGGCCCGATCCGGGCGGATAGGGCGTGGCGATCGGGCCGGGGGCGCGGTAGCCTGGGGGACCGAGCGGCGACGGCCCGAGCGCCGCGGGGCGAGCGCGGCGAGCGACCCGTGAAAGACGACGAACTCCAGCCGATCTCCGAGCGATTCTGGCTGGTCCACGCCAACGGCGGCCGGCAGCTCATCGACCCGGACGAGTTCGACCTCGAGCGCCTGGCCGAGCAGGCCCGTCGCGTCGGCGGCCGGCTCGTGGTCGAGCGGTGGGGAGGCCCCGCGCACCCGGCGGCGCCCCCGGCGACCGAGGGCCGACCGGGCTTCGAGCCGCCCCCCTCGGCGCTCGGCCCCCTGTTCCGCGCCCGCCTCGGACGGATCCACCCGTGCAAGGTCGACTTCGCCGTCGACATCAACACCCGACCGACCGAGCGCGTCCTCGGCAACTACTACCGGACCCGCCGGCTGATCCGGATCTACAGCCACGACCGCGAGCTGGGCCGCCGGCCGCTCGAGGAGCTGTTCGACACCTATCTCCACGAGGTGGCCCACCACCTCGAATACACCGAGTACGACTCGTTCGACGCCGACGGCTGCGGCCGGGTCCGGGGCCGGATGCACAGCCGGCTCTTCTGGAAGATCCTCGGCCAGCTCAAGGCCCGATGGCGCCAGGCCCAGGCCCGGCCCGCCTGGTGAGGTGATCGGATCGATCCGCCGCCCCTCCCGGGAGAGGAGAGGGGCGGGCGGCGACGGGTCACTTGCTGGAGGCGAGGCCGAGGCTCTTGACCTTGGCGGCGACTTCCGGGGCGGCGTTCTTGGTGTTGATCTTCTTGTCGATGGCGGCGACCTTGCCGTCCTTGTCGATGTAGAAGGTCCAGCGCTGGGAGTAGCCGGCGGGGGCGAGGACGCCGTACGCCTTGGCGGCCGACTTGTCGGGGTCGCTGAGGATCGGGTAGTCGGCGCCGAGGGACTTGGCGAACTCGGTGTTCTTGGCGACGGGGTCGACGCTCGCGGTGAAGTAGGCGACGTCGAGGGCCTTGAGGTCGTCGGCCTGCTCGGCGAACGACTTGCACTGGGCGGTGCAGCCGCCGGTGAACGCCTTGGGGAACCAGTTCAGGACGACGGCCTTCTTGCCCTTGAACTGCGCGAGGGTGTAGGTCTTGCCGTCGGACCCCTGGAGCGAGAAGTCGGGCGCGGCGTCGCCGACCTTCAGCTCGTCGGCCGCCCGCGCCGGGGAGGCGGCGAAGGCGAGTGCGGAGGCGGCCGCGAGGGCCAGGCCGAGGGCCGTCAGCGTGCGATGCGTCATGGTGCGATCTCCCTGGGTGTGCCCGCCCCGAGGCGGCGCGAGACTCGGCCGTCCCACCGGGACGCCGTAGCCCGAGACTAAATAGATCCCCACCAAAGGGAAAGTAGCTGGTGTCCCACTTCGATTGCGAGCCGGCCGGAAGGTCCGCGTAAGCGACCGTGGCGATGGGAGTTAAGGGCCGAATCACGTGCCACCGTCGGTCGGACACAATCTGTTAACCGAACGCGACTTACGGCCGTGTTGCAATCAGATTTGGATACCACCTGGAAGGGGTGGCACCCCGGGCCGACAGCCGCGCCGGTCGCCTCGGGGCGCCGACGGGCGAACGGTGCCCGATCGTCAGGGGATGAGCTTCGGCCCAAGTTCCTTCGCCTCGCGGATCAGGCCGTCGACCATCCGGGCGTCCATCCCGTCGGCCCCGCGACCCCCGGACGCCTCGATCTCCCGGCTCAGCCGGAGCAGCTCCTCGCGCAGATCGTCCGCCATCCGCCGCCGGAACGTCGGGTAGTCGGCCTCCTCAGCCTTGACCTGCTCGACGGTCCTTTCCACCTCGGCGGGGATCATCCGGCCGGCAAACTCGAGGGTCGCTTCCGCGTCCCCCCGACCCCAGGCGAGGTAGTGCGAGAGGCCGAGGGCCGACGCGGAGGCCAGCCCAATCGATAGATTGCGATAATGGCGGGGCATAAGTATTCGGGTGTCCGATCGGAGTTGGAAGGATGGACTGACGTATTGTCCGAGCCCGATTACTTTTGTCTTTCCCTCAGCTGCTTCTCCAGGCGACGGGCCTCCGAGAGCAGCGATCGCCATCGGGCGACATCCTCGGGAGTTCGGGCCTTGCCGGCCATCGGGATGACCGTCATCTCGAGTTGGACGGCCCCCCCCATCAGCCCGGCCAATGCGAGTCTCCGGAAGGACTTCCGGAACGCCTCGGGCCCGGCGAGATAGGCCTTCGCCTGGGTGACGGCCGAGGAGAGCTTGGCGACTTCTTCGGACCGGCGGAGTGCCTCGCGACGTGACGCCATCGCCCATCGATACAGGGCGTAGTGGCTGAGGGTGAGGATCGGTATGGCCAGGAGCACGACGCCCAGGGTCAGGACCCTGGACTTTCGTCCGGCGTTGTCCACCAGGAATGCCTTATCATCACCGGACATCGGGATCGGGCCTCCGAGATCAGGATTCCGACGAAACCCGGCAGCGTTGGAAGACGAAAACCTCGAGGAAGAGCCGCCGGTGTTCGCAGATCGCGGCCATCAGGTCGTCGGGGGCGGGCTCGCCCCGCTCCTGCCAGGTGCTGTCGACGCCCCCGCAGAGGGAACGCCACCGGCAGGAATGGCAGAGGGGATGGACCGACAGGGAGTAGGTCCGGCGATGCCAGTTAATCAGCGAGGAGCGGACCTCGTCGGCGTTGAGGCCCGCCAGCCGCGCCGTCGACTCCCAGGGCTGCGAGAGGAAGGGAACCTGGCGGAAGGTACGCACCTGGCCATCGCCCCGGAACAGCAGCTTGATCCGCGTCGGTCGGTCGTCCCGCTCGTCCCATCCGCCGATGACGCACTGCTCGGCCAGTTCGTTCAGCGGCGCGAAGAGCCGGTCGTAATGCGGGTAATCTTCGTAGAGCCGCGCGAGCGAGTCGAGGTAATCCGACGACGCGGCGTGGCCCGGGCCCCCGTCTCCGTCATGCAAGGGGGATTGCGCCAGCATGATCGCCGAGAAGCCGGCATAGCAGTTTGCCGAGAGGCTGGCGTCGATCAACTCGGGCATGGCGGCGACGTTGCCGCCGTGGACATACCAGACGGCCGGAACTTCGAAGCCGAACTCGGCGAGCTCGCGCAGCTCGTCCTCCCGGACCCGGGTATAATCTTCCGGCGAGCACCCGGGCCACCAGCCGTGGACGGACTGGAGGTGCACGCGGTTCCGGAAGAGGAGGTCGCAGTCGGCCGGGTCGACCCCCTCGAAGGCGCCGGCGACCGAGATTTGCAGCCGCCGGGGTTCGGGCTGCCACCGTCGAAGCCCGCCCACCCAGTCCATCAGGGGCCCCCAACGCCCCGGGGAGGATCGATGCAAGGTGAGCTGGAGGTTGGCCGAGGCGAAGGACTCTAGGACCCGCATGACCGCCTCCGGGTCGGCGACGGCACCGTCCTCGTCCACGAGGAGGTGTGCCGCTACGATCAGCGGGCGGGTCGGGGGGGGATCGCCGAGGACTTCGTCGAGCCGGCTCGCCGATCCCCCGCTGTCCTCGCCCGCGACACCGTCCCGGGGCACCCGGGCAGATCGCGTCGCGTGGCGATCGAGCACGAACAGGGAGTCGCCGTCGCGGAGCATTAGCCCGCCCCGCTGCCCGACGACTTGTGCCACCTCTTCGTCGGTCATCGTCCGCACCACCGTGGTCATCCGGCCTTGTAGAAGCGCGTCAGGAATGTCGGGTTCGATTCGGCCTTCAAGGTGTCGTGGACGTGGAGGCCGACCCGGGCCCAGACCCGGGTCAACTCGCAGGCGTTGCGATGGCGACGGTAGACCGCCCCGGTCTCCTCGAGGTTCTCCGCCGGGCAGCCGCCGGTGCAGAAGTTCTGGGCCGGGCAGATGGCGCAATTCTGCTCGAGGAGCACGCCGTGGTCGGGCTGGTCGAGGATCGACCGGGCCGCGTCGTCGAATTGCTCGTAGATGCTGCCGATCCTCCAGGACGCCTCCTTCTCCTTGTTCCACCGGTGGCAGGGCCAGATGTCGCCGTGGATGTCGATCAGAACCATCCCCCGGCCGGCTCCGCAGGCGTGCTTGTGGCGGGACTGGCGGATGTGGCCCTCGATGAACTCGTCGATCCCCTTGACGTTGACCACCCGACCCTGGCGCATCTCCTCGATGACGTCGTCGCCGATCCGGCGGAACTGCCCCTCGTAGATCGCGATCGAGTCGTCGTTCCACTCGGTGTTGCCGCCAGGGACGAAGGCGATGCTGGTATAGCCCAGGTCGCGGAAGTAGCGGTAGGACTCGTACACCGAGCCGGCCGAGGCGGCGACGACGGTGCTCCGGGCCGTGGTCCCCTGGCGGTAGGCGAGGATCTTGGGGACCGCCTTGGCGACGAGCCGGGACGAGCCGCGCCCGCCGGTCGTCGGCCGGTTCTGGTCCTGGATCTCCGGCGTCCCGTCGATCGAGGTGTGGAACCCCAGCCCCCACTTCTTCCAGAAGGCGACGACCTCGTCGGTGACGAGCGTCCCGTTGGTGGTCATCCCGAAGTGGATTGACTTGCCGTGCTCGGCGGCCCGGCGCTTGGCGAAGGGGACGAGCTTCTGGATCATCCGGAAGCGGATCAGCGGCTCGCCGCCCATGAAGTTGACGTTCACCGACCGCGCCGACCCGCTCGCGTGGAGCAGCCAGACGATCGTGTCGAAGGCGACCTGCTCCTCCATGTGCTCGTTCCACTTCTCCTTGAAGCAATACGTGCAGCGGAGGTTGCATTCAACGGTCAGGTCCATGTCGATGTTCGTGACGGCCGTCCCCGACGTGGGGACGGCCGAGAGCTTCAGCCGGCGGCGGGCGAAGGGGATCTGGACCCCAGGCTCCCCCTCGGCCGCCGCGGCCTTCCTCGACGCGCCCGACCCGCAGCCCGAGCCGCAGGAGGTGCCGCACCCGCCGCCCTCGGAAGTCCCCAGGACGGAGAGGACGGGAAGACCGACGGGGCCCCGCGTGACGGGCGGGGCCATGAGTTCTTGCGCCATGGATCGCTCCTCGGATCGGGTAACCTGCCGGACTCGTTCCGTTCGTCATGGCGCGACGGGCACGACGGGCGGGAGGGGGACGGGCTTCTCCTCATTCTTCCAGCAGGAATAGTCCCACGTGCCGCAGTCCGTGTCCGTGCCGCAGGTGTTGACGGCGCAGCTGTCGTCGTACGAACAGGTGTTCGCGTTGACGCACGCGTTGATCCCGCAGGTGTTGACGTAGCAGGTGTCACCGTTGGTGCAAGACTCGATGTTGCTCGTGTTAATCCCCGTGCAATTGTTCAAGGCATTGCACGAATTCGTCGTCCCGGTGCAGGTCTCCGAGTTGGTTGCCCCGAGGCACTGGTTGGAGGTCCCGCTGCAGGTATTGACGGTGCAGGTGTTGCTCACGGAGCAGATGTTGACGTCGCAGACGTTCGAGCTGCAGACGTTGGTGGCGCAGGTGTTCTGGGCGCCGTTGCACTGGTTGTTGCCCGTGCAGTTGGGGTAGGCGGGCACCACGATCGGGGCCCCCCGCGAGGCGGTCGCCACGGCGAGCCCGGCCCCCGCCGCGAACGGCAGGAGCAGGACGCGATTGAACCAGCGCCGCGAGTGTCGGGCCTCGCCGTCCGGACCGCTTTTGACCAGGCGTTCCACCAATTCCCGCTTCCCGCGATCGTCCATCGGCCGGGGTCGAGGCGGTCCGGCCTCGGCATCGGCCCACCACCGGGCGGCCGATTCAGTCCCCGCCCGAGAACGCCTCCCCCCCCGACCGGGTCGCCAGGGCCTGCCAGACCCCCGGTGGAGGAACCTTGGTCCACCAGCCGCCCGGGCCCAACTCGGCCCCGGCGGGCACGCCGGTCGCCGGGTCGAAGGGCCAGGACTGGATCGATTCCTTGATGAATCGAGAAGACCCGTCGGCCATCGCGATCACGAGCCCGCCGGGATGCCGGCTCGAAGCGGCGAAGGCCTGATTCGGCCACGAGGCTTGGCTCACGGCCACCTTGCCGAACATGTTGGGCGAGAAGAAGGACGTGAACAGCGTGTCACCCCAGTTCCCCGCGACGTACCAGCCGTACCGCGACGACGAGGCCGGCGCGAACGCGTCCAGGCGTCGGAAGTCGTCGGTCGCCTTCTCCGCCGCCAACATGGTCTGCGAGAGACCGTCCGGGATCGACGAGAAGGAGATTGGCGATCGGTCGCCGATCAGGCCGTCCGCCTGATTCGACAGGGGCGGAGGGACCGAGCATCCAAACCGCCGGGTCGGGAGGGCATTGACGTAGTACGACCCGTAGCACCCCGAATAGCTCGTGAAGAACGTCGGGACCGGGACCGACGGGTCGGCCAGACCGAATCCGGCCAGCAGGGCCGACTCGCCGTCCCTGACCCTCGCACCGGGGTCGCTCGGGCAGACGAGGACGGACACCGCGAAGGACTGCGCCGTCCGATTCTCGTAGGCGAAGATCGAAGTAGCCTGGTTGATCGAGTTGAACGCGGGGGACTGCTCGAGGTAGGGGAGCAGCCCGATGAGGAAACTACGATCCACAATCGGGGACGTGCACGGGGGATTGGGCCCGGAATAGCGCGGGTCCCAGGTCATCACCCGGCCGACGGGCAGGCAGAGGAAGGCGTCGTGATAGGAATGGGCCGCTAAGGCGATCTGCCTCAAGTTATTGAGGCACTGTGCCCGCCTCGCAGACTCGCGCGCGGCCTGAACGGCCGGGAGGACGAGCGTGACGATCAGCCCGATGAGCGCGATGACCACGAGGACTTCGATCAGCGTGAAGCCGCGAGACGTCGCGTGCGTGCGACGCCTGGGCGACCCCTTTGTTGGGCCCACCTCCGCCGCGATTTCCAGGCGATGATCGACCGCGGGGGTGACGGGGGGCCGATCGGTGAGCGGTTGTTGAAGCAGTCCCAATCGGTTGTTCCACAACTGGCACCGGGTGCGGGACGGGACCCCTAGACTGGGAGAGGTTCGGGAACCGGATGACCCGCCTGCGCCGGGAGGTCCGTCGGTCCCTGGAATTTGTCGATAGGGGTGATTGTACGGGCCGGCTCCATATCATGTCAAGACCTGACCTGGCCGATTGAGCAAGTTTTTTTGGAAAGGCGAGATCGCCCTATCTGCCATAGGAGTTACGCAGTTGATGGCCTTTGTCCAGTAGGTGCACTCGCCGCTCCGCACAGAATAGCTCGTTTGCCATCGTTTGGGCAAGACAACGAGCGGCGCACCTACTGTACATGGGTGATCAACTGCGTAACTCCTATGCCATCGGGATTATGCCGTGTGTGCCATCTCGGGCCGAACCCTGGCCGAAAGGGAGGGCCCTCGGCAAGGTACCGTCGACCCTAGGCCGTGTTGGATGAAGAAGACCTAATAAGGAGCGGGATCGGATCGAGCGTGCCTTCTCGAAGGCGAAACAGTACCGGCGGTTCGCCACCGGCTCCGAGAAGCTGGAGGAGGTCTTCCTCGGCCTCGGGCGGCGGGTCTTCGGCTTCATCCACGTCCGGAGCGTCGCACGCTCACGAACCGTCAACACGGCCTAGCACGGGCCCGCCGGGACATCAATGGTTCAACGGCCGACGCCCCCGGCCCCGCCAGGCTCGACCGCGCGGGCGCGGCTCCGCTAGACTGGATCCGGACGGCCCTCCCTCCGTCGGCCGTCGTCCCCGATCGCGGGAGTCCGCCGCCATGTCCGAGGTCGCCACGCCGGGGGTCGTCGAGGTCCCGAAGCCGAAACCGCGCGCCGCGAAGGTCGAGGCCCAGGCCGGCCCGTGGCCGGGGCGGGTGGCCGACGCCGGGCTGACCCTCGGCTTCCTCGCCACGGTCTTCCTCCTCGGCGCCTTCCCGCTCAAGGACACCGACTTCTGGTGGCACCTCCGCACCGGCGACCTGATCCGCGCGTCGGGCGTCCTGCCCTCCGCCGACACCTACACCTTCGGCGCGGAGGGGCATCGCTGGGTCGACCTGCACTGGATCTTCCAGGTCCTGCTCAGCGTCGGGTATGAACGGATCGGCGTCCCCGGGCTGAACCTGGCCAAGTGCGCGGTGACGTGCCTGGCCGTCTGGCTGCTCGTCTCGGCGCGGCGGCGGGAGTGGCCCGCCTGGGCCGTCCTGCTCGCCTGGCTGCCGGCCCTGGTCGTGCTCGCCGGGCGGATGTACGTCCGGCCGGAGACGCTGACCCTGCTCTACCTGGCGGCCTACCTGGCGATCCTCTTCCGGCTCGACGACCGCCCGGCGCTGGCCCTGCTGCTGCCGGTCGTGCAGGTCGCCTGGGTGAACTCGCAGGGCCTGTTCGTGCTCGGGCCGGTGGTGCTCGGGTTCGCCCTGGTCGACGCGGCCTGCCGGCCGGGGGCGTTCGCGGCGGGGCGTCGCCGCTGGTGGCGGACGGTCCTGATCGCGACGGGACTGGTCGGGCTCGCGTGCCTGGTCAACCCGTACGGGCTGGCCGGGGCGCTCTACCCGATCCAGCTCGCCTCGACGATGGCCACGCCGATCTTCGCCGACACGATCGCCGAGCTGGAGCCCCTGCCGAGCTTCATCCGCAAGGCGGGGCTCGGCAACGCGCCCCTGCGGGTCCAGCTCGCGACGATGGCGCTCGGCGTCCTGAGCTTCGTCGTCCCGATCGGCTGGAGGGCCTGGGACCGATACGCCCGGCCGGCCGCCCCCGCCCTGACTCCGGCGGGCAAGGGCAAGGGGTCCCGGGCCAGGGCGAAGGCGAAGGGGGCCGCGGCCGAGGTCGGCCCCCGCCGCGTCCGGCCGAGCCTCTTCCGCGTCCTGCTCTTCCTCGCGTTCACGGTGCTGAGCTGGCGGGCGTCGCGGAACAGCCACCAGTTCGCGGCGGTCGTCGGCGCGGTCACGGCCTGGAACTTCGCCGAGTGGGCGGCCGAGGTCGCCCGCCGTCGCGCCGAGCGGGGCGCGGCCGGGCGGAGGACGGCGGGCCGATGGGTCGCGGCCGTCGCCGTCGCCGGCCTCTTCGTCGCCACGGCCACGGGCGGGCTCTACGCCTGGGAGGGGGAGGGCCGGACGGTCGGGCTGGGCGAGGAGCCGCACTGGTTCCCGCACGAGGCCGTCGCCTTCGCCGGCCGGCCCGACATGCCCCCGCGCTCGATCTGCTTCCACAACGGACACGCCGCGCTCTACGAATACGCCCACGCCCCGGGGCGGAAGACCTATGCCGACGCGAGGCTGGAGGTCGTCGGCCCCGAGGTCTATTCCCGTTACATCGAGATCGACCGCAAGATCGCCCGGAACGCGACGGGCTGGGAGGACGACCTCGACCGGCTGGGCAGGCCGCTGGTCCTGGTCGACAACGTGCACGCGCCGATGGCGGCGATGGCCGCCTCGCTGTTCACATCCAAGACGTACCGATGCGTCTGGTTCGACCCGGTCGCGAGCCTCTTCGTCCACAAGGCGTACGCCGGGGCGGTGCAGGCCCACGGCTACGACTTCGCCGACCGCCACTTCCGCCGGCCGGCCCCGCCCTCCGACGCGGCGGGCGAGGTCATGATGGCGAAGACCTGCTGGAACCTGACCCACAGCCTGCTCCTCGCCCCCCGCCGCGGCGCGCGCGAGCTGAGGGCGAAGCTCGTCTGGGCCGGGCTCGACCACGCCCGCGAGGCCTGCCGGCTGGAGCCCGAATCCGCCGCCGGCTGGAAGTGGGCCGGGATGCTCGAGTTCTACCGCGACGATTTCCCCACCGGCGACCCGATCCCCCGGTTCCGGATGACGTTCGACCCGGCCTTCGACCTCTCGGCGGTCCGCGCCTCGCACGACCTGAGGCAGGCCCTCGACCGGGCGCCCGACGACGGCAACACCCTGGTCACGCTCGCCGGCCTGGACATCCAGCGCGGGATGTACGCCTCGGCGCTGGCCTCGCTCGATCGGTTCCTGGCGCGGCCGGCGGAGCAGCTCCACGAGAAGGCGAGCCGGGCGGGGGCCGAGGCGCAGCGCCCCGGGGTCGTCGCCCGGCTCGGCGCCCCGCCGGAGTCGATGGCCTGGGCGAACCTCAGCGCGCTCGACCGGTTGGTCAACGACCTGTACGACCACGGCCGGGCCGCCGAGGCCGCATCACTCCTGGATTCGGCCTACCCGGCCGAGAGTCGGCCGTGGGAGGTCGTCGACCGGATCGCGACGATCTGGCTCCACCTGGGCGAGGCCAGGCGCGCGGCCCGGCACTGGTCCGAGGCGAAGTCGCCGCCGAGCGAGGCCGTCCGCAAGGCCAGGGTCGCCGCGGCCCGGCTCGCCCAGGGCGACTTCGACGCCGCCCGCGCCGCCTACCGGACGGCCCTGGAGCTCGACCCCCGGCTGTTCGAGGCCCACTACGGCCTCGCCGTCCTGGAGGCCGACTCCGGCCACGCCGACGAGGCCCTGATCTCGGCCCGGGGCGCCGACCTCGTCGCCCCCAACGGCGCCGCGAGGTCGGCCGTCGCCCGCCTGGTCGCCGACGTCTCCCCCTATCGGACCCCCTGAGCCCCCGGGCTCGCCCTTCGATCAGCGACCGGCAGGCTTCCTGACGATGTCTTCGTGGGTCCGGATCAGGGAGCGGAGCGCCCGGATGTGCCGGGGGATCGCGGCGAACGGGTCTTCCTTCGCCTCGTATTCGAGGACGACGTAGCCCGAGTAGCGGGCCTCGCCGAGGATGCCGATCACCCGGGCGAGGTCGGCCTCCTCCATCGACTTGCCGTCCCGGCTGATCTCGGTCTTCACCTGGACGTTCACGGCATAGGGCGCGACCGCCGCGAGGTCGGCGTAGGGGTCGGCCGAGCGGAAGTTGCCGGTGTCGAGGTTGACCCCGAAGTTGGCCGAGTCGACCGCCCGGACGATCCGGAGCAGGCCGTCGGGAGTCGCCGTGATCCCGCCGTGGTTCTCGAGCGCGAGCGTCACCCCGCGCGCGATCGCGTGGGGGAGCGACGCCTGGATCCCCTCGACGGCCAGGGCGACGGCCTCGCCCTCGGACTGGCCCTTCCCCTTCGTCCCGGCGAAGATCCGGATCACCGGCGCGTCGAGCTCGGCCGCGCGGTCGACCCAGGCCCGCACCAGCGCGAGCTGCTTGTCCCGCTCCGGCCCCGGGGGGACGCAGAAGTTGTTGCCGACCGACGTGCCCGAGACGTCGAGCCCGAGCGTGAAGGCGTGCCCCTTGAGCCGGTGGAGGTAGGCGTCGTCGGCCCCCTCGGGGAAGTAGTACGAGGTCAGCTCGACGGCGTCGACGCCGAGGTCGGCGGCGAGGTCGACGAAGCCGAACAGGTCCATCGACGGCTTCCGGCCCTTCGTCTCCTTGAGCGAGTCGCGGTAGGAATACGCCGCGATCGAGAGCTTGAGATGAGACTTGCGGGTCCGGCCGATCGGCCCGATGGCCCGCGCCGGCCATGGCAGGGCGAGGCCGCGACCGCTTGGAGCAGGAAGCCGCGCCGGTGGGTCGATGGCATCGGGGGGTCTCTCCGGGTTCGTGGTCGAGGCGCGAGGCCGGGCCGCGATGATAGCGCGCGGCGCGGCCCGCCGCCACGGGGCGGAGACTCCCGGGGCTCATGCGTCTCCCGGGTATCAGGTTCAAGAGCACAGGTTGCATTGTCTGAGGATTTCGGGCTCTGCCTTCTGTGCTCGCGAACTCTTCAACCGAATTCCGTCTGATCTGAGATCAAGGCTCGGGCGTGAGCCGGGCCCGGGCGGCGTCGACCGCGAGGCGGAGCGCCCCGTCGCCGGCGCGGTCGGCGGCCTTGCCGGCCTGGTCGAGCCGGGCCGTTGTCTCGGCGGGGCGGGCGAGGCGGTGCTCCAGCTCGGCCGAGAGCAGGAGCAGGCGGACGCGATCGGCCGGGGCGTCGCGGAGGGCGCGGTCGGCGCGGGCGAGGGCCCCCCGGATGGTCTCGGCGGCGGTTCCGAGGCCGTCCTTCGTCGCGGACTGGGCCTGCGCGAGCACGACCGTCGCCTCGATCGCGGCCGGGTCGTCGCCCGCGGCGAGGAAGCCGTCGCGGGCGCGGGCGGCCTCGCGGGCCGAGGCCGCGGGGTCGCCCAGGTCGAGCCGGACCGAGGCCAGCTCGAGCCGGCAGTCGGCCTCGGCCGCGGCGTCGCCGAGCTTCGCGTGGGCCTCGGCGGCCTCCTCGAACCGGCGGGCGGCGCGGGAGGTGTTGCCCAGCCGGTAGGAGAGGTCGGCGAGGTGCCGGGTCGCCCTCGCGGCGTCGGCCGCGCGGCCCTGGTCGCGGTAGGCGTCGCGCGCGTCGTGGATCCGGTCCAGGGCCAGGCCGAGGCGGCCCAGCTCGCGGTCGACGATCCCGGCGGCGAGCCAGGAGTCGGCGAGCCGTCGCGGGTCGTCCAGCTCCTCGGCCAGGGCGATGGCCCGCGCGGCGTCGGCCGCGGCCCGCTCCGGCTCGCCGAGGCTGAGCCGGGCCGAAGCCAGGGCGATCCGGGCATCGCACTCGTGGTCGCGGTCGACGGCCTGGCCGAGGTCGGGCACGGCGCGCTCCAGGGTCTTCGCGGCGTCGGCGGCGCGGCCGAGGCGGACCTCCGCCTGGGCCTTCAGGAGCCCGTCGTAGCCGGTGAACCCGCGGTCCTCGCGGCCGGCGTCGATCTCCCTCGCCTCGGCGAAGGCGACGACCGCCGCGTCGTCGTCGCCGAGCGCCGCCAGGCAGCAGCCGACGCCGCGGAGGGCATAGGCCTCGTAGCGCGCGTCGCCGACGGCCTTGCGCGAGGCGCGCTCGGCCCGGTACAGCGTCAGCGCCGCGGCATGCTTGCCCTCCTTGAGCAGCGCGTCGGCCCGGGCGGCCTGGGCCGCCGCCTCCCGCTCGATCCGATCCCGGCCGCCGTCCTGCCCGGGGGCCTCGCCCGGGCCGAGCAGCGGCAGGAGCAGGGCGAGGCGGGCGAGCGGCCATGCGGTCGGTCGCGGCATGGGGTCGGCTCCTTCCGGGCGGGGGGCGGGATCAGGTCGCGGTGGTGGTCGGCTCGCGGTCGATCGCGGCGGGGCCGGCGACCCGTCCCGCCAGCCGGGCCTTCGTCCGGTGCAGGAGCACGACGAACGCCGGGACGAGGATCGGCCGGACGATGAACGTGTCGAGCAGGACCCCCAGCCCGAGGGCGAAGCCCAGCTCGCGCAGCGCCGTCAGGCTGCCGGTGAGCATCGACCCGAAGGTGCCGGCCATGATCAGGCCGCACGAGCTGATGATCCCGCCGGTGTGGGCGACGGCCAGCCGGGTCCCCTCGATCGGGCCGTGCTTCTTCTCCTCCTCGAGGATCCGGGCCATGAGGAAGATGTTGTAGTCCTCGCCGATGGCCACGAGGATCACGAACAGGAAGAAGCCGACCTTCCAGTCGAGGCCAACCCAGGGGTCGGGCCCCCGGTGCAGGGCGCGGAAGACCAGCTCGGTGATCCCCAGCGAGGCGAGATAGCCGAGGACCACGGTCGCGATCAGGTAGACGCAGAGGAGCGGGCGGCGGATCAGGGCCCAGAGGATCAGGAAGACGCCGGCGGTCACGAGGACGTACATCCGCCGCTGGTCGCGGGTGGTGACGTTGCGGAGGTCGTCGACCATGGCCGTCGAGCCGGCGAGGCCCCGGGCCCTGGCACCCGCGATCGCCCCGCCGGGGGCCATCGCGGCGTCGACGGTGCGGGCGGCGCGGCCCAGGGCCGTGAGGCTCGCCTCGGAGAACGGGTCGGTCTTGAAGACGACCTCGATCCGGGTGATGTGGTCGGTGAGCTCGGGCCGGTCGGGGGCGACCCCGACGTATCGGGCGTCGGCCAGGGGCCGGGCGGCTCCCTCGGCGAGCCGCTCGGGCAGGCTCGGCGACGGCTTGCGGGCCTTGCCCAGCGGCTGCGCCACCGAGCGGACCTCGGCGACGTTCGGCAGGCCCGCCAGCGTCCCGCTCAGCCGGCCGATCGCCTCGCGGCCCTCGGCCGACCGGAAGTTGAGCGTCGGGTGCTCGACCAGGATCGTCGCCGGCGCCAGCTCGCCGGCCGGGAAGTAGCGCTGGACCATGGTCGCGCCGACGATGCTCGGCTGGTCCGGGCTGAGGTCCGAGAGCTGGCTGTAGTTCTCCTTCGTCCGCGCCCCGACGACCGCGAACGGCAGGAGGACCAGCAGGCTCGCCGCGAGGATCCGCCCGGGCTTGTCGACGACGTAGGTCGCCACCCGGCTCCAGAAGTCCGCCATCGGCGACTGGTGCTGCATCTCCCGCTCGAAGTCGGCCCCCCGGACGTGGTGCGGCGGCTGGAACGGGAAGAAGACGGCCCCGCGGAGCCAGTGCAGCAGGACCGGGGCCAGCGTCAGCGACGCGACCAGGCCGATCGCCAGGCTCAGCGCGATGGCGGGCCCGGTGTACCGGATCTTGGCGAAGTTGGAGAACCAGAGCATCCCCAGCCCGAGGATCACCGTCCCGGCGCTGGCGACGAGCGCCCCGCCGACCTGGACGATCGCCTCGCGCAGCGCCTCGGGCCCGGCCCGGCCCCGGACCAGCTCCTCGCGGTACCGGGCGATCAGGAACAGGCAGTAGTCCGTCCCGGCGCCGAAGAGGACGACGATCACGAAGATGTTCGTGATGTTGATGACCTGGAAATTCAGGAACTTGAAGCTCGTCAGCCAGGCGATCGCCATCAGCGACGTCCAGACCGAGAGCGCGATGGTCAGCAGCGGGATCAGGGCCAGCAGGGGCGACCGGTAGACGATCAGCAGGATGGCCACGACGAGCCCGATCGTCGCGTAGGTCGTGTTCGAGACGCTCTCGGTCGACGCCGAGTTCATGTCGCGGCCGACCGCCGCCGACCCGGTGATCCCCAGCGTCAGCCCCGCGGGGGGCTTCTCGAATGCCCCGACCAGGCCGTAGATCCGCTCGACGGCCAGCCTCGACTGCTTGGCCAGGTACGTCCCCTTGAGCATGACCACGGCGATCGCCGCCTGTCCAACCCCGTCGGCGCCGGCGCTGACGAGCCTCGGGCCGACGACCATGGCCCGGTGGTCGAGCACCTGGCGGATGCCCAGCTCGGGCTCGGACTCGACCAGGCCCGAGAGCGACGCCGAGAGGCGATCGATGTAGGCGAAGTCGCCGGGGGAGATCCGCCCGTCGCGGCGCTCGGCGATCACCACGACCTGCGAGCTCGACACGTCGCGGGGGAATCCCCGCTGCAGGAGGCCCTGGCCGACGACGGTGGGCGACCCCGGCGGGAAGAAGTTCACGTCGTCGTCGCGGCTGACCGAATCCCAGCTCGGCGCCGTCGCGTAGAGCGCGACGGCGAACGCGACCCAGCCGGCCACCAGCGCCCAGCTCCGGCGTTCGACGGTCCTGGCGATCAGGTGGAACATGGGTCGCCTTGCATCCGTTGGAGTTCGGGCGGGGGCGGCCCGGGCCGCCGATCCCTCCGGTCGTCGGCCGCGCGAGCATAAACCATACCGACGCACCATAAGGGATCGGTTCTCCGGCTGTCAAAGCCATTTGCGTCGGCCGGGGCCGGCGCAGTCTGGGGAGGTTGTGCAATCCCGCCGCCGGGGAGTCGCGGGCGACGCCGGGAACCTGCGCGATTTTCCCGGATTCCCCGCCGGCGACCTTGTCGCGCGGGATATGATGGGAAGGACCGAAGGCCGGTTGTGCGTCGCCCGGCCGACCGCGACAGATCCCGGAGGACACCCTCTCCGTGCCCGCTCCATCCGTCCGCAACCTCGCCCGCCAGTGGACCGGCCGCCTGGCCCACTACCGCCGCCACCGCAACGACGAGCACCTCGACGCGCTGGTCGAGGAGGTCGCCCGCTACGCCGGGCTGCACCTGGAGAATGACCTCTGGGCCTCGGAGTACTGGTCGAAGGCCCCGCTGGCGCGCCGGGTCGCGGTGCTGCTCTACCTCGTCGATCGCGGCGTGGTCGCCCGCGAGGTCCGCCAGGGCCGGGTCGTCTACGTGCCGACCGAGGAGGCCGAGGGCTGGGCCGCCTCGCAGCCGTCGCTCGCCTCCTACCTGCCGCCGACGCTCGAGCTGATCGGCGCCCTCCGCTCGGACCTCGCCCGCCGCGCCCGCCGGATGACCTCCTGAGCTGAGTCCCATCCCCCGCCTCGCGGCTCCCCCGTCTCGCCTCCCCCCCCCCGATGCTTCCCCCCTCGATCGCGGGACGGGCCCGTCGCGGCCTGATCCTTGAGTCGGCCCGCGGGACGGTTTATCATCCGGTGCCCGCGGGGAGGCCCGTCATCGGCGTCGCGGCCCCCGGACGGCCCTCGGGGACGATCGCGATCCGACCCCCCGCGGCGGCCATCCACCCCGCTGGGAGCGCGACCGATGCGAGCCTGGAGCCCGTCCCTTTCCCTGATCGCCCTGGCCCCGGCGATCGCGTGGGCCTCCGCCGGAGACGACCGGGCCGCGACGACCTCGGCCGCCGAGGCCAGGCCCCTCTTCAACGGCAAGGACCTCCGCGGCTGGACCACCTATATCCGCCACGTCGATGAGTCGGGCAGGCCCCGGCCCGAGGTCGACCCGAGGGCCGACCCCGGCGGGGTCTTCCGGGTCGAGGACGGCATGATCCACGTCTCGGGCGCCGAGTACGGCTGCCTGACCACGGCGGACGAGTTCTCGGACTATCGCCTGATCGTCGAGTTCAAGTGGGGCAAGGCCCGCTACCTCGACCGCAAGGACAAGGTCCGCGACTCGGGGATCCTCCTGCACTGCGTCGGCCCCGACAAGATCTGGACGAAGTCGATCGAGTGCCAGGTCCAGGAGGGGGACTGCGGCGACTTCTGGATGGTCGACGGCACGACGCTGAAGGTCGACGGCAAGGTCGAGAAGTCGTACAAGAAGAAGAAAACGGACGCCGAGAAGCCCTCGGGCGAGTGGAACACGATCGAGGTCGTCTGCGACGGCGGCCGGATCACCAACATCGTCAACGGCGTGGTCGTCAACGCGGGGACCGACGCCAGCGTGACGAGGGGCCGGATCCTGCTCCAGTCCGAGGGGGCCGAGGTCTGGTTCCGCAAGGTCGAGCTGATCCCCCTGAAGAAATGAGGCCGGGGGGCGAATCCCCCTCGTTTTTTGCCCGCCCGTGCCTCTCCGCCCGACGCGAAGGAGCGCCGCGATGCTCGAAGTGGCCGGCCTGGTGAAGCGATACGGGCCGATTGTGGCCGTGGACGGGGTCTCGTTCACGGTCGGCGACGGCGAGACGGTCGGCCTGCTCGGCCCGAACGGGGCGGGCAAGACGACGATCGTCTCGATGATCTCGGGCCTGGTCGCGCCCGACTCGGGCGAGGTCCGGATCGACGGCCGGGCGATCCGGGGCGACACCGACCCGCTCAAGCGTCGGCTCGGCCTCGTCCCGCAGGAGCTGGCCCTCTACGACGAGCTCTCGGCCCGCGACAACCTCCGGTTCTTCGGCGGGCTGTACGACCTGGCGGGCGCCGGGCTCGAGTCGGCGATGGGCCGGGTGCTCGAGCTGGTCGGCCTCGCCGACCGCGCGCGGGAGCCGGTCAAGAACTTCTCGGGGGGGATGAAGCGGCGGCTCAACCTCGCCGCCTCGCTCCTGCACGACCCGACGATCCTCCTGCTCGACGAGCCGACCGTCGGCGTCGACCCCCAGAGCCGCAACGCGATCTTCGACAACCTGGAGGCCCTCAAGGCCCGGGGCAAATCCCTCGTCTACACGACGCACTACATGGAGGAGGCCGAGCGGCTCTGCGACCGGCTGGTGATCGTGGACCGGGGGCGGGTCGTCGCCTCGGACACCCTCCGGGGCCTCTACGGCCGGGTCCCGGCGGCGAACCGGATCTGGATCGAGGTCGATGACCTGGCCGACGGCCCCTGGCTCGGCGAGCTCCGCGGCCTCCCCGGCGTGACCTCGGCCAAGGAGGAAGGGGGCCGGCTCGCCGTCGACGTCGCCGACCTGGGGGTCGCGCACGCCGTCCTGACCCGGGTCGCCGAGTCGGGCCGGAAGGTCACCCACTTCGTCAGCGAGCGGGCCGACCTCGAGACCGTCTTCCTCAACCTGACCGGCCGGAGCCTGCGCGACTCATGAGCCCCCGTCCCCTGCTGGCTCTCGTCCGCAAGGACTTGCAGGTCTTCCTGACCGACCGACGGGCGGTGGTCCTCTCGTTCGCCGCGCCCCTGCTGCTGGCCTCGTTCTTCGCGGTCGTCTTCGGCGGCGGGGCCGGGGGAGGCGGCTCCGAGTCGGCCCGGATCGGCGTCAGCGTGGTCGACGAGGACGGGGGCGAGTCCTCGCGGGCGATCGTCGAGGCGATCGAGGCCGACCGGGCCCTCTCCGTCGCCGCCGGCCGGACCGCCCGGGAGGCCCGCGAGGACGTTCTCAAGGGGACCTCCGTCGTCGGCGTCGTCATCCCGGCCGGGTTCGGCGACGCCTCGGCCCGCGCCCTCTTCCGGCCGGGGGACAGGCCCGTGCTGACGATCCTGGGCGACCCCACCCACGCCGCCGAGGTCGCGATGGTCCGGGGCATCCTCACCCAGCACGTCATGCAGGCCGTCACCGCCGACGCCTTCGGACCCAAGGGGCTCCGTCGGCTCGAAGAGAGCGCGGCCGAGGTCGACCGTTCGGCGATGGGCCCGGTCGACAAGGCCGCGCTTAAGGCCATGCTCGAAGGCGTCGTGCGGTGGACCGGCCGGGCCGCCGCCCGCAAGGGTGGCGCGGAGGCCGGGGACGTCGCGGGTGCCGGCGGCGGGCTCTCGATGCCGTTCGAGGCCCGGGAGGAGGCGGTCACGGCGGGGAACCAGGAGCGTCGGGTGGTCGCCAACGCCCACGCCTTCGGCGGGATGGCGGTCCAGTTCATCCTCTTCGGGGCGATCGAGGCGGGCGTCGGCCTCCTGGCCGAGCGGCAGAAAGGGCTCTGGAAGCGGTTCCGCGCCGCGCCCGTGTCGAGGCCGGCCCTCCTGCTCTCGCGCGGGCTGAGCGCGACGATCATCTCCCTGATGATCCTGGGCGCGATCTTCGGCTTCGGCGCGGTCGCCTTCGGCATCCGGATCCAGGGGAGCCCGGTCGCCTTCCTGCTCGTCGGCCTGACCTACGCGACCACCTCGGCGAGCTTCGGCCTGCTGATCGCCTCGCTCGGCAAGACGCCCCAGGCGGCGCGCGGGCTCTCGGTCCTGGCGGTCCTGCTGATGGTCATGCTCGGCGGGGCGTGGGTGCCGACCTTCGCCTTCCCCGCCTGGCTCCAGAAGATCACCCCGCTGATCCCGACCCGATGGGCCGTCGACGGCTTCGACGACACCCTCGCCCGCGGCTTCTCCCTGGCCGAGGCCCTGCCGACGATCGCCGCCCTCGCGGGCTTCACCGCCGCGTTCGGCCTGCTCGCCCTGGCCCGGTTCCGGTGGGAGGCCGTCTGACCGGGACGGGGACATCGTCGGTCCGCTCCCGAGGCCGGCGCATCTTGCGGAACGGTCGGACGCGGACGACAATAGCGTTCATCCAACCTTGCAAGAACCCTGCCCTTACGACGGCGGAGGCGGCCCATGTCGCGAATGCTCCGGAGCCTGGCGGTGATGGGCCTCGTGGCCGGGGTCGGCCTGGTCGCCGCGGCGGCCACGGCGGGGGCCCGGCCCGACCCGGCGTCCCAGGAGCCGGCCGCGGAGGCCGCCCCGAAGAAGAAGGGCCCCGCCCGGAAGTTCAACCTCAAGGCCGGCAAGAAGGGCATGACCAAGGCGGCCCTGCCCGGCGAGGGGGACGGCCCGGGCCCCGCCCCGGCCGACGACGGCGGCGGGCTCAAGTTCTCGCGCGACATCGCCCCGATCCTCGTGGCCAACTGCGTCGGGTGCCACAAGGAGGGCCACCAGAGCGGGCTGAACCAGTCGACGTTCGACGGCCTGATGAAGGGGGGGAAGTCGGGCAAGGTCATCCAGCCGGGCAACGCCGACGAGAGCCTGATCGTCCTGCGGATCAAGGGCGAGGGCGGGCTCCGCAGGATGCCCCCGGGCAATGCGCGGCTGTCCGAGCGGTCGGTCGACCGGATCGCCCAGTGGGTGAAGGAAGGCGCCGCGCTCGACCCGGGCCGCGACGCCTCGACCCCGCTCGCGAAGTACGCCCCGACCCCCGAGGAGCTGCGCAAGGCCGAGCTCGCCCGGCTCAGCCCCGACGACCGCGACAAGAAGACCGAGGCCGCCGCCCGCGACCGGCTGAAGCGGGCCGACCCGAAGGCCAACCCCGAGATGACCTCCAGCCCCCACTTCCTCCTCTTCGCCGAGATGCCGAAGGAGCGGGCCTCGGCCCTGCTCCGGGTGATGGAGGCCCAGCACGCCCGGGTCTCCCGGCTCCTGGGCACCGGCCGGGGGGCGGGCGGTGCCGGGGCCGAGAAGGTCGGCCTCTACGTCTTCAAGGACACGAAGGGGTTCATCGAGTTCGTCCGGACGATCGAGGGCCAGGAGGTCGAGGCGGGGGAGGACGCCCGGGCGAAGCTAACGGTCGAGTCGCCGTACCTGATCGCCCTCGACCCCCTCGCCGGCGCGGCCGAGCCGGCCGGAGGCGCGGCCCGCAAGGCGGGGCGGACGAAGAAGGGGGACGACGGCCCCGGCGGCCCCGACCGGAGCCTGGCCGGCCTGCTCACCGAGGGACTCGCCGCCGCCTCGCTCGCCCAGGCGGGCAAGCCCCCCCGCTGGGTGACGTCGGGAGTCGCGGCCTTGATGGCCTCCTCCGTCGAGCCGAGGAGCCCCTACTACCGGAAGCTCCGGGGCGCGGCCTACGACCTGGCGAACCAGGGGTGGTCGAGCAAGGCGACCGAGGCCCTCGGCGACCAGGCGAAGCCCGAGACGCTCCGCGCCGTCGGGCTGGCGGTCTCCGAGTGGCTCGCCGGCACCGACCCCGCGCTCTTCGCCAACTTCGTCCACGGGATGCTCCAGGGCGGCGAGAAGCTCGACGAGACGATCCGCGACTGCCTCGACGGCACCCGCCCGGAGTTCCTGATGGCCACCGAGGAGTTCGTCAAGACCCACTACGGGAGGGGCCGATGAGCGAGCCGCTGACCGGGGCGAACGCCGGGGCCTACTTCGTCCCCGCCGGGCTCGGCTCCCGCCACGACCTCTTCCCCGGCGTGGCGATCCGGACGGCGGCCAGCGACGCCCTGATGCTCTCGGTCGTCACCCTGGAGGACGGGTCGGCCGTCCCCGACCACGCCCACCCGCACGAGCAGATGGGCCTGATGCTCGCGGGCCGGCTCGAGTTCACCGTCGGCGGCGAGACCCGCGTCCTCGGCCCGGGCGACATCTGGCGGATCCCCGGCGGCGTCCGCCACAGCGTCCGCGCGGTCGACGGACCGGCCACGGCGCTCGACGTCTTCCACCCGATCCGGGAGGATTACCTCTAAATTGGTCCATTTTGAACTTGCGCAAGTCTAGCAATGGCAACGATTTGGGTATCTTGTTTCGGGTTACAAATTTCTCCGCCCGTCGGGTTACAATCCGGGTTACAATTTGGGGCGATTTTCGCCCGAGAAAACTGGTCAAGTTCGACGCGGGCAGGGTTCTCGTTGCCCGATTGATTCTCCGGCCGAGCATTCAGATGCGGGAGGCTCACCGGACCTCGGCCGGCGTAACTTGCCCAGTTCGTTCGTCTGGACGACCTCGCTACTCCGCACTTCCAGCGCGGTGAGCCAGCCGCCGCGCGAGCAATCGGTGTCGATGCAGAGGAGGAAGCCAAGGTCAAGCACCTCGCCGCCGGTCTGCGGGGTATGGCCGACGACGACGGTCTTGCCCGAGACGTGGGGCCGGTGCCCTTCCGGCTCGACGTGTTCCCAGCGGAGCCGGGTTGACGATTGTTGTTCCATCGGCAGGTGTGGGTCGACGTCGGCGTGAGCGAAGATGAAGTCCTCGGTCTCGAGGTAGTCCCGGCAGCCCCGGATGAACTCGACGTGGGCCGGGTCGATGATGTCCTTTCCGTCGTAGGGATAGCTTAGGAGCGTCTGATCGCCGCCGAGGTCGAGCCAGGATCTCAGGGCCGAATCGGATTCCAGGGCCCCGAGGAGCAACTCTTCGTGATTCCCCAGGATGGGGACCAGGCGGCATCGCCCGGAGAGATCGATGAGCTGACGTATGACCGATCGACTGTCCGGGCCCCAGTCGACGTAGTCGCCCAGCGTGACGATGGTGTCGCCGGGTTGGGGGTCGATGGCATCGAGGAGAGTTTTCAGGGCCGTCGAACAGCCGTGGATGTCTCCCACCGCGAATAAACGGCCGGGCATGAGTTTAGTTCCTTTCCTCGCGGAATTGCCCGGTCCTCGCCGGGACCTCTTGCCCTTTCGATCGGGCTGCCCGATCGGGCGTGCTGACGGTCTCCCCGAAAGGATGGGACGCGCCCTGGACGATCGAGGTCGGATCTCCTGCCCGACCAATCTCGCGGTCGGCTATCGAGGGGTCAACGCCCAGTCGGGATAACTGTACTTTCGGCCCGACAATTCCTCGTAGCGGGCCGGGAAGTCCGACCAGGGAAAGGCCACGGGAGTCGTGGGCGGGCAATAGAGGTCGTCCATCAGGATGATAAAGGGGATCAGGTGATGGTCGAGCACGCCGTGCTGGTGGGCCAGGTCGATGGAGTGACCCGAGCCCGATCGGACCCATTCCTGGTTGCAGGCGCGGATATAGTTCGATTCCTCGGGGGTCAGGGTGCCCCTGACGTCGGTGAGGATCGAAGCGGGTGGGTACAGGCCGACCCCTTGAAGCCTGACGTCCGACGAGGCGGAGAAGACCCTCGCCCAGAACTCGTCATGGTCTCTCCAGGGGACCCGGAAGGGCACGGGCGGGCGTTCCCAGAACCAGCCCTCTCGGCCCGCGTCGATCTCTTCCCTCGAAAGGATCATGGCCAGGGCGTAGGGCGCCTGGGCCGGGATGATCCGGTTGTCCCAGCACCAGATGGTGGAAGGCCCCCAGAAGGGGCCCGTCGCCTCCGACATCCAGTGCGACAGGAAGCATCGCTCGTCGTCGGTCAGCTCGAAGGGGTCGTTCATGAGTCAGTCTCGTCCCCGCAACGCCGGATGTCCTGAGCGTCGGTCCTCCCGGCGCCCGTCCGCGCCGGGTCATCGACGCTCGCGGCTCCCGCTTTACCCTCGCAGCATGTTCAGGTCGACTCCGAGGGTCTCCTCCAGGGCGAGCACGTCTTCTCTCAACGTCCGTTCGTGCTCGTCGCGGAGTATCCTCACCGCGAGGCCATGAAGGCGAAAGCGATCGACGACGATCTCCTGCCAGTCGGGTATCGGTGAGTCGCCGCCGTGGAGGATGAGGTGTTTGCCCCCGGGGCTGGTGACGCGACCCCTGGGCAGGGCGTAATAGTGGTCGACCAGGCGGCGTATTATGCCTTCGGGCTTCTTGCCCAGGGTAGTCGAGAGGTGGTCGAGCACCGAGGGCCAGAACTCGCGATGGGAGAGCCCGTCCCGCAGGCCGAGGTCGTGGCAGGTCAGCAACCGCCACGGGGTCCGGCCCGACGGTCCCACGGTCGGGAGCCAGTAATAGGCGCCGACCCGAGGCGCAGGGGCGGCGTTCTCGGCCTCGGACATCGCTCGACCTCACCGGCCTGACCGCACCTCGACGGATGGCACGAAGCATCCGTCCAAGTTTCGACACGATCCTGGCGGATCAGGTTCTGCGGGATGTCGGCGCTGGGGGGTGTTGAGGATGTCGGGCCGCGTGCCACGGCCCCGGGCGAGTGCCCTCAGACGATGGCGTTCCCCACGTCGCTGGTCTCCCAGCGATGCCCGCACGTCCTGCACCGATACGTCCGGAACGCGACGATCGTCTTGACCGTCACGGGCATCGTCCGCTGCTCATCCACGTAGCCGGTGACCCGGAAGTTGCGGTCCCGGATCGCCGCGTGACCGGTGTAGGTCCGGGTCTCTTCCCTCGAATCGATGACGCGGGAGTCGCTCTTGATCACGAGCTTGCTGAACCAGCGATTGCAGCGGGGGCAGGCGGTCTGCCGGCCGAGCCAGACTCGTAACCAGGCATACGCCCCGAGCCACATGACGACGAACGAGCCCGCCATGAGGGGTATCAAGGCTTCGGGCGATGGCCTCGGCGAGCCGCGTTCCTTCTCGATCAGCATCAAGATCAGGACGAATGTCGCCAGGACCCCGCCGATGACCCAGGTCGGCAGTCCCAGCGGGTGGAGCAGGAAGAACCGGGAGGGGGCGTCCAGCTCCAGCTTGCCTTTCCCCTCCGGTTCGGGCGGGTCGGCCTTGATCGGTGGTATCGGGGACGCGACATCGAGCGCGTACGGGGAATCGTCCGGAAGAGCGGCGGGCGTTCGGGGAGCGGGCGGGGCGGGCGGGAACAGGCCCTTAACCCTCGTGGCATCGACCCAGGTCCCGGACCCCTCGCGGCTCACCAGGTCGGTCGGCTGGATCTCGCCATCAACAGCGAGTTGGCGGAGGATGCGGGCCGTGACCGGGCCGTACCGGTGCCCGGCCTTCATGTATGACCACAAGTCGGCCATCGCGATGCTCTCCAATGGGGGGGGTTGACTTGAGCGTCCTGCGTCCCGAGGCGGGCCGGTTGGACGTCCGGCGATCAGGTCGCGGCGAACGTCACGGGCAGGAACAGCCGGTGGACCCGCGGGATCAGCGGGTTGGCCGCCGGCCAGCCGGTGTGCCGGTCCATCGCATCAAGAGCGGAGAGCCACCCGTCCGCCGTACCCGGGCAAGCGGCGGCCCGCGCCGATGGGAACCGATCGCCGATGAAATAGAGAAAGAGCAGCCGGGTCGGAACCTGCCTGCGATTGAGCAGGTGGAGGAACGCGACCCGGTTGCAGAACTGGTAGTAGGGGGTCATCCAGGCCTCGGCCCCGACGGTGATCCCGAGGTCGGCCTGCACTCCCTCGAAGGTTGCGAGGATCTTGTCTCGACCGCCGCCGACCTCCTTGCCCTTGGCCTTGCAGGTGCTCCTGAGTTCGCCGAGGTGGCTCTTGGCCTCGACGATCAGCCAGCACTCCTCGCCCTCGACGTTGATCCGAGCGACGGCATCCCAGCATGGCAAACTTCCCGTGCGCGGCCAGGCCGAAAGGAGTTGTTGCCGCTGGGCAGTCGGGAGGAACTCGAACCCCTCGATCTCGCGGTCGAGGAACCGGGGCGGGTCACGGTCGATGGCCGCCGGGTCGGTTTCGAATCGGGAGTTTAACCACTCGACGACGGTACCTCCGGGAATGACTGATGCGATGGCACGGTCCAGGTCGGCCCGGTGGTAGCCGAGATACCGCAACAGGTGCCACTCCGAGCCGTAGCCGAACCCGATCGTGCTCATGCCGACCTCACTCCGACTCGGGGCTGTTCGGGTCCGGATCGTGGCCCGGCTGGCGGAGCGACCGGCAGAGCTGGCCGAGCGACTCGATCAGGCGCTCGGCCTCGAAGAGGAGCCGCTCGGCGTGTTCCCGGGACGACTCGGCGAGATCGGCCGTGGTGAGTGTTGTGCGGCCCGTCGCTGGCGTGTCTTGCGTGGCGTGGGCCGAGGGGTCGTCCAGGATCGAGAGCCGGAAGCCCGGTCGGATCGCGTAGCAGCACCGCTGCTTGTCGTAGAAGAAGGGGATGTGGGCGTCTTCGAGGGCCAGGAGGTCGCGCTGGATCGTCTTGGTCGAGCACCCCAGCTCCCGGGCCAGCGACGGCAGGTCCCAGCGGCCGTGGCGTTGCTGGATGAGGCAGAGGAGCCGGAGGGCCCTGCCGAGGCGCTGGCTCTGCCTGGCTCGTCGGTCTCCGTCGGAACGACTCTTGGCCATGGGGGACCATCGACCCTGACGTGCTCGCCGGGCGAAGGGTCGCCTCCGCCCTCCGCACTACCCGCAGCGAGGTCTCGACGCTCGGCATCGAGGACGGACCGGCCCGAGTATCGCCGGGAGCGGCGGCACGCGTGGGTCCAGGCCTGGTGGACTCACGGTGGGTCCACCAGCCCGGAATCCTTGCGATTCCGGCGTGCCTGAAGTCCGGTTTGTGGAGGTCCGGACGGTCAAGCGGAGGGGAACGGTAGCCGAACCATGGACGTCTCGCCGGTCAACGGCGAGGCGGACCAGTCGTGCCCGTGGGAGAGTTTGAACCGCAGATAGTCGGAGAGGTCGGTGGCGACGGTCCGCTCGGCCCGGTTGAGCCATCGCGATTGGCGTTCGAGCACATCGACGATGTCGGCGTAGGCGAGCTCGCCGACGAAGGGGCCGCGGGGCAGGCCGATCAGCCGATCGGCGTGCGGGATGGCCGCCCGGAGCCGTCGAGGGTCGCGGTAGCGGGCCACGAGCGGGTGGCCCTTCGTGGGGGCGACGACCAGGACGATCAGGTCCCTCGGGGGCTGGTCGAAGAGCTGGCCGTCCTGCCGGATGTAGCCGGCCCGGTGGAGGCCGACCCGGATGTTCCGGATCAGTTGGTCCGACGGGAATCCCGATCCCCCGTCGTCGTCGGAGACGTGGGTCGAGAGATCCGACAGATACTTCATCTCGACAAAGACGGTGGTCGGCGGATTCTCGAAGGTGATCACGGCGTCGACCTGCGTCGAGCCTTCGGTGAAGGGCAGCAATTCGGGCGGGTAGCAGGGCTGATTGGCCCAGAGCTGGATCTTGAGCAGACGGAACACCCGGCGGCGAAACCGATCGGTGCGTAGCCCCGCGTTGAGCAGGTCGGCGAGCCACCATCTGGGATTGAGGTAGCCGAGCGATCGGAAGAGGTGCCCGGTGATGACATCCTCGCTAGTCGGTCGGACGATCAGCGGACATCGGAGGACGCCGGACCGCGCCTGAGAGCAGAGGTTGCCTCCCTTGCCGTTCATCTCGGTCAGCATGGGGCGACCTCCTCGACCTGGAGGAGTTCTCGATCCCCGGAGCTTGAACTTCCGTAACCATTCTGCCGAATGCCGTGGATCTTGCAATCTGCTGACCGCGACCTTCAACTGTGGCGATGGCGACAACGGGTTCGGACACCCTGGACACGGCATCCTTGCAAGCCCTGCTCGGGCCGCA